>Ga0210386_10001014_pt1 | contig 25416 bp, 27 predicted proteins | sample IncBWH32OmetaG_FD_160091 | JGI IMG/M metagenome (GOLD analysis project Ga0210386, IMG submission 160091) | Forest soil microbial communities from Barre Woods Harvard Forest LTER site, Petersham, Massachusetts, United States - Inc-BW-H-32-O ...
TCGCCGTGCACCTCGCGATACACTGCGCAAAACTCGGGGCCGAGCGGTTCGCTACTCCTTTCTCGTAAAAATCTTTCATTCCCTGCTTCATGCCGGTTTATCCCGGCGCACCTAACAGACCTTAGCGCTCATTGACGCATTGACCTATTGAGTTCGATCTGTGTCTTCGGCAAGTTGCTGTATAACGTCAGTACTCTATCGGAGCTGCTCCGCGGATCAGGCGTGCGTAGTAGAAGGGCTAGACCGGAGCAGGTCGGACAGAGCGGTTTTGAAGGAAGCCGATGCGGATTGCGGCGGACGCGGTTATCCACCTATGGGTTTTCAATTGTAAGCGTCTGATTGCAGGAAACTTGTTGGAGACCTGCAGAACCCATGAGACGTATGGCAACGGTTATGTCCATGACCGGCCCAGTTTAACGCAAGACTAGGATTCTTACCAGACACCGAGATGTCGATCGCCGCCCACGCAGCAGCGTCCGCCGCGCAGCGGCTTCGTTCAAACCAGCTATCCGGAAATCTGGTTGGATCCGGATAGGTCCTGATAAACGTTAGGTTCCTATCGGGACTGCCCGCGCGAGATCACGAACCTCCGGAATAATTTCTCCGGGCAGTTTCGATAGGATCGTTTGAAGTGAGTCGATGCGGTTTGCGGCGGACGCGGTGATCTACGTACGTCTATGGGATTTCAATTGTATGCATATGATTACAGGGTACTTGCTTGCAAGCAGCGTAGTCGCTCGTACGTGCCACAACGATGATGTTCATGGCCAACCCAGTATAGCGACCAACCTAAATTCTGACCAGACGACGTGACGTCGATCGTCGCCCACGCGGCAGCGTCCGCCGCGCAGCGGCTTAGTTCAAACGCCCTTCTCGTCACCAACCGTTACTGCCCCACGCATTCCCGGACATAACTTCGCACCACCAACACCAGCTCGCGCTGCATCACCTCAAACTGCGCCTCTGGCATGTTTGACTCCAGCAGCTGCCGCTTCACTCCCGCGATGGTGCTCTGCAGCACCGTAGCCATCAATTGCAGGTCCGTCGTCAGCACCTCGGGCGCGCTCTGCAGCAGCCCAACAATCGCATTATTCACTCGCGTCACTGCACTGGCCGCAATCTTCGCACCCTCCACATCGGAACTCACCGCATACAGCGCGCGGCTCTTCTTCGGGTCACGCATCTTCACCGCTAGGAACGCCACCGCCAGCGCCTCGGCCATCTGCTCCACCGGCTGTCCCCGCTGCGCTACGCAAACCTTATCCACCTCTGCGAGGATCTCCTCTAGGTGGAGCCTCATAGCAGCCCGCAGCAAAGCGCTCTTGTTCGGGAAGTACTGGTAGAGCGTTCCCACGGACACCCCGGCCCGTGCTGCCACACGCGTTGTTGTCAGCTTCTCCTTACCGACCCTCAGCAAAACCTGAACAGTCGCCTTCAGGATCGCGGCTACACTCGCGGTGGAACGCGCCTGGACCGGCGATTTTCTTGGCTCTGAGCGGCTTGCTATCTGTTGCGCCAAATGCGAACTCCTAACCTGAAGCTTTCTTCATCCAATGATTGTAAGCATAGGATTTCGACACATCCATTGACAACTACCGAGGAGAAACCATGACGAATCGATCTGATCTTGGCGGCACATTTACCCTTCCCAGCACTTCAATCACCGTAAACCGAATGGGCTATGGCGCAATGCAGCTTGCGGGAAGGGATGGCGACAAGCTGGTCTGGGGGCCACCGCGCGATGTCCCTGGTGCGATCGCTGTTCTGCGCGAGGCCGTCGCCTCCGGCGTGAACCACATCGATACGAGCGACTTTTACGGCCCGCACGTAACCAATCAACTCATCAAGCAGGCGCTCCATCCTTACCCGGACGATCTCGTGATCGTGACCAAAGTTGGCGCGCGCCGCGGCAGCGATGGTTCATGGCCGCACGCTCGCTCACGCCAGGAAATCATCGATGCGGTGCATGACAATTTGCGAAATCTCGGCCTCGATGTGCTCGATGTGGTCAATCTCCGCCTAGGCGGCTTGACCGAGCCGACAGAAGAATCCTTTGAAGAGCCGCTGACGGCGCTCGCCGAACTGAAGCAGCAGGGCCTGATTCGACATATCGGCCTGAGTACTGTCTCACCCCGGCAGCTAAATGAGGCGCAGGCTGTTACGGGGATTGTCTGCGTCCAGAACTTCTACAACGTGGCCCAGCGCGCCGACGACGAATTCGTTTCGGCTCTCGCCGCACAGGGGATAGCTTATGTGCCCTACTTTCCACTGGGCGGCTTCTCCCCGCTGCAATCATCGAAGCTCAATGAGGTAGCGGCGTCAATCGATGCCACTCCCATGCAGATAGCGCTTGCGTGGCTCCTGCGCCGGTCTCCGAACATACTGCTGATCCCCGGCACATCGTCGGTCCAGCATCTGCGAGAGAATCTCAAGGCTGCAACGCTAGAACTGCCGGAGGAAGCTCTTGCTACCCTCAACAGCATTGGCGACGCTGCCGCATAGCCCGAGCAGAGTTCGGGAGATCATTAGAGAGAGCCTCCATAGAATCCTCCTCTCCTTTGGGAGCGTCCCGCCGAGGAACGAAAGGAATAGGTCCTCAGAACGCGCGAGTGTTTCCTAATCTCCAGCTGTGCGGAACTCCAAATCGCCGCGTAGTGGCATTCCGGACGAGTGCATGTCTGTAACGGGGTTTCGGAGCAACTTCAATTTTCCTACCTTTGACGCGCGATGGACAAATTTGCGGATATGGGACCCTAGATCATTGGGCCGTAGAACGCAAGGCCTGGCTTTCGGCTCGCACAGATTGCTCCGTATGTCATCAAATTCTATTGGCGTCCCCGGCGTGATTCGAAGGCTATGCAGGAGGCGACGGCCACGTGTTAACTGCTCCGCAAATGCTCCGCGGCAATGCGCTGTTTTTTAGCTAACTCTTTTCGTTTGTTGGCGTCCCCGACGGGATTTGAACCCGTGTTTACGCCATGAAAGAATCCGTTCAACTCGCAACAATAACGCATTGCTGAGAATCAGAATGCATCGGAACGAATCCCAGCAACTTTAACGAACAGCTTAGCTGCTCCGCAAATGTCCGCGAGCGTATGATGCCAGTGTTCGAGCGATGGGGTCGCACCGTAGCCGATCCGCGCCCGATATACCCGAGTAAATCGAGTCCTTCGTTTGAATGACGCTGCTACTCGGGAATCGTTGGGCCGCCTTTGATTTGCAACCTGAGCGGACGCTTGTAATTCGGCTCATGGTTCGGCTGAAGCTAGCGTAAGGTCAGATCTGGTTCCTCGTTCCGCGGTTTACGGTGGCCATCGGCGGCAAGTGACCCTGTTGGCTGACCCTCACATTCAACGATCATGGCTTTCGATTCAGTTGAACGCAAAGGAGGAAAGAACATGGCAAATGCGACGGATGAAGTCCAAGTTAACGACGCCGCCAGCGAGGCGAGCGTCGCGAAAGTCGATATGAAGTTCGAAATCGTCGTAATTCCTGTCTCGGATGTCGATCGCGCGAAGGAGTTCTACGCGAGGCTCGGGTGGCGGCTTGACGCCGACTACGACAACGGTAAGGACTTTCGCGTGATTCAGTTCACGCCGCCTGGCTCCGGGTGCTCTGTCATCTTCGGCAGGAACGTAACCGGGGCGGCTCCCGGTTCAGCCCAGGGCCTTTATCTGATCGTTGATGACATCGAGGCCGCGCGCAAGACTTTGCTCCGGCACGGCTTTGAGGTCAGTGACGTGTTCCACGGCGCCGCCGACGTGTACTCCGGTCCGGACGAGCCCTACCTGTTTGGGAGGATCCGGGTCAACGGTCCTGATCCCGAGCATCGCAGCTACCGCTCATTCGCCTCGCTCCGCGATCCGGACGGGAACGGCTGGCTGTTCCAGGAAATCACGACCCGCCTTCCCGGCCGCATCGACCACACCGCGACGACCTTCGCATCGGCGAACGATCTGGCGAGCGCGTTTCGGCGCGCAGAGGCGGCACACGGCGAACACGAGAAGCGCACCGGGCAGCGCGACGCGAACTGGCCAGACTGGTACGCCGCTTACATGGTAGCGGAGCAATCCGGCAAAGCGCTGCCGCAATAAACGACCGCGCCGGAACCGACATGCTCGGCAAGCGTCGAGGCTCTTGGTCATGGATTCCTGGAGGAATTATGAGCACCGCAACAACAACCCTTCCCCTCCGGCGCGAACCGGAACTCATTGGGCAAACCGTCGTTGTCATTGGCGGCAGCGCCGGCATCGGGCTCGAAACGGCCCGACGAGCACGCGCTGAAGGAGCAAGGCTGATCCTCACCGGCCGGAGTCCCGATCGTCTCCAACTCGCCGCCGACGAGGTCGAGGCGCTGAGCATAGCAGCCTTCGACGCAAACGATCCTGCTCCACTCGAGCGATTCTTCAATGGCCTGCCGGCGACGATCGACCACGTGATGGTAACGGCCGGCCAACCCCACTACGGCCGCCTTCTCGACATGGACTTCGAGCAAGCGCGCCGCGCCCTCGACACGCATCTCCTGTTGATGCTTCAGGTCGCCCGCAATGCCGTCCACAAAGTTAGACCGGGAGGTACGCTGCTGTTCATGGGCGGCACCGGCGGCCGCCGCCAACGCATCGGATTGGGGCTCGTGCCGGCAGTCACCGCTGCGCTTCCCGCTCTCACCGCCAGCCTCGCGCTCGAACTCGCGCCGGTCCGAGTCAACCTCATCGCCGCCGGCTTCGTTGACACACCGTTGTCGGCAACGCTCCTCGGCGACGAGCTCGAGAACCGCCGCAAGCAGCTTCGCGCTACGCTCCCCATCGGGCGCGTCGTCTCACCACCCGACGTCGCCGCGCTCGCCGTACACATCATGATCAACACGGCCCTCACCGGCGCGACCTACGATATCGACGGCGGGCAGCAGCTCGTCGCAGGTTAGCTCAAGAGAGCAGCATAACTCACTCATGGCGGTGAAATTGGCGAGTGCTGCATCCCGCAGCATTCAACCCAGGAACGATCCGCACGGCGTTTGCAAATTCCAACATCACCGCAGAGGAGGAATCCATGACCGCAACTATCGCCGTACAAGGAAGCAACACGCAGTTCAACACCGACCGCACCTATCCGTGCCTTTGGACGATCACCTTCAGCAACCCGCCGATCAACATGTTTGTTCCCGAAACGGTCGTCGAATTGGGAGCGCTAATGACCGACCTCGAGGCGGACCCGTCCGTGAAGGTGGTAGTGTTCCAGTCGGCGAATCCCGATTTTTTCATCGCCCATCTCGATGTAGCCAAGGCAGCCGAACGGCCAGAGGCGCTGGGCCTTTGGCGCGACTTTGTGCTGCGCCTCTCATCCACGGCAGTCGTGAGTATCGCGAAGATTCGCGGTCGAACACGCGGCATCGGCAACGAGTTCGTCCTGGCCTGCGACATGCGCTTCGCCAGCCGGGAAAGGGCCCTGTTTGGCAACCCCGAGGTCGGCGTCGGACTGGTCCCCGGCGGTGGAGCTCTGGAGTGGCTCCCGCGTTTGGTCGGCCGCTCGCGGGCACTTGAGATCGTGCTAAGCGGCGACGACTTCGACGCTGATATCGCCGAGCGATATGGCTGGGTGAACCGTACGCTGGCCGATGACGACCTCGACTCGTTTGTCGATACTCTCGTCCGACGTCTGGCCTCGTTCGACCGTGAAACGCTGGCCGCGGCGAAGGCTCAGGTCAATCGGTTCGGGACACCGACAGCTACCGAGCTTCAGTCGAGCAACGATCTGTTCTTTCCACTGCTGGCCTTGCCCAGTGCGCAGGCGCGCCGTGCGAAGGTTCGTAATATCGGCTACGGTGTACGGAGCGACTTCGAATTGAACTTCGGCCGGTACCTCCCTTCGTTCGGGCGGACGGACGACGTTGACACGGATATTCATCCGTAACGCATTGGCAGCGAGGAAACCTATGTCCCATCATTTCGACACCAAACTGGCGAGGGAAGATCCGAGCCTCAACCTCTGCGACTTTTATTTATTTGACGGCCCCTCGGGCAAGACGGTGATGGCGATGACCATGAATCCGGATTTGGGATTATCGGCTCCGGATACGCTTCATCCAGAAGGGCTCTACGCCTTCCGGTTCGACCTGAACGGAGATGCGAGGGAAGAGGTTACGTTCAAGTTCAGGTTTGGTGAAGCACGACACGGAGATGGCACCGACCATACTCACATTCAGCCGTTTGTAGTGCGAAGGGCGACGGGTAACGATGCGCTTCGTGGTGATGCCGGAGAGAGTCTGGTTGAGGGCGAAACCGGTTGCGTCACGACTGATTCGGATCTTCGTGCGTATGTTGGGATTGCTCCAGATGTATTTGCGGCCAATGCTGGATTCCGCACATTTATGACTGCTTTCTACAAGGACCAGCGCTACGATGGGGACGCCCTTCTGCATCAGCAAAATCCCTTTGCCGGGCGGAATGTTACGGCGATTGTGCTGGAGGTGCCGAGCGAACTGATTGGGAAGGGAAAAATCAACGCATGGGCGACAATCTCCCTCTTTGGCCATGCACCGGAGGTACAAGTTTCGCGCTGGGGCCTGCCTATGGTTACGCATCTCTTCCTGAACCCTCCGAGCGATCAAGAGGTGAAGGAACAATTCAATGCGTCGGTTCCGTCTGAAGATCTAGAGCGCTTCGCGAAGTCGATTGCGGATGTTGCGGAGAAGATGACGACCTATGCCGCCTCGGCGCCGAATCCGGCTGAGTACGGGAAGCAGATTGCGAAGCGGCTTTGCCCGGATACATTGCCCTACGAGCTTGGAACGCCGGCGGCATTTGAGGTGGCCAGTTTCAATGGACGCGCGCTGGGTGACGATGCGATGGATGTGATGTTGACGCTGGCGGCCAACACGCCAATTGTCGATGGACTTGCTCCCGACCGCCGACGCATTCGCAAGGATTTCCCGTATTATGGAGCGCCGTATACGGCGGAGGAGCAGGTCGGAGTGACGCCGATGCCGCGCCCGGCTAAGAAGTAGGCGGGAAGCGAGGCTTGAGAATGGCGTTGGTGGTCATGGCGTTTCCGTGGGCAGCTCGTATTTCAGCGCTGTGAGGACGGCCGCCATCCCCACAAGACAGGAGTTAGCAATGAACACGAAAGAAGTAAGCAAAGACGAAGGGACGAAAAGCACGAGCGTTGCAGATCTCGATATGAACCTTGAGGTGGTGGTCATCCCCGTTTCGGAGTCGACCGTGCAAAGGAGTTCTACTCAAGGCTTGGGTGGCGGCTCGACGCCGACCGCGTCGGTGAAATCTTCCGTCTGGTCGAGTTCACGCCTCCGGGTTCCGGCAGCTCGATCCAATTCGGCGTGAACCTAACGTCGTCGCACCCGGTTCGGCCCAGGGAACGCACCTCGCCGTCTCTGACATCGAGGCCGTGCGCAAACAACTCATCGCACACGATGTTGGCGCGAGCGAGGTATTTCACTGTGAGACCGGAACGGCTTGCAGGTTTCCCGGCAACGGCGTGCGAGTCAGCGGGCTACAGCCCGAGCATCTCAGCTACCGTCACTGTACGTCGTCTGTACCGCCGCAGTCTTCCTCTCTGAGCCGCCCCTCGGTGGATGTTTAGAGATCCGGAATCCGATCCCCTGGCCTTCATCGGTTGGGGGATTTTATCGTCGTTTGTGGCCAGCGCAGATGGTGCGTTCAAGCCGTCGCCGTTCTCATTGGTCGCCTGCCTCGGCTGCATACCTTTTCCGCGACTGTAAGTTCCTGCGTCAACGTGGGCTTCGCGTTGAAGGGTCTGAGCGCCGGTCACCATCAACCGTCAACAGTACGTGTGACCCGCTTAAGGGATATCGCGGGCGTGCAGGGGCGAGTACGGTTCACGGCATGAAGGAAACCCTATACACTAGCCCTCTTTGCGGCCCTCAACGGCGATGGCAGCTATCAATACGCCAGCCAGATTTGGCCCCGACATGGGATAGGCAGGGCTCGCGGGCGGTGAACATGACGTTCAAGGACGAAAGCTCCTTCAGGCAGCAAGTGAACGCGACTTTAGCGCACGGAGAGGATCTCGCCCCGCTCGTGGCAATGCTTCAAAAAAGCAAGAGGTTTACTTGGGAGCATCGGATGCTCGCAGATGAGCAGGCTGTGGCATTTGGTTGGGTTTCATAGCCCGGCACGACGCGCCGCCTTCACGGTAGGCAACACATCGCGGCACGCAATCGGGGCAGCGTGGCACAAAGCTTGAAGAATGAGGTGCCCCTCGCCTCCTCTCTATACTGGCACACATGGGCCATTCGACACCCCTCGGTGGGGAGGCGATCGGGCCAAGTCTGTATCATCCGTCGTAATTTCGGTACCCTTGCAGCTAAGCCTCAGTTGTTCTGTCTGGAGATGCTCCCGAATGCGCGAGGTTCCTGCTACGCCCGTGCTTTTGGTCAACGGCTCACGCGAGAGCCAGTGCGAAATCAGCCATTCTCCATATACGGTGGGCAGAATGCCTGGCAGCGATGTCCGTGGCAGCGCGGCACCAATGAAAACACCAATCTCCTGTTGAGACAATACTTCCCCCGAGGAACCGACCTGGCCACCATCTCACAGGCGCAGCTCGACCAGGTCGCGCTGCGCTTGAATCGACGCCCGGAAAGACCTTGGGCTTCCAGACTCCGGCAAGTAGACTGCAAGCAAGTGTTGCGTCGACCGTCTGAGCCGGCATGACTTTGAGGGAATTAGCTCAGGTGACTAACCAAGCTCATACTCCATTTGGGAGCGCAGCGAGGCGTCCTGAGAGCTCAGGAGGCTTCAAGGCTAAACGGCCGGCCGATTATCGTAGAATTGTGGCCACCCGCCCCTATGACCATCTTTCTTAACATAGCATTGCTGATAATCGGAGCCGCATCAACGATGGCCGCTTTCGGCGGTAAAACATGGCGTGAAGGGCCCGAACCAATCTTGGAACGAGTCACTTCGCGGGGGTGGATATCACTATTCTGCCTAATGTTGGCTGTATCCCTGGGGGTGACGAAGGAAATTCGATCTCAAATAGCCGACACACTGGCTAAAAGCAACTCAGAGAAAGAACAAGCAGCAGCAAACGCCCGGGCTAGGGAATCGGAATTACAAATGAAGCTTGCAAACGCAGGCGTTGAAAATCTGAAGCTAAGTGCAAAAGGCGCGCAAGATAAACTGGAGTTAACCGAATCCAAGCTCGAAGCTACGCAAGAGACACTCAACGAGGTAAGAAATAATCTCACCTCAACCCGAGATGATCTTCAACAGGAAAACAACCTGGGATTGCTTTCCGTTTTGGCTACGGCCAAGCTGGGTGTCTCCGACATAACCTTCGTTATCCCGTTTACCAGCAGAGGAAACTCGACGCAAACTTTTTTTAAGGCCTTGATGCCTGGTAACTTCCCAGACGTTTGTCAGGAGCAGACCGAGGTTATTGTCATTTTATCGACGACTGGCAGCGATAACTTTGAGTATTTGCAATATGAACCTGACGATATCGAGAGTCAGCATGACTATACGTTTTTAGGGCCTTCCGAAATTTCCAAAGGCACCGAAGTCAATGAACCCACCGCAGATGCCATGTTGGTGGGAGAAGATTATAAGGATCAAGTCAAATACGTTGTGAGGGCGATAGGGCAAACGTCCTCCAATTCTGTGGCTTTCGTGGCCGATATTCATTTCGGGAAAGACGGCCCTTCTGCTAGTGGACTCATAAAGGCTTTGCAGGGGCAAGATGGAAGACCAATCACTATAGTGAGCAAGAATAGAAAAGGTGATGACGCATCTAATAAACGGTGCTCGCAGCTTGTAAATAAATACTTCGCGGCCGCGTTTGATAAGGCATATATGAGGATTACGCTTAATAATGCTGAGCACCTGACGATGTTTTATAGCCTGAAGGCGCTCCCTCAATTTAACGACCACGGAAATTGGGGGCTCCCTTTTGCGATCGATTCTAAGCCAGCCGTCTCCGCAAACGACGAGTTAGGCGAGGTCTTGCGCGTCGACTGGTCTCAAAATCCCTAAGGACAAAATTGAACCGTCGTTGAGGTCGGTCCTACGATCCATCGGAATGGTCAGTTCGTCTGCCGAAAACGGGGTTAGCGGCAACTTCGCGACGAACTTGCCGAAATGGCGGCTTTGCGGGGGTTTCAAAGTCAACTTCCAGATAGACGGTTTTACGTCCAAGTGCGTAAGACATAGACCGATCTGGAGAGCTCAATGCGTGCAACGGGTCAGGCAGCTCTTCTTATTTCCTTCACTCCGAGATTGAGCCGCCTTCGAAGAAGGAGCCGCAACGTTCCGCCGTTCATATATCCGACTTTTGCAGCAATCTCTTCGACACTTGCGTGGCTGGTTTTCAAGAGATGTACCGCGCGTTCAACGCGCAGACTTTGGAAATACGACATCGGGGACTTCCCAAGGACGCTCTGTAGCCTTCGGGTAAGCGTCCTTTTGCTTGCTCCTACGGCTTTCGCTGCACTGTCGAGAGAAAATCTGCGTGCGAGCCCGGCACGTGCCCAGCGTTCAAAGTGCTGTACAACCGGGTCGGAGTGGACCAGGTGATCAGTAAGGGCATAAGCCGTCTGAGAGGGTCGGGAATCGACGATTAGATATTTTGCTGTGAGCGAGGCGAGTTCCGGGCTGACACCACGGATCAACCACAGGGCGAGATCCATATGGCCCAGAGCAGCTCCGGCGGTCACAATGTTTCCTGACTTGACCACCATGTCCGATTCGTCCAGCAATACCTGAGGGTATCGTTCGCGGAACACTGGCGCTAGCCACCAAGTCGTGGTAGCGCGTTGCTGGTCGAGCAAACCAGACTCAGCCAGCACAAAGGTTCCAGCACAGGCGGCACTTAACTTTGCTCCAGCGCTTGCCCATTCTCGAAACGCCTTCGCCGCATCGCGGACGTCAGGCCTGGCTAGAGCTGCGTTCAGAGTGTCGAGAGTCTTGCATGCAATTGCCGGGACGATAACGTATTCAGGTGTTCGTCTTCCAACTGGCTGAATCGGGACCCTCAGACCATGTGCCGTTCGGACCGTCTTTCGCATACCTACGACCTTGACATCGAATCGCGGAACCGCGAGCCCGGTCATCTCAATCAATTCGTTCGCGGTTTGAAATGCATCAAGAATGGCCGACAAGCCCAAATCGAACACACCGTCGAGTACAAGCACATAAACGCGCATGGCACATATGGTACCAAATATGGCAGTTTTGCCAATGGATAAATCGCCCGCCTGAGCCTAGCTTGGGGAAGAGCCAATGATGGCCGAAAGAGAGCGATGAAATGACTACACGTTGCATTGTCGCCCGTTTGGAAGCGAAATCTGACAATTCATACGTCGGCTCGATGAGCATCTCCGCCGCAAAACTACGTCCACTCGGCGGGAGCTATCGTCGCACATTTTCTCTTGCGATGGCGGCTCTGCTCACGGTTGCTATTGGTTTCAACCCCGCAGCCCGTGCCCAGAATGCCTCAACAGCTTCGAGTCCGCAGGGGCAAATTCAAGTGGTCGGAAATAACTCAACACAGGAGAGTAACTCAATGGAAGCAATCGGATTGTTAGTAACACTCGAAGCACGCTCAGGCAAAGAGGCCGATGCCGAAGCATTTCTGAAGTCGGCTCAACCCCTTGCGATCAATGAAAACGGGACCCTGAAGTGGTATGCAATCAAGCTTGGGTCAGGAAAGTTTGGCATCTTCGACACGTTTGCCAATGAAGGGGGCCGCAACGCTCACCTGAGTGGCGAGATTGCAAAAGCCCTGGGAGCCCGGGCCAACGAATTGTTCGCGACACCTCCACAGATCGAAAAAGTGGAGATTCTCGCAAGCACACCTTTGAAGAACTAGCTCCGAGCGGTGTGAATCGCAAGGCTGCTTGATTTAGATGTTTGCGCCCATTCCCCAAAGAATCTGCGCGAATCGTTCCTGGGCTCCGCGTGACTTCGCCAGAGGCCCAACGAATCGCGCGGAGAATGCCCGAGACTAACAACGTCAAACTGCCGGCCAGTGTCGACTGATGCTTGACTGCCGGAACAACAAGGAGATATGAAATGAATCAACATCCGTTACGGCATCTCGCTTATGTCGCTTTGCTGGCAGCGCTGGTAACACCATCCACAGTCTGGGCTCAGTCAGCACCTCCGATTGACGGTGCCATCGGAAAGCTCCAGTCATTTGATGGTAAGGCACTCGACGTTCAGACACCTACGGGCGTGGTCCACGTGATTGTCAAGCAGCCCCTCACGACCTATAAACAGATACCCTCCGATCTGAGCCATGTTGCGTCTGCGCCTTATATCGGCGTCGCGTCTGCCGAGGGCCCGGACGGGAAGCAAGTCGCGAAGCAGATCTTCATATTTCCCGCAGAACTGCGCGGGGCTGCGGAAGGCAGTGTCCTGACAGACCCCCCGGGTGCAACCTCCCACAGCAGAATGACCAACGGTACAGTTGCTCGCCCTTCGCACTCACGGATGACGAACGGAACAGTTCAAAAAAGCGGCGGTACGACGCTCGTGGTTAACTACCAGGACGGTTCCCAAACGATCTCCATACCGGCCAACGTTCCGGTCACACAAGTCGCACCTCAAAACGTCGATTTCAGCCCGGGCGATGTTGTCTACGCGACGACTCAGAAGCTTCCGGACGGAACAGTCGAGACGGACAAAATCTTCCAATTTATTCCGGCGGCTGCCTCCAACTAAACAGTGCAGTTGAGGATTCAGAGGATGAGCCCTTCGTCGGCACTTCATCTCGAACCGAACTCCGCGAGCACGTCGCTGGTGCAACCAGCCGTGCTCGTGGTTAATCGCCACCATATTCTGGTGCGCTGGAGTCACTGGCTGAACGTGCCGCTGCTTCTCGGTCTTGTCTTGAGCGGTATCTCAATCTACTGGTCCTCGCCAATTTTTCAACACAAGCCAGATCCAGTTACAGGAAACTTCGATGTGGCGGCAGATATCGGCATATGGATCTGCGCGCACGTCCCTGGTCAACACCATTACGCCAGCCCGCCTGATTGGCTTTACAACCATATGAGTCTGGGGCCAGGCATGTTAGCGCCGGCACTACGTATCCATTGGTTCTGCGCGTACCTATTCATGCTGAACGGCACGGTATACATAACGGGGCTGCTTTTGGGAGGAGGCTGGCGTTCCTTGCTGCCTCGCCGGACGGACCTGGTTGACGCGCTAAGAATGTTTCGATACTACCTCGGCGTTCCCTTCGCTAAACTAACGCGCCGCCAATGGCCGCACCCGGTTTTCAAAACAAAGTACAACGCGCTTCAACGCGCGGCGTACTTTTCTGTCCCGGTCACCGGTTTTCTTTCGGTTGTCACTGGCTGGACAATTCATAAGCCGGTGCAGCTTCATTGGCTCGCTGCACTTTTTGGAGGCTTTAATGCAGCGCGTGTATGGCATTTCTGGCTCATGTGGGTTTTCTTCTTCTTTCTCGTGCCGCATCTGACTCTCGTCTTCGCAGACGGGTGGGATACGCTGCGCAGCATGATCGTTGGTTGGTCAACCAAACTAGATCGGCCGGAGGTCACCGCAAATGAACAATGATGAGAAGAGCAACCCCCTAGAACCGGAAGACATTCCATCGACGGGTATTGGGTCGAAACAGGGGATGGCAGCGTTGCCAGAGGCCTGCCACGAAGCTGCGAATCCTTCCGTCCAGGACGCCAGTGAGAAGTCCGCGGCCACGGAAACGACTGACCAGGTGGCTCAAGATGGATCGCCCGCGTCTCCAGTAGAACCTGCGCCACGAACTGGCGGAGTGGCTTCACCTATTGCCGTGAAACCTGTCTTCGTGAGCAAGTACCGTCGTATGTTTGAAGAGCGGACGCTCCCCGTATTCGAGATGGCTCCGCACACCATGCGCCAGCGAACGAGGCGCGAAGTGTTGGCGTTTGGAGTCAGTGCGGCGGTGGTGGCAACAGGCGCCGGGTATCTGTTGCCACAAAATACTCTCAATCGTCTGGGTGTGCGTCGAGACTTGAGCTCTCGTGGAAAAGAATGGCTGCTGAATAACGCGTTGCGAGTCGACGATGACGTGGCGGAGGCCCTCTACTCGGGCAACCGGATCGTGCCCACTTACACCAGATCGCAGATTACCCCGATCAAGAACAACTACAACGGAACCACGCCAGAACCTTGGTATATATCCGGCTGGAAACTAACGTTGGATGGGCTCGCTTCCGGGCTGAGTGTCTCTCTAGATATTCGGACGCTCACAAATCGCTTCTCTTTACACGATCAAATTACCCGGTTTGTTTGCGTAGAAGGATGGAGTGCAATCGCGTGGTGGGGTGGTCTGAGATTCGACGACCTGCTTCGCGCCTATCCGCCGAGATCGCGGGCAAAATGGGCCCGAGTAGAGTCATCCGTCACCCTCGACAACTCCGGGAATCCAGACCCTTACTTCGTCTCGATTGACCTGGCGACGGCGCGGCATCCGCAAACATTGCTCGCCACACACCACGATGGTCATCCTCTCACTGTGGAGCATGGAGCACCACTACGCCTCCTGGTACCCGTAAAACTTGGCTTGAAGAATGTAAAAGCCATCACCCGAATTACGTATTCCACGGAAGAGCCAAGAGATTACTGGGCTCAGTATGGGTATTCCTCATACGACGGAATTTAGCTGCAAAAAGGAGCAATGCATGGCAAACACTCAAAAGACGGCAATCGTGACGGGCGCCTCCCAGGGAATCGGCGCCGCAGTAGTCAGGGCATTCCTGGAACGTGGCTATAACGTAGTGGGCACCTCTCGCAATGCGACCAAGTCGGGCGAGTTGAAGGCTTCCGACGAGCTTGTATTGATAGACGGAGACATCAGTCATGCCGCCACCGCGCAGAAGGCAGTCGACGCGGCTCTTCAGAAGTTTGGGGCGATTGATGCGCTTGTCAACAACGCTGGCATTTTCATGGCCAAGCCCTTTACGGATTACACCATCGAGGACTTCCGCGCTCTCGTCTCGACGAATCTCGAAGGCTATATCTTCATCACCCAGTTTGCGGTCAAACCGATGCTCGCTCAGAAGTCGGGTGGAAGCGTCACGGCCATCACGTCATCTCTGGTTGAAAATCCCATCGGTGGTTTGCCGGTGTCGTTGCCGATGATCACAAAGGGCGGCCTCGAGGCCATCACACGTAGCCTCGCTTCAGAGTATTCAAAGGAACACATCCGCTTCAATGCGGTTGCACCGGGAGTTGTCGACACTCCTCTGCACAAAAACAACCCAAAGGATTTCCTGAAGACCTTATCGCCGATGGGCACGATCTCCACTTCGGAAGACATCGCGAGCGCGGTGCTCTATCTCACAGAATCGCGCCATGTCACCGGGGAGGTGCTGCACGTGGACGGCGGTGCGCACAACGGCAAATGGTAAGCGCGCAGGGCTCGCAGCCGGCTAGCGCGGAGCGCCGGCTGCAGGACCTCGGGATTGTGCTCCCCCATGCTCCCCACCCGCTTGGCGCGTACGTCGAGACCGTCCAGTCAGGCAGCCTGCTCCTCCTCAGCGGAATGCTGCCTGTCAAGGATGGGAAGCTTCATTTCGTCGGGCGGCTGGGCAAAGAGCTCGCCGAATCGGCGGGCCAGGATGCATTACGAACGGCGACCCTGAACGCTCTTTCTGCTGCGAAGGCGCACATAGGGTCTCTGGACCGCGTGACGAGGGTTGTCAGCGTGAGGGTCTACCTGGCAACAGAAGGAGACTTCTACAACCAGCCCATCGTCGCGGACGCAGCATCGGAGCTTCTTCGCGATGTATTTGGAGAGGACAAGATGTCCGTGCGGTCCGTATTAGGAGTGACCGCCTTGCCTCTTGGTGCGCCGGTCATGCTGGAGGTAACGTTCGAAGTCAACCTCTAAGCGAGTGGGAGCTTAGCTCCGCTTTTTTGGAGAACACCTGAGGGGATCCAAAAGGACATCGAGATCCTGCCTTATCCGCTTCAACGGGCACTCGTGCGGCACTTATCGATTCCGGCCGAGCAGGCTGGGCGATCTGAATTGCTTCCTCTCTGGGCGGGACAGAGTGCCGACCTCTCGCGATGCGCAGATGTGCATACGCTACTCGACACGCTGCTGAAAGAAGTCTCCGAGATTGGCGGTGCTGTCCAGAGCTGGGGCACTCATCGTCAACACGATTCGACATAAGGGCGACGAAGCAAAAGAGGTCCGGAAGTCAGAGCCAACAATGCTGTGACGACGATTCGAAGTTGGATTTGAAAGTGGAGCAACAAGAATGATCAAGGCAAAAACACCTATCTCACGCCGAGAGATTCTAATCGGCGCCGCCGCCACGTTAGCGGTCGCGGGGATTTCCCTTCCGACTGCTGCCGGTCAACCCAAACCCGCAGGCGCTCCCGCGCCGCAGAAACAAGTTCGAGGAGAAACCTACATGAACAGGATCACAACGAAAGATCGCACTTCAATTTTCTATAAAGATTGGGGTACGGGACCGACGGTCGTTTTTTCGCACGGATGGCCCTTGAACGCAGACGCGTGGGATGCGCAGATGCTTTTCCTCGGTCAGCAGGGCTATCGCGTTGTTGCACACGACAGGCGTGGGCACGGCCGCTCCGGGCAAACATGGACCGGCAATGACTACGACACCTTCGCGGACGATTTTGCGGAGCTGCTGGAAAAGCTCGACCTGAAGGATGTCACGTTGGTAGGCCATTCCATGGGCGGTGGTGAAGTCACTCGCTATATCGGTCGTCACAGCAATAAGCGCGTCAAGAAAGCGGTGATTATCGGAGGAATTCCGCCAGTCATGTTGAAGAGCGACAAGAACCCTGGCGGCTTGCCCAAGTCGGTGTTCGACGGAATCCGCGCCGGCCTGGTCGCGGATCGTTCCCAGTTTTACAAGGACGTATCCTCACCCTTTTATGGCTATAACAAGCCAGATGCAAAACCCTCGCAGGGTGTTCGCGATATGTTCTGGCTCCAAGGAATGCAATCCTCGGTCGTTGCCTCTTATGAATGCGTCAAGGCTTTCTCGGAGACTGACTTCACGGAAGATCTAAAGAAGATTGATGTCCCGACGCTGATTATTCACGGAGACGCAGATCAAATCGTTCCGATTGCTGACTCGGCGTATCTCTCCGCGAAGATTGTAAAGAATGCCACGTTGAAGGTGATCTCTGGCGCTCCCCATGGCCTGTGCACGACACACGCAAATCAGATCAACGCCGAATTGTTGGCCTTTCTCAAAGCGTAGACCTCGCAGGCACAGCCCTAAAACGCTGTGTGCGCGGTCTCAGTAAACTTACGAGCCGCATAGTCTCGTCAGACCAAACGACAAGGAAAAGGGGGTTTCAATGAGAGTAGATATGAAGTTTGAAGTCGCTATTGTTCCCGTCTCGGACGTGGATCGCGCGAAGGCGTTTTACACAAAGCTCGGATGGCGAGTCGATGACGATATCGTCAATGGAGCTGATTTTCGCGCCGTTCAGCTAACGCCGCCGGGCTCGGCGGCCTCGGTCACATTTGGCATAGGAGTTACGGACGCCAAGCCAGGCACGTTCCGTGGCGGGCTGATCGTCTCAGATATCCTAGCGGCTCACAAGCATATTGCGGCCAGCGGTATCGATGCGACCGAGGTCTTCCACGGCTCGCCCTTCTCCGTGGAGGCGCGCATCAGCGGCCCTGATCCTGAGCGTAAGAGCTACAGTTCCTACGTTGCCTTTCAAGATCCCGATGGAAACGCGTGGATCGTCCAGGAAGTCACGAAGCGGGCGCCAGGCCGCGAGCTGCCGAAGTAAACGGCGGCAGGAGAGAACTTTCGCCTCCCCGTCCTAAGGGGTGGGGAGGCGGTCGTTAAACGGAACGGAGGAACCGCGAGAGGGGCGTGAATAGATGACAAGATTTACTCTTCAAGCCTTGACGACGATCGCGGTTGTGTTCGCCACAACCTTTTGCTCGGACGCACAAAGAGAGGCGGGATCAGTGGAACAGCAGGTGTCTTATCGCACAGTGATGGTCGAAGGTATCTCCATCTTCTACAGGGAAGCGGGACCGAAGAGTGCTCCTACCATTCTCTTGCTGCACGGTCTTCCATCGTCATCTCGGATGTTTCAGCCGCTGTTGAAACGGCTTGCAGACAACTACCATCTGGTTGCGCCCGACTATCCGGGTTTTGGACACAGCGATTGGCCTGACCCGAAACAGTTTGCTTACACCTTCGATCACATCGCTCAATTGATGAGCGGCTTCACGCACACGCTCGGGTTGTCGCACTACGCGCTTTATATGCAGGACTACGGCGGGCCAGTCGGGTTTCGCATGGCGTTGGCCCACCCTGAGCGGATCGATGCTCTCATTGTCCAGGATGCGGTTGCCCATAACGATGGCCTTGGCGCGAACTGGGCGACACGCAGGGCATTCTGGGTCGACCGATCCGCCCATGAAGAAGCGTTGCGTAACAATCTGCTGTCGCTTGCTACTACGAAGACACGCCACGTCGGCGACGACCCGAACGTTGAGCTCTATGATCCGGATCTGTGGACCGACGAGTATGCATTTCTGAATGCGCCAGGGCAGGCGCAGATCCAAAGCGACCTCTTCTATGACTACCGCACCAATGTCGACGCTTATACAACGTGGCAGGCGTGGATGAGGAGAACGCAGCCAAGGCTCCTCGTCATCTGGGGCAAGCATGATCTCTCGTTTGATCTCGGCGAACCCGAACGCTATCGTGCAGACGTACCGAATGCGAAGGTCGTCATACTTGACGCGGGGCACTTCGCACTGGATACCAAGGCAGAGGAGATTGCGGACCTTGTACGCGGGTTTATGAAAACGCGTGCACCATCCAGATCGATCGAACCAGCAGATAGCTTCAATTGAGGAGAACGAACAATGCCGCAACTCATGCCAACTCCGCGAGAGGTGGAAGTGCGCTCAGCAGTCGAGCAGATTGCCGTCTTTGCCGATTCAGCTCGACCAGAGCACTTAAGATCCGATGTCCGGCAACTCTTCAAGCGTAATATTCTGGACAGCCTCGGCTGTACGATCGCTGGGCTTCACGGTAGGCCGTTCCATGCGCTCCGTGAACAGTTCGTGGAATATAGAGCTCCCGGTCGCTGCACGCTGATCGGGGGCGGCAAGACATCAGCAGACCAAGCGGCGCTCTTTAACTCAAGCCTGGTGCGCTACGTAGATTTGTTGGATAGCTATATGGCGGTTGGCGGTCTTTGTCACCCAAGCGACAACTTTGGGACCATCCCTGCAGCAGCCGAACAAGTAGAGGCGTCAGGCGAGGAATTCATGTTGGCACTCGCCGTAGCATACGAAATCCAATGCAGGTTCACGGCTGTCGTCCCGGTAATGGCGAAGGGCTTCAACCACGCCACCCAACTTGCGATCTCCGCAGCCGCGGGTGCAGGAAAACTCTTCGGACTCTCCGCCGGCGGGATCGCCAATGCGATAGCGATTGCAACCGTCGATGACGTTTCGCTCGCATGTGTGCATGCCGAACCGGTGTCGCAGTGGAAGGGTTTCTCACCGGGGATGACTGGAATGCGTGCTGTTTATGCAGCCTCGTTGGCGAAGCGCGGTTTCACAGGTCCAAAGGGTTGTTCGAAGGCCCTTATGATAAAGGCCGGCCTTGTACATGCACAGTTCGAATCGATCCATCCTTTCCTTGACGGCAATGGCAGGGTGGGAAGGCTACTCATTACCTTCATGCTCTGTGCCGAGGAGGTACTGCGCGAACCTGTTCTCTACCTCAGTCTCTTCTTCAAGAAGCATCGGCGCCTTTACTATGACCGGCTCAATGAGACGCGAGAAAGCGAAGGTTGGACGGCGTGGCTCGACTTCTTCTTACAGGGTGTGCGGGACACCGCAAACCAGGCGGCCCGGACTGCCGGCGCCATCGACAGACTCTTCAACGCAGACAAGGAAAAGATTGAACGCTTCGGCCGTGGTGCGGCGTCTGCGCTCCTCGTCTACAGGTACGCTCAAGCCAATCTGCTCTTCCCGATTAGGAACGCGGCACGCGAGATGGGATGAGCTTTCCAACCGCGTCCGCCGCGGTGGATCGCATGATCGAAGTCGGCATCCTGCGAGAGTCCAGTGGAAAACGAAGAGGACGTCTGTTTCTCTACGAAAGCTACCTCGACATACTGAATAAGGAGTCCTGATTTGTCAGACAAGTTTCGGTCGAGAGCCAAGCACAACTACGTTGCGTGCCTTGCGCGTAGATCTCGCTGGACGCGCCTCGAACTTGAAATTTGGTGCCGCTTTTGGTGCCACTTTGTACCGCCTTAATTAGGAACAGAGCGAAGCGCATTCCATCCTGGCCCAGAGTCACACACTCCAACAAGGCCGTATACATACGCGCAGACCTTACCTGCTATTCTCACTTTTCGCTTGCGACAACGCGGCGGACCATACATACCGAAATGCTGACCTGCGGGAACTTCAATTCGCGGCCTATCTGGAGGAGAACAATTCGCTTTGCGCCGAAGGCCGCCCCTGTAGGGTCGGCCTTTCGTTTTCTTTTACCCATCCTGCATGTCGAGGGCTGATCGGAAATCATCGACTCATTTACTTGTCTTCACGATGCAGTCGCTCAGTCTGTATCGCCACGCCTCATGGTGACTTTCTCTGATTACGGCAACGTGCTCGGGCAAATTCACACCATCTACGGTCTGGTAGGTGTAGGTGAAGATCAGGCGGTGGCCCCGCTCGGAGTCCCGTCTTCACCCATGGTCCATGAGGTCAAAAGCAACCCCTGCCGCCCAGACGCGAATGATGTCTCGAAATGGGAGGATTGAGGTGCTTTCAAGGTTGCGCTCTGCAGGCCCATATCGGGGGAAAGAACCATCTCGACGTCAAAGGTCTGCATCTTGAAGGCAAGTTTGTAGCCGGACGGCGATTGCTCGAAGGAGACCGGCGTAGCGGGATCCGGAAGGATCATGTTCGTACTTCCTGGCAACCAGCTATAGAGGCTCTTCTGCACCGCGTGCTCCAGCAGGAACTCGGCCATGCCGCCATGGGGAAGCTTGCCTATTGCGTCGTCGGTAAGTCCGGAGGAAACGGTAGCATTCTGTCGCGTCACCGTGACGCGGTTCCGAATCGGCTGAAAGATCTTTTCGAGTTCCTCGTCTGTCCCTTCATCTCCTACGCGCGTCGTCTCAGTGAAGTGCTCTTTCCAGCTGAAATCGACAGCGCAATCGAAGGACTGCAAGTTCCTGTTGAACGGAGCGTCATATTTTTCGCGCGCTTCGTTGAGCAGCGGCTGGTCTGTCTTTGTCGCTTGAGCGTGGCAAAGCATAGCGCAAGAGCAGAACACGATCAACGCACGATAAATCTGCATCACATAATCTCCACTGAATTGGAATGAAGCCCGAGCTGAGAATGAGTGTGGCCAGCATACATCGTAGCCGACTCCGTTACGGGGTCGGCTCTTGCTGTTTCCCTCAAAACGGGGCGGGCGTTTTGAGCAAGTTCGCTGCTCGACGTCCATTTCCGTCGGCATACCGCAAATGTGCCTTGCCCGTCATCCAGGCCGGAGACTTATCTTCTTGCCGCATCTGCCTCCTAATGGGCTAGATGATCAATCTCAAACGTTCCCGAGCAATGACGTGCGGTACCTTATCGATTGACAGCCGGGATGTTGTGCAGGGTACACTTGCACGCTTAGGGGAGTTTGTCCGGAGTATCCTCGATGTCTGCTACGGGGCAGCAGAGCCATTTGTCGATTGCAGCCATCCAGCGTGTGCTCACGTCCCCGCTTACCCAAGTTTCCACCAATCTTCAGGACCTTCGTGTAGTTGCGAGGCAATGATGTCTTCTAAGGTCGCGATTCTGGGTGGCGGCGTTGGTGGCCTTAGCGCCGCACATGAGTTGATCGAGCGAGGATTTGCGGTTTCTGTGTTCGAGCGCAACAGCATCTTCGGAGGCAAAGCGCGAAGCCTTTACGTTCCCAACTCCGGCACCGGAGGACGTACCGACTTGCCCGGTGAGCACGGTTTCCGTTTCTTCCCCGCATTTTATAAGCATCTCCCAGACACCTTGACACGCATCCCTTTCGCCGGCAATATTAGTGTCTTCAACAATCTCGTTCATGCTACCCGCATTGAGGTGGCACAAGCAGGGAAGCCACCCCTGATGCTGACCGGGAGGCTGCCGCAAAGCATGGAGGATTGGCTGCTTGCCTTCCAGGAGCTCTTCGGAGGCATAGGGGTTCCCGACAACGAAGTGCTCTTCTTCGCTGACCGCCTGCTCACCCTCCTCACGAGTTGTCCCGAACGCCGTGTGAAGGAGTATGAGCAGATACCCTGGTGGACATTTGTCGCCGCAAACAGCCACTCTGCCCGCTATCAAACACTCCTCGCAAAGGGTCTCACGCGATCTCTCGTCGCAGTCCGGGCCCAGGAGGGCAGCACACGTACTGCCGGGTACATCCTTCTGCAATTAATCTTCGGCATCTTGACCTGGGGAGGCTTCGACCGCCTGCTTAGCGGCCCCACAAGCGAAGTCTGGCTATCACCATGGACACAGTATCTTTCCCAGAAGGGCGTCCAGTTCCAGTCAGACTCGACCGTCAAGGCCTTCAAGACGAACGCTGGCGTGATCACCGGCGTGACCATTGAGAGAGCCGGCCAGCAGACTGACATCACGGCGGACTTCTACATCGCCGCGCTTCCCGTCGAGATTATGTCAGGCCTCGTCACCGACGAGATGAAGACGCTGGCACCGTCGCTCGCGCACCTCGGCGACCTCCGCACCGCGTGGATGAACGGCATTCAATTCTTTCTGAAGCAGGATGTCCCAGTTGACTTCGGTCATACCCTCTATGCGGACTCACCCTGGGCACTTACTTCGATCTCTCAAAGGCAGTTCTGGAACCAGGCCAATCTGGCCAACTATGGGAACGGGCAGGTCGGCGGCATCCTCTCTGCGGACATCTCCGATTGGGAGACTCCCGGCATCCTCTACGGCAAACCGGCAATGCAATGTGCCGCAAAGGAGATCAAGGAGGAAGCCTGGGCGCAGATCAAGGTCCACCTCAACGTCGCCGGGGCCGAACCCATCCGCGACGAGAACCTTATCACCTGGTTCCTCGACTCCGACATACAGTTTCCAAATCCTTCCACAGCTACCAACCTGGAGCCGCTGCTGATCAACACGGCTAACTCTCTGCAATACCGTCCGAACGCAGACACCGAGATTCCGAACCTGCTGCTCGCTTCCGACTACGTGCGCACCTACACCGATCTCGCCTGCATGGAGGCGGCAAACGAGGCCGCCCGCCGCGCGGCAAACGCCATCCTCACCAAGACGAATTCGACTCAGACGCCAGCCTCAGTATGGCCGATGCAGGAACCCGACTGTTTCAAGCCTCTGATCGAGTATGACCGGCTACGATTTCGCATGGGCTTGCCGCACACAAGTCTCGGACTAATGTGAGCCGGGGCTTGGGTCAGCGGTAGAAAGTGGCCGAGCAGGTCGGGCATAGCTCCGCGAACTTGCTCAAAATCTGACTTTCAGACACTACGGAGGATCACTTCCGAGCCGCTGGTCATCCGCCCCGCATTGCTCGATGACTGAATCGGCGCGATTTCTCCCCAACTGACATGAAGAATCGGCAGAGTGCAACCCACCCAAAGCTGATGTAGAGTTGCAGCGCCCATGGATTCAGTAATGGAATCATCATGTAATTCGATCTCTTCATCAAGGAGTCGAGCCATGCATAGAACATTTCTCGGAACCGTCGCATTGGCATTCGTGCAAGCGCTCTCTTCGAGCGTGTCGGCTTCGGCACAGGCTGCGCCGGTCATGGACGACTGGCGCGAGCAATACGCTTATTCAGTCGGCGTGCAAGCCTATATCTACGCCGGACCCCTGCTCTATCTGACCCAATTGCGCTACAAATGGACGACCGATGCCAATTCGTTTCCCTATACGCCGCTGAATCGCCTATACAATTTCAGAGACATTGCCGACGCCACCTACAAGGACGGAGGCTCGCCCAACAACGACACGCTCTACTCCTGGGGATTCTTCGACCTCTCCAAGGAGCCTGTGGTACTCGTTCACCCTGATATGGGTCAACGCTACTTTACGTTCGAAATGGCCGACATGTATTCGAACAACTTCGGATACGTTGGCAAGCTGACAACCGGATCAAAGGGGGGAGCGTTCCTTATCGCCGGTCCCGGCTGGAGCGGTCAGAAGCCGAACGATGTGCGGGAGGTGATCCATTCACCCACGCCTTACGCACTGGTGTTCGGACGAACCTATGTCAAAGGTCCTGACGATGTTGCCGCTGTGAACAAATTGCAGGATCAGTATCAGGTAGTGCCGTTCAGCCTTTGGGGCAAGCCGGGGAGCACATTGTCCGAGGACCGCGACGTCTGGGCACCATTCGATCGCAAGGCCGACCCGCTTGCTGATTGGAAAACCATTGACCGCGCGATGGCGGAGAACCCGCCTGCAGCGTAGGACAAGCAGTTGCTCGAAATGTTCGCAACGGTCGGCATTGGTCCCGGCCTTGCTGAAGTTCTGGACAAATTGGACCCGCCGAGCAAACGCGGTCTGGCACGTGCTTCGGCGGGCGGATGGGCCATGATAGAGGGAATGTTAGCGTCGGGCGTCAGCAACAGGATAGTGAACGGATGGCTTTTCCCGCCTCCTACGCTGGGGCGACAGGGTGCTGTGGACGATGATTTCCGGGGCCGGGCTGTCTGCTCCATCGGCGGCATCATCTGTAACGACGCTGCTGAGGCGGTTTACATCGTGGCTTTTACCGACGTGGAGGGCCAGCCGCTCGACGGTGCCAATCGCTACACGCTGCGATTCGAGAAAGGCGCACTTCCACCGGCCAAAGAATTCTGGTCGCTAACGATGTATGACCCGGCCCACAATCTCGTCGACAATCCCATCAATCGATACGCAATCCGGGATCGTACACCCGGCATCAAACACGAATCCGACGATTCGATCATCCTGTATTTGCAATCGAGTTCGCCGGGTCCGGACAAGGAATCCAATTGGCTGCGACGCCAAAGCAGGGCGCCTTCAGCATGGCGCTACGCACCTATGGGCCAGGCGAGGCGATCGTAAAACAGACTTGGCTGCCGCCAACCGTGAAGAAGATGCCGTGAGGAAGTTGGTATCAACAGGTTAAGAGGTGACTCAAAGGCCTCGCCATCGTGCTAGTAGTCGGCCATCCGGACATTACCCGCAGCAGCAATCCCAACTGCGGGGCCGTCGTGCTTGAAAAACGGGGTTTTAGGTAAGTTCATTCACAGGGCGGCGAACTTACTGGCACTAGAACTCCTCAGGAACTAATGCACTAAGCTACTGAGTTCGTTGAGATGGGTAGGAGCTGAAAGCCGAGTTGAGCGGCCTGTTTACGGAGACGGATTTCCGCTCGTTGTTGTGCTTGTTCATCGCAGCGAT
>Ga0210386_10001015_pt1 | contig 25376 bp, 23 predicted proteins | sample IncBWH32OmetaG_FD_160091 | JGI IMG/M metagenome (GOLD analysis project Ga0210386, IMG submission 160091) | Forest soil microbial communities from Barre Woods Harvard Forest LTER site, Petersham, Massachusetts, United States - Inc-BW-H-32-O ...
GATTTTGGGCGGCCGTAGTATAGGGGTAGTACGGGACCTTGCCAAGGTCCAGGCGTGGGTTCGAGTCCCATCGGCCGCTCCATTCCTTCTAAGTTACTGAACTGCATAGCTGGTCATTAAATTAAATTTCATGCTGGCATACTTGTGTGGCCCGATCGAATTTGCGCCGGACGGTGGCAAGTTGTGGCGCCGCAAACTCACCCCCTTCCTGCACAATGAGCTAGGCCATCGCGTCTACGATCCTGCCGAGGACGAAAAGAAAAATCTCACCGACGAAGAAGCCAATCATTTCAGGGAATGGAAACTCACGGATGTGGAGCGATTTCGCCGCGTGGTCCGGAAAATAATCCAGTACGATCTGGATATTGTGGAGAACCGGGCTGACTACGTGATTTGCTCGCTGAGCGGTGAACGCGCTGCGCTGGCCTCCGGCGGGACATCTTCAGAATTAACGTTCGCTCACCGCCGCGGGATTCCCGTGTACCTCGTGACGGACGCGTCGATCAAGGAGATCAGCGGCTGGGTTCTGGCCTGCGCGGACCGCGTATTTGCGAATATCGACGAGCTGAAGAAATTTCTTCTGGAACGATATGGAAAAGACAAGCAAGCGGCGCTTTGGCGTGAGTGAAGTTATAGAACGAAAAGATGCGGAATCGCCTCTCATGGTTCATTCGCGTTAAATAAAAATGCGGCGCGATGAGTTACTCTGCCGCAAGATCATTCGAGGAGAATTGGCCAAGTGGACATCGTAAAAGGGAACATGGGCTGGATTGAAGTCATCGTTGGCCCCATGTTTTCGGGCAAGAGCGAGGAGCTGATCCGCCGCTTGAAACGCGCCGAGATTGCGCGCCAGCGCGTGCAAATATTTAAGCCCGTCATCGACCAACGCTACTCGCACACGGAAATTGTTTCGCACTCCGGATTTGAATTGCCCTCGGAAATTGTCACGAATGCCATGGATATGTTTGAAAAAGTTCAACCGCGTACAGAAGTAGTGGGCATCGATGAGGGCCAATTCCTCGGAGACGGCCTCATCGACATCTGCATGCGCATGGCGGACGCGGGCAAGCGCGTGATCGTCACCGGGTTGGACACCGACTATCTTGGGCGGCCATTTGAGCCGATGCCGCGCTTGCTTGCCGTGGCGGAAGAAATCGTTAAGTTGCTCGCGATCTGTGTGCAGTGCGGAAATCCGGCGGTGCACACGCAGCGGCTTGTCGCGTCCGAGGATTTGATTGTCGTGGGGGCGGCTGGCATGTACGAGCCGCGATGCCGGCGCTGCTTTGAACCACATCTGGCGCATGATCGGGTCGAAGCGAACAAGACCGCTTCATCGGGCAAAAATTCTTCCGGTGCGCGAAGCGGTAATTCTTCGGATTAGATTGCAGTGGGCAGAGGCACAGTCAAGAGCTTTAACACAGAGGACACAGAGAAAACCGGTGAGAAAAACGGAGACATCGTGATTCACTGCAGGCGACTACGGACTCTTTCCGATAGCCGTTGATTTTCCTCGGACCCAATCACCTCGATTGAAGGACGCTCTCGCACAGTTTCTGCCAGATTGCATATTCGTTCTATTCGCTTCAGGGACGCTTGCCAGTCAATTTCGTCTAGCTGGCCTTCCTTGTACGCATTTCTTACCGAATCGATTGCGGGCGCAACCTCCGTCCAGTCATGACACAGCATTGCAATATCTGTTCCCGAGTGAATGGCTTTGATTGCAGCGTCTCCTGGACCATATCGTTTTGCGATTGCGCCCATGCCCAGATCATCGGCAAGGATAATTCCATTGAATTTCATCCCACGGCGCAGCACTTGATCCAACATCAATCGCGATAGCGATGCGGGATTATCAGCGTCAATTTGCGGCAGCAGAATGTGAGCAGTCATGATCAACTCTGTACCTGAGGCAACCGCCGCGGCAAAGGGAACCAGTTCCGTGGATTCCAGGCGCGCCATCGTCCCCGCAAAAATTGGCAGTTCAAGGTGTGGGTCGATAGCCGCGTCGCCATGACCGGGAAAATGTTTGGCGCAGGAGAGGACGCCGCCCCGGCGCAACCCGCGGTCAAAAGCAGCGCCCATTCGCGCTACAAGATCTGGATCTGTGCCAAAACTTCGATCCTGCGTCACGGGACTTTCCGGGTTTACGTGCAAATCCAGCATGGGTGCAAAATCAAGATTGCATCCAGCTGCTCGGATCTCCAGGGCCATTGCGTGCGCGATTTTTTCGGCCGCTTCCGCGTCGCCTAATTGTCCAAGCTCTGTGGCCGATGGCCAACGTGTAAACGGACTTTCAAAAGCAAAGCGCGTGCCGCCTTCCTGATCGATTCCAATCAGGACCGGGCGCCCGGCGGCTTCCCTGATGGCAGCGGTTAAATCGAGAAGATGCTCGACGCTCGCAAAATTTCGCTTGTAGATAACAACGCCCGCGAGCCCTTGAGCGAGATACTCCCTGAGTTCACCTGGAAGAGAATGGCCGGGGAATCCGAGCATGAAGCGTGCAAGTACGGAATCACGCGGATTGGTTTTGGGCTGGGCGTTGGTATTCATCTGGTATGATTCGCGCGAATGTAGCGAATGAATTTAAAAGATGAGGCTAACGGGGCGAAGGGAACAAGTCAAAGTGAGAATCGAATCAAAAGCGCCAACGCGTATCGATCTGGCCGGCGGAACATTGGATATCTGGCCTCTATATTTGTTTCACGAAGGAGCATTGACTGTAAATTGCGCGATCACACGTTACGCGTCGTGCGTGATTGAAACGGCTACGGGATCTTCTCGCAAAATCGAACTGGCTTCGCGCGATACCCGGCGAAACGAGTCGTTCGCATCCTTCGACGCATTGTGCCGTGCGCGCAAATATAAATTGCCGTTGCTTGCGCATCTCGCGCGCGTATTCCGGCCGACGTGCGGATTCACTTTGACTACGGATTCGGAAGCGCCTTCCGGAGCGGGGATCGGTGGGTCTTCCGCCATGGCAGTGGCCATCTGCGGGGCGCTGGACAAATTGACTGGTGCAAAACTGCGGCGTGAAGACTGGATCCACTTGAGCCGGGATGTGGAGGCCATTGTAATTAAGGTGCCAACAGGGACGCAAGATCATTACCCGCCGGCCTTTGGCGGCGCGTCCGCGATCGTGCTGGCCCCTGGCGGAGAGCGCCGCGAAGGCCTGACATGCGATCTTGATAATCTCGAGAGGCACCTGGTGTTGTGCTACACCGGAAAGCCGCGTCAGCACGGAATCAATAATTGGGAAGTATTCAAGCGGCATATCGACGGCACGCGACGCGTGGCGCAAAATCTGGAGAAAATTTCCATCATCGCACAAGCGTTGCGTTCTGCGATTGAGCAAAACAACTGGAAAGAAGTCGGCAAATTAATGCGGGAAGAATGGGATTTCCGCCGGCGTAACCTGCATTCCATTTCTACTCCGCTGATCGATAAAGTTATTACGTCATCGCGGCGTAATGGGGCGCTAGCTGGAAAAGTATGTGGAGCGGGTGGCGGTGGGTGCGTAACGCTAGTAATTGAGCCCGAAGCGCGCGCCCGAGTGGAAGCCGCCGTGATTGCCGCAGGCGCAAAATTGCTGCCGATTCGGATCGACCGCGGCGGGGTCATTGTGAAAGCGTGCGTCGAGGGAGAAGAAAATTGTTGATATCCCGCAAGAAAGAATTTGGTGCTAAGATCGTGCCAGAAGGTGTTTTATGGACCGTCTGGCATATACCCTTTTGACCATGGCGCTGTTTTTAAGCGCCGATTCGTCCGGAGCGCTTCGTCCAATTATTCCCAATGATTTTAGCAATCTTGCCTCTGTAGATAATGCGGCAGACCCGCAGGGATCCACCACCCCAAGCGATAGCCAGCAAAAATCAAAGAAAAGCAAATCGGCTGATCCTGCCTCTGATTCAACGGCTTCTCCGTCCACGAAAGGGCCGGACGGCACTCTCCAGCCTATGTCGCGGTTGTCGCTCGTCCGGTATGTCGATGGCGAAATCGTGCAGGTCGTTCGCCCGATTCCCGCGGGGAAAAAGGGATTTCATATGAAAGCGGGAGTTCCGCTGAATGATAATGCGCTTCGCATGGCGGTGACTTCCGCGGGAGCCGCAATCAATCCCGGTGACCGCGCGCAGATTACGGATCTCAATTTCAAGGACAAGGAAATTATTGTAGACATCAATGGTGGCGGCAAAGGAAAGACTCGCCTGCGCGACCGTATCCATTTGGAAATTGGCGGAGTTCCCACCGCGTCCACCACGCCTGAAACCGCAGTCAATACGAATGCGGGAGCCACCATTTATCTGGATTTTGACAAGCCGCTGCCGGAAATGAGCGCTGAAGATCTCGAGAAACTTCTCTCCAGCGTGCTCGATTTTTCAAAGCGGCATTCGGCTGCCGTGCAGTGGGTGGATACTTTGCCCCCGGACATTCAGAAGGCAATTCAGGAAAAGCAGCCCGTCATCGGAATGGATCACGATATGGTCCTGGCCGCGATGGGACGGCCGGATAAAAAAATTCGCGAAAAAGGGCCGGACGGAAACGAAATTGAAGACTGGATTTACGGCAAACCTCCGGAGAAAACAATATTCGTGAGTTTTGAGGGCGATAAAGTTACCAAAGTACATCAGTATCCCCAGTAATCCTGAGCTCAGCTGAATCGTTGACCAGGTCAAATCGTTCCTGTTTCCTTACCCTTTATCCATCCTTTTTAACGAATCCGAAAGATCAACTTTTTGAGACAACAGAATGCACGAACTGGTTTGACTTTTGACTGTTGCCCCCCTAGCATCTGAAATTACGTGTAAATGGTAGATACATTGCGTTTCAGGTCTGCCGGGCCAAAGTGTAAAGTGAAAGCGATCGCAATTTAATTTACTGAGTTCCATATTGGAATGAAATGAGAACGGTGATGGTGTATTTCACACTTCCGGAGGAATCATGTCGATTAAAGTAGGGATCAACGGTTTTGGGCGAATTGGACGAAATATCATGCGCGCGTCGCTGGGAAATGCGGCGATTGATATCGTGGCAGTGAACGACGTGACCGATTCAAAAACCCTCGCCTACTTGTTGAAATACGACTCTGTACTCGGCAATCTCCATCACAAAATTACGCACACCGACGACACCATTTCCGTGGACGGCAAAAGTTTTCGCGTGTTCAAGACCAAGGATCCCGCTGAAATTGACTGGTCATCCGTGGGCGCTGAGATCGTAATTGAATCCACGGGCCTCTTCACGAAAGCATCCGATGCGGCCAAGCACAAACGCGGGACGGTAAAAAAAGTTATTATCAGCGCGCCTGCCACGGACGAGGATTTGACCGTCGTTCTTGGCGTGAACGATAAATCGTACGATCCCGCCAAGCACAACATTATTTCCAACGCATCCTGCACCACCAATTGCCTGGCTCCGGTTGCCAAAGTGATAGAGGACAGCTTTGGAATTAACTGCGGCACGATGACCACGATTCACTCATACACGAACGATCAAAAGCTGCTCGACTTGCCGCACAAGGATTTGCGGCGCGCGCGTGCGGCGGCGCTTTCCATGATTCCAACATCAACAGGCGCGGCGAAAGCGCTGCACCTCGTGATTCCGGCACTGAAAGGCAAGCTCGACGGATATTCAATTCGCGTGCCAACCCCGAACGTGAGTGTGGTGGACCTGACAGTGTTTACCGAAAAGCCGGTCACTGTGGCCACCGTAAATGCGGCGCTCAAGGCGGCAGCGGATGGACCCATGAAAAATGTTCTTGAGTATACTGAAGAGGAACTCGTTTCCATCGATTTCCGCGGCAATCCGCATTCTTCGATTGTCGATTCCGGGTACACTCGCGTGGTGGGAACGAATTGCGCCAAGGTACTTGCCTGGTATGACAATGAGTGGGGATATTCGAGCCGTTGCCGCGATCTGATTACTCTCATCGCTTCAAAGATGTAGAAGTTTGTAATTCGTGATTTGTGAATCGTGACTCGTGAACCTGCGCGAATTCGATGCGTGGCGTTGCGGGAATGGAATTCTCAACCATGGGCAAACTTTCGATTCGTGATTTGCAGATGAATGGGAAGCGCGTTTTCATGCGCGTGGACTTCAATGTCCCGCTGGAGGGCGCGTGGGTTACGGACGACACTAGAATCCGCGAAACGCTGCCAACGATTGATTTTGCGCGCAAGCAAGGCTCAAGACTTGTCCTCGCCTCTCACCTCGGAAGGCCGAAAGGGAAGCCCAATCCGAAATACAGTTTGCGGCCCGCTGCCGCGAAGCTTGCCGAGCTGCTTGGCACACCAGTGGATTTTGCCGCGGACTGTATTGGCCCGGAGGCGGAGGCCAAAAGTCGCGCTCTCGCCAATGGCGGCGTCCTGCTACTGGAAAACGTGCGCTACCACGCGGAAGAAGAAGTCAATGACGAGAATTTTTCGCGCCAGCTTGCGGCACTCTGCGATGGATTATTTGTGTGCGATGCGTTCGGCTCGGCGCATCGCGCGCATGCATCCGTTGTGGGTATCACGCGTTTTGTGAAGCAAGCTGCGGCCGGATTGCTGATGGAGCGCGAGCTTGCCTACCTGGGCAAAGCCCTCTCGAATCCTGAGCGGCCATTTGTAGCTGTACTCGGGGGCGCAAAAGTTTCGGACAAAATTGAAGTCGTCGAAAATCTGATGCACGTTGCGGACAGCATGCTCATCGGCGGCGGCATGGCGTACACATTTTTGAAATCGCAGGGCCTGCCAATCGGCAAATCTCTGGTGGAGGTCGACAAACTGGACCTTGCGCGGAAGCTTCTGGCCGACGCTAAGCTGCGAAATTTTCAACTGCTGTTGCCCACGGACCACGTGCTCGGCGCGCAATTCAAGGCGGACACGGAAACGCAAATAACCAGTGTAAGCGCCACTCCCGAGGGCTGGATGGGACTCGACATCGGCCCTGATACGATCGCGAAATATTCCGCGGAGTTGGCGCGCGCAAAAACGATTATCTGGAACGGCCCGATGGGAGTCTGTGAGATGCCAGCCTTTGCCAGCGGGACGCTCGAAATCGCCCGCGCCGTCGCGGCTGCAACTGCAAAGGGTGCAACGTCCATTGTCGGGGGAGGGGATTCCGTTGCCGCTATCCACGCGGCAGGCCTGGCCGATAAAGTTTCGCACATTTCAACCGGTGGCGGAGCATCGCTCGAATTTTTGGCCGGCAGAAAATTGCCCGGTGTCGAAGCGCTTACGGAAAAAGCGGAAGGTGCTGAAAAAAGCCAGGTTGCCGGGAGATTGACCTCCCGGCAAAACGTAGTCTGACAATCCTAATCCTTAATCTTCCACTGCCATGACGCGGAAAAGGCGGACCATGCGGCGACCTGTGATAGCGGGAAATTGGAAGATGTATAAGACGCAGAGCGAGGCGTGCGCGTTTTTTTCAGCGCTTGCGCCGCTCGTGCAACAAAGCACGCACTGTGAAATAATTGTAGCGCCCCCGTTTACGGCGCTGGCCGTATCCGTGGAGGCCGTGCGAGGAACGGCAATTTCCATCGCTGCGCAGAATGTGCACTGGCTGCCGGAGGGCGCATACACTGGCGAGGTGTCCACGGGCATGCTCTTGGAAGTGGGATGCCGCTCCGTGATCATCGCCCACTCGGAGCGCCGCCAATTTTGCGGCGAAACCGATGAAATGGCGAACAAGAAGGTGAGGGCGGCGCTTGCGGCGGGCCTAACTCCCATCTTGTGCGTGGGCGAGTTACTTGCCGACCGCGAGGGGGGCAGAACCGAGCAAGTCCTTGAGCGGCAGTTTCATGGAGGAGTAGCCGCGTTGACCGGTGCCGAGTTCTCGCGTATTATCCTTGCTTACGAACCGGTATGGGCGATCGGCACGGGCCGCACCGCGACCCCCGAAATGGCAGCGGAAGCGCACCGGTTCTTGAGGCAGTTGGCGGCAGCGAATTTCACTTCCGAACGGGCTTCCGGCTTAAGAATCCTCTACGGTGGCAGCGTCAAACCCGACAACATAAAGGGATTGATGGCTCAAGTGGAAATCGACGGCGCTCTCGTGGGCGGCGCAAGTTTAAATGCAGAGGCATTTGCCTCCATTGTGAATTTCTGAAAGTAAGGATTAAGAAATGCCAAAAGAAGTGAAATGGGCAATATCGATTGGGGTGGGACTCGGCCTTCTGGCGCTTGGCTGGAAGATGTACTTTATTCTGGTCACGTTGCACGTGATTATCTGCGCGCTGTTGATCGCTGTCATCATGCTGCAGAGCGGCGAGGCGGCTGATTTGGCAGGAGCATTTGGCGGCGCAGGCAGCCAGACAGCTTTCGGTCCACGCGGAGCGGCCACGTTTCTATCCAAGGCCACCACGTGGTGCGCGATCATGTTTATGCTGACTTCCATGGCGCTGACCATGCATCAGAATTCGAGCACTGTCGCGGCTGGCAGTTCCGTGTTGCAGCAATTTTCGAAAACTTCAAAGTCGGCTCCCGCTGCTCCAGCTCCAACGGCTCCAGCGTCAATTCCGGTGGCTCCGGTTGCGCCTGCTCCATCTCCTGCAGCGCCCGCGCCATCGAAATAAGTTAGGCAATTTTTAGAATGAGCGGCCGCATTTGCCGCGTACTGTAAATTATTTTTTACTTCACCCCGGGCGGAAGTGGCGGAACTGGCAGACGCACCATCTTGAGGGGGTGGCGCCGTAAGGCGTGGGGGTTCGAATCCCCCCTTCCGCACCAATCTATTATTTAAAGCTTATGAAATGTGGGCTTTTTCTTTGTTTATAAAGGGTTTTCGAGGATTTCTATCAAGGCAGATCGAGGCAATGCGAAGTAGACCCAGGAAGAGAAAATCTGCCATTCTGTGCCAGCTGTGTTAAATGGTTTGCCCCTCCGCGGAAACTGAGAAAGCATTGACGCAGAGCACACCCATAAAAATGGAGAAAACCGGAGGCTAGCGTTACCAACTAACGCAGTAGCCCGCCTCTGCTGCCATGAATGTATGCAAAGGGACAGATGCGGGGAGTTGTCGAGGGCCTGGCACATCGTACTTTTAAAAACCTACTTTTCTTTTTCAGGCAGGGCAAAAACAAACAGTGTGGATGCGGGTTGCGCGATGTGGGCCGCGGATTCGGGATAGAGCTTGGCGAGACGGCCTTCGGTCTCTGAACCGCCACCGGAGCCCACGGCGATGAACTGTCGGCCGTTCACCGAGTAGCTGACTGCGGCGGAAGCGATTCGCCCGCCTGTATTGAAAGACCAGAGTTTTTTTCCTGTGCGAGCATCGAGGGCAAAGACATTGCCCTCCAGATCGCCGCCAATAATCAGGTCGCCCGCGGTGGCTAGCAGGGAAGACATGTTGTAGTACTTCGTGCTGAAGGTCCATGACTTCTTGCCGTTCGTGGGATCGAAGGCGCTGATATTTGGCGGGACGTTCGGATTCACCAAGTCGCCTTTGTCTCCTCCATCTACAAAATGGGTGCAAAGCTCGAAGTCGGATGTGTACCACAATCCGGTGTGCGGACTGTAAGCAGAGTGCTGGATGCCGCGGCCGCCAGTGTGAATGCTGGGGCAAACCAGGCCGTCTTTTTGTTCTTTCGGAACGATTGGGTCGATGGGTCTGCCTTGTTCGTCTATCCCTTTATTCCAGTTGGGCGCGCTGTAGGCGAAAGCTCGGAGGAATTTTCCTGTTTCGCGATCGTATTCGTACGTGAATCCGTTTTTGGTGGGATGGATAATCACCTGGCGCTTGTGGCCGTCCGCATCCATGTCGACGAGAACGGGCTCAGAAGCTGAGTCGTAGTCGTATAAATCGTGCGGCGTCTCCTGAAAAAACCATTTCAGCTTTCCGGTATCGGCATCGAGCGCGAGCAGCGAGGCAGTGTAAAGATTTGGGCCCGGACGCAGAGTTCCGTTGATGGGCGTCGGGTCTCCTGTTCCCCAAAAAATTGAGTTTGTATCCGGATCGTACGTCCCGGTGAACCAGGCTCCGCCGCCTCCCGTTTTCCAATAATTATTTTCAGCTCCGGCCCAGGTTTCGGCGCCCGGTTCGCCTGGAGCAGGAATGACTTCAAAATGCCAGACGAGAGTGCCCGTCTTGGCGTCGTACGCGTTGATGTGGCCGCGCAACGCTTGATAGCCTGAGCCTGCATTCCCGGTCAGCACCTTTCCTTTTACATAAAGCGGCGGTGCGGTGATTCTGCATTCGCATTCGGAATTTTCTTCCACCAGAATATTCCAGACTTCCGCTCCGGTTTTCGCGTCGAGCGCTACCACGTGATTATTTTGCGTGCCCATGTAGATGCGGCCGTCTCCGTAGGCAAGCCCACGTGCGCCTCGGATGCTGAACGTTTTCACTTCCGGCCAGGTATATTCATAAGTCCATATCTGTCGGCCCGTGGCGGCATCGACGGCGTAGACATTATTCTGCATTCCTTCAAGGTACAAGACGCCATCGACCACGAGCGGAGCGGCTTCGAGGCCGGGGCGCAGTCCCGCCGCGCCGGAAGGGAATCCGGCGGGGAAAGCCCAGACTGGGACGATATTTTTTACATTTTCACGCGTGATCTGATTCAGCGGGCTATAGCTCCATCCACGATAATTTCCATAAAATGTGAGCCAGTTTTGCGGCTCCTTATCGGCGTGCTCGATCCGCGTGGTAGTGGCATCTTGCGCGAAAGTAATACTTGCCGAGCCGAAAATGAGGCTTGCAGAAAATAAAATTGTCCGCGTACGCTTGCTGGTGAGGCTTTTGAAAATTCTGAGTGCAAAATTCATTGCTCGCCTCCGCTTTTGAACTCGATAGTTGTCTTTGAATCTTTAAGCTTTGGATTAGTATAAGGCTCTCTACTGGCATCAATATCTATTTTGCGGCTACAGCCTTTTTCGTTATTTCCCGCTCCACATGCAGGACGCGCAACCATGCGCCTTCCTGCTTAACCCACACATCTGAAAAATGACTTTCTCGCGGAGTCACTTTGCCGTTCCTTTCGAGGATGCCGAGAGCGTGATATGTGACGACGGCTACATTCCCGTTGTCATAGACACGGATGTTGTGACCATCCTGTTTCATGGAATCCATCTTGAACATTCCCGGTTGCAACCCCGCTTCCACTTCGGCCTTGGTCGGAGTGCTTCCATCGATATTGGTCTGTGCAATGTCTTCGGCGTCATACTGCTTGATCCAGTCGACAGGCTCGGAACCGCCCCTCAGCAATCCGGCCACTTTCTCATCTTCAATTTTCATAATTTCTTTTTTTACGTTCTCGGCTCTTGGACCTGTGATCGCCTGAGCGGAAATGATTCCCGCGAGGGAAAGCGATAAAAACGCGGTGAAAAAATACTTTTTCATTGCGGCTTGCCTCCATCTTCAAATCGTTGAAATTATATTTTCATTTACCGCACGAGGGATATGGCTGTTCAAATCGAAATCAAATGGAAAGCTTAACGGCTGCCATGCAACATATAACTTAGCTGGAAAGAAGGCAATCCTTTAGCGGTTATAAGAAAAATTGTCAGATTTCGTTCAGCCTTTATTCCATGTAGCAAATTGTATTCCTGCTGGAAGCTCCGCGAGAAAATAGTGCAAATCTTTATCGATTGGGTTGAGAAAAAAGGGCTTTCGCGAATATCAAGAAAACCGGGGAATATTCACGAATAAATTGGCATTACTCGGATCTGCGGAGACCTAAAAGGTCCAGAGTTACCCAGAAAATAAATTCACTTCCATAAAGAATATACCGGCGCCAGAGCCTTCTGGGTTCTTGAACAAGTCTGAAGAACCATTCCAGGCCGTGTTCGCGCATCCAGGCCGGTGCTTGCTTCTTTTCTCCGGAGTGAATATCGAAGGCAGCGCCTACGCCGACAAGCACAGGAATGTTAAGTCGACTACGATGTGAGTCCATCCAACGTTCCTGCTTCGGAGTGCTGAGGCCGACCCATAGGACGTCAGGCTGAGCAGATGAAATGTTATTAATTATTTCTTGGTCTTCTTCAGCGGTCAAAGTGCGGTATGGCGGAGAGTAGGTGCCGGCGATCACCAAACCTGGAAATTGATTTGCGAGTTCTTTGGCGAGTTTTTCCGCGACTCCAGGCGCTCCTCCATATAGAAAATGCCTGTATCCTTTACTGGCGCTTAATCCGCAAAAATCCATCATAAGTTCCGGGCCGTAAACTCTGCGCTTTAAGCCGTGTCCTTTCAAGCGGGCCAGCCAGATGAGAGGCATGCCATCAGGAACCACAAGGCTGGAGGAGTTCAAAATGTTTTTGAAGGACTTGTCATGATGCGCCTCCATGATTCCGTGCATTCCGGTGACAGCAATGGTCCGGCAGTCGCTTCGCTGTGCGATCCACTCCTGCATACGCGAAATTACGTCGCTGATCTGCACGAGGTTAACGCCGATGCCGAGAACGCTGAATGTTTCTTCAGGCTGCGCCATTTAGTTTTTCCGTCAATTGCAACATCGCGAGATTTCGGTATGCAATAAGCTTATTTGGCTCGAGGGGAATCCCCATATTCGTACTCATGGAGTCATCCTGCTACCATCCAAGAGTTTTCGTTGGGCCAAAATTTTGAAGTTTAGGGTTGCGTGTAAATAACGATTCATCACCTGCATCAATTTAGTGCGAGCTGACGGATACCTATCTCGTTCAACGATAAATCCGTTTTGTTCCAGGGTTCGTTCAATGGAAACATCGTCGAGACCTACACGAGCATGGTATTCGGCAAGATCCCCTGGGCTTGCAATAGCCCTGGAGTGGGCCGAATCACGCGCAATAAAAAACTTTCGCAAACGACGTCCAATACCAGGAAGAAAATCACCTTTGTCGTTGTGCATCTTTGCAAGAATCGTATCCAGATTGTAAAAGCAGGTAGTAAGTAATCGAGACGCTGGCAACACTGGGTCAAAATTGGAGTAAAAGAAACCACCCACTTTGACCCGAGCGGCAATGTCGTTTACAACGTTCAGTGGAGTATACAAGTGATGAAGAACGGAACTGAACGTGATTACATCGAAAACGCGATCGGAATTGGCCAAAAAATGCTCTATGGAATCGTTGACGAAGTCTGCTTTGTACCCACTTGAGGCCACTTTTCCTCTTGAAATTGCGAGCATATCAGAAGATACATCCACAACCGTGACAGCCCATCCGCGCTTCAGCATTTTGAGCGTTAAATTCCCGCTCCCCCCTCCGCAATCCAGGCATTGTATATCATGGCTCGTAAGTAGTGATTCCATCTTTTCAATATCGAACTCCAGAATTTGTTGGAAATATTCTTCCGAAGCACAGGCCTCGTAGTTGTCATATTTCTTGGCAATTTGTTTGTAAAACTCGACATTCGCGGAAATTACTTGCTCGCGTACAAGTCCAGGCTGCTTCATATATTAATTCTCCTGTTGGTTGTCCTGTCCGCAATTGAATCCCGCTTACAGATCGCAGGGATTCTTTTAAATAAGTATTTGTGCAACTATCGCAATTCAAAATTGCATTTGTAAGCGGAAAGCCCGCATGTCGAGCGAAAGTTCAATTGCAGTGCTCATTTAGTCCCAATCGATTCCATAACTGAACGAACTGTTCATAGTTACGACTGGCTGTGTACTTATCTTCATACTCCGCCCGAGCATTGACGCCCATTGTTTTCATTTCTTCGGGGTGATTCCACGCCCAATCTATCTGTCGAGTGAGGTCCTGGGAGTTGCCTGCAGAAAAAAGGAGCCCAGTGACTTCGTCGCTGACAATTTCAGCCATGGATCCAAGGCGCGAAGCAATTACAGGGAGGCCGCACGCGAATGCTTCCGTAAGACTTACTGGAAACCCTTCGAACCAAATACTCGGAAATACAAGGAACCTGGCCCCGTGCATTGCCTGAATGACCTCCGTACGATTGAGCCGGCCCAGCAAGGTGATCCCTGTTGAGCTGTTTGTAGACAAGAATTGCGTGATTTCATTCAACAGCGGGCCATCTCCTGCAATCCGGATTGGAACTTTCCCTTGCAAATCCCGGCAGGAAGCAAGGAGGGCTCGAAGTCCTTTTTCTTCTGACAATCGTCCGATGAACAAAGCATATTCGCCCTGTCCCGGGCGGATCCCCGGATCGGGCTCAACGAAATTAGGTTTCACTACGATGCGTTCCGCCGGTAGGCCGCCTGCGATGAATTTTTGCCGAGCAAATTCGGACAGAGCGATGTACACGTCCACTTTGGTTTGCCACGTTCCTATGAGTCGATGCACGGCGAGCATGGACGCGACCGCCGCTGTCGCCGCGCGGCTGCCGCGATAGCATCCGTGAACCACGCCGGGCCATGCCACACTGCGCCCCAGACATTCTTCGCATACCTTTCCCTCTTGAAGGCATGTCGCTGCCGGGCAAATTAAACGATAATTATGTAGTGTCTGGACAACGGGAACACCGTGCTGGCTGCAGACGTGATAAACCGCCGGCGAAATCAAGGGGAAGGTGTTGTGAAAATGCGCCACGTCCGGCTTTTCATTTTGAATAAGAGATCGTATTTGACGCAGTGACTTCTCCGACCATAGCGTCTCGATTCCAGCCGAGACCTTACCCCACATGCCGCGAACTGCGAGCTCGTCGTTTTCACGTTGGTATCGTATTACGTGGTGCCCGTGTGCTTCTAGCAATCGAACTTCCGCCGCCACCACGGCATCTTCGCCGCCGCGTTGCTGATATCGATTATGAGCCACAATAATTCTCATTCTCTCTTCACTGCTGCCCCGACTAGAGAGCTTTTGTTTTTCTGTTCCATAATTACTGAGATTTCGGGTTGATGAGATTTAACCATCTGGAGAAATGCGTCGTTCCCTTCAATGTCATCAGAAATTAAGATACCCCTGGAGTTGAGGGCAGACCACGAGGTGTCAAATTCTTGTTTCATGTTTTTAAAAGTATGCAAACTGTCATGAATAAAAAGATCTAACGTTTCCAGTTCCTCGACGACGGAAGCCAGGAGCCGTTCCGAAGTTCCGCGGCGTAATGTCCAGCGATCTTTTAATTCATTTGGCACCAGCCAACCGACATAGTCGTCGCCCTTGGAACCGAGAGGTGGCAAATCAATACTGTGGAGGTGCCCATAATTATTTTTATTCATGGCCGCAAGCAAATAAGAGGAGGTCACACCATAACAAACTCCCGTTTCCACTACTCTCGCTGGCTGGATCATTCGAACAACCAGGTAGCACAATCGAGCCAGGAATGGATCGCCATTGTGGAATTGACCAAAGGGAGCGCTGGCCGGCAATTCAAACTGTCTCTGATTTACGTGAGTTTCAATTTGTGCGAGTGAATCCTCGCTTAGAATTTTATTAACCTCCGAACCGCGGCCCGGAAAGAGGCGTGAAATTCCGTGTTCCATGGATATCGCATTGTATTTGGGGCGAACATTTAAAATTGTGTCTATGCGGACGCCAGCATATTCCGTTACACGCTCATAAAATTCCACGGGGCTTCGAGGAAGCAATGACAGCAGGCTGATTGCTTTAAATTTCATCGGCTTCTCGATTCTCCGGCATTATCCAAATTGATTGTGAAGTAGCAGGGATTGCTCCGGGCGTTTGTTGAGCGGGTGAACTTTCGTTTTCCTCAGAACGAGAGACAACAAGAGCCATCATAGAGGTGAGGACGAGGTTATAGCCCACGCCTCCCGGCGATCCTGAATCCGCTAAGAAATTTTCGACCGAAAGGCTAATAAAGAAGGGAACGACGATGGCAAGGAACGCCCAAGCTTGCGGCGATGCATTTTTCGAAACCTGGCGTAAGTCCAATTTCAGGATTCTGACCAGAAATAAAACGAAGGGTGCGAGGCCTAACAATCCCCACTCATAAGTTGTGCGGAGGAATTCATCATGAATTGCGCGATTTGGATCCACGTTATCTTCGTTAAAAAATCCTCCGTCCAAAACCAGGTCTGCGCCGCTGCTCGTTCCCGAGCCTACCAGTAATCGAGGCAGGCTGCGGTGAATGAGCTCGTCGAGTGTCCTCTGATAAAGAGAGAATCTCCAGCCAAACGTTCCGACATCATCGACCGTGGCATTTTTTTCAACGGCCGCGGTAAGCATTTCATTCAACCTGTTGTTCGGCAGCCATTCGACGACGACTAGGATAATGACTGCCATGGCGGCGCCAAGAATCATCATCCTGCCCAAAATCATCCCGATGCGAACAGTTTTAGCGGAGCGAACCGCGGAATAAATTCCATAAATCAACAGCACCCAGACCATGCCTAGAAAAACCGATCTGCTACCAGTCAGCAGCACGCCAATTGCGGCTCCTGTTGCTGTCAAAAAAGTAAAAAATGAGGCTCTTTCGCGAAAAAGCAGAAGCACCATCATGCAGAGAAGGAAAGGCGCAAGACTTTGGGCTCCGGTAAATGTTGTAAATCGAGACTGGAACTCGTCGCTGCCGAAAGCGTTTCCCAGAAAATAAGTTTGGATGATGCCGGCGGCGAGAGTTACCCAGACAACAAACATTAACTTGTATTTGTTGAGCCATTCTTGCTGCCATGTAGTTACAAAAACGACGAATAAAATAGTGTATGCATACAAGTACCCGTTCATCTTCAGCGCCGATATCCGGTAGGGACTCCAAAACAAAGCGATGCACGCATAGCTTGAAAAAAGGATCCAGGGTACGAAATACTTGCGCGCACTTTTGTCAAAATGAATTTCCTTTCGGAGTTTAATCAATAAAATTGTGGGAATAATTATGACTTTAATCGCGTTTTGTATGCCGAGTGAATCCGTGGAGAAATTGCCTACCGCGGACAGATCGATCTGAACAAGGAGCAGATAAAATACAAGCGACCATCGTATTGGCAGAAAGAACGTCAGGGACGCTAAAATCCAAAACGCCACGGTTGGCACCAGCATTGGATCGTTATTCACGGGCGATTGCCTCGGGCTGGATTTCGGATTTGCTTCTAGAGCCAATAGCTCGTAAAAAACATTGTGCTGAATACACCGGAGTCAAGCGCCGAGACGTCTGACGCGACGCGATGGACATTTCCATTATTTTAGGAATCGGGCAGTTCATGGCACTTTCCAGGGCATTTTGAAGTTCTGCAGGATGATCTGTATAGAATGTCCATCCGTTCGTTCCATCGTGGACCAATTCTTCAACGGCTTGGCCGTACCTGCTTCCAAGGACGGGGAGCCCTGCGGCTAGCGCTTCATTTACGACGAGTCCCCACGTATCAGCTAGGGTTGGGAAAACAAATATTCCAGCGGATGCGAAATAAGAAGGGATCTGGTTGTAAGGAACATTGCCAAAGAAACGAAGTGTGATATTTAATGGAGTAGGAAATTCCTCAAATCTTTTTCTGAGCGGCCCATCTCCAACGAACCACATTTCACAAGTTTTATTTTTATACTTTTCGCCCCACTGAACCAATGCACCGAGAAATTGCTCCAACCCTTTTCTCTCAATCAGTTGACCGACATAAAGAAGGCGACGGATAACATGCGCATCCTTTACCAGAGGCGCAGCCTGGAAGGGCGCCATTTCAGTCACATAAGGTGCAATAAAAATACGATCTTTCGGAACCCCCATGTCTTGGACATATTCAAATCCACTCTTCCCAGTTACGAGCACAGCGTCCGCTAGACCCAGAAGATAACGTCGCACGGCACTCCGGCCCCGTCCAATTTCACGTTCCGTGTGCTTTGACAAGTCTGCCCAAATAACCAGGCGGCATGACCGGTGAAGCAGGCGGTAAATGGCTGCCTGAATCGTTCTGAAGCCAAGCTGCGCGGAAACAATGACATCAGGCCGATAACGGAAGAGCAAAGCTAAAGTGTCATACGGAAAGTGCCGCTCAAAGCGTTCAGTAAACCCCTCTTTGAACGTATGCGAATTGCGAGTCGAATATGACTTTTGTAAGGTGACGTTTACGCCGTTCCAATCAGGTTCCCAGGGACGGTCTTTTTCCATAGGGGTGCTGATAAATACATGGAAATCCTTAATGGAGTTTGTGAGAACGCGCAAGACAGGCAGAAAATATGGCGCAATACAATTTGTTAAAAACGCAGCTTTGACAGGCAGACATCCCTTGCCTGAGGTATCCTGCAAATTTGCGGTTGCGGGCGTCTTTTCTGCTTCCGCCGAAGTATTTATGAGTGTGTATTGAATGTCTGTCAACATAATCCGTTAGCCTTTAATATTCAGACCGTCCTCAGTAATGCGTAAATGTAGCTTCCCAAATTTCGCAAGGAATGCATTTTTCCACGTATGGTTCAATGCATTTTTTAACCAATTACAATACCCACGGCCTTCAACTCAGGCAGATATTGCGGTGCGATGTAAATCGAATCTTCCTCTCGCGGTTGTTTGTCCTTTCGCATGAGATTCTGTTTTAAGTGAAAAAACCATGGTCCACTGTAGCCAGCGTCCTCCAAAAAGGTCCTTATTTCCGGTCTTTCCCCTCTCTCAATAAAAAACAGTTTTGTCTTCCCAATTAAATTTCCAAAACCTGCGAGCACACGCGGTTCATGGCCTTCGACGTCAATTTTGACGAAATCCGGTTCGGTTTTCAGACCAATGCAAACTTCGTCAATCCGCTGGCAGGCCACACGCAAACTTTGTGGTTCTATTTCTTCGGGTTTTAGGACCCGGTTCAAGCACGATTCGGAATAGTCAGAGAACAATACCGCTCCGTCAGCATCTGAGACGGCGACATTCAAACAGATGACGTTGTTCCGCGAATTAATCTCCACATTTCGCTTAAGAAGCGAAAAAGTGTATGGGTGCGGCTCTATGGATACGACCGACGCGTGGGAAATTTCGGACGCGATCAGTGTGTACGCGCCTATGTTTGCTCCAATATCAAAAAATGTATAGTTGCCGAGAGACATTACGAGGCGCAGCAATTCCATATTGTTGTAGTCATATTCGCCCATGGCATTGACCAGCGCTGCCACTCCGCCCGGGCGGTCGACATAAAGCTGAGATCCTGCGATAGGCAATGAGCACGGAAACAGGTTGAGCAGTTTTCGAATCTGCCACTGGCCGTGGCGGCGGAGCCCTTCAACCGTACCTACACTGTCGGAGTGCACAATTTGATCGAGCGTATTCAGGAATTGGCTCATGACACGAGTCCTGTTGTGTCGTTTGTCAACGTGTGTGGATCGGAATATTTGTAGAAGAAAACTAGGGTGACAATAGTCAAGACCATGAAGCTCAGCACCATGCTGGCTGCGGCCCCGGCGAGCCCCCAGAAATGCATGAACACCACTGCTGAAAGTATCGCAATGGGAGCGGCAAACAAGTTGGAGATCAGGTCAAATCGCGGTTTCTGGGCCGCTCTCAGTGCCATGGAAAATCCCATGGCCACGCCATTCGCAACGGGAATCAGGCAAAGGATTGGCATCAGCCAAATTTGCAAAGAATATTTGTCTCCAAATAACAAATGCCCGACTCTCGGCGCTTCAATCGCCAGCAGCGCGCTAAAACCGAGCGTGATGCCCAATAGCCCCACACTCACCAGCAGCGCCTTGTGGCGCATTCTGCGGATCAGGCCCTGGCCAAAATCGTAGGAAAGTGTAGGAAGAACCAGGAGTCCAGTGGCAGTGACGACCTGCGTCATGACCAGGGAAGGAATTTGCATCGCGCGCAGAATCCCCGCGGCGCCAAGACCGAGCGAACCGGCAACGAGAAACGTTTGCGCCTGGCTGGAGATTGAAAATAATAAAATACTGCCGACAAGCCAGCGGCCGTATGTCCAATTCTCTTTCAAAGCCGAGCGCCAGGAAATAGATGGCAGCGTTTTGGGCCAAGATTTGAGTATTCCAAGGAGCCAGATGAGAATGACCGACGAAAGCAGGCTTCCAGCACCCAATAGAGTAAAAGCTGTGAAGGATCCCAACAACGCAAAATGTTTAAGCAATAGCAATCCAACAGCAACAAAAAGCAAATACGAAGCGCTTCCAATGGCCGCAATGGCGGGGCGCTGCATGATGTAGCACATTCGGCGCGCCAGCCAGAGCAACAACATAAAAGGCAAAGCGATTCCGCCTCCTAACGTGGCCCCGACCAGAGAATTGCCTGGAGAAAAGTGGCCCAATATAAGTCCGGAAATGATTACGGTTGAAGAAAGGAATCCGATTAAAAGCACGTGAACGAGAAGCTGCGTTTTGAAATATTGTGAGAGTCTGCCTGCATAGCGAGCTGGGCCAAAAACACTGATCGGTTCAAGCAGTAGAACATTTTGAAATCCTGAAACAAAAAGGAATCCTGCAAACGCGACAGCGAAGGCACCATACACGTCCGCGGGAACCCATCGCGCAAGGAAAATGTTTACGCCGAATGCCGCACCGGAAGTGAAACCCTGGTCGATCAATGAAACCGCAGACCTTGTTCCCCAAACGCGAAGCTTGGCGGAAGTAATGACAACAGAAGGAGGCCTTCGCGGAATTCCAGTTTCCGTTTGAGTGCCGATTGCAGTTGGTTGAACGGTTGATTCAATTACAGGCAGCATATTTTTCCTAATGACCTTCGGCTCGAAAAACGGCCGGGATAGTGTTGAGCATGATTTTGTAATCGAGCCACAAACTCCAATGGTCTATATATTCAAGATCAAGGATCATGTTGGTTTCAAAAGATGGGTCGCGGCGCGCCATGGTTTGCCACAATCCGGTGATGCCGGGTTTTACTTCGAGGCGGCGAAGATGATCCAAAGTATATTGCTCGTAATCATCCATGGGGTGCGGGCGGGGGCCGACCAATGTCATCTCTCCGCGCAAAACGTTCCAAAGTTGCGGCAATTCATCCAGGCTGTATTTGCGAAGAAATTTCCCCAAGTGAGTGATTCGGGGATCTTCCCTGATTTTAAAAGTGGGGCCGACACGTTCGTTCTTCGAGCGCAGGGACGCCTTCATATCGTCGGCGTTTGTGACCATCGTGCGGAATTTGAAGCAGGGAAATGGGCGGCCTTTTTTCCCGACTCGTGGTGATTTGTAAAGAGCCGGGCCGGGAGAGTCCAGTCTGATGGCGATTGCGAGTGCGATCAGCAGCGGAGAAAATATAACCAAACCAAAAAGAGATAAGATCACATCAGTCACACGTTTTACAAATAGCCCAAAGATGGGAATGGCCCGCCAATGAACTTCCATGACGGGAAAATCTCCGACGTGTTCAATTGGAGCATTCCAGCACAGCCCGTCATAAAGTTCGGGAATCACTTTGACGTCTAGGCGCTGGATGCGGGCTTCCACCGCGATTTGTTTCACAAGCTCACGGTCCGAGGGAATGGTAATAAAAACATCGTCCAGGAATTCCGACCTGGCAACTCGAGGAAGATCTTCCACATTTCCGAGAACGCGTGAATCCGCCGATTGGTTTATGTCGAGGAAACCCTTAAATTCGTAGCCCAAAAGCTTGTTCTCCTCGAATTGCCGTGCGAGTTCTTTGCCCACTGCTCCTGCGCCGATAATTACCACGTTGCGCATTCCAAGACCATTCGCGGCCCGCCGAATCACAATTTTTCTTTTTGCATAGCGCCACGCCACAAGCGAAATGGCATTCAGGATCAGGCACCCGGCAACGACGAGACGCGATATTTCTTTTTCCCCGGAAATATAAATAAATGTTGTGAGCAGAAGAGTTGCGAAAAAAATTGCCTTTACTACTGCAAGGGATTCATCCAATGCGGACCTCATGCGGGGAGTCCTGTACAAATCCTGCCAATCGCAGAACAGAAGGATCAATCCAACGTAGAGGAACAGGAATCCCTCATAGCTGATATAGGGTTGCCCCGCGATGATTCCAAATTTTGTCCTTAAATATTGAATTGGATCGCCATGGGAAAACCGCAAGAGGAACATTGCCGCGCCATTTGCTACGACGATACATACATCAATCAATGCATATATAAGTTGAACGGTACGGCCCCCGCGAAAAGGTGTTTTAGGAAGGGCCGTCCTCGTGCGTCCTTTGGAAGGCGGTGAATTTGTCCAAACGACCGGGACCGAACTGCCATGGATCGATCCGGCATTCGCACTTAGCGGACGACTGGCATCTGTGCTATACATTGCCGGCCACCACTCCTGCCCTTTATGATTTTTCCCGTCCATTGGCGTCGTTCTTGAATCTCTCCATCTGGATGAAATGTTGTAGGTGAGGTGTCTAATATCTACGTGAGCTGGTTTCCTAATTAATGTTCGGATTTGGTCTGATCTGATTTTGACTGGGTCGGGTCAACGGGGCTGTCAGGGTTAGCCAATGTTGCAGGCAAAAATGGTTTCAATGATGAAGCTACTTCAATCACAAATGCCTTGCCAGGATCACTCGCCTCAATTCTTTCCCAATGCTCAGTGCCAAAAATCCAAACTGCGCCGGACAACAAGAACAGGGTCGATGCACCCAAAATTATCCATGGACGATGAGGGAAAGAATGCTTTTCTGGAACATCAGGAGTGTCAATTAGTTTTACGCTCGGCGTCTCCTTCGCTTCCTGAACTTTTGCGAGTTCATATTCCTGGGTTAGAGTTTCGAACACTGCTTCTTCGACTTTTGTGTTTCTGTACAAATCTGCATAGTTCACGCCAAGTGCGGGAAGACGGCGGATGGTTGGGAAAATCGATTGATCGTCCTTTTGATTGCTATTGGCAGGCGGTGCATCGGACGTTCCCCCCAGTAGCTGCATTTGTTTCTGGATTTCATCCACACGCGCTTGCAACCCGCGGACACGGACGTTGTTGTCCGAATAAATTTGACGCATCCCTTGTAATTCCATTTGGGCCACGATGAGCTGCCCCTTCAATGCAGCGGCGGCTTCAATCATGGCCTTGCCCTGCGTGGGAATATCCAAAGCGGTATTTTTGCTCGCAAATTCGCTGAACTGCTTTTCGGCGGTTTCCAAATCCTGGTTAACCTCAGTCAGGCGTCCTTCCAGAAATTCGCGCTCGCGGTGAGCGGACGTGGTGTTCACTTTCACTACCAGGCGATCCAATTCCGCAACATACTCTCCAGCCATGGCCGCGGCGCGTTTTGGATCATGATCCGTAACGCTTATTTTTATGATTCCACTTTTCCTGTCAGACGTAATATCGGTTTTATTTTCCAGGTCTTCGCGGGCGTCCTTAAAATATCGATCGTGGTAGACCTTGCGAAGGTCAAACTTATTAATCAGGTCATCCTCAACTGTGCGGCTTTGCAAAATGCCGATGAAGAGGTCAGTGGAAGTCTTCATGCCGAGGAGGTCTCCGGCAATCGCTCCGATGCTTCCCGAGCCTCCGGATCCGGCCCCGGACCCACCGGACCGGCCTCCCAAAGCGGCCGAAAGCATGGCCATTCCGGAATTCGACTGATCGGGCGGCATCAGGCGCGTGGTCGATTCGTATCGTTCGGGAATCAGAAAGGCAACCACGGTCCCCAGCAGGAGCCCAAGGCCCGCGAGACGAAGAAGGAAGAGGCGCTTGTCCCACAGCATCCTCAATTTAGTGACAGTTCGATCATTCGAAAAAGGAAGCTTGGCGGAATTTGAGCCGTTGGTCGGGCCGCTAAAAAGTTCCGGCGGGAATTCAGTCGAATTTGTGAACTGTCGGCGCATTACGTACGAAGTTTCCTTTGCTAGTGGCTCCTAAAGTTTTATGCGTTACTGTTGTTGCTTCTTCTGCGGATAGAAACCCACCTCCAAACTTGCCGTAACGTTATGTTGAGGCCCATTGAACAGCAGGGGATAACGCGAAATGTGTTCGTACTGCACCTGTGTCTTCATATAAAAGCCGCTGTGCAATGTGAATTCGTTTTGTACGCCGTAATCCTGCCAAGCTCCGCCGCCTGGGACGAAATCTGCATTGACAGTGTTGTGTTTGTAATTGACCTGCACGGTGTTTCGAGGAGAAATCCAATAAGTCAGCCAGGCCTGGATGGCGCGCCCTTCACGGCCAACCGTATTACCATTCAGGAATCCATACTGTGTATTTGCATCCTGGTAATTCTGATTCCAGTAGTTAAAAATTCCGTGGTTGCCGTTGCCCGCAATTGGAACCAGACCATTCTGCTCGGTCGAAACCCCTTCGACGTGGAGATCCAGTTTCGGTATCCCCGGTATTCGCGTGATGTAAATTCCCGGATGCCACGGATTTCTCGCGGGATTCTCAATCGGCAGAATGTCATCCTCCGCATATGCTTCCCCGTAGAGGACAATGTAATTCCGCACGCCCGGAACATAAAAAGTCCAATCCATTTCCGTGTCGCTATCACCAGCAACGGATCCGTTGTTGGCGCCGGGGGTTCCTCCCGTATTAATTCCGAAAAAACTGCTCAAAAAATTATGCGCCGTGATTGGGTCCGCGCCTCCCACGCCTCCCAGCAAACTTCTGCGTCCGAATCCAAGCTCGAGGAAAGTGAATGGTTTAACATTTATTTTCTGGCCATAGACAAAAGGTCTGGGCACATACGGATGCCCATCCAGACGCCCGACAAATTGGTCAATTTTGATAGGCCCCAAATATTTCAGCAACCCTGGGAGATAAAAAGGTTCGGGATTCACCAGGCGGACCATGTTTACGGGATCAATATTGTTATTCCACATCATGGAATCGACGCTCGGTCCCCAAACCACACTTTGCTTACCGAGGACGAGTTGCCAGTTGCTCATATTTACAGTGACATAGGCATCGAGCAACTCAAGTCGATTGGTGTTGGCAAATGGTCCAGATGGAATTTTGGAGATGGGGATTGCGGGGCCGCCGATGGCCGTTCCGCCATCCGCTTGCGAAATGAAATTAACAATCGTTGGAGAAAGTGCCGGGCTTGCGGGCGCGTGTTGATATTCCGCGCGAACATAAATTGCCACGGGTCCTGCCGCGGCGCTGAACGATCCTCCGGCCTGCCCATTGGTTCCGCGTTCGAATGGCCGTCCAAAATCGTAAGCGACGGTTTGGCCGAAATGGTAGCCGTCTGTGAGTGCAGGACCGCTGATGGAAACGGCCCTCGCGTAAATGGAATCAATACTTGCGGTGAGATTACGGCCGCCTCCCAGCAAGTTAATTTCGTAAGCGAACTCGTGCTCGAGGCGAGATTGAAGTTGTGCCGCTTCATCGGACACATTATCGTTTTCCTGGATCGCCTCTCCGGCCTCCTCAGTCAGGCGCGCGCATTCGATTCGTGTCCATGGCCTCATTCCCAGAAGGTCTGACTGTATATATCCAAGGGCTGCCAGCCGCTCGATTACTGGATAGACCCAATAATCAAGTGGAACGAATGTCGATCCCATATTCTGGCGGGGTCGGCGATTTTCTCCATCTTCGTTTCCCGAAAGAGTATCCCAACCTCCTCCGCCTAATTCCGGATCATGATGAGCGCGGTAAACCTGCCGGCCAATCAACCAGCCGATCGCGCCTCCGACCAGAACGTCAGAAGGGAAATGTTGCTTGCCCGCAACACGGGAGGCGCTTACG
>Ga0210386_10001016_pt1 | contig 25372 bp, 23 predicted proteins | sample IncBWH32OmetaG_FD_160091 | JGI IMG/M metagenome (GOLD analysis project Ga0210386, IMG submission 160091) | Forest soil microbial communities from Barre Woods Harvard Forest LTER site, Petersham, Massachusetts, United States - Inc-BW-H-32-O ...
GGATCAGCCACGGCGGGAGTATCCGCCGAGGGTTTCTTCGTCTGCGTGGTCATCAAGGGGTCCTTTCCGGCCCGCGCCCCGGGCCTGGTCGGTAACCCCGACCTCACACAGAAGACCGGACAGACCCGTCGCGTGCGGTAATCGCCAAGACCCCGGACTTCCTCGAACTCGCCGGGAGCGTTCCGGTGCCGGTCTCCAAACGCGGCACATCGTGGGATGACGTATTGCGCGCCAGCCGCACGCACCGCGCGGGGCGGCGCCGCTGACGGCGTTCCTGGACACCAACGTCGTCATCAGACATCTGACCGGCGACCCGCCAGAGATGGCGGCCAGGGCGACCGCCGCGCTCGCCGCCGCGGATCAGCTGATGCTCGCCGATGTCGTCGTCGCCGAGTGCGTGTACGTGCTCGAGTCCTTCTACGAGGTGGAGCGCCAAAAGGTAGCTGAGCTGATGCGCGCGGCGATCGTCATGCCGTCGATTAAGACCGTCGACCGCGCCTCCTTGCTGCGGACGCTGGAGGTGTACGAGGTCGATCGGTTGGACTTCGCCGAGGCTTACCTGGTCGCCCAGGCGGAGGCCACCGGTGTCGGCGCGATCCTGAGCTTCGACCGATCGGTCGATCGCGTCATCACCGTCAAGCGCCAAGAGCCATAGAGCTACCGCCAGCAACGGCTCGTCTGATACGTAAATCTGGCTCGAAACGCGCGATTTGGCCACTATTGGCCCACCACATGAGCTGGCCGTCATGCGGTTGCCCGTTGTAGCAGCCAAGATTTGGCTTGCACGCAGGGAAAGCTAGGCATGGGCGCGGCGGGTTTCGAACCTGCGACCTCTCGCGTGTGAAGCGAGCGCTCTCCCACTGAGCTACGCGCCCTGAGCGTTCGAGTGTATTGGCCGCCGCGAGCATCCTGTGCTGTTTCGGCGCGCCGGCATCCCGGGGATCATCGGCCTGCGAGCGACCGAGGACGCCGGAGCGCGCCGCCCAGACGCCCCTCAGACTTGGACGATCACCTTGCCGGTGTTACCTCCGGTGAACAGCAGGTTGAGCGCGTCGGGCGCGTGCTCGAGGCCCTCGACGACGTGCTCGGAGGACTTGATCTTGCCCTCCGACAGCCAGCTTGCGACCTCGGCGCGTCCCTCGTCGAGCCGGTCGAAGTAGTCGAGGATCAGGAAGCCCTCCATGCGGCCGCGCTTGATGATCAGGTTGGCGTAGTTCGCCGGTCCTTTCGCCGCGCCGCGGTCGTTGTAGCCGGAGATCGCGCCGCACAGCACGATCCGGCCGCGCAGCGCGAGCTGCGCCAGGCACGCGTCGAGGATCTCGCCGCCGACGTTGTCGAAGTACAGGTCGACGCCGTCCGGCGCGGCCTCGCGCAGCCGTGCGGGGACGTCGTCGTGCTTGTAGTCGATCGCCTCGTCGAAGCCGAGCTCGTCGACGATGTGCGCGCACTTCTGTGGGCCGCCGGCGATCCCGATCACCTTCTTCGCGCCCTTGATCTTCGCGATCTGCCCGACCGTCGATCCGGTCGCGCCCGCGGCGCCGCTGACGACGACGACGTCGCCCTCCTTGACCCTGCCGACGTCGATCAGCCCGAAGTACGCGGTCATGCCGGTGACGCCGAACAGGCTCAGCGCGAGCGTCGGCGGCACGCCCGGCGGCAACGCCCGGTAGCCGTTCGCGGAGCTCGCGAGGACGTAGTCCTGCCAGCCGGTGAAGCCGAACAGGAGCTGGCCGGGCTCGTACTCGTCGGTGTTGCTGCTGATCACCTCGGCGACGCCGCCGCTGCGGATCACTTCGTCGAGCGCGATCGGCGGCAAGTAGCCGGGCGCGTCGTCCATCCACGTGCGGATCGTCGGATCGATCGACAGGTAGCGCACGCGCGCGAGCGCCTCGCCGTCGCCCGGCGCGGGCACGTCTGACTCCTCGAGGCGCACCGTGCGCTCGTCGACCATCCCGCTCGGACGCTCGGCGAGGACGATGCGGCGGTTGCGATCAGCCATCACTCATCTCCCTGTTGTTGTCAGACGATCTTACGAGCCAAGCCGCGCGCCGACGTGCGGGCGCAGACGGTCGCTCGCTTCCGAGCAGCTTTGCGCGAGCGCGTCGACCTGCGCCTGCGTGAGCGCCGCGCCGAACGCGCCCGGACCGCCCAGCCGCTTGTAGGCGGCGAGCAGCTTCTTGCCGATCTGCGCGAGCGTGAAGTGCGCGTCGTAGACGCTCTCGATGTACAGCGGCGCGTTCGCGCGCGCGAAGCGCGCGGCGGCGGGCGTGCCGGACGCGATCTCCTGCAGCGAGGAGAGCAGCAGCTTCCAGCCGCGCTGGCTGAGCAGCGCGTACGTGCGAAACAGCCCGACGATCTGCGACGAGGCGCCCGTCAACGAGCGCGCGTTGGCTTCGCCGAACAGCGCCGGCAGCCGCAGTCGCGCCGCGCTCGCCGCCGCGCCGAGCACCGCCGGCGAGCTCGAGACGGCGCTCACGTCGGCCGGCAGACCGTTGACGATCAGCGGCCACGCCGCGGTCGTCGCGACGACCTCGCGCGCGACCGGCGCCCGCATGCCGATCAGCGCGCGCGCGGTCACGGCTAGGTCTTCGCGCTCGAGCCTCATCGCCGCCGGCGTCGCGGGCTTGCCGCGGCCGCAGCCGGCGGCGAGCAGCGCCAGCGCGAGCGCAGCCGCGAGCGCGAGTCTCCCCGCTAGGTGCCGAGCAGGTCGATCACGAACACGAGCGGCGCGTTCGGCGGGATCGTCGGCGGCGAGCCGATCTTGCCGTAAGCGAGTTCGGCGGGGATCACCAGCTCGCGGCGACCGCCGACCTTCATTCCGGGTACGCCCGCGTCCCAGCCTTTGATCACCTGCCCCTGGCCGAGCTTGAACTGGAACGGTTCTTTGCGTTTCCACGAAGCGTCGAACTCCTTGCCGCCTTTGTAGAGCACTCCGACGTAGTTGACCGTCACCGTCTCGCCGGCCTTCGCTTCCGCGCCGGCGCCGACGATCAGGTCTTTCTTTTCGAGCTTCGCCGGCGCCGCGCCGCTCGGCGGCGTGACCTTCGGTTCGGTCGCGAGCGGACCGTTCGTCGGCGTTTTCGCAATCGGCGTTTCGCCGGCTTTCACCAGCCCTTCGTCGGCCGTGTTCTCGTTGCCGACGCCGATCGTGCTGCTCGAGCTGCCGCCGCCACCGCCGCAGCCCGCGAGCAGCGCCACGAGCGCGAGCGTCGCGAGCAGGGCGAGCGCTTGCGTGCGTGCGCCCGTCAGTCGTGGAATGAGACCGCTTGAGTTGTTCACGGTCGCGCAGCCTAACGCAGTCGACGTGCGCGCGTGCAAGCAGACTGCCGGTGCGCTTGCGCGCGCCGATCGCTCCGCGGCGCGCCGGCGATCGGCGCTACGATCGGCGGCGGACCGTGCTAGGCGGGGAGGTAGCGGCGCCCTGTATCCGCAATCCGCTCTAGCGGAGCCGAATTCCCCTCCGAGGGATTCCGCTCCGGTCGCTCCGCCGTTCGGGGCGTCGATGGTCCGGGTCCCGCGCGGTGTCGGCTTGTGAACCAGGTCAGGTCCGGAAGGAAGCAGCCTTAAGCGATCCCCGGCAGGCGCAGCGGGAGCTCCCGGGCCGGAGTCGCGGACGGCGATCAGGCGATCGGCCGGCGGCGTCTCGACGCGGGGTGCACGGTCCGTTGCCCGTCGCGCGCTCCGCCCTGTGACGGGTGGAGGGTGTGTCGAGCTGCGTGCGCTGATAGCAATCGTAGATACGCCGTAGATACAATTGCTATCGGCTCCGCATTCCGCATATGTCGCCCGCCCGCCCGCCCGCCCGCCCCGGCCCGCCGACCGACCCGGCCGACCGCCCCGGCCGACCGCCCGCGCCGGGCACTACGAGCAGCGCTGAAAGATCAGCCATGAGCGGTTCGCGTGCGTCTCGACGAAGCCGGGCGGCACGCTGACCGGTCGATGCGGGTCGTGCGGGTCGAGCACGTATTCGTCTTCGACGTATTTGCTCGCCGGGTCGACGTACTGGCCGCGCGAGATCGCGCCCGTCTGTGCGCTGACGATCCGCGTGGGGCTAGCTTCGAGATACAGCGCGAGCAGCGGCACCGGCGCGTGGTTGGGGACGCCGACCGGTCCGCAGCGCAGGCTGACGGCGCCGTCGTCGACGAGCGCGAGCAGGTCGTCTTGGATCGACTGCTGGTCGGCGAGCTTGCCCATTTCGCGGTGCGCGCCTTTGACCTGCGACGGCGTGAACGCAATCAGCGCGACGAGCACGAGCGCGCCGGCGGCGATCCACGGGCGGCGGCGACGGTCGGCGACCGGCACGCGCGTCCAGCCGAACGCGCCGGCGCCGCAGAACACGCAGAGGATCGCCGACGTGAGGAACGCGTAGCGCGTGTTGATCGGCAGCCCGGCGGCGGCGACGACGACGAACACGAGCACGGCGAGCACGCCGGCGATCGCGCCGGCGATCGCGCGGCGGCGCAGCGACCACAGCGAGAGGACGCCGCCGAGCGCCGCGCCGACGAGCACCGGCGGGCGCAGGATCTCGCCGATTCGCCGCGGCACGTACTCGGGGACGTTGGCGATGCCGGTCACGCGGTCGAGCGTGTGCGCGGTGTGGCGCGTGTTCGTCAGCGACCACAGCGCATCGCCCGTGATCGCGAGGTCGCTGAGGACCCACACGAGCGGCGCGGCGGCGGCGAGCAGCGTCAGGCCGGCGAGCGCGCGGCGCGAGCGCGGCGGTTGCGCCGGCTCCTCGTCGCCGGTCGGCGACGCGCCTCGCGCGATCGGGCCGCGGCGCTCGTAGACGACGAGGTAGAGCCAGTAGAGCCCCGCGAACGCCCACGCCTCGGGGCGCAGCAGCCCGGCGAGCGCGAGCAGCGCGAGCACCGGCGCGCCGGCCGGCGGCCGGCGCGCGGCGCGGCGGCGCGCCTCGACGAGCACGGCGCACAGCACGAGCAGCAGGTACGGAACGTCGACGTACGCGCGCACGCCGTACGAGAGGATCGGCACGCGCGTCAGCAGCACGAGCGCCGCGAGCACGCCGGCCGCGCGCCCGAACCACAGCGCCGCGAGCGCGTACACGGCCCAGCCGCACGCGGCGAGCGCGAAAAAGCCGAGCGCGACCGTCACGCCCTCGACGGCGTGCGGCGAGAGCGGCGAGAGGACGATCCCGAGCAGCTCGACGAGCGGGTGCGGCGTCGGCGCGATCGCGACTTCGTACGCCGGCGTTTCGCCGCGCGCGAGCTGTCCGCCCCACGCGAGCGCGTAGAGCGTGTCGTAGTTGGCGAAGCCGACGCCGCAGATCAGCCACAGCGCGAGCGCCCCGACGGCGACGATCGGGAGCGCCGTCAGGCGCGTCGCGAGGCGCAAGCTGTGAGCTCTCACGAGCGCGCACGCTATCCGCTTGCGCGGGCGCCCTGACCCACTCCTGGACCCCCTCGTGCCGCTGCAACGGCGTGGGTAGACTCAGCCGCAGGTGTCCACACGGGAGTCCTCCACGGAGCAGCGGTCGCTCTATCGGCGCCACCGCCCGCGCACGTTCGCCGAAGTCGTCGGCCAGGAGCCGGTCGTGCGCACGCTGCGCCATGCAGTCGAGCGCGACAAGGTGCACCACGCGTACCTGTTCGTCGGCTCGCGCGGGACCGGCAAGACGTCGATGGCGAAGATTCTCGCGGCGTGCTTGAACTGCGAGCGCGGCCCGACGATCGAGCCGTGCGGCGAATGCGAGTCGTGCCTGTCGATCGCCGCCGCCAGCTCGCTCGACGTGATCGAGATGGACGCGGCGTCGAACAACTCGGTCGACGACATCCGCGAGCTGCGCGAGAGCGTCGCGTACGCGCCGGTCAGCGGGCGGCGCAAGGTGTACATCCTCGACGAGGCGCACATGCTCTCGACGGCCGCGTGGAACGCGTTCTTGAAGACGCTCGAGGAGCCGCCGCCGAACACGGTGTTCGTGCTCGCGACGACCGAGGCGCAGAAGGTGCCGGCGACGGTCGTCGACCGCTGCCACCGCTTCGACTTCCACCGCCCGACGGTCGAGCAGATCGCGAGCGTCGTGCGCCGCGCGGCGCAGGCCGAGGGCGTCGCGATCCCGCCGGAGGCCGTCGCGGCGCTCGCGCGCGCGGCGACCGGCAGCTTCCGCGACGCGCTCGGAACGCTCGAGCAGCTCGTCACGTACTCCGGCGGCGAGATCGCGCTCGACGACGTGCTCGCGGTGCTCGGCGTCGCCGACGCACGGCTGCTCGAGGGCGCCGTCGACGCGGCCGCCGCCGGCGACTCGCGGCGCGCGCTTCAGATCGTCGCCGAGTGCGCCGAGCAGGGTCGCGACGCGGCGTCGTTCGCCGGCGACCTCGAGTCGCGCGCGCGCGATCTGCTCGTCGTGCAGACGCTCGGCGCGATCCCGCCCGAGCTGTCGCTGACGCCCGAGGCCGACGCCGCGCTCGCCGCGCAGGCCGAGCGCGTCGACGCGGCCGTCGTCGTGCGCCTGCTCGACGAGCTCGGCGCCGCGATGGAGGCAGTGCGCGCCGGCGCCGACGCGCGCACGCGTCTGGAGCTCGCGCTCGTCAAGGCCGCCAAGCCCGAGGTCGACTCCTCGCTGCGCGCGCTGCTCGACCGCATCGAGCGGCTAGAACGCGCCGCGCCGGGCGCCCGCGTCGAGGCCGTCGCCGCCGAGCGCGAGATCGCGCCGAGCGAGACACGCGGGCCGGTCGCGGCAGCCGCCGATCCGCCTTCGCCGCCGGCCCCTGAACCGGCCGTCGCCGAGCCGTCGCCGGAGGACGCCGTCGAGGTCTCCGTCGCGTCGATCGCGACCGAGCCGGAACCAGAGCGCGAGCCGCAATCGGCGGCGGCGGAGATCGCCGAGGGGCTAGCGCCGCTGCTCGCATGGTGGCCGGCCGTCGTCGACGCCGTGCGCAGCGACAACGCGATGCTCGGCGCGTGCATCGAGGAGGCGCGGCCGGTCGACGTCAAGGGCGAGGATCTCGTCGTCGCGTTCTCGACGACGACGCCGTTTCACAAGAAGAAGGCCGAGAGCGCCGACAACCGCGCGGCGGTCGCGGCCGCTCTGCACGACGTGACCGGCCGGCGCTGGCGCCTCTCATACGAGCTGCATGACGGGATCGGCCCGCACGACGACGACGAGTCGGCGCCGCGCAGCGAGGAGGAGTGGGTCGCGCGCTTCATGCAAGAGTTCGACGCCGAGGAGCTGTCGGGCGGCGAGCAGCGATCGCACGACGACGCGCTCAGCGACGCGGCCGTGACGAGCGAGCGGAAAGGCGCGTGACGATGCCGAAGCAGCCGCGCATGCCGAACATGCAGCAGATGCTGCAGCAGGTGCAGAAGATGCAGCAGCAGATGGAGGTCGCGCAGGAGCAGCTGAAGGGCGAGGTCGTCGAAGCGTCGGCCGGCGGCGGGATGGTCACCGTCAAGGTGTCAGGCGATCTCGCCGTCAAGTCGATCGAGATCGACCGCTCGGCCGTCGACCCGGAGGACGTCGAGATCCTCTCCGACATGGTGCTCGCGGCCGTCAACGAGGCGCTGCGGATGGCGCAAGAGCTCGCCGCGAAGAAGCTCGGCGGCGCGTCCGGCGGTCTCGACATGGGCAACCTCGGCGGCCTCGGCCTGCCGGGGCTGTAGGCGCCGGCGCGGCCGATGAGCACTTCGTACGCGCCACCCGTGCAGCGCCTCGTCGGCGAGCTGTCGAAGCTGCCGGGCATCGGCAGCCGCACGGCGCAGCGACTCGCGTTCCACATCCTGCGCGCGTCCGACGAGGACGCGAGCGCGCTCGCCGACTCGATCCGCGAGGTCAAGGAGCGGATCGGCCTGTGCGAGGTGTGCTTCAACCTGACCGACGAGACGCGCTGCCGGATCTGCCAGGACACGCGGCGCGACCACGGCGTGATCTGCGTCGTCGAGGAGCCTGGCGACGTGATCCCGATCGAGCGCACGCACGAGTACGCCGGCGTCTACCACGTGCTCGGCGGCGCGCTCTCGCCGATCGAAGGCGTCGATCCCGAGGACCTGAAGATCGCCGAGCTGTACGCGCGCGTCACCGGCGAGCCGGCAAACGGAGACACGCGCGTGCGCGAGATCGTGCTCGCGACGAACCCGACGACGACCGGCGAGGCGACGGCGCTGCACATCGCCGACGAGCTGCGTCGCCGCGCGCCGGCGCTGACCGTCACGCGCCTCGCGAGCGGGCTGCCGGTCGGATCGGACCTCGAGTACGCCGACGAGGTGACGCTCGGCAAGGCGTTCGTCGGTAGGCGCACGTTGTAGCTTTGAGCTGTTCGAGGCGGCCAATATCCTCCGATGCATGTCAGAGATCGTCGTGATGAAGTTCGGCGGCACGTCCGTCGCCGACGCCGCGCGGATCAAGCGCGCCGCGCGGCGGATCGTCGAGCGGCGCGAAAGTGGGCGTCGCGTCGTCGCGGTGCTGTCGGCGCGCGGCAAGACGACGGACGAGCTGATCGCGATGGCCGACGAGGTCTCCGACGCGCCGGACCCGCGCGAGATGGACATGCTGCTGTCGACGGGCGAGCGGATCTCGTGCGCGTTGTGCGCGATGGCGATCAACGACCTCGGCCACCGCGCGATCTCGTTGACCGGCTCGCAAGCGGGGATCGTGACCGACGAGTCGCACACGAAGGCGCGGATCATCGACGTGCGCGCCGAGCGCATCAAGGCGGCGCTCGCCGAGGACAACGTCGTGCTCGTCGCCGGCTTCCAAGGCGTGTCGAGCGCCGCGCAAAACGTCACGACGCTCGGCCGCGGCGGCTCGGACACGACCGCCGTCGCCGTCGCCGCGGCGCTCGACGCGGAGGTGTGCGAGATCTACACAGACGTCTCCGGCGTGTTCACGGCCGACCCGCGGATCGTGCCCGACGCGCGCAAGCTGCCGGCGGTGTCGTTCGAGGAGATGCTCGAGATGGCGGCGTCGGGCGCCGGCGTGCTGCAGCTGCGCTCGGTCGAGTACGCGCGCACGCACGGCGTGCGCATCCACTGCCGCTCGTCGTTCGAGGACTGTCCCGGTACTGTCGTCGTGTCGGAAGGAGAAACGATGGAGCAGCCGCTGATCACAGCCGTCACGCATTCGACGTCCGAGGCGCGCGTGACGCTGCTCGGCGTCCCCGACGAGCCGGGCGCCGCCGCGCGCATCTTCGAGGCGTTGGCGGACGCGAACGTCAACGTCGACATGATCGATCAGAACGTGCCGACGGCGGCCGGCGGCAAGGCCGAGATTTCGTTCACGGCGCCGCACGACGACCTGCGCGCGGCGCGCGCCGCGCTCGAGCCGCTCGCCGGCGACTCGTATGAGCGACTGGTCGCCGACGAGCAGATCGGCAAGGTGTCGATCGTCGGCGCCGGCATGCGCTCGCACCCTGGCGTCGCCGCCAAGGTGTTCGCCGTGCTCGCCGAGGAGCGCGTCAACATTCAGATGATCTCGACCTCTCCGATCAAGATCTCGTGCGTGATCGACCGCGACAGCGTCGAGCGCATCGTGCGGGCGCTGCACGCGGCGTTCGAGCTGTCCGGCCCGGGCACGATCGGCGAGGAGCGCCCGTTCGAGGCGCGCCCGGCCGTCTGACGGTCGCCGAACGTAAGCAAACGTGCGCATCGCTGCGCATCGAGTCCGTCGTTCTGAAAAACGTGCGCAAGTTGCGCAAAAGCGCGAGACGATGTGCAAGACTTCGCATGCTCAACGAGTCAAGGTCGACAAGATTTGCGCGCTTTCAGACGCCCTCGCCGCTACGTTCACAGAAGACTGCTCGCGGTTCTCGCGCCGCTGTTCGTCTACAACGACCGCCGCGATGCGTACGTGCTGCGCGGGGTCGGCCGCAAGCGCGGTCCGGTGTTGAAGCCCGACCGACGCACGCACCGCGAACCGCCGGCCGACGGCGTTTACCTGCGCAAACGCGACCGCGTCGCGCATCGCCTCGCGACGTAGCGCTACGCGCGTTCGAGTGAGCGCTGCAAGCGCTCGAGCACACGCACGACGCGCAGCCCGCTGAGCCCGTCCGAACGCGGCGTCGCGCCGTCGCGGACGCACGCGACGAAATGCTCGCACTCGACGCGCAGCGGCTCGGCGTTGGCGATGCGCGGCTGGAAGACGTCGCCCGAGCGCGTGATGTACTCGCCCCACGAGCGCGCGTCCTCGTCGAAGCCCTTGTCGTAGATCGCGAGCTTGCCCTCGACGAGCATGTCGTCGAACGTCGCCATGCGCTTGGCGCCGACGACCGTCATGCGCCGCTCCTTGTGCGGGTCGAGCCACGAGAGATGGAGGTGCGCGACGATGCCCGACGGGAAGCGCAGGTAGCAGAAGACGACGTCCTCGACGCCGTCGCGCACGTACGACGCGCCGTGCGCGACGCACTCGTCGGGCTCCTCGTCGACGAGGTGCAGCACGACCGAGACGTCGTGCGCGCCGAGGCTCCACAGCGCGTTCTCGTCGGCGCGCAGCTTGCCGAGGTTGACGCGATTGCCGTACACGTAGTACAGCGACCCGAGCTCGTCGCCGTCGACCAGCGCCTTCAAGCGCGCGACGGCCGGGTGGTACTCGAGCAAGTGCCCGACCATCAGCACGCGCCGCGCATCGTTCGCCGCCTCGACGGCCGCTTCGGCGTCGGCCGCGCTCGTCGCGAGCGGCTTCTCGACGAAGCAATGCTTGCCCGCGCGCACGACGGCGATCGCGAGCTCCGAGTGCGTCGGCACGGGCGTCGCGATCGCGATCGCATCGAGCTCGTCGTCGGCGAGCAGCTCGTCGAGCTCGCCGCTCATGCGCGCAGCCGGGAACGCGGCCGCAAGTCGCTCGCGCGCAGCCGCGTCGCCGTCGCACAGCCACCGCAACTCGCAGCCGTCGGTCGCGGCGAGGTTGCGCGCGATGTTCGGCCCCCAGTAGCCGAGGCCGACGACGCCGACGCGAACGGGCCGGTCGCCTATCGGCTCGATCGCCGCCACGCGCACAGTCTCGGCCTCGCTCACAGCGCCCCAATCGCCTGCACGCAGCGCGCGGCCGCGTGCCCGTCGCCGTACAGCTGCGGACGCTCGGCCGGCGGCGCGCTCGACAGCGCCGCGAGCGCGGCGTCGCGATCGAGGTCGACGAGCGTGTTCCAGCCGGTCGCGACCGTCTCGACCCACTCGGTGTTCGCGCGAAGCGTCACGCAAGGCACTCCGGCAAGGTACGCCTCCTTCTGGACGCCGCCCGAGTCGGTCACGACGGCGCGCGCTTGGCAGAGCAGCGCGCTGAACTCGACGTAGCCGAGCGGCTCGACAACGCGCAGCCCGTCGATCGCGGTCAGCTCGCCGAGCAGCCCGGCGTCGGCGAGGCGCGCGCGCGTGCGCGGGTGCAGCGGCAAGACGACCGGGCCGGGCAGCGCCGCGATCAGCGCGACGAGCGCGCGCAGGCGCTCCTCGTGATCGACGTTGCCGGCGCGATGCGCCGTGGCGAGCAGGTACTCGCCGCGCGCGACGCCGTGTTTCGCCGCCGTCACATCATCCGCGCGCGCCGCCTGCAGCCGGCGCAATGCGACGTCGACCATCACGTCGCCGACGACTGCGACGTCGCCGGCGATCGATTCGGCGCGCAGGTTCGCCGCGGCCGCGTCGGAAGCGCACAGCAGCAGCGCGCTCATGTGATCGGTCAGCACGCGGTTCAGCTCCTCAGGCATCGTCCGGTCGAACGAGCGCATGCCGGCCTCGACGTGGATCACCGGAACGCGCGCCTGCGCCGCCGCGAGCGCGCCGGCGAGCGTCGAGTTCGTGTCGCCGTAGACGAGCGTCGCGTCTGGCGCGAGCTCGTGCATCAGCGGCGCCAGCGCGGCGAGCATGCGCGCGGTCTGCTCCGTGTTCGAGCCGCCGCCGACGCCCAGCTCGCGGTCGGGCCTGGCGAGCCCGAGCTCGGCGAAGAAGATCGCCGAGAGCGTCTCGTCGTGGTGCTGGCCGGTGTGCACGAGCAGCTCCTCGTGGCGCTCGCGCAGCGGGCCGGAGACGGCCGCCGCCTTGATGAACTGCGGGCGGTTGCCGACGACCGTGACGATGCGCACGGTGCCAGCCTACGCGCCGGCGGGCGCTACCAACCGGAGGAGGCGCCGGCGCTCGCGCCAACGACCGACGTCGACCAGTCGATCACCGACGTCGGGCGCACGACGTGGCGCTTGAACCCGAGCTCCTTCGGGTCGAGCCCGAGCGCGAGGCCGACGAGCTGCGGCAGGTGCAGGACCGGCAGGTCGAGCTCGCGGCCGACCGTTTTCGCGGCGAGCGGCTGCTGCAGGTCGAGGTTGAGGTGGCACAGCGGACACGGCGTCACGAGGCAGTCGGCCTCAGCGTCGACCGCGTCGCCGATGTGGCGGCCGGCCTGCTTCAGCGAGGCCTCCTTGTTCATCGTGATGATCGGAAAGCCGCAGCACTTGCGCATGCCGGCGTAGTCGATCACGGTACCGCCGAGCGCGTCGATCACCTGATGCAGGTAGTCGTCGCGTGGGCGCTCGTCGTCGATTCCGAGCCGGTCGCGCGGGCGCACGATGTAGCAGCCGTAGAACGGGCCGACCTTGAGGTTCGAGAGCGGCCGCTTGACGCGCGCGCGCAGCTCGTCCAAGCCGAGCTCCTCGACGAGCAGCCAGAGGAAGTTCTTGTTCGTCAGGCCCTTCTCATATGAAAGGCCCTCGCCGGCGAGCGTCTCGTTGACGTGCGCGCGGTACTCGGCGTTCGCGTCGAGCCGTTCCTGGCACTCGCTCTGCGCGCCTTGGCACGTCGAGCAGATGTTCATCATCAGCTCGGCGCCGTCGACCTGCTGCGCGAGCGCGAACGTGCGCGCGTTGAGCGTGTCGGCGAGCTCCTGATTGTGCTCGGCGATCACGCCGGCGCCGGTGCAGCACGCGCGGTCGAGCTCGACCAGCTCGATGTCGAGCAGCGGCGCGACCTTCGCCATCGAGCCGTGCAGCTCCGGCGTGAAGCCGCGGCTGACGCAGCCCGGCCAGTAAGCGACCTTCATTGCTCGTCCTCGCCGACGATGTACAGGTTCAGCTCGTAGCGCTGGCCGGAGGACCGGTCGCGGCTCTCGACCTTGTCGTAGATCGCCTGCACCGCCTTGAGGTCGTCGCTCGGGATCTTGTGCCCGAAGATCGCGATCCTCGGGTTGAGCTTGCCGCGCAGCAAGCCCCTCACGATCACCGGCAGCGAAGACAGCAGCTCCTTGCCCGCCGCCGGCGTGAACTTCGCGAACCACGAGTTGCCGCCGTAAGAGCGGGGGATCAGCTCGGCCTCGTGGAGCAGGCCGTAGTTGCGGACCAGCCCGGTGATCGCCGCCTCGTGGCGCTCGCCGTTGTTCTGGTCGACGATCTGGTGGTCGTCGATCGCGATCCGCCGCAGGCGCATGATCTGGCCCATCGGGTTGACGTCCTTCGGGCACGCCTGCACGCACTTGAAGCAGTGCGTGCAGTCGAAGATCCCCTCGGGGTCCTGCGCGAGGTCGTTGAGCCGCTCGAACTGCTGGTCGTCGCGCGGGTCGCCGACGAAGCGGTAGGACTTCGCGAGCGCCGCCGGGCCGATGAAGCCAGGGTCGACCTCCATCGCGAGGCAGTCCGACACGCACGCGCCGCACTGGATGCACGCCATCGTCTGCGTCACGTCGATCATCGACTCGCGCGGCACGATGTACTCGCGCTCGGGCACCGGCTGCTTGGCGATCAGCCACGGCGTGACGCGGCGGATCTTCGTCCAGTGGACGGCGTCCATGTCGACGATCAGGTCCTTGATCACGGGCATGTTGCCCATCGGCTCGATCTCGATCACACCGTCCGCCGAGCTCTTCAGCGCGGCGTCGAGGTGCGTATGGCAGGCGAGCGCCGGTTCGCCGTTGACGCGGACCCCGCACGAGCCGCAGATCGCCTGCCGGCAGGAGCAGCGAATCCCGATCGAGCCGTCGAAGCGATCGCGCGCCTGCAGGATCGCCTCGAGCACCGAGCGGTGCGGCTCGAGCTCGATCGTGTGCTCGTCCCAGTACGGCGCGTCGCCCGACTCGGGGTCGTAGCGGCGCATCCGCAGCTTGAACTGCTCCGGCGTCGCCGTGCGCGGAGCCGCGGCTGTCGTCGGCGTCGTCTCGGCCATCAGTATTTCCTCTCCTCGGGCTCCCACTGCGTGATCGTCACCGGCGAGTAGCTCACCTGCGGTCCGTCGCCTGACAGCGTGATGTCGATGTGCTTCAGCCACTGCTCGTCGTTGCGCTCGGGGTGATCCGTGCGGAACTGCGCGCCGCGCGACTCCTTGCGCTCGATCGCGCCCAGGACCGTGGTCTCGGCGCAGTCGATCATGTAGCCGAGCTCGATCGCGCCGAGCACGTCCTGGTTGAAGACCGTGCCGCGGTCGTCGATCCACGCGTTCCGCGTCTCCTCCTTCAGTCGCGCGATCGTCTCGCGCGCGGTCTGCAGGCCCTGTTCGTCGCGGAACACGGCTGCGTACTCGTTCATCAGCTCGCCGAGCTCGTTCTTGATCTCCGAGACGCGCCGACCCTCGCGCGGGCGCGCGATGATCGCGTCGATCGCCTCGGCGTCTCGGCGCAGCTGCGCGTTCGCGTCGATCGCCGGCATCGGCATGCTCGCGGCGCGCGCCGCCGCGTGCTCGCCCGAGCGGCGCCCGAAGATCAGCGTGTCGAGCAGCGAGTTCGCGCCGAGGCGGTTGCCGCCGTGGACCGACACGCACGCGACCTCGCCGGCCGCGTACAGCCCGTCGATCGGCGTCTGCCCGTCGACGTCGGTCTTGACGCCGCCCATGATGTAGTGCTGGCCGGGGCGGATCGTGATCGGTTCGCGCGTGATGTCGACGCCGGCGAAGTCCTTGCCGAGGTTGACGATCTCGCGCAGCGCCTCGAGCGTGCGCTTGCGCGGGACGACGGTCACGTCGAGGTGGATGCCTCGCCCGCCCGGGCCGACGCCGCGACCCTCGTCGATCTCGATCTGCTCGGCGCGCGAGACGACGTCGCGCGAGGCGAGCTCCATCTTGTTCGGCGCCGACTTCTCCATGAACCGTTCGCCGTTCGAGTTGAGCAGGTGCGCGCCCTCGCCGCGCGCGCCCTCGGTGATCAGGATGCCCGTCTCGACGAGGCACGTCGGGTGGTACTGGACCATCTCCATGTCCATCAGCGGCGCGCCCGCGCGGTAGGCCATCGCGATCCCGTCGCCGGTCACGATCAGGCCGTTCGTCGTCGGCTTGTAGACCTGCCCGGCGCCGCCGCACGCGAGGATCACGTTCTTCGCCGTGAACGCCTCCATCCGCCCGCTGCGCACGTCGCGCGCGATCACGCCGCAGCAATCGCCCTGCTCGTCCTGCAGCAGCGACGTCGTGAACCACTCCTCGTAGCGCTCGACCGTCTCGTGGTGCTTCATCAGCTGCTCGTAGAGCACGTGCAGCAGCGCCTGGCCGGTGATGTCGGCGACGTACGCCGTGCGCTTCATCGATGCGCCGCCGAACGCGCGCAGGTCCATCTCGCCCTTGCCGTTGCGGTGGAACGTGACGCCGATGTGCTCGAGGTGCAGCACCTCGGCGGGCGCCTCCGAGCACATCACTTCGATCGCGTCCTGGTCGCCGAGGAAGTCCGAGCCCTTGACCGTGTCGTATGCATGCGAGTGCCAGTCGTCGTCGACCGAGATCGCCGCGTTGATCCCGCCGGCGGCGGCGACCGAGTGCGAGCGGACGGGGTGGACCTTCGACATGATCGCCACGCTCGCGCCCTCGCGGGCGGCCGCGAGCGCCGCGCGCTGGCCGGCGAGGCCGGCGCCGATGATCAATACGTCGTGTGCAGGCATGTGTGTGGGCTGGACTTCGGGGGAAGGGGATGTTGCGCCGAAGACTCTATAACGGCCCTGCGCCGGCCCGCCCTGTCGTGGGAGGCGGGCCGCGTGCCGGCTGAGGCGCGCGGGCTACGTCGCCACGCGCAGCGCGCGGCGGACCTCGGCGAGCGTCACGACGCCCCGCAGGACGCCGTCCTGATCGACCGCGACCATCGCGCCGAGCCGCCCGAGGCCCTCCGATCCAAGCAGCGATTCGAGCGGTTCGGCCTCGTCGATCCGCACTTGGATGTCCTCCTCGAGCACGTCGGCGACCGGCAGCGCCGGGCGCCCGGCGGAGATCTCGGCGTCGACGCGCGTCGCGCGCACGACGCCGAGGAAGTGGCGCGCGGGATCGACGACGGCGAACCACGGCCAGCGGTAGCGCAGGAAGAACTGCTCGTGCGCGTCGAGCAGCGTCGCCGCGGCCGGGATCGTCACCGGCTCGCGGTCCATGATGTCGGCGACCGTGATGTTCTGGATGCGCTTGCCGAGCACGCCCTGCACGACCGCCGCGCCGGCCGCCTGGTAGAGGAAGTACGCGAGCAGCAGCGAGCACAGCCCGAGCGACTCTTCGTTCGCGGTCAGCCGCCACAGCCCGAGCAGGCCGAGCAGCAGCGCGAAGCCCTGCCCGGCGCGGCCGGTCGCGTGCGTCGCGCGGTTGCGATCGCCCGTGCGCCACCAGACGATCGCGTGCGCGATCCGGCCGCCGTCGAGCGGGAACGCCGGCACGAGGTTGAACGCGAGCACGAGCACGTTGATCGTCGCGACCCAGCTCAGCCATACGAGCGCCGGCGTCGCGCGCACGTTTTCGCTGCCGAGCGCCGCGTCGAAGAAGTGCTTGCTGCCCGATGCGAGCCCGCCGGCGAGGATGCACACGACGATCACGCCGAGCGTCACGAGCGGTCCGGCGGCGGCGACGCGCAGCTCGGTCCCCGGCGACTGCACCTCGCCGATCCGCGTGATCCCGCCGAGCGCCCACAGGTCGATCCCGGCCACCTGCAGGCCGCCGCGGCGGGCGACGAGCGCGTGGCCGAGCTCGTGCAGCACGAGCGACGCGAAGAACGACAGCACCGAGGCGACCGCGACGAGATACGCGGTCGTGCGCGATCCGCCTAGCTCCTGGTGGAAGACCGGCGTGACGATGAAGATGAACAGGAACAGGACGACGAACCAGCTGACGCCGACCCCGATCCGAATGCCGAAGATGCGAGCCAGCTGGAAGTTCGTGCGCGGCGCCATCGGGTCAATGGTAGGCGGCGCCGAGGGCGCCTCTCGCGGCGCTCAGCGATCCACGTCGGGCAGGCTGCGCGCAATGATCGCGTCGAAGTCGCTGCCGGCGGGCAGCGTGCCGTACTCGAGGCCGCCGTCGGCGCCGAGTCGCGAGCCGCAGAAGGCGTCGGCGACGGCCGCCGGCGCGTGGCGCACGAGCAGCGAGCCCTGCAGGCACAGCGCCATCTCTTCGACGACGCGACGCGCGCGCGCCTCGAGCGTGCTCGGGTCCGAGAAGCGCTCCTTCAGCGCGGCGACGCGCGCGTCGAGCCGCGCGTCGCCGCCGCTCGCCTGCTCGACCTCGTGCATGAACACCTCGAGCGCGCGCGGCGCGCGCGTCAGCGCGCGCAGCACGTCGAGGCTCATCACGTTGCCCGACCCCTCCCAGATCGACGCGAGCGGCGCCTCGCGGTAGAGCCGCGGCATTCCGGACTCCTCGACGTAGCCGGCGCCGCCGAGGCACTCGAGCGACTCGAACGCGTGGTTCGGCGCCCGCTTGCACGTCCAGTACTTGCCGACGGCCGTCGCCAGGCGCTTGAACAGCTGCGCGTCGGTGTCGTTCGCGCCGTTCTCGGCGTCTTCGTGAGCCTCGTCGTAGGCGCGCGCGAGGCGCATCGCGAGCGCCGTCGTCGCCTCCGACTCGACGCACAAGTCGGCGAGCACGTTGCGCATCAGCGGCTGGTCGATCAGCGTCCTGCCGAACGCCTGGCGGTGCGCCGCGTGGTGCGTCGCGCTCGCGACGCCGCTGCGCATGCCCGCGGCCGCGCCGATCACGCAGTCGAGGCGCGTGTGCCCGACCATCTCGATGATCGTCGGCACGCCGCGCCCCGGCTCGCCGACCATCCGCGCCCACGCGCCGTGGAACTCGACCTCCGAGGACGCGTTCGAGTGGTTGCCGAGCTTGTCCTTCAGCCGCTGGATGTGGAACGCGTTGCGGCCGCCGTCGGGCAGGATTCGCGGCAGCAGGAAGCACGAGAGGGCGGGTGGGTCGAGATCGGTCGTCTGCGCGAGCACGAGGAACACGTCGGACATCGGCGCCGAGCAGAACCACTTGTGCCCGACGAGCTCGTACTCGGCGCCGGCGCCGCCGCCGTTCAACGGCGTCGCGACGGTCGTGTTCGCGCGCACGTCCGAGCCGCCCTGCTTCTCGGTCATCGCCATGCCCGCGATCGCGCTGCCCTTCTCCGACGCCGGCATCAGCCGGCCGTCGTAGCTAGTCGCCGTGATCAGCGGCTCCCACTCGGCGGCCAGCTCGGGCTGCGCGCGCAGCGCCGGGACGACGGCGAACGTCATCGTGATCGGACAGCAGAAGCCCGCCTCGGCCTGCATCGCGGTCATGTACAGCGCCGCGCGCGCCGTGTGCGCGAACGGCTCGTCGCTCGTCCATGGCAGCGAATGCAACTCGTGCTCGACGCCCATCTTCATCAGCTCGTGCCACGCCGGATGGAACTCGACCTCGTCGATCCGGTTGCCGTAGCGGTCGAACGTCCGCAGGATCGGCTTGTTCTCGTTCGCGAGGCGCCCCCATTGGAGCTGCGGCGCGCCGCCGACGAAGCGTCCGAGCGCCGAAGCGCGCTCGCTCACCCAGCCGGCGCCCTCGCGCTGCACGGCCTCGACGAGCGCCGTGTTGCTCGCAAACACGTCGACGCCCTCGAGCGGCGGCGGCTGGTTGAAGACCGTGTGCGTCCTCCACGGCGCCCGTTGCGACTCTGCTCGTGGCAGCGTGCTGGCCATACGAGCAGTCTAGAGCTCGAACTGCCGCCGACGCGAGCGCGCGGCGCTCGCCGGAGCGCCGCTCGGCGCGCTAGCGCCGGTCGATAGCATCGGCGCCCCCGCCCGCGAACACTCGAAGAAACTGAGAGCGATGCCCAAGATCAAGGTGAAGAACCCGATCGTCAACCTCGACGGCGACGAGATGACACGGATCATCTGGTCGTTCATCAAGGAGCAGCTGATCGTCCCGTACCTGGACGTCGAGCTGAAGTACTTCGACCTCGGGATCGAGAGCCGCGACGCGAGCGACGATCGAATCACGGTCGAGGCGGCCGAAGCGATCAAGCGCTACGGCGTCGGCGTGAAGTGCGCGACGATCACCCCCGACGAGGCGCGTGTCGAGGAGTTCGGCCTGAAGCAGATGTACCGCTCGCCGAACGGCACGATTCGCAACATCCTCGGCGGCGTGATCTTCCGCGAGCCGATCGTGATCTCGAACGTGCCGCGACTCGTGCCCGGCTGGACGAAGCCGATCGTGATCGGCCGTCACGCGTTCGGCGACCAGTACCGCGCGAGCGACATGGTCGTGCCCGGCGAGGGCTCGCTGACGCTGACGTTCACCCCGAAGGACGGCGGCGAGCCGATCGAGCTCGACGTGTACGACTTTCCCGGCGGTGGCGTCGCGATGGCGATGTACAACCTCGACGACTCGATCCGCGACTTCGCGCGCGCGTCGCTGCGCTACGGGCTGGAGCGCGGCTACCCCGTCTACATGTCGACGAAGAACACGATCCTCAAAAAGTACGACGGCCGCTTCAAGGACATCTTCCAAGAGGTCTACGAGTCTGAGTTCGAAAGCGACTTCGAGGCGGCCGGGATCACCTACGAACACCGCCTGATCGACGACATGGTCGCGAGCGCGCTGAAGTGGGAAGGCGGATACGTGTGGGCGTGCAAGAACTACGACGGCGACGTGCAGTCGGACACCGTCGCGCAGGGCTTCGGCTCGCTCGGGCTGATGACGAGCGTGCTGATGACCGCCGACGGCAAGACCGTCGAGGCGGAGGCGGCGCACGGCACCGTCACGCGCCACTACCGCTCCCACCAGCAGGGCAAGCCGACCTCGACGAACCCGATCGCGTCGATCTTCGCGTGGACGCGCGGTCTCGACGCGCGTGGGCGGATCGACGACACGCCGGAGGTCGGCGAGTTCGCGCGGACGCTCGAGCGCGTCTGTGTCGAGACCGTCGAAAGCGGCAAGATGACGAAGGACCTCGCGCTGCTCGTCGGCCCGGACCAGCAATGGCAGACGACCGAGGAGTTCCTCGCCTCGATCGACGAGAACTTGAAAGCAACCGCACTCAGGAGATGAACTTGTGAGCAATCCCGTTCGTGTGACCGTCACCGGCGCCGCCGGCCAGATCGGCTACAGCCTCGTCTTTCGCATCGCGAGCGGCCAGCTGCTCGGCGACGATCAGCCGGTTGACCTGCGCCTGCTCGAGATCCCGCCGGCGATGGGGGCGCTCGAGGGCGTCGCGATGGAGCTGATCGACTGCGCGTTTCCGCTGCTGCGCGGCCTCGACCTGCACGACGACCCGAACGACGCGTTCGACGGCGTCGACGTCGCGCTGCTCGTCGGTTCGCGTCCGCGCACGAAGGGAATGGAGCGCGCCGAGCTGCTCTCCGAGAACGGCAAGATTTTCACGGTGCAGGGCAAGGCGCTCAACGACAGGGCCGCCGACGACGTGAAGGTGCTCGTCGTCGGCAACCCGGCGAACACGAACTGCCTGATCGCGATGAACAACGCGCCCGACATCCCGAACGAGCGCTTCACGTCGATGATGCGCCTCGATCACAACCGCGCGATCGCGCAGCTCGCGAACAAGGTCGAGGTCCCGGTGACGGACGTCAGCAAGATGGGCGTCTGGGGCAACCACTCGCCGACGATGTACCCCGACCTGTTCCACGCCGAGGTCGGCGGCAAGCAGGCGGCGGCCGTCGTCGACGATCAGGCGTGGATCGAAGACGACTTCCTGCCGAACGTCGGCAAACGCGGCGCGGCGATCATCGAGGCGCGCGGCGCGTCAAGCGCCGCATCGGCGGCGAGCGCCGCGATCGACCACGTACGCGACTGGGTGAAAGGCACGAACGGCGAGTGGGTGTCGATCGGAATCTCCTCCGACGGCTCCTATGGCGTGCCCGAGGGCTTGATCAGCGGCTTCCCGTGCACGTGCACCGACGGCGAGTACTCGATCGTGCAGGGGCTCGAGCTCGACGAGTTCTCACGCGCGAAGATCGACCTGTCGGTCGCCGAGCTGACCGACGAGCGCGAGACGGTCAAACAGCAGGGCCTGATCTAGTCGAGATCCCGAGCGTCCGTCAAGCTTCGAGCATCAGAAACAACAAGGGCGCGCTCCGAGGAGCGCGCCCTTTTTTATGGAAATCAGACGATGACTAGCCTTTCGGGTGCCAGCCGCGGCCTTTCTTCGACACCTTGTTTTCCTGCTCGAGCCCGGGGAGCACGCGGTAGAGGTAGTTCTGCTTGATGCCCATCTTCGCGGCGAGCTCGGGAATCGTGATGCCAGGCTGACCCTGCACGAACGAGAGCGCCTCGGCCGCGCGCGTGCCGCTGCCTTTGCGCCGTCCGGCACGCCTTTTGCCGGCGGGGCGCCCCGCTTTTTTGCCGGTCGCTTTCGGCGCCGTCGCCGCGCTTGCGGCTTTGCGACCGCCCGAGCCGCGCGGCCGTCCTGGGCCGCGTCGACGCGGCGCGATTGTCGCGATGGCGGCGTTTGCACCGACGCCCTCCAGCGCCGAGGCGGCGGCCTCGAGGCGGTTGTACTCGTCGACCGCCGGCTTGAGCTCCTTCAGCCGCTCAGAGATCTCTTTGCGCTTCTCGTCAAGGAAGTCGGTCACAGTTCATCCTCTTCACTAGATAAATACGCGGTAAGCGCGCGTACGGGTGCGGTTACCTTACTACCCCGCGGATCAGAATTGCTTCTCTAGGTGTGTGCGCAGGCTGTCGAGCGTTCGTCTCGCCTCGCGTTCGGGCATGCCGCCGACGAGCGCACGGCTGGCGAGCGCGCCGATCACGCCCAGCGGCGGTCGAAACTCGTTGCGATAGTCAAAGCGCGTGCCGCCGCGCTCGCTGTGCAGGGCGTATTCGGTGTGCGCGCGCGAGCGCGCCGGGCCACGTCCCTCCCACACGGCCTTCTCACACGGCGCGCACTCGACGAGCTCCCAGTGAACGTCGAGGCTGACGCCGCGCAGATGGATCTGCTGCTCCATCTCGTAGCCGATCCGCGCCGGACCGCGGTCGGCGCGCAGCAGCTTGCGGTGAATCGTCACCCAGTCGCCGAGGCGTCGCGGGTCCATCACCATCTTCCACACCGCCTCGCGCGGCGCGGCGATCTGCGTCGAGGCGGTGACGACGCTCATCGATCGCCGCCCATCAGCGAGCCGCGAGCCGCTCGCTGCGTTCCCACTCGCTCAGCGCATGTTCCACGGCCGAGTCGAATGAGTGCAACTCGACGCCGAGCAACTCCGCCGCATCGTCGTCGGCCGCGAGCAGGTCGCCTTCGAGGCTCCGCATCAACGGCAGCACGAGCTCCGGGTCCTCGCCGGCGATCGCCGCGGCGACGCGCGCCGTCACCGCCGTCGCGCTCACGCCGAGGCCGAGCGCCGGGCGACTCACGAGCATCAGATCGGCGATCCGCTCGATCATCTCGCCGTACGACAGCACGTCCGGCCCGCCGATGTCGAGCGAGCGCGAGCCGACGGCGGCCGTTGCGCACGCGAGCAGCATCCGCGTGACGTCACGCTCGTCGATCGGCTGCGTGCGGTATCTGCGCCACGCCGGCAGCGCCAGCACGCGCATCCGCTCGACGAGGTGAACGAGCAGGCGAAACGAGCGCGAGCGCGCGCCGATCACGATCGACGCGCGCAGCGCGACGGAGTCGGGGACGCTCGCGAGCAGAATCCGCTCGACCTCGCGGCGGCTGTCGAGGTGAGGCGATCGGCGTGAGTCGCCCTGCACGCCGCCGAGATAGACGATCCGCCGCACACCCGCGCGTTCGGCGTCCGCCGCGAAGTTCTCAGCCGCGCGGCGATCGCGCTCGGCGAACGACGCCCGCTCGCTCCTCGGGCGCTCCATCGAGTGGATCAGGTAATAGGCGACCTCGACGCCGTCGAGCGCCGCCGCGAGACCCTCGCCGCTGAGCGCGTCGCCGCGCACGATCGACGCGGGCGAGCGCACGCGCCGCGGTTCGCGTGCGAGGCCGAGCACGTCATGGCCTTCGGCGAGCAAGCTCGGAACAAGCAGCGAGCCGACGAAGCCGCCGGCGCCGGTGACGAGGATCCGCATCTGCGCACATGATGACCGCAAAGTGCGCCGACTTCGTGCGATTGTCACATCCTCGTGACGCTTTGCCGGGTCTTTCCGGGTAGCAACCGGTTTTGTCTGCGATTTGCGCAGTCGCCGCCGCCCGGCGCACCGCCGCGGTGCTTTGATGCCTGCCGTCCGTTCAATCCGATGGCGGTGGGAGGAAGTGCGTGGCGAGCAGAGCGCAGGGCAAGCGATCGACGAAGAAAGTCAGCTGCGAGGAATGCTACTTTCAGCGCAATCTCCTCTGTGCGCTCGATCTGCCCGAGCCGTGCTCAACGTTTCGCCCCAACGAGGCGCAACTGCGTCCGCCGCAGCAACTGCGCTTCGTCTTTCGCCAAGAGCGCCGCTCGCGCGCCGCGTGGGCGTTCCCGTCGGCGCAGGAGCAGGCCGCGCTGTACGCGTAGCGGCGCCGGCGCCGTGAGCGCGCCAAACGCTCTGAGCGCTCACACCGGCGAGCCGCGCGCCGCCGCGCGCGCGATCGACGCGCGTTCGGCGCGGCGCGCGATCCACTCGGCGCCGGGCGTGTCGCTGATCCCGTGCGCGACGATCGAGCAGAACACGACGAGCGCGGTCAGGTCGAAGATTCGCGAGCCGGCCGCGAGGTGATCGTCGAGGACGATCAGCGCGAACGTCATCGACGCGACTCCCTTCGGCCCGAACCAGCCCATGAACAGGCGCGTCGCCGTGTCGGTGCGCGTGCCGAGCAGCGACAGCCACACGGCCAGCGGCCGCGCGATCACGAACGTCACGGCGACGAGCGCGAGCGCGGCCCAGCCCTCGCGCGTGAACGCGTGCACGGTCAACAGCGAGCCGAACACGAAGAAGATCCCGAGCTTGACGATTTCGACGATCTCCTCGGCGTTGCGCTCGAAGTGCGCGCGCGCGTCCGGTCGGCGCACGCCGAGCACGATCGCCGCGACGAACACCGCGATGAACCCGTTGCCTTTCGGCGAGAGCACCGTCACGCCGTACGTCGCGAACGCCGCGCCGAGGCCGAACAGCGACTTCTGGTGCGACGGGATCGACAGCGCCGGCGGGCTGCCCGTCTCGCGCGGCAGCAGCAACGAGGCGATCCAGCCGCACGCGATCCCGTAGAGGAGGCCGAGGCCGACGTCCTGCAGCACGAAGCGCCACCACACGAACCCGTGCGAGTCGACTTCGAGCGCCGCCGCGAACGCGAGCACGGCGGGCAGCGCGAGGCCGTCGTTGAGGCCCGACTCGAGGTTCAGCGAGTGACGCACGAGGCGCGGCACGCGCGGGTTCGTGACGATGCTCGACGTCAGCACCGGGTCGGTCGGCGCGAGCAGCGCGCCGAGCAGGAACGACTCGGTCCACGAGAGCCCGATCAGCACGCGCGTCGCCGCCGCGATGAGGATCGTCGTCAGCGGCATCGCCAGCACGAGCTTGCGCAGCGGCAGATGCCACGCGCGCTGCAGCATCTCACCCTCGACCTCGAGGCCGTCGCGGAACAGGATCACGATCAGCGCCGCGAACGCGAGGTTCTCGACGAAGCCCGAGCGCGCACGAAAGTCGATCCAGTTCAGCGCGCCGTTGCCGAGCACGAAGCCGGCGAGCACGAACACCGCCGCGAGCGACAGCATCGAGCGCCGCGCGACACCCGATACGAGCGCGCCGACCATCAGCAGCACGCCCAGCACCGTCATCGTCGCCTCGAAGCTCGGCATCGGGCCAAGCCTCGCACGTCCTCCCAGCCGGCGCGCTCGACCGCTCGCGCGATCGTTATCCGCGATCGCCGTAGGGGTATATTTGGCTGCTAGACCCAACAAAGCTTCGGCAGAGACGAGGTTCGGTGATGGCAGCGAAGGACAGGATCAACAAGGCCGGCGAAGCGGCGCGGGCGGCGCAGCGCAACCGCTACCTGCAGCGTCTGCTCGAGGACGACGATCTGCGCAGCTCGCTGATCACGGCGTACGGCGCCGCGCGCAGCGCATACGGGCGGATGAGCAACGGCAAGCCGGCGACGCAGGCGCTGTTCGAGGACAAGAAGCTTCAGCGCGAGCTGAAGGAGGCGGCCGAAGCGCTGCGCGAAGCGTCGGGCTCGTTGCGCGAGCAGCCGACGCGCCGCCGCAAAGGCGGGATCGGACGTTCGCTGTTGCTGCTCGCCGTCGCCGGCGTGCTCGCGCTTGCGCTCAGCGAGGGTCTGCGCTCGAAGGTGCTCGACCTGCTGTTCGGCGCCGAGGAGGAG
>Ga0210386_10001017_pt1 | contig 25366 bp, 19 predicted proteins | sample IncBWH32OmetaG_FD_160091 | JGI IMG/M metagenome (GOLD analysis project Ga0210386, IMG submission 160091) | Forest soil microbial communities from Barre Woods Harvard Forest LTER site, Petersham, Massachusetts, United States - Inc-BW-H-32-O ...
GTCCTAGGATTTAGTCAAAGTCTCTTCAACGTTCTCGCTGAAGTGAGCGCTCCCAAACAGAACGCTCAAGCAATCAGCCAAAGCCTGACACCGCTCCTCCTAGCGCGACTTCAGGCACCGGTGATTTTCGCCCCTATGCCGATTCAAGATGCCATTGATTTGGCAAGATTCTTGGTGCACTCCGCCATAATGTATAGTCGATTTACTCCGGGACCTCAAATGGTTGGCGGAGCTATCGAAATTGCCGTGATTACGAAACACGAAGGCTTTAAGTGGGTAAGTCGCAAGCACTACTACAATCATGAAGTGAACCAGGAGCCAACCCATGTCATTGTCGATCAGTCAGCAAAAAATTGACGAACTCTTGCAATATACGGCTCCGCCGTACGTAGTGACCTCATCGCACATTACCCTAACTAGTCCCGCTGAAATCGAGCAGGAGCCGTTAGTCGTGTCCGGGACCATCTTCAACGTTTCTTTATTTACGGCAGAAACAAAGCAAAATCTTCTGGATCTGCGTCGCAAGATCGTCGATTCACAGGTTCCGCTTGCGAGCGAAGATGCCCTTGAGGACGAGATCGGTAGGATGAGAGATCGCAAACTTAGATGATCCTTCCAGAATACTCTGTTGACCCGTACCTATATTGATTCCGGAGTCCTTATTTTTGCTGCGCGCGGCGTCGCGCCGGTGTCGGACTTAGCGCTTCCTTTCCTTACGGACCCTACCCGGGAATATGTTACCAGCGACTACGTGCGACTGGAGGTTCTACCCAAGGCCACCTATCACAATAGGGCAGTCGAGGCTGAATTCTACGAGGCGTTCTTTCGAGCAAATATTCTTTGTGTCGCCCCAAGTCCTGGTCTCGTTGAATCTGCGATGGAGGAAGCTGTCCGAACTGGGATGAGCGGCATCGACGCGTTACACATCGTTTGTGCAGTTTCGGCTGGAGCAGAGGAATTCATTACCTCAGAAAAAGTGCAAAGTCCGATTCATAGAAGTCGCTTGCTCACCGTTATATCGATATTCCCAGCGGCGCAAGCAGGGCCGGATCAAGCAGCCGCGCGCGGCGACCCATAATAGGGTACGTTTTTTGCCTTTCCTGCCAACTAATTGGGAACTCCTCACCCCCGGTCGTCTCTGAAAAACCCTGTCTTTACTTGGAAAATGGCTGGAGTAACGAGACTCTAAGCCGAAAGGGAAAATCTAGGGAAAATCCTTACCCTAGCTCTCCAGCCGTACTCTGAAAACCATCGTTTTTAAAGGGAAAATGGCGCGCCCGGAGGGAATCGAACCCCCGACCCTCTGCTTAGAAGGCAGACGCTCTATCCGACTGAGCTACGGGCGCGCTGCGGTACTATTGGAATCCTATCACTGAGTCAGCTGAGTTTGATTCTGATTTTCTGAAATCGTGTTTTCCTCGCTGAGCTTATGCCGGCACTCGTCTGTCCCACAATCGCCACGCTCTGTGTCATGATATTCATGGTGAATCCATGAGTACGAACACTTTGCCTACAAAACGCGAAAACATTTTAATTGTTGAGCCGGATGAGAAGTCGCGGCAACAGTTGCTCGAACTGTTGCGTTCAGCGGGCTATGACGTTTCGCCGGCCTCAACTCAGGAGGACGGCTTCACGATCGTGCAAAACGGCGGTGTGGACTTGTTTATTCTTTCAGCCGATCTTTCAGATTTGCGATGCTGTAACGCCCTGGCGGAAATCAAAGGGATGGCAGCGACCGCCAGCACACGCGTGATCCTGCTGACGCGCGGCGAGGGAGTGGCGCGCGCTCGGGGGCTCGATCTGGGCGCCGACGATGTTCTTTCCCCGCAATGGGAACCCGCGGAATTGCTGGCGCGCATACGCGTGCAACTCCGCGACAAACGCGCGTACGACGCCCTGTTGGAAAAAACGCGCCTCGCGTCCGAAGGGCAGGAGATCACGAACACGGCGTTTCAAGCGCTGGCCGTAACCGAAAAGATGACACGTGACGCCATCACGCTGGATCGCGCGCTGAAAATCGGGGTCGCTTCGCTTATTTCCGTGGCTGTAATCATTGCGGGGATTTTCATTCTGTATTCGCGGCGGGCGAATAAGGAGACAAAGCTCGCCTATTCGGTGATCGCGCAACTCGAACACGGCGTTAATCGTCAAGAAGAATTAGTCGCGGAAACGCGAAAGATGCGCGCGGATTTGCAGCAAACGGACGCGGCCCTGCAGAAGGAGCAGCTCCAGAAGCAGACGCAAGAGCTGCAGCAGAAGATTTCGAGCGGGGAAACCACGGACGTCTCCGCATTGAAAAAGCAACTGGAAGAAACGACCGGGCGCTTGAAACGCGTGGTGAGCGAGTCGGATGCCGCGGAAGGGGTGATTCGATCTTACGCGCCGAGCGTTTGTCTGCTGCATGTGTCCGTGGCGTTTAAGGAAGCGAATTCAGGACGGCGCCTGCGCTACGCGGGGATTAATCCAGATGGCGGGCCGCTGAAAGACAGCGAAGGCAATCCGGTCCTTACCTTGGACGGCCGGACGCCGGAAGTGCGCGCGGATTTCTTCGGCACCGGATTTCTGGTTGGCGAAGGGAAGATTTTAACGAATCATCACGTGGCACAACCCTGGTGGAAGAATGACGATTTAAATTCGGCAATTCAGCAGGGGCTGGAGCCGGTAATCGCGGAGATGACGGCGTACTTTCCGGATGCGCCTTCCGGCGTGACGGTGGCGGTTGGGCAAATTTCCGAGGAGGCAGATCTTTCGGTCCTTCAGGGTGATCTTTCCAGTCTGAAACGCCCGATTCTGAAAATCGACAGCCGTAAGGAAGCCGCGGTAAGCGGGCAGCCGGTGATTTCCCTCGGCTACGCCACTGGAATTAGCGCCATTCTGGCGCGTGCGGGAGATGATGTCGTGGATGACATCGTGAAAGTGTCGGGCGGCGATCCAACAAAAATAACTGGCGAGCTTTTGCGCCGCAAACTGATCCGGCCGCTGGTAACGCAAGGACACATCGGCGACGTGCTCGCTGACAAGATTGTTTACGACGCGCAGACGACGTCGGGGGGATCCGGAGGGCCGCTGATCAACCGGGACGGAGAAGTGATCGGAGTTACCTTCGCGGTGGTCAAAGGTTTCGGTGGATCCAACTTCGGCGTTCCGATTCGTTACGCACAGCCGCTGCTCGATCGAAAATAAACGGTCTCCTCAGGCCAATCCCCGCCGCTTGGACGTTTCTCTGGAGAGGGTGGTAAACTGTTGCTCCGCTGATTCACTCCTGAGTCATGCGGTGGGTTGCAAGAGCGAGGTTCTTCAGTTCCGGTAGGAATGTTGACGCGATGGCATCCGATCCAATCAGACCTCAGCCAGCGGCCGCCGCCGACGTCGCGTCACAGGCTGTTTCTTTGCCACTCACTCGTGCCGCAATTTTTCTCGTGGTGACCATCAATCCTTCCGACGAAAATCGTTCCGCTGTTCTTGGTCTCTGCGCCGATCTCTCTGCGCTTTTGCGCTCTGTCGGTTTTCGTGACCTCGACTCCGCTCTCTCCTGCATCATGGGCTTCAGCTCCAGCGCGTGGGATCGACTCTTCGGCTCACCACGTCCGGCGGAGTTGCATCCCTTCCGCGAAATTCGCTCGGGCGCGCGCCACGCGGTTTCCACTCCCGGAGACCTGCTCTTCCACATTCGATCCAAGCGTATGGATTTCTGCTTCGAACTCGCCACGCAAATCATGGCGCGTCTCGGGAACGCCGTCACCACGGTCGACGAGGTCCACGGGTTCCGCTACATCGACAATCGCGATCTCCTCGGTTTTGTGGATGGCACTGAAAATCCCACAGGCAGCGCGGCAGCTGACGCCGTCTTCATCGGCGAAGAAGATTCCGGATTTGCGGGAGGCAGCTACGTCATCGTCCAAAAATATCTTCACAATCTCGACGGTTGGAATAAACTGCCGACCGAAGTCCAGGAAAAAATCATTGGCCGCACGAAGGGCGCCGACATCGAACTAGACGATTCCGTTAAGCCTACCTCCGCGCACAACGCGCTCACGGTGATCGAAGAGAACGGCAAAGAAATTAAAATTCTTCGGGACAACATGCCCTTCGGCCGTCCCGGCCACGGCGAGTTCGGCACTTACTTTATCGGCTACAGCCGTTCACCTCGCACAATTGAGCTGATGCTTGAAAACATGTTCATCGGACGGCCTCCCGGCAATTACGATCGCATCCTCGACTTCAGCACTGCCGTTACTGGGAATTTATTTTTCATCCCCACGGGCTCGTTCCTCGACAGTGTAAATCCTGACCAGCCCGTGTCCGCCCTCGCGCAAACGCCCGAGACGGCTTCAGCTCCGCTTAAATCATCTAACTCTATCGAGCCGTCCAAAGATGGTTCGCTCGGCATTGGTTCCTTAAAAGGAGAAAATTCCCATGAATAACCTGCACCGCGAGCTGGCTCCGATTTCCGATGCCGCGTGGGGTCAAATTGAGGAAGAAACAACGCGGACGTTCAAGCGCTATCTCGCCGGCCGCCGTGTTGTGGACGTTCAGGGACCGGCAGGTGCCGCTCTCTCCGCCGTCGGCACCGGCCACCTGCGCTCGATCGCAACTCCCGGAGAAGGTGTGATCTCCCGCCAGCGGGAAGCCAAAGCACTCGTCGAACTGCGTGTCCCATTCGATCTTGAGCGCCATATGGTTGACGACGTGGAACGCGGCGCCAACGATTCCGACTGGCAGCCCGCCAAAGACGCCGCGCGCAAGCTCGCCTTCGCCGAAGACCGTGCGATTTTTGAAGGCTACGATGCCGCTGGAATCGTGGGCGTCCGCCAGGGCACTAGCAATCCGCAAAAATCTCTCCCTGCCGATGTCCGCAAATACCCGGAAGCTTTTGCAGAGGCTCTAAGCCAGTTGCGCATGGTGGGCGTCAATGGCCCCTATTCAATTCTGCTCAGCGCCGACGCTTACACTAAGCTTGCTGAAACCAGCGATAACGGCTATCCAGTAATCGAACATGTCAAGCGCCTCGTCGAGAACAGGATCATTTGGGCGCCCGCCATTGAAGGAGCTTTCGTGGTCACTACCCGCGGCGGCGACCTCGATTTTCATATTGGCCAAGACACTTCCATTGGCTATTTGAGCCACACCGACACGCACGTTCGTCTGTACTTGCAGGAAACTTTCACCTTCCTCTATCTCACATCCGAATCCGCCGTCGCTCTCGCGCCGCCTTCGAAGCCGCGCTGACCCGCCAGGGAATTCAATCGAACGAAAATCCTGAGCCCAGGCCGGAGGTGTGGGCATCGAATCAGGAATGGAGGTAGTCACTATGCTAGCTGCAGTCGTACCCGCTGTGAGCAGTTCGTGGCAGGTTAAAGATGTACCCCAACCGCAACCCGGACCCAATCAAGTTCTTGTAAAGATGCACGCGAGCGGCATCTGCTATACAGACGTACATGAAACCCTTGGACACATCCCAGGACAATTTCCCCGAATTCTAGGCCACGAACCGGTCGGCGAGATCGTCGCCGTGGCTCCCGACGTCACAACGCGAAAGGTAGGCGATCGTGTGGGCACGGCTTGGATTCAATCCACGTGCGGGCGCTGCGAATGGTGCTTACGCGGACGCAGGATGTTCTGTCCCTATATGAAGGGCACGGGGCTCAATGTGCCGGGTGGTCATGCAGAGTATATGTTGATGAATGCTGATGCATCCTACCTGATTCCAGACAAAGTTTCCTATGAACAGGCGGCCCCGATCTTCTGCGCCGGTTACACCGTCTATAGCGGACTCCGCTGGGCCGATCCCCAGCCGCATGAACGCGTGGCTGTGCTCGGGATTGGAGGGCTAGGGCACTTGGCGGTTCAATATGCGAAAGCTGCTGGCTTCCACACGATCGCGATTTCGCACTCTCCCGATAAAGACAAGATGATTCGCGAACTGGGGGCGGATGAAATTGTCCGCGACGGAAAGAGCCTTGCCTCAGCAGGTGGCGCAGACGTGATCCTCAGTACTTCCAATTCGACCAAATCGATGGTGGACAGCATTCAAGGCTTGCGGCCAGACGGGAGGCTCATTGCCATGGGAGTCGACGCGGAGCCGCTTACGATTTCGTTGTTTGACCTTCTCCTGAAGCGCATTCGTATCATTGGCAGCCAGCAAAACGGTCCCGAGTATCTCTACGAAGCACTTGATTTCGTAGCTCAGGGAAAAGTTAAAACGATAGTTGAGACGTACACGTTGGCCGAGGCTCCAAAGGCCTATCAACGCGTCGTGGAAGGCAAAGCCCGATTCCGCGCCGTACTCACCATGTAGTTCCGAATTTTGAAGTGAGCCACTATACGCAGGGCGTAGAATCCCAGCCCGCTACGCCCGCGCATGCAAAATTTAGACTCTTCGTGCCCCCCGGAATCCTCTACCGGCATAGTAAGATTCCGCGCCGTTGTGATACACAAAAACGGCGTCAAAGCGGCGATCGCAAAAGAGAGCGCCGCCGAGCTTTCTGATTCCAGGAGGTGTTTTCACCCAACTTGATGTTTTCGTGTCGAAATTTCCAAGTCTCTGCAATTCTCTATATTGTTCTTCCGTTAAAAGCTCAATCTCCATGGCAGCCGCCAGTCCCACAGCGTTATCTTTTGGTTTGTGTTCTTTCCTTGAATCAAGCGCTTCACGGTCGTAGCAGAGACTTCTGCGGCCTTTCGGACTTTCGGCTGAGCAATCATAGAAAATATATTCGCCGGTTATTTTGTCTTGGCCGACTACGTCCGGCTCGCCGCCAGTTCTTTCCATTTCATGGAGTGACCACAGATTTTCAGCATTAACTTCCAGCTTTGCCCGTACCTTTGTCCATTCAAGGCTTTTGTGGCGGTTCATGTTTTTCTCAAAACGGGCTTTCAATTCTCTGAGTAGTTCTTCACTTCGCTCTGGTGACAGGTTCTTTCGATTGTGATTAATTATTTGTCCTCTCGTAGGTCTCATCGTCGTCGCTTTCCGGCTTTGTGTAATTTGGAATTTGCATAAATGGCGCTCGTCCAACCCTATATTAAATTCCGAGTGAACGCACCTGGAACCATGCCTGCGGTGCCCCGATCCCGGACGGAGCCAAGAAAATCAATACGTCTACAGTATTCACCGCAGGACTTTTACTTCATGGACCTGATTTTATTGTGGATGGAAAACTCCCAGCATCATCTTTCGTTGGTTTTATTCAATTTATAGAAGTTGATTTAGGAGGCAGATATGAAAGCTCTTGTTTATAAAGGACCGAAGGATGTTGCCATAGAGAACGTATCGGACGCGAAGCTCGAAAAACCCACCGATGTTCTGGTGGAAATCACCACCACGAATATTTGCGGTTCGGATTTGCACATGTATGAGGGCCGAACGGATGTGGAGAAAGGAAAAGTTCTCGGACACGAAAATCTGGGAAAAGTAATCGAGGTGGGCGGCGCGGTCGATACGATAAAGGTTGGTGACTACGTTTGTCTTCCTTTCAATATTGGGTGCGGGTTCTGCGAAAACTGTGAACGGGGATTGACCGGATTCTGCCTCACAACCAATCCGCCCAGCGCAGGCGCGGCCTACGGCTTTGCGAGCATGGGGCCATATAACGGCGGTCAGGCCGAATTTCTGCGCGTTCCGTATGGCGATTTCAATTGCCTGAAACTTCCGGAAGACGCGGAAGAAAAACAAAACGATTATGTAATGGTCTCGGATATTTTCCCCACCGGTTGGCATTCGACCCGATTGGCGGGCCTCAAGCCGGGCGATTCAGTGGTTATTTACGGCGCGGGTCCCGTAGGACTGATGGCGGCCCTCTCCGCCTCCATCCAAGGCGCAAGCAAAATTTTCGTCGTCGATCAGCATCCTGATCGCCTGAAACTGGCCAAGGAGTTGGGCGCGATTCCTGTGGATCAATCGAAGGGAGATCCCGTCGCACAAATTCTGGAATTAACAAAAGGTTTGGGCGCCGATTGCGGTTGCGAAGCCGTCGGCTATCAGGCCCATGACTATCACGGTCACGAAGTGCCTAACTTGACGATGAATAATCTCGTTAAGTCCGTCAAAGCGACGGGGGGAATTGGCGTGGTCGGTGTTTTCATTCCCGAAGATCCGGGAGCGGAAGACAAACTGGCCAAGAAAGGTGAAATCGCTTTCGACTTCGGAACGTTCTGGTTCAAGGGACAGAAGATTGGGACGGGCCAGGCCAATGTGAAAAACTATAACCGAAAACTTCGTGACCTGATTGCTGCGGGAAAGGCAAAGCCCTCTGTCATTATTTCGCACGAACTGGGCCTGGATGAGGCTCCTGAAGCGTATAAGAATTTCGACACCAGAAAAAACGGCTGGACAAAAGTTGTTCTGAAACCGAAAGCGCAATCGCATTCTCGCAAAAAAGCGGCTTCCGCATCGTCGCGCTGAACTGAAAAAATGCGAGCGAGAATGATCTTTCACAATTTTGACAAACTACAATGCAGTTTTGACTGGTACCTGGATCTGATTTTTTGTGCTGATGAATCTGGTAATTATTACGACAAACGGCGGCCGTTATGTGATTACGCCTTGAAGTATGGCTTTTTATGTGACGGCCCCGAAAAGGAAGATGATCATTTATGTCCCACTCCAACTATTTGGAGTTCCTTTGAGGAGTTATGAATCGCATCGATATTCCAGGAAACCGAATCGCGCCATTCGACTCTGCCACGCCGTGAATTCATGGGCCACGCAGTACTTTCGTCAACGCATTCCGTTTTACGCGCGCGGACGGTTCCTGGAAGTCGATTCGCGTGGTGCTGCCTGTCACGGATACCGTCGTTTGAAGATGGGTTGAGTGACATTTCAGGACGATGCCGACCACCGAATTGTCGGTCCGGAAGAGGCGTCTCATATTTCCTTTTTTTGCCCCGCGAATCTGTCCGGCCTTGAAACGTTTCCATGGCGCGCCTGCACTCAAGCGACCATCGCGGCCACGTTCCTCCAATGGATGTGCCGAGGCAGAATGTTCGCCCAGTCCAGAATCCCACATCGTGATCGTAATCATTTGGTAAATTATTTTGCGTATGAGACGAAATTCAGGCTGATGCCCATCAGTGCGCTGCGTATTCCCCGCTCTACGGTTTCTTCTGTCGCGCCAATATAATTGGCAATTTCCGGGCAGCTCAATCCGTCGAAAAATGCCAGATTCAAAAGTAGCCGCTGAATTTCGGTCAAGCCTGCAAATGCATTGGAAAGGATGCTGCACGCATTTCGTGTTGCCATGCTGATGATGCATTCCGGATAGTCGGCAGTTTCGATTTCAAGGAAGTCACAATATTCGCGGTTGCGATTTTTGATACGCCGAAGCGCAAGCCTGCGCGTTTTCATGATAAGGAATAAAATGGTGGAGGCGCGTTTAGCGGCCAGATTCATGGCGTTGCGCGCCAATTCTATGAAAGCCTCCACCACTACAGCCTCTGCGGTGTGAACGTCCCCTGTAATTCGCAATGCGACGGAATAGGCAATCCTGCTGTATCGGTCATACAAACAAACCGCTGAGGATTGATCTCCGGACGCCAGTTTGTGGAGAGTAATTTCCTCCATAAATTGTGGACGAACTATCATCTCGCCCGCGGTTATAAGAAACCATTGCAGGAGAGGCACTACCAGAGTCAGAGTAAATCGCAGAAATTTAAACTTTAGTCAAAGGACCTACAGAAAACGCTGTATTGCGGAATGACCGGTATGCTGGCAACGTGCGTTCCAATATTAACAGCGCTGATATATAGGCGCTGATAGATTTTAAATCAGGCTCGTTTTTGGCGGGTTTTCGTAATGAATTGTCGATCGGCAATTATTTGTTCGTGCAGAAAACAAAAGACTTAATTCTGGATACCTGATGTCTGCATAAAGTTTTCCGTAATTCTTGGTGAAAACAGCTTTAAAGGCCAATCAGCGAATGCTCAGGAATCGACACAAATTCTGAATCCCGAGCTTGGAAATCGAATACGAGTTGTGATTTATGCAACGCTTCCAAATTACATTCACTTGCAAGGATCCCCAAAATCGTTGCGAAAGGCTATACCGTAACCATGGCCGGTTTTAATTGGCTCGCCTCGTCCGGCGAAATGGCCGTTCTTATCACGGCTAAAGGCTGGACTGACACTTCCCTTGGTCTACCGGAGAAATGGTCGCCCGCCCTGCGGATGACAATTAAGATTCTCCTGTCAAACCGTTTTCCAGCGATGCTTTGGTGGGGGCCAGATTGCGTCCAATTTTATAATGATGCATTCATTTCCGTTCTGGGTGAGAACCATCCAATGGCGCTAGGCCAGTGTGGCTGCGATTGCTGGAAGGAAATCTGGCCGGTTCTTAAGCCAATGGTGGACGAGCCATTTCAAGAGGGGGCCGCAAAGTGGATCGAAGATCTCGAGCTCGAAATTCGAAGGTATAACTTCACTGAGGAAACTCACTTTACGATTGCTTTCAGCCCGGTCCCGGACGACACAGTGCCTGGCGGCATCGGTGGGGTTCTGGCAACGGTGCACGAGATCACCGGACAAGTGGTCAACGCGCGCCGCTTAGCCATATTGCCTAAAGTGAGCGCGGGTGCGGTGGAGGCAAAGTCGCCGGAGCAAGCGTGCGCCTTTGCTGCAAAAAGCCTGGATGACAATCCCAAGGATGTGCCTTTTGCGCTTTTGTATCTGCTTGACCGTGGCGGCAAGAAGGCCCGCCTGGAGGGCGTGGCAGGCGCGAGAATCGGCGAAGCCATCTGCCCAAAAGTTATAGATCTGGAGGGGCCGTCGAACAAAGATTCTGATTGGCCATTGCATGAAGTTTTGCGTACGGAGACGATGGTCGTCGTTGAAAACTTCGACAAACTTTTCAACCAAATACCCGTGGGACACCGGTCTGACCCACCAAATAAAGTCGCAGTTCTCCCCATCCATTCGAACAGGGCGCATGACTTTCTTGGAGCGTTGGTTATCGGGATAAGTCCGCGTCTGGCGTTTAATGATCAATACAGGAATTTCCTGGAGATGGTCGCAACCCAGATTGCCACTGCGGTAGGGAACGCCCGGGCGTTCGAAGAAGAGCGCAAAAAGGCCCGGGATTTAGCCGAGCTCGATCTTGCCGCACGCAAGCACGCCGAAGCTAAATTGCGCGAAAGCGAGCAGCGGTTGCTCCTTGCATTTGACGCATCTCAATTGGGTTTCTGGCACCGGAATTTAATCACAAGGGAAGTCTGGTGGAGTCCACGCCATGAAGTTATTTTTGGCTATGAGCCGGGAACGCTGAGCGGCACATATGCTGACTTTACTAACCGCTTGCATCCTGATGATCTGGAACGCGTGGAATCTAGAATTCGAGAATCCGAAGCGAATCGGTCGGACCTGATACATCAATTTCGAATCATTTGGCCTGATAAAAGTGTTCATTGGATTCGCGCGTTTGGACGATTTCTGTATGACGATAACGGCAATCCCACACAAATCCTCGGCACGAGCGAAGACATTACGGCTCGCAAAGAGGCGGAAGCCGCGCTACGCAAAAGCGAAGAGCGGTTGCGTGTGACTTTGGAAGCGTCACAACTGGGGATTTGGCATTGGGATCTGAAAACCGGGGAACTATTGTGGGATAGACGGCAAGAAATCATGTATGGCTATGAGCCAGGCACTCACCGGCGAAAATATTCGGATTTCACGTATCGCCTGCATCCGGAAGATGCCGATCGCGTTAACGCCCAGATTCAGGAATCCCGTGAAAATTGGACGGCCCATGCGAGCGAGTTTCGCATCGTGTGGCCCGATAAGAGTGTTCATTGGATTCGTGCACTGGGGCGGTTCCTCTATGACCCAGAGGGTAATCCCACGCAGATGCTTGGCACCGATGAAGACATTACCCAGCGCAAGCAGGTGGAAGAAGCCATTCGGATCAATGAAAATAAATTGCGCCGTGCTCACAAAGCGGCTCGCTCCGGCGCATGGGAATGGCATCTCGACACGGGACAAGTGGTTTGGTCCCCGGAAATTGAACTTCTATATGGGCTCCCGTCCGGAACATTTGCCGGGAATATGGATGCATGGCGGAAGATGGTCCACCCGGAAGATCTGACGAAAATTGAGCGCTACCTTCCAGCTATATACAAAGAATCCGATGATCTGCGCATGGAATTCCGCATCACGCGCATGGATGGGCAGTTGCGATGGCTTGAAGCAGTGGGACAGGTTATACGGGACAAACACGGCAACGCGCAGCTTGTGGCTGGGATCAGCACGGACATCACGGAACGCAAAGCCGTGGAAAACGAGCTTCGGCTGACGACGGAACGTTTCGAATTGGCGTTGAGGGATTCGTCCATTGTCGTGTTCAATCAGGATCTCGATTTGCGTTATACCTGGATTTACAATCCTGATTTCGGATATAAGGCCTGGGAATTCATCGGCAAACGCGACACGGACATTTTTGAGCGGTTGGAAGATGCCGAAGTCACGGAAACAATCAAATTGGATGTGATTCGCACCGGCCTCAGCCGCCGTCAGGAAGTTGTAATTCGCCACCGCTATGTGAACCGCTACTATGACTTGCTGGTTGATCCGCTGAAGGATTCCAATGGAAAAATTACCGGAGTGACCTGCGCCGCCATCGATATTACCGAGCGGAAAAAGGGAGAAGAAGCGCTTCAGCGCAGTGAATATCGATTCCGGACATTAATCGAATCGAACATTATTCCCATCATTTGCTGTAACGATCATCTGATTAATGAAGCGAATGATGCTTTCCTCGAATTGGTGGGTTACACACGAGAGGAACTCGCAGCCGGAAGAATTGATTGGGTCAAATTAACTCCTCCCGCATACAAATTAAAAGATTCACAATCCATGGAGCAGCTCAAAAATTGTCTATTCGCCCCGCCTTATGAGAAGGAATACATTCGCAAAGACGGAGTTCACGTCCCCATTTTTATTGGCATGACCATTCTCAGCCAATCGCCTGAAGAATATTTGTGCTTCATCATCGATCTCTCGGAGCTAAAACGCGTCGTAGCTGAGCTCCGCAAATATCAGCATGAACTCGAAGAAAAAGTTTCGGAACGTACTCTTGAGCTTACCTTAAGTTTGGCTGCTGTTGGTTCCGAGATTAAAGTCCGCAAAGAAACCGAAGAGCAGTTGCGTGAACTTTCCGGGCGGCTGCTTCGCTTGCAGGACGAGGAACGCCGCCGAATTGCGCGTGAACTTCATGACAGCACCGGGCAAACACTCAGCGCACTGAAAATGAGTCTTTCGCTCCTTGAGCGGCTCGTGGAAAATATTCCAAGAGGCAAGGCGCTTCTTGAGGATTTGAATATGCTGGCCGACAGCGCCATTCAGGAAGTGCGGACCACTTCCCATCTGCTTCACCCTCCCATGCTGGACGAGGTAGGATTCAGTTCCGCGGCGCGATGGTATCTCGAAGGATTTGCAAAACGATCCGGAATTAACGCCAGCATTGATTTTGGAGACTTGCCTGACCTTACCAAGGACGAGGAGCTGGCCCTGTTCCGCGTTTTGCAGGAAAGCTTGACAAATGTTCACCGCCACTCAGGCAGCCCGAGTACGGAAGTCCGAATCTATTCCGAAGGCGAATCGGTAATTCTCTCCATCCGTGATTTCGGCCAGGGAATCCCACCTGAAAAAATAGAAAAATTCAACAAAACAGGGGCGGGTGTGGGAGTGGGACTTGCGGGCATGAAACAACGATTGCATAAATTGGGAGGCAACCTGGAGGTAAGGAGCGACGGGAAGGGAATAACAATTTTAGCGAAGCTCCGCCAACCAAAACTAAGAGGGGAAACTGCATTCCATGGAAAAATTGTTTGATCCTTCGATTGACCATGGCCGACGAAATATGATCTCGAACTACACTTCAAAATTGTGCGGCTCTCGTTGGATTGATGCCTTGCATTGCAAGGTTTTCTTGCGCGACCGTTCGTTTGTGAATGTAATGGGATGAAGTTCTGCGCGGCAAAATCTGCGATTGCTGCGTCATCTGGAATTGAGTGTGGAAGGAACTATGACGAGAATTCTGGTTGTCGATGATCATGACCTTGTGAGAAGAGGAATTTGCTCGATTCTCGCCACCAATTCCGCGCTTACCGTTTGCGCGGAGGCCGTGGACGGCCGGGACGCTGTGCGGAAAGCCAGGGCGGAACGTCCCGACATCGTCGTCATGGACATCAGCATGCCGAACATGAATGGATTGGACGCAGCGCGCGAGATAAAGGGTATTCTTCCTCAGACAGAGATTATCATCGTTAGCCAGCATGATTCCGCCGAAATGGTCCGCCAAGCGTTTAAAGCTGGTGCTCGCGGGTACGTCATGAAATCCGCGATTTCCTCAGACCTATTATCCGCAATCGCCAGCGTAAGCACGGATCACACCTTCGTAAGAGGGGCGCTTACGAATGTGAATCACGATGCTCATGAAATTCTAAGCCGAAGCGCGGCGCTAGAAAAAGCTCTTCAGGACAATGAAGAGCGTTTGCGCCTGGCTCGAATGGTGATGCGGGTTGGCACATTTGAGTGGAACATGAGAACCGATGTAAATCATTGGACGCCTGAAATGGAAGCCATCTACGGCCTGCAGCCTGGAACATTTCCCGGGACTCTGCTGGCATGGGAACATCTGATTCATCCGGAAGACCGCGAAACATCCATGAATGAGATCAGGAGTGCGATGTCCGTGGGCGACCTCGAAAAAACATGGCGCGCCATTTGGCCGGACGGTTCGGTGCACTGGATTCTATGCCGTGCCTCTGTTCTCAAAGACGCGGCGAACGAACCCGAGCGACTGATTGGCGTAAACATCGAAATTACGGATCGCATGGAAGTGGAGCGAGTGACAGGATTGCTGGCCGCGATTGTCGATTCCTCGGACGACGCGATCATCAGCAAAAATCTCGATGGAATTATTACCAGCTGGAACCAGGGAGCCGAGCGCATCTTTGGCTTCACCGCCCAGGAAGCCATCGGAAAGTCCATCACTTTGATTATTCCACCGGAGCGTTGGGACGAAGAAAAAGGGATTCTGGAGCGTCTCAAAAGAGGCGAGCGAATCGACCATTACGAAACTGTGCGATTGCGCAAGGAAGGCACAAGACTCGATATCTCTCTGACTATTTCGCCGATGAAGAATCGCGCCGGCCACATCATCGGAGCATCCAAAGTTGCCAGGGATATTTCGGAAAAAAAGCAGTTTGAGCGGACCTTGCGCGAAAACGAGGAGCGCCTCCGCATGCTCACCAGCAGCCTGGAAAGTGAAGTGGAAAAAAGAACTCAGGAGTTGCACGCGCGGAATTTCGAAGCGATCGAACAAACAGGACGGGTTCAAGAGCTATCGGACCGGTTGCTCCAGGCTCAGGATGAAGAGAGGAGGCATATTGCGCGCGAATTGCATGACAGCGCTGGCCAGACTTTGACGGTGATGGGAATTCATGTTTCGAGATTGATCGATATCGCCCGGCAATCGGCTCCTCAAATTGTCAAGGATGCGGATGATGTGCACAATCTGCTGCAACGATTGAGCCAGGAAATTCGCACGGCTTCCTACTTGTTACATCCTCCGCTTTTGGATGAATGTGGCCTTATCCTAGCCTTGGATTGGTATACGCAAGGACTGAAGGAACGAAGCGGGCTCGAGATTTCATTGAAAATTTCCAGGGAATTGGGAAGGCTTCCGAGCGCCGTAGAGCTGGCGATCTTCCGCGTTGTTCAGGAATGCTTGACCAACATTCACCGGCATTCAGGAAGCAAGCATGCCGAAATCGACATTTCGAGTACGAACGGGAACATCTTCGTTCAGGTAAAGGATCGCGGCAAAGGTATTTCCCCCAAAAGATTGGCGGAAATTCAATCTTCTGGAAAAAGCGTGGGAATTGGCGGCATGCGCGAAAGAATGCGGTTGATGCACGGTACTTTGAACATTGAATCGAATGGAAGCGGTATGACGGTCCAGGCGAAGATCCCGATTCCGTATAACGCGAAGATGAGTGCGAAACAGCTTTCGTGAAATTGCCGACTTTCATGCACAGATTCTTCAATTCTGAATTCTCTCCAAGCCTGAGCTTTACCATATGCCAAAAAACACGTACCAGTCTGGTCACATACTTGAGCGATCATCCGAGCCACACCTCTCCCCTGTGAGAAAATGAGGGAATGAACAACCTTGTTGGCCTCCTGATCGCTGCGATCGTCACCGTATTTTTCGTGCGCCGTTACCTCAAGGAGCAGGAGGCGCAACACGCTCGCGCTAAGGAAGCTGCGAAAAAGGGGACGCTGCGTTCCGATGGTCCGCAATCCCAGCATCCGCATATTGACACGCAATACTGTATCGGGTGCGCCACCTGTACCACGGTTTGCCCGGAGGGCGACGTGCTTGCCATGTTCGGTGGGCAAGCGGTGATCGTTAACGGGTACAAATGTATCGGCCACAGCTTGTGTGCCGAGGCCTGCCCGGTTGGCGCGATTACGATGGTTATGGCCAGTCCCAGCGTGGGCGGCGATTTGCCTCAATTAACCCCTGAATTTGAAACCAGCGTTTCAAACCTTTTTATCGTCGGCGAACTTGGCGGGCTCGCACTGATCAAAAATGCAATTAATCAGGGCCGAGATTGCGTGGACAAAATAGCCGGCCGAGTTTCGGGAATACGGAGAGCGACAGGGAATCCGGATGTCCTCGATTTACTGATCGTGGGCGCGGGGCCGGGCGGCATCAGTGCTTCTCTGCGGGCCATCGAAAAGAAGCTGAAATATTTGACCGTTGACGAAGGTGAAGTGGGCGGGACCGTGTCGAAATATCCGCGTCAGAAATTAGTGCTGACGAGTCCAGTGGAGCTTCCAATTTACGGAAAATTTAAAAAGACCGAATTATCCAAAGAGGACCTGCTGGCCATCTGGAATGAAATCCTGCACAAAGTGGAATTTAAGTTTCGCACCGGCGAAAAAGTGGAGGATGTGAAGAAAGGCGAAGACGGCGTCTTTACGGTTAAAACCACGAAGAGCGAACATCGCGCGCTTGCCGTGGTTCTCGCGCTCGGCAAAGGCGGCATCCCGCGCAAGCTGGGCGTCAAGGGCGAGGAATTGCCAAAGGTAATGTATCGCCTGATTGAGGCCGATCATTATGTGAACAAGAACATTCTGGTTGTGGGCGGAGGAGATAGCGCAATCGAGGCGGCGATGGGCCTTGCCAATCAAGTGGGCAACAAAGTGACGCTATCGTACCGCAAAGAATGTTTCACGCGACTCAAAGATAGGAATGAAAAGAGAATTCAGGAGCACATTCAGAAGGGCAAGCTCACCGTAATTTTTAATTCGATGCCAGTGGAATTTAAACAGAACGCTGTCACGATCGAGGTGAACGGTAAAATGCAAGAATTGTCCAATGATTTTGCGTGGATCTTTGCGGGCGGAGAACCGCCAACTGCGTTCCTGAAGAAAATAGGTGTGCAAGTGGGACTGCGCGATACGACAGCTGAGGGAAGCAAGGAAGCCAAGCAATCCGCGCTCGTTCGTATTTAAACCAGAGTAGGAAACACTACAGCCTGACGACAATATAATTTATTCTGTCATTCCGAGCGAAGCGAGGAATCCCTCTTCGGTTCGATAATTAGAAAAAAAACAAAGAGAGATTCCTCGCTTCGCTCGGAATGACAGAAAATGAATATATTCATAGTGCTGTTCCGCTATTTCACTTGTTGTAGTTGATTTAAAAAATCAAAAGAAGACAGGCTGAAGCCTGTCCTACTGTTTACTGGATGTGGCCGTTTGCCGGGCTATTTACCGGAGGATGGCCTGGCGGAAGCGTAGCTGAATTTCCAGCCGCTCCTGCGCCTCCGGGAACCAAGTCACGAAAATTTGGCATGGAGCCGGTCGATGGCGATGCTGAATTCGCATTGGGATTCTCGCCGGGAGCAGGATGCTGGATCGATCCGCCGGCAGCCGCCGTGTTTTGCACGACCCATTGGCCGTTTTGTTTCTGCAGAGAGTAGGAGACCTGCATTCCCGCGCCCGGAGGGCCTCCGGACTTGGGCTTGAATTCCACCTGTGCCTGCGCCTCATTCCCTTGAACGGACACATTAATCACGTTCATATCCATCGCGCCCAGATTGATCGTCTTCAAGGAAACGAGATGTTGATTGATGCCGGCGCGCACGCCATCCGCATCGCTTTCCTGCTTCTTACAGCCAGCGAAGAGAACCAGCAGTCCGACCATCGTTAGAAAATATGCTCTGTGCTTCATGCAAGTCTCCTTTTCCTACCTATAACCCATCCCGAGCGCCACAACAATGTGCAGGATGGCGAGAATTGCGAAGGAATAACTAAACGGGCGATGAATGACATGCCAGAGATTAAAAACCTGCTTGGTGCGGGACAAAAATAAAATGCGCTTGGAAAGGGAAGCCTGCCTGCGCGCGGTTTGAATCGCATATTCGAGTTCGGGATTACCCGTTCGAAGAATTCCAAACAATGAAACCAACCATGCGCCAAATCCCGCAGCGCGCAACCGCAGCCATGAAACCTGGAAAGGTCGTTTAACATCCAGGTAAATCATCCAGCAGAGGGCCGCAACGATTGGTGTGCGCGCAACCTGCTCCGAAGACGGCAACGCAAAAAGATCGATGAGAGTTGTGCCGATCTTGTCATGCTTTTCTTCAGCGTTCCACCGAAGCTGCACTTCCGCTTCCTGAATTTCCTTGATGGTCAGTTCGGCGGCATTCAGCGATCTGGGAATTTGCGAATACAAATACCGGCCGATAAATCCGCTCAGTGTTACCGCGGTCATGATCCAGAAGGCCATGCCGGCAATTCCGCCGAATTTAAAGGAGGAGTGCAGTGCGATCACCAGCGGCGCCGCGGTCCCCAAAATGACGTGGAAATCAAGCCAGTGGCGCGAATTCCCCTGCTTGCCGAGCCATCCCCACCGCTTGCGAAGCGGGTAAAGAAAAATAATAAAAAACATGAGCACGCCGAGCATGCCCATGTTCACGCCGATCGTGCCGCTGGGTCGCAAGATCATATGTTTCGGTGAAAAAGGCCGGTCTTTCCAGCTCGTCGTATAGTAATCGAAGCCGTAGACCAGGAACGAGCCCACGAACGTCATGGAAATAATCCATCCGACGAGCAGCCGCATCCGATGCCTTTTTTCGGACGCTTCCTTGCTATACGTCATGCTCTGAACGGCTGTAGATTGACTCGCAGTTTGGCTCATGGCAGTTTTCCCATCTCCTCATGAATGTCGACGTTAAATCTTTTGTAATCCGAAAAGCGGTGCAGGTTGCGCCAGTGCTGGCGCGGCGTTTCCACTTCGATCACGGCGGATTCGGCAACCCAGATGGATTCCGCCGGATCGCGAAAACTATGCGGCACGTAGCGCACTTCGCTGCGCATGCCCGCCAATCCCAGGTCGCTCAGGCCGTTATCCACAATGGCTTCGAGTTTTACGATCACGCCGGTTTGCGGATCAACCCAAAGTGTGCCGGACATGGGCAGCGGATAATTTTTTCCGCGCAAGCGCAAAGTTGCAGGTGAAGTTCCGCCTGCAACCGGCGAGAAATGAAGCTTGGCGTACGTGACGCCATCGAGCGCTTCGGCACCAGCCGGTTCGAAGACGTAGCTGGTTTCATACATGGGATGCGCCACGAGCAGCAGGCTGGCGAAGCCGGTGGTGACCAGGAGCGTGCGCGCCGGATCGCGATATGCCGGATTGCGCGTTTCGCGAATTTCGTTAAATTTTAGATTTCCGCTCGCGCTGGTTGCCTGGAATTGATAATCGAAGGCCGAGTTTTCGCGATAAATCGTGTGGCCGCTATTGTTCAGAACAAATTGCGTTACCGATTCTTTGCAGGTCAGGTCGGAAAATTTATCGAAATATGCCTGCACATATTTTCTTGCCAGCGCCAGCGTATCCTGCGAGGGAGAATTGGCAGCCACGATTTCGCCGGGCGCGGCTTGCGCGTGGCAAGTTGCGCCCATTGCAGCCAGGGCGACGGCGACCACAATGGCGAGCCACGCACTCGGCCTGACGGGTGTGACACTCTCATTTTTCGAGTTTCGTAATTTCCGGATCATTTGCGCAGCGAACCTCCGAACCGGTAGCCGAATGTAAAGTTCGTCTGCTGGTAATTCATGGTCGTGCCCATGTTCCAGCTGAACAGGCCTTCAAAAAAGTAGCGGGGTCCAATCGTCCAATCCACGGTGCTGGCCACGAACTTTGAAGAAGAGTTCGTGCTGAAGCTGGAAGTGAGGTGCTGCACTCCCCCTTGCAATTGTACGTGAAATCGCTCTGCGACTGCTCGCGACAGGGAAATAAACTGATAACTGCCTTGCCCGAAGGAACTGTTGAATTTCGTGTAGCGGATATCCATTTGCATCCCGGTCTTGGGGATCTCACCGAACGTCAATCCGTACATCTGGTTCCAGGAAGACGCCGTGTCCGTATTGTTCTTGCTGCGGCCTATGTCCGTGGAAATTCCAATTCGGAAAGGAAGATCGACATGAACGCCGCCGCTCAATCCCTGGAACAGATATTGGTCCAGCAATCCCAGGCTGATTAGCGCCGGATCGAATGTAGGCAGGTTGCGCAGATAATTGTGATTCAAATTGAATGCTAAAAACTTGATGGGCTGGAACCGGACGCTTGAAAAACTCTGTGTCAGGCCCGCGTTATACACGACGCCGCCAAGTGCAGTCCGTCCTTTATCCAATTGCAGCGAATTGAAAACAGAGAAAATGTGTCCGACTGAAATATTATTTTCTGCAAAGGCGAATTCGCGGGCAATGTGCCAGGCAATGCTGGTAGCCGCCAAACCAAAAGTATCGCTGAATCGCATGTGGTCGAAATCGCCCTTTTCATAATTCACGAAAGTGCCCGCAATATTCTGATTCGGCGCGTAACTCCAGGAAGTCGGATCGGGCGTCGAGCCGCCAAAAAATCCAGTAGTCACATGGCTGGTGATGCGGTAGCCAAAATATCCGCCGTCAATCGTGCTCAGGCTGGGCGCATACGGCAGATATAAACGGCCCACGCCCATCGCAATAATGGAGTCAGGATTCTGGTAATAGAGGCCCAGGTGGTAAGTGCGGTTCACCAAATCATTCAGCGTGACCGGAGTAACTCCGGCATTGTTTCCCGTGTTCTGTGTGTTCAGATTGCCACGCCAATAGCCCGTAAAATTCCAATGCGTGCCGCCGATTCGGCTGATGTCCGCATCGATCATCAGGCCGAACTGCCGCGAACTAATTCCCCCGGGTTCGGAAAGAAGCCCGGTATCGAATCCGATTCTTCCACGCACCTGGTTTTCAATCCTGGTCTTACTCACAGGAGAAGCATTCGCGCGGATTTCCTCATCGAGTGGATCACCGTAGGAAAATGTCACGACGACGGGATAATTTTCAGATTCGGCGGCGTTGATTTTATCTTCTCGCACGCGAACACTTTCATTATCGAGATAAGCGATATCGCCGATAATCAAATCTTCCCGCGTCTTAATGATTTCCGCGGCACTGGAAGTATCGGCGACGGAAAACACGCGCACATCAGCGATCGGTGGGATTCCCTGGAATCTCACGGCCTCAGTCGTACCGCCGCTTGGGTCGGCATGCACAAGGTGTAGAAGCATCCCTTCCTCAAGCCCCTCGTTACGTCCCGCATCCAGATAAATCGCGCCCTCAGAAATATATTTCACGTGGAAAATAGTTTTAACTGGCGCCGGTGCTGTTGCGGGTGATGACCCAGTAGTTTGCGCGGCGGGCCATGACGTAGAAGGCTCGTAAGCAGGCTCAGTGCTCGGCGAAGCCGAAGGCGGAGCGGCGGGAGCAGCCTGGTTCTGAACAGGCTGATTTTGTGCATCCTGCGCTGCATGTGCAGGGCAAAACGAAATCCCGAGTGCCAGGACGCAGCCCACAATTTGCAGGCGCCACATTTTTGTTTCTCGATTAACCATTGGGGTGGCACCCAGAAGCCGTGCAAGTCATTGGTCCGTAATTGCCTGCGTTGTGTCGCCCGGAATCCTGCTGCCAACTCGATTCAGGCGTGTGGCACCCATTCGTGCAATTAAACGTGGCGAAGTTTGTGGCCGCGCCCGGAGTTCGATGGCACGTTTGGCAAGTTGCAGAGTTGTGCGGAATTCTCCACCACGCATGTGTAAATGTCGCGCCAGTCCACGCGGTAGTCGTATGGCATGTCGAGCATGTGCTCGCAGCGGGGAACCCGTTTCCAGTGTGATCCGGCACTGATCCGCCTAGTGTCGCGGTGCTCTGCCAGTCCGCTGTGTGGCAGCTGTAGCAATCGGTTGGCGGCACGGCCGAACTGGTATGGCAAAGGTTGCAGGCGACTGTGACATGTGCGCCGGTCAACGGAAAACCGGTTGTGCTGTGATTGAATGTCGCGCCCAACCAGGAAGTCGTCGTGTGGCATGACGCGCAAGTGGTCGGGTAACCGGAGCTGATGTGATTCGGCACGGACCCCCCGAGGGTCGTCGTGCTCTGCCAGTCCGTCGTGTGGCAACTGTAGCAATCGGTGGGCAGCGTGCCGCTGTAATTGCTGTTCACGTGGCACAATGCGCAGGCCACGGTTGTGTGCGCTCCCGTCAGCGGAAAGGTAGTCGTGCTGTGATTGAACGTGGAAGTCGTCCAGTTCGCAGTCGAATGGCAAATGGAGCAATCCGTTGGGAAGCCCGATGTGATGTGATTCGGGACTGTTCCGCCAAGCGTCGCCGTGCTGTTCCAATCCGTTGTGTGGCAGCCGTAGCAGGCTGTTGAGCTGAGTGAGTAGTTGTTGCCCACGTGGCAAGACGCGCAGGGCGTGGGCGACGGCGAAATGTGCATGCCCGTCAACGCAAATCCAGTGGTGCTGTGGTCGAAAGTCGCCGTCGTGAAGCTCACGGTTGTGTGGCAATTCGTGCAGTTGGCCACAGCGAATAACGGTCCGGCAGCGGAGTGCGGCGGAGCATTCGTCCCTTGCCAGCCTCCGCCATAATTGGTGTTCAAGTGGCAGCCGGAATTGCCGCAGTCGGTCGGTGCGATGCTCAATGCATAGTTGCCGTTGATATGGCACAGAGCGCAGGCAACCGTCGCGTGACTATTCGTCAGCGGGAAGCCCGTGCTGGCGTGGTTAAAAACTCCCGCAGACCAAGTCGTGATCGGGTGGCAGGTAGCACACTGCGCGGCGGTGGTCGGGAAGCCGGCGGTAATGTGGTTGGGAACGCTGCCGCCAATCGTTGTGGTGCTTTGGAACGCCGCCGAGTGGCATCCGTAACAATCCGTCGAACTCAGCGAATAATTGTTGCTGATATGGCAAGACGCGCACGGTGTCGGAGTCGGTGACACGTGCGTCCCGGTCAAAGCAAATCCTGTCGTGCTGTGGTCGAATGTTGCAGTCAGAAAGCTTACCGTCGTGTGGCAAGTGGAGCAGTTGGCGACGGCGAACGCCGGCCCGGCAGCGGAGTGCGGAGGCGCGTTTGTTCCCTGCCAGCCACCGCCATAGTTGGTGCTCAAGTGACAGCCGGAATTTCCGCAGTCGGTCGGTGCAATGCTCAGCGCATAATTCCCGCTGATGTGGCACAGGGCACACGCAACCGTTGCATGGCTGTTGGTCAGGGGGAACCCGGTAGTGGAATGATCGAATACGCCGGCGGCCCAGGTCGTAATGGGGTGGCAGGAAGCACACTGTGCGGCCGTGGTCGGGAATCCTGCGGTAACGTGATTAGGAACAGCGCCGCCAATCGTCGTCGTGCTCTGGAACGCTGCGGAGTGACATCCATAGCAATCGGTTGAGTTAAGCGTGTAGTTGTTGTTCACATGGCAAGACGCGCACGGCGTTGGTGTAGGCGACATGTGCGTCCCGGTCAAGGCAAAACCTGTCACGCTATGGTCAAAAGACGCTGCATCCCATCCTACTGTGGTGTGGCACGTGGAACAATTGGCTGCAGCAAAGGCAGCCCCGGAAGTGGAGTGCACCGGATTATTCGTCCCCTGCCAAGTGGTTAAATGGCAGCCGGAATTTCCGCAATCGGTCGGTGCAATCGCCAGCGCATAGTTGTTGTTGATGTGGCACAGGGCGCACTGCACGCCAGCGTGCCCGTTCGTCAGCGGAAATCCCGTGGCGTTGTGGTCGAAAACTCCAGCCGCCCAGGTCGTGATCGGGTGGCAAGTGGCGCAGGCCGATGCCGTGGTTGGGAATCCTGCCGTGATGTGATTCGGAACGTTGCCGCCAATCGTCGTCGTGCTCTGGAAAGCAGCCGAGTGGCATCCATAACAATCGGTTGAATTCAGCGTGTAATTGTTGCTGATGTGGCAGGACGCGCAGGGAGTCGGCGTCGGAGACATGTGCGTGCCGGTCAAAGTAAATCCTGTAACGCTGTGATCGAAAGACGCGGCGTCCCATCCTACTGTGGTGTGGCACGTGGAACAATTGGCTGCGGCAAAGGCAGCCCCGGAAGTGGAGTGCACCGGATTATTCGTCCCCTGCCAAGTGGTTAAATGGCAGCCGGAATTTCCGCAATCGGTCGGTGCAATCGCCAGCGCATAGTTGTTGTTGATGTGACACAGGGCGCACTGCACGCCCGCATGACCATTGGTCAGCGGAAATCCAGTGGTGCTGTGGTCGAACACTCCGGCCGCCCAGGTCGTAATCGGGTGGCAAGTGGCGCAGGCCGATGCCGTGGTTGGGAATCCTGCCGTGACGTGATTCGGAACGTTGCCGCCAATCGTCGTCGTGCTCTGGAAAGCGGCCGAGTGGCATCCATAACAATCGGTCGAATTCAGCGTGTAGTTGTTGCTCACATGGCAGGACGTGCAGGGCGTTGGCGTCGGCGACATGTGCGTCCCGGTCAAGGTAAATCCCGTCGTGCTGTGGTCAAAAGCGGCCGTCGTCCAACTGGTCGTGTTGTGGCAAGTAGAGCAATTCGCCGCAGCGAAAGCGCTTCCGGATGTGGAATGAACCGGATTGTTAGTCTGCTGCCAGGTCGTCAAGTGGCAACCAGAGGCGCCGCACGTCGTCGGCAAAGTACCTGAATAATTGTTGTTCACATGGCAGGAGGCACAAGGCGTCGGCGTTGGTGAAATGTGCATTCCAGTTAGCGGAAAGGTGGTAGAGGTATTGTGGTTAAAACTAACAATCGTCCAACTGACCGTCGATTGGTGACAGCTGTAACATTGAGCAGCTGCAAAGGCAGGGCCCGCCGACGGATGCACGGGATTATTGGTCTGCTGCCAGGTGGTTAAGTGGCACCCGGAGTTGCCGCAGTCGGTCGGGCCGGTCGTCAAGTTATAGTTATTATTCACATGACAAACTGCGCAGGCTACGTTGGCATGGCCATTGGTCAACGGGAACCCCGTGGTGCTATGGTCGAACTTGGCGTTCAACCAATTG
>Ga0210386_10001018_pt1 | contig 25336 bp, 24 predicted proteins | sample IncBWH32OmetaG_FD_160091 | JGI IMG/M metagenome (GOLD analysis project Ga0210386, IMG submission 160091) | Forest soil microbial communities from Barre Woods Harvard Forest LTER site, Petersham, Massachusetts, United States - Inc-BW-H-32-O ...
CGAGTCGGCGGCAGGTGGACGGGTCGCAGGGATCGACGAGGCGGGTCGCGGGCCGTTGGCTGGACCGGTGGTGGCCGCGGCAGTGATCTTGCCGTCAGCCGTGCCATTGTCGTTGACCGGTCTGATCGACGATTCAAAGCGTCTGACCGCCGCCCAGCGTCAGGTTGCCTACCAGGCACTGTGGACCACACCTGGCATCGAAATCGGCGTTGGCGCCGCCTCGGTCGCCGAAATCACGCGACTTAATATCCTGCGTGCCGCGCTGCTGGCCATGCGCCGCGCGGTGTTCCGGTTGCCGTCGACCCCTGATCTGGCCCTGGTGGATGGCAATCAACCGCCACTGCTCGACTGCCCGGTCCGCTGTGTCATCGGAGGCGATGCGCGCTGCCTGTCCATCGCCGCCGCTTCGATCATCGCCAAGGTGGTGCGCGACCGGGCGATGGCCCGTCTCGCCGCCCGCTGCCCGGGTTATGGGTGGGAAGACAATGCCGGTTACGCCACCGCCAACCATCGCGCCGCTCTCCATCGTCTGGGCCCAACCAGGCATCATCGCTCCAGCTTTGGCACGGTGCGCCAGCTCGAACGCGCGGGCCTGGCCTGAACGGCCGACACAGCCGCCAGCCGCGAGCGGTCTCGATTGACGTGACTTCCGGCCGGCGGTCACGATAGGGCTATCGCGCCGCCGTCCTGGCGCCAATTCGCCGGAGCAACGTGGAAATCGTTCGCGAACTGCCGCTGGATCAGGTCCTGCTGGGCGACTGCGCGCGGATGATGCGCATGTTGCCACCGGCGTCGGTGCACTGTGTGTTCGCCGACCCGCCGTACAACCTGCAACTGCGGGGCGAGTTGCGGCGGCCGGACGACAGCCTGGTGGACGGGGTGGATGACGACTGGGATCGTTTCACCGATTTCGCCGCGTATGACGCGTTCACCCGGGAGTGGCTGACCGAGTGCCGGCGCTTGCTGCGCAAGGACGGCACGCTGTGGGTGATCGGCGCCTACCACAACATTTTCCGTATCGGCGCGATCCTGCAAGACCTGGGGTTCTGGGTGCTGAACGATGTGATCTGGCGCAAGGCCAACCCGATGCCGAACTTCCGCGGCCGGCGATTTACCAACGCACATGAAACGATGATCTGGGCGGCGCGCGGACGGGATTCCCGGCACCGCTTCAATTATCGGGCGATGAAGGCACTGAACGACGACGTGCAGATGCGCAGCGACTGGTTCATCCCGCTGTGCACCGGGACCGAACGGCTGCGCAACCAGCACGGGCTCAAGCTGCACCCAACACAGAAGCCCGAGGCACTGCTGCATCGCGTGCTGCTGGCGTCGACGTCGCCGGGCGATATCGTACTGGATCCGTTCCTGGGCACCGGTACGACCGCTGCGGTGGCGAAACGGCTGGGGCGGCACTTCATTGGCATCGAGCGTCATCCCGCCTACGCCGAAGCGGCGATTGGGCGCGTGCGGCGGACCATGGTGGTGCCTGATGAGGGGCTCGCCACCACGCCGTCGCGCCGCGAAACCCCGCGTGTGCCATTCGGCAGTCTGGTGGAGCGTGGGCTGGTGCCACCCGGCACGATGCTGCACGACCGCGCGCGCCGCGTGTCCGCGACGGTTGCCGCCGACGGCAGCGTGACCGCGGGGGAGACACGTGGATCAATCCATCAGGTTGGGGCCGCGGTGCAGAATGCCCCCTCGTGCAACGGCTGGACCTTCTGGCACCTGGAACGCGACGGTCGGTTGGTGCCGCTGGACACATTGCGCGAACCCATCGGCTGATCCAGCACCACGCCGTCTTGCTATGCCGCGACAAATTCTGTTGCTCGCGCCAGCGTCGCTGTGCCACGCTGCACCGCACCATCGCGTGGCTGTGCGGCGCTCCGCCGGTCCCGCGTGGGAGGACACCAGATCAACACGGTCGCTTCCACGCAACTGCATCGCGGCCGATCCATTCGGCCGCGGGCCGAGAGGAGGGCGCGCGATGCTGGATCAATCGGTGGTTAATCTCTTCGCCCATGTGAAGCCGGACGACACGCCATGGCGCAGCGATGGGCTGCGCGATTTCTTTCTCTACCGCGATCTGGGCGTGGCCGCCGCAACCGGCGGGCGCGTGATCGCGCAACTGGTGAAGGCCAACAGCGCGCCCGAGGAAGGTACCGGCTGGCATCAGCATGTGGCCGACTTCCACATCGTGATCATGCTGAAGGGCTGGGCAAAGTTTATGTACGAGGACAAGGAGCACTTGGTCGCTGCTGGCGATTGCGTGCACCAGCGCCCTGGCATCACGCACTACCTGTACGATTACTCGCCCGATATGGAATATCTGGAAGTGGTGTCGCCCGCGGCGTTCGGCACGGTCGACGTGGCGGGGCCCGCTGCCGTTCCACTGCCGGCACCGTGGCAGAAGGTCGCCTGACGCTTGCGGCTAAGCACCGCTCGCCGTCACGCGCCGGATCACCGACGCCGCGAATTCCTTGGTTCCCGCGGTCCAGCCGAGGCCGCGCGTGCGGACTTGCGTGTGCGGACGTCGTCCTCGATCAGGACTGCGTCCAGTGCGCGGCGTGAACGTGTCGCCAGTTCGGTGTGCCCGACATGATCCGGCATCAGTGCGCTGGCCAGCATCATCGCAAGGGGATTGGCCACGCCGTTGCCAGCGATATCTGGCGCCGAGCCATGCACCGCCTCGAAGATCGCCGCGCTGGAGCCGATGTTGGCTCCCGGCGCCATGCCCAGGCCACCAACCAGTCCCGCGATCTCATCGGACAGGATGTCGCCGAACAGATTGCTCGCCAGGATCACGTCGAACTGCCAGGGATCCAGCTCCAGTTGCATCGCGCAGGCATCAACGATGCGATCGTCCGTCGCCACCCGTCCCGCGTAACGCTCCCCGACGGCACGCGCCGCCTCCAGGAACAACCCGGTCAACGCCTTCAGCACGTTTGCCTTGTGGACGACCTGACCTTCTTGCGTCCGTGCTTGAGCGCATAGTCGAACGCGAACTCGGCAATCCGCGTTCCGCCAACCCGCGTGTTGACGCCCGAGGAGATCGCCACGGCGTGCTGATCGTCCCCCACTGGGATGTAGTGCTCAAACGCCACATACAGGCCTTCGATATTCTCTCTGATCAATACGAGATCGATATTCTCGTAGCGCCCGCCCGGCACCATGGTGCGGGCCGGTCGCACGTTGGCGTACAGATTGAACGCCTCCCGCAGCCGCACATTGACCGAGCGGAATCCGCCGCCGATGGGTGTGGCCAGTGACCCCTTCAGCGCCAATCCGGTGCACTCGATGTTCTTCATGGTGGCGTCGGGCAGTAGGTCGCCGCAGGCCGCGATCGCCGCCATGCCCCCTGCTGGATGTCCCAGATGAACGGGTCGCCCAACGCCCGGAATACGTCGGTCATGGCCGCAATGACTTGGGGCCCGATCCCATCGCCCGGGATCAGCGTCGCCTCGATCCGGTTTCCGCGCCCACCATACCCGGACCCGCTGTTACTCGCCGGGGGCGTTCAGAACTCGACTTCGAGTTCCTCGATCTCTTCCGGTTCCCGGCTGGCCGCGGCAAACCATTCGCGCATATCTGGCCAGGCCATGATCTGCTCGCAATAGGCGCGGCAGACGTCATCCAGTTTCACGTCATACGTCAGCAAGCGGGTCACGACCGGCGCATACATCGCGTCCGCCACGGACGCCCGATCGCCGAACAGCCATGGCCCTTTCCAGGTTCCCAGGCACTCGCGCCAGATCTCGGTAATCCGGTCAATGTCAGCCTGCGCCGCCGACCACACCAGAAAACCGGGCCGGAATGCCCGCAGGTTCATCGGCAGTGATTGGCGCAGCGCGGCGAAGCCCGAATGCATCTCGCCGGCGATCGCGCGGCAACGGGCGCGTGCGGCACGGTCCGCCGGCAGCATCTGCGCCTCCGGCCGCAGCTCGCAAAGGTATTCGGCGATGGCCAGAGTGTCCCACACCTCGATCCCGTCGTGCATCAGGCAGGGCACCCGGATCGAGGAGGATTGCAACAGCAGTTCCGCCTTGGTAGCGGGGTCGTTGGGATCGACCGCTCGCTCCTCGAACGCGATCCCGGACAGTCGTGTCAGCAGGAAGCCGCGGAGCGACCACGAGGAATAGTTCTTGCTGCTGATCAGAAGCGTGGCCGCGGCCATGTCGCCGATTCTCTCGCGTTCAGGGATGTTGCGGTGCAATATGGCACATGCGAGGCTGAGCGGGAAAGCCGCGAGCCGGCCAAATCTGCGACTGCTGGTAGGATGACGAGGAAAACGACGCCCCCGATGATCTACCAGCTCTACCAGGCTCAGGCGGATGCACTGGCGCCACTGCGCGCTCTGGCCCAGACCGGATCGGAAATTCTGCGCCAGCTCGACTTCGGTGCCTGGACGCCGCCCGTGCTGCGCCATGCCGCCGCGTTCTGCGACATGATCACCGACGGCCGCCTGACCCATCATCGCCCGCCCTTCGGCATCGACACCGTGCGCGTCGGCAACAAGGAAATGGCGGTGGTCGAGGAGGTGATGGACGACACGCCGTTCGGCAGTCTATTGCACTTCCGGAAGGATGGCGCGGCGATCCAACCGCGGGTGCTGCTGGTGGCGCCGCTGTCCGGGCACTTCCCGACGCTGCTGCGCGCCACCGTGAGGACGATGTTGCCGGAGCACGATGTCTACATCACCGATTGGAAGAACGCGCGCGACATTCCGGTGACGGAAGGTTGTTTCGGGGTCGAGGCTTTCGTCGACCACGTGATCCGCTTTCTGGAAGCGATCGGGCCGGGTGGCCACGTGGTGGCGGTGTGCCAGCCCGCCGTCGCCGTGCTGGCGGCAGTCGCGGTGATGGCCGTTGCACGCAACAAGGCGCAGCCGCGCAGCATGACCTTGATGGCCGGACCGATCGACACGCGCATCAATCCCACCCAGGTCAACAGGATGGCCAAGGGGCGGCCGATCGGCTGGTTCGAGCGCAATGTGATTGGCACCGTACCTGGTCGATATCCAGGTGCTGGGCGTCGGGTCTATCCTGGTTTCGTCCAGCTTACCGCGTTTGTATCAATGAATCTGGACCGCCATATCGGCGCGCATCTCGGTCAGTTCCGCGCGCTGGTCAGCGGCGATGATGTGGCGGCAACCGCACACCGGCGCTTTTATAGCGAGTACCTGGCAGTGATGGACTTGCCGGCGGCGTTCTATCTGGAAACCGTGCAACGCGTGTTCCAGGACCACGACCTGCCGCTGGGCCGCTTTAGGTATCGCGGCGAACCCGTGCGGCCAGCGGCGATTCGGCGGACCGCCATCCTGACCGTGGAAGGCGAGCGGGACGATATCTGCGCTAACGGGCAGACCCTGGCCGCGCTGGAGCTGTGCACCGGTGTGCCGATTTCATTCCGCCAGCATCATTTGCAGACCGGCGTGGGTCATTACGGCGTGTTTGCCGGAAAAAGGTGGCAGAACGAAATCTACCCGCTGGTGCGGCAGATGATCCAGGCGACGAGCTGACGTCAGTCCTGCTCGTTGAATCCCGCCTCGACCAGCGCGGCCAATGCGTCGAGCGCTTCCTTCGCCCCCCAGCCCTCGGCGCGCAGTTCGATCGCCGCGCCGCAACCGGCGCCCAGCATCATCAGCCCCATGATCGATCGCGCCGACACGCTCTGACCATCGCGGATCACGTCGACGGAGGCCTCAAACCGCTCCGCCAAGGTAACAAACTTCGCTGCCGCCCGCGCATGCAGCCCGCGCTTATTGACGAGCATCACACAGCGACTGATCGCGGTGGGCGAACCGTCCTCAGGGTGATCCGGCACCGGATCGTCACCCTCCGGCATCAGCCGCAGGTTCCGTTCTTCTTCTCGCCGTGCAGTACGTGCGACGCGCAGGCGATGTATTTCCGCCCAGCCTCCTCGGCACAGTGCACCGCCGAGGCCAGGGGCTGATTGCCTCGCACCTTGGCGAGCTTCACCAGCATGGGCAGATTCACACCGGCGATCACCTCGACGCCCTGCCGCTCCATCATGGAGATCGCCAGGTTGGACGGCGTGCCGCCGAACATGTCGGTCAGCAGCACCACCCCGTCGCCGGAGTCACAGCGGTTGATACAGGCCTCGATCTCGGCGCGCCGATTGTCGACGTCGTCTTCGGGACCAATGCACACCGTGTCGACGCAGCGTTGCGCGCCGACCACGTGCTCCATCGCGGAGCGTAACTCCTCGGCCAGACGGCCGTGAGTTACCAGGACCATGCCGATCATTGATCGTGCACGCAGTCCCTACCGGCTGCCCAAGCGGGAAGCCCACTGTCTTTCGGTGCACCTATCATCTTGTGTCAGGCCTCCTGTGCCTGAGCCGGCAAGGGCCTCGCGCCCAAGCTGTCGTTCATCGTCACGCCCTCGGCCCGCCCGAGGTCCGGGCGGGGTGTCGTCGTCGCCGTGATGTTTCCCTCCCGGGCGAGCTCCCGGTGCATCACGTGAAGACGCCAGCCACCTGGCCCATCGGCGTCGCCCATGGCGTCCTGCCGGGAGCCCAATTTCACGGCCAGTTTCTCGACGAGATACACCGAGCGGTGACGCCCACCCGTGCAGCCTATCGCGATGGTCGCGTATTTCTTGCCCTCTTGCACGAACCTCGGCAAGAGCATCCCGACCATCTCGCTCAAAAGCGCGAAAAATATCGGAAAGTCAGGGTCGGCCTCGATAAACCCGCCGACCTCGGCATCCAGCCCGGTTCGCGGCTGCAACGTCGGCTCGTAATGTGGGTTACGCAAGAAGCGGGAATCGAATACCAGATCTGCTTCGCGCGGCAATCCCTTCGGGTAGGCGAAGGAGGTCAAGGTGACAACGAGGTGATTGGCGTCGGCACCGGCGCCGAACTGCCGCTCGATCCGGCGGCGCATGGCGCCAATTGGGAGGTCCGTGGTGTCCAGGACAAGGTCCGCCTCTGCCCGCAGAGGGCCGATCAGCGCTTGTTCCTGGACGATACCGTCCGATACCTGGGCGTTCGGCGCCAAAGGGTGGCGACGCCGGCTTTCTGTGTAGCGGCGCAGCAGCGTCGTCTCATCAGCCGTGACATAGATCAGTTCCGGTCGCAGCTGCGGATTGGTCCGCAGCGTGGCGAGTGTTTCCAACACCTTCGCCGCGTCAAAACCACGGGTACGCGCATCCACCCCGATCGCCAGCGGTCGCTCGCTGCGCCCGATCATCTCCGCCAGCATCTCCAGCGGCGGGTTGTCCACTGTGTCGAACCCCAAGTCCTCCAGCGTTCCCAGCACCGACAGCTTGCCGGCCCCGGACAGGCCGGTGACCACCACCACGCGACGGCGTTCGGCATTGGTCATACGACGACGGCTCCGACGACCTGGTCGGCACGACCCAACACGGCATTCAGAGCCAGCACGATGCGCTCCGTCGCCGAGGCCAGTCCGGCATCGATCCGCACGAGCGGGAGGTTCAGATCGGCATGGCGTTCGGGCATGGGCAGGCGCGGGGCGAGCGCCGTCAGATCGACCACCAGGGCCACGCGCGCCTGCGTCACGTACGGCAGGCGGAAGATCCCAAGGCCGCGCACCTCCAGCAAGCCGGCCAGTGCCCGCGGCGGTCGCGCGATGCCATCCGTGATGTCCACACGATCGTCAGCGACGAGATCAAATCCGTGGCTGCGCAACCGCAGCACCAGATCGGATTTCCCCGACCCAGGCGGCCCTATCAGCAGTACGCCCGCGCTGTCCTTGGACGCGCAGCTCCCGTGGATCTGCATGGGCGCGCACTCTGGCCCCAAGCCGGATGAAAAGGAAGGGCGACCGCGGCGGGCCGCTTGTCGTGTCGTCGACCGCATGCCAGCCTGCCGCGCGCCATGACCTCCCGCACCGCTATCGCCGCCGCCGCCGCCAGGATTGCGGCGCATGTCCGTCGCACCCCGCTGCTGCGGCTCGCCGGGACGGACCTTGGATTGACCTTTCCCGTCACCCTGAAACTGGAACTGCTGCAGCACGCCGGCAGCTTCAAGCCGCGCGGGGCCTTCAACCGGCTGCTGTCCGCCGAGCTGCCACGCGCAGGCGTGATCGCCGCGTCGGGCGGCAATCACGGCGCGGCCGTCGCGTATGCGGCGCGCGCATTGGGCGTGACGGCGGAGATTTTTGTTCCGGCCCTGACGCCTGCCGCGAAGGTGGCGCGCATCGCCAGCTACGGCGCACGCGTTGTGCAGGGTGGCGAGACCTATGCCGAGGCGCTGGCCGCCTCGCGTGAGCGCCTGGCAGAAACCGGTGCGCTGGAGGTGCACGCTTACGACCATGCTGATGTCCTGGCCGGGCAGGGTACGGTCGGCCGCGAGTTCGAATTGGATGCACCGGAGCTGACGCATGTGCTGGTGGCCACCGGCGGCGGTGGGCTGATCGGCGGCATCGCGGCGTGGTACGCCGCGAGTGCCGCCATTGTCAGCGTCGAGCCTGCGGGTTGCCCGGCCCTGCACAACGCCCTGCAGGCGGGCGAACCCGTGCCCGCGCCGGTGGGTGGATTGGCCGCCGATAGCCTGGGCGCGCGCCAGGTCGGTGGGTTGATGTTCCCGATCGCCGCGCGTTACGTCGCCGCTTCGGTGCTGGTGCCGGACGATGCGATCGCGACGGCACAGCAGCTGATATGGGACCGGCTGCGACTGATCGCCGAGCCGGGCGGGGCCACTGCGCTGGCGGCGTTGGTATGTGGCGCGTTCGTCCCGCCCGCGGGAGCGCGCGTCGGTGTGCTGGTTTGTGGTGCCAACACGGATCCGACGAAGGGGGCCGCGCCATGACCGAACCGACGTTCCGGCTAGAGATTGACACGCGCGGTATCGCCACGCTGACGCTGAACCGCCCCGAGGTCGCCAACGCCTATGACGAGGCGTTGCTGCTTGCCATGACCGAGGCCATGGCGCGCCTGGCGACGGACAAGGCGGTGCGCGCTCTGGTGATCCGCGGCGCCGGGAAGCATTTCCAGGCTGGTGCGGATATCCGTTGGCTGAACCATCTGTCGCGCCAAGGCCCTGAGGCAAACTACGAAGCCTCGATTGTCACCGTGCGGTTCAGCCGCACACTGAACGAGTTTCCCAAGCCGACGATCGCGGTGATCCACGGCGCCTGCTTTGGCGGCGGCGTGGGTATTGCCTGCTGTGTCGACGTCGCACTCGCCACGCCGGATGCCCAGTTCGGCATCACCGAGGTGCGTGTCGGAATCGCGCCGACGCCGATCTCCACCTTCATGGTCGGCGCGATTGGTCTGCGCCAGACACGGCGCTACGCGCTGACGGGCGAACGTTTCGGTGCCGAGGAGGCCGCACGGATCGGCCTGGTGCACGAGGTTGTGCCCACCGAAGAGATCGAAGTCCGGTTGGCCCACGTGCTGCATGCGATCCTGGCCAGCGCGCCCGGTGCGATCGCTGCGACCAAACTCTCGTTTCTGGGTGCTAACAATCTGCTGCTGACTGACCGTGATATGGCGTTGCTGGCCCATGAGGGCTGGATGCAGCGCCAATCGCCAGAGGGTCAGGAGGGCACCTCCGCCTTTCGCGAAAAACGCCGGCCGGACTGGTATCCAAAACCGTAGGGCGAATGCGCGAAGCGCCTTCCGCCACACCCATCCATCGGGAGTTCATCATGCGTCGCTTGCTGCTGGCCGCCGCGTGTTTTGTGGGCCTCGCCGCGCCCGCGTCGGCGCAGACCAAGGTCTTGCATGTTGGCCTGCGCCAGGATCCCGACCTGCTCGATCCCACCCTGGGCTCTTCCTATGTCGGCCGTATCGTCTTCGCTGGCATGTGCGACAAGCTGTTCGACATCGATGCCAAACTGAACATCGTCCCGCAGCTCGCCACGGGTTACACCTGGAAGGATCCGACGCACCTCGTGATCCATCTGCGCCCGGGTGTGCTGTTTCAGGATGGTGAAAAGCTCGACGCCGACGCGGTGAAATACAAGCTCACGCGCGACCTGACCGCCAAGGGCAGCATGCGCCGCGGCGAGATCAACGCGATCGACAGCATCGACATCATCGATCCGCTCACAGTACAGCTCAATCTGAAGGCGCCGGCCGCGCAGCTTCTCGCGCAGCTCACCGACCGCGCCGGTATCATGATCTCGCCCAAGGCGGCCGCGGCGGAAGGCGACAAATTCGGCCTGCATCCGGTTTGCGCCGGCCCGTTCAGCTTCGAACAGCGTGTGCCGCAGGACAAGATCGTACTGAAGCGCTTCCCCGGTTACTGGGACGCCAAGGACATCCACTTCGATGAAGTGGTCTATCAGCAGAACCCCAATTCTTCGGTGCGCGTCGCGGATCTGCAGGCCGGCGCACTCGACCTGGTGGAATATATCCTGCCCACCGACGTGCCGACCGTGCAGAACGACGCAAAGCTGAAAGTCGTCATGGACGACTCGCTCGCGTACAACGGGATCGCGTTCAACACCGACAATGGCCCCGCGCAGAACAGCGTGGTCGGTAAGAACGCATTGGTGCGCCAGGCATTTGAGCTGGGCATCGATCGCACCGCGCTGATCCAGGTGGTCTACAACGGACTGTTCGCGCCAACGGTTCAGGCCAATCCGGCCAGCTCTCCATTCTACGACCAGGACCTGCGGATCCCGGCACGCGATCCCGCCAAGGCGAAGGCGCTGCTGCAGCAGGCGGGCGTGACATTGCCCGTGCCGGTGACGCTGACGGTGACCAACGGGTCTGATGACCAGCAGACCGCCGAAGTGATCCAGTCCATGGAACGCGACGCCGGCTTCGATGTGAAGATCAAGACGATGGAGTTCGCCGCCTCGCTGCAAGCGGGTTACGGCGGTGACTTCCAAGCCTACATGATCGGTTGGTCCGGCCGTGCGGACCCCGATGGCAATATGTGGCAGATGCTGCACACTGGCGGGCAGTTCAATTACGGCCACTACAGCAACTCCGACGTGAACCACGCGTTGGATGACGCACGTACCGTCGCCGATGTGCCCGGCCGTCGCATGTTCTACGCCAAGGTGTGGGCGCAGGAGCGCAAGGACCTGCCGCTGATCTATTTGTGGACCAGCAAGAACATCGTCGGCATGAAGCGCAGCATCACCGGCTTCCAGCAGGTGCCTGATGGGCTGATTCGTCTGCAGGGTGTGTCGATGCCGTAATGGGATACGCCGCGCCGTTCAGGTATGAAGCGTGAACGCCGCCCGCATCAGCTCCTGTGTGTACGCCTCGCGCGGTGCAGCGAATACGGCGGCGGCGTCACCTTGTTCCACCACCTTGCCGTGCCGCAGCACCACCACGCGGTGCGCCAGTGCGCGGACCACTTTCAGATCATGGCTGATGAACAGATAGGACAGTCCATGCCGCTGCTGCAGCTCGCGCAGCAGTTCGACAATTTGCGCCTGCACCGACATGTCCAGCGCACTGGTCGGTTCGTCCAGCACCACCAAGCGCGGCTTCAGTACCAGCGCTCGCGCGATGGCGATGCGCTGGCGCTGACCGCCGGAAAACTCGTGTGGATAGCGTTCCATCACGCTGGCGGGCAGGCCGACCTCACTCAGTGCGGCGGCAACGCGACGTTCCCGTACCGGGCGCGTGAGCCCCGGCTCATGCACCGACAAGCCCTCGGCGATGATGTCGCTGACCGGCAGGCGCGGCGACAGGCTGCCAAAAGGATCCTGAAACACGATCTGCATCCGCGCGCGCAGTCGGCGCAGCGCACGGCGATCGAGGGTCACCAGATCCTGCCCGGCAAAACTGATCGCGCCAGTCGCATGCTCCAACCGCAGCGCGGCGAACGCGAAGGTGGTTTTGCCGGATCCTGACTCCCCCACCAGGCCAACGGTTTCGCCCTCGCGTACCGTCAAACTGACACCATCAACCGCGCGCACGAATCCCACGGCTCGCCGCAGCACGCCGCGGCGGATGGGGAAATGGATGCGCAGATCATCCACCTGCAACAGGGGCGCGGCATCACTTGGCAAAGGCAGCGGCGCACCCTTCGGTACCGCGGCCAGCAGCATGCGGGTATACGGATGTGTCGGCGCACCAAACACATCCATGACACGCCCGCTCTCGACAATGCGGCCGTCACGCATCACGCAGACACGGTCGGCGTAGCGGCGCACGATCGCCAGATCGTGCGTGATCAGCAGCAGTGCCAACTGCCGCTCCGACTTCAATCGCGCCAGCAGCTCCAAGATCTGCGCCTGGATCGTCACATCCAGCGCAGTGGTCGGTTCGTCGGCGATCAGCAGTGCGGGATCGTTGGCGAGCGCCATGGCGATCATCACGCGTTGGCGCTGCCCGCCGGACAATTGATGCGGGAACGCATCCAATCGATGTTCGGCATCGGCAAAGCCGGCTTGGGTCAGCGCTGCGATCACCCGCTTGCGCAATTCCGTGCCCGAAATCGCGCTGTGCAATCGGATGGCCTCGGCAATTTGTCGGCCGATGCGATGCAGCGGATTCAGGCTCGACGTCGGCTCCTGGAACACCATGCCGGCCAATGTGCCGCGGACCTCACGCAGCGTCGCGCGATTGGCGCCGATCATGGCGCGCCCATCCAACATGATACGCCCGGTGGGATTGGTTCCACCCGCCGGCAACAATTGCAGCAATGACAACGCGGTGAGCGACTTTCCCGATCCGCTTTCGCCGACCAGGGCCAGCGTCTCGCCGCGATCGAGGCCGAACGACACGCCATCGACGACCTGCTTGTCGCCGAATGCCACCGACAGGTTGTCGACTGCTACCAGGGTCATCGCGGCATGCGGCGCGGATTGAACGAGTCGCGAACCGCCTCGCCGATGAAGATCAACAGGGTCAGCGTGCCGCCCAGCACCACGAACGCGGTGATGGCCAACCAAGGCGCTTGCAAGTTATCTTTCCCTTGCGCGACCAGTTCCCCCAGCGATGGCGACCCCGGAGGCAATCCAAAGCCAAGAAAATCAAGGCTCGACAGGACCGTCACGGAACCGGACAGGATGAACGGCACATAGGTCAACGTGGCGACCATCGCGTTCGGCAGGATATGCCGCCACATCACGCGCGCATCAGAGACGCCCAACGCCTTCGCCGCCCGCACATATTCCAGATTGCGGCCGCGCAGGAATTCAGCGCGCACGACGCCGGTCAGGTTCATCCAGGCAAACAACAGCAGGAAGATCAGCAACACCCAGAATCCAGGCGTGATGATGCTCGCCAGGATGATCAGCAGAAACAGTTGCGGCATCCCGCTCCAGATCTCGATGAAGCGCTGGAACAGCAAGTCGACCAGACCGCCATAGTAGCCTTGCACGGCCCCGGCGGCGATGCCGATCACCGAACTTGCCGCGGTTAAAATGAAACCGAACAGAATTGAGATTCGGAAACCATAGATCACGCGCGCCAGCACATCGCGCGCCTGGTCATCGGTCCCGAGCGGATTGCGCCAGGTTGGTGGCGAAGGGGCGGGCGCCGACATATTCTTGACGATGCTGTCGTAGCTGAATGGCACCGGTGGCCAGATCATCCATCCGTGCGCGTCGATCACCGCTTGGACATCGGGATCGGTGTAGTCCGCCTCGGTTGGCATCAGGTCGGAACCGAACGTGTCCTCGCTGTAGTCGAACAGCACCGGGACGTACCAGCGATGATTGAACCGGATCAGCAGCGGACGGTCATTGGCGATGAGTTCGGCGGGCAAAGTGACGGCGAACAGGATGAGAAAGATCCAGAACGAAATATAGCCGCGCCGATGCTGCCGGAAGATCGTGAGGCGTCGGCGCGTGACGGGCGACAGGCGCATCAGCGCCGCGCCTCAAAGTCGATGCGCGGATCGACCAGCGTGTAGAGCGTATCGCCCACAATCTGCAGCAGCAGGCCCAGCAGCGTGAAGATATACAGCGTGCCGAACATCACCGGGTAATCCCGTTGAATCGCCGCCTGGAACCCCAGCAGCCCGAGCCCATCCAGCGAGAACACGATCTCCACCAGCAATTGCGAGGTGAACAGGATGCTGATGAAGGCCTGGGGAAAGCCGGCGACGATCAGCAGCATCGCGTTGCGGAAGACGTGGCCATACAGCACGCGCTGTTCCGACGCGCCCTTGGCGCGCGCGGTGATTGTGTATTGTTTGTGAATTTCCTCCAGGAAGCAGTTCTTCGTCAGCATGGTGAGGCTGGCGAACCCGCTGGCGACGATCGCGATGGTCGGCAGCACCATATGCCAGGCGTAGTCCATGACGCGTGCCCCGAACGACCAGCTCGCGGCGCCATCACTGGTCAGCCCCCGCAACGGAAACCAATTGAAGAAGCTGCCGCCGGCGAATATTACCACCAGCAGGATGGCGAACAGGAAGCTCGGTACCGCGTAGCCCACCAATACGACGGCCGAGCTGGCCAGATCGAATCGGCTGCCGTCGCGTACCGCCTTGGCGATGCCCAGCGGAATGGAGATCAGGTAGATCAGCAGCGTCGACCACAAGCCAAGCGAGACCGACACCGGCAGGCGCTGCAGCACCAGATGCCACACTGTCTGGTCGCGAAAGATGCTGCGGCCAAATTCGAAGCGCAAATATCCGCCGACCATGTCGAGAAAGCGCGTCAGGGGCGGCTTGTCGAAGCCGAAGGTGCGCTTGATGTCCGCGATGACGTGCGGATCGAGGCCGCGGCCGGCGCGATAGCTACCCGGGCCGCCGACGTCGGAGCTTGAACCCGTCATGCGCGACGACATGACACCATGCCCACGGAGCTGCGCGATCATCTCGTCGACCGGTCCGCCGGGGGCGAACTGAATCACCGCGAAGTTGATGGCGATGATACCGAACAGGGTTGGAATCACCAGCAGCAGCCGGCGGAGCAGATAGGCCGCCATCGTGCCCCGCCGTCAACGAATGATCATTGCCGACGCGCCTTGTCCGTGGCCGCGGCCGTCGCCGCATCCACCCACCACGTGTCGAAGTTCACGCCCTCGCGGATCGGCTTGTCGGGGTAACCGAATTTGTTCCACCAGGCGACGTGGAAGTTCTGGTTGGAGTAGTTCGGTACCATGTACCAGCGCCACAGCAGCACGCGATCTAGTGCGTGCGCCGCGGTCAACAGGGTGGGGCGATCTGGTGCGGCGATCACCTTGTCAACCAACGCGTCCACCGCCGGATCACAGATGCCGGGCAGATTGGAACTGCCCTGCGCCTTGGCACCCGCGCAGGTGAAGTAATCGCGCAGCTCATTCCCCGGTACATCATCTTCGGGGTAGATGTACAACGTCATATCGAAGTCAAAATCATCTGTCAGGTGCTGATACTGCGCCGGATCCACGGTACGGACCCGCGCATCAATGCCCAGGCGCTGAATGTCCTGCACATAGGGCAGCGCGACGCGCTCGTACGACGGATCAGGCAGCAGGATGGTGAAGCTCATCTGCTGGCCGCTGGCATCGACCAGCTTGCGGTCCTTCACATGCCATCCCGCCTGCTCCATCAGCTTCAGCGCCTGGATCATTTGCGCGCGGTTGTTGCCCGACCCATCGGTGACCGGCAGGGTGAAGGGCTGGGTAAACAGGTCGGGCGGCAGTTCCTTGCGGAACGGCTCCAGCAGCTTCAGTTCCTCGCCCTGAGGAATGCCTGACGACGCCAGATCGCTGTTATCGAAGTAGCTGCTGGTGCGCGTGTAGCTATCGTAGAATAGATTCTTGTTGGCCCATTCGAAGTCGTAGACCAACCCAAGCGCATTGCGCACTCTGGCGTCGGCGAACACCGGACGCCGTGTGTTCATCGCCCAGCCCTGCAACCCGGTCGGCAGGTGGTGGCGGAAGTCGTGCTTGATCACCAGACCCTTCTGCACCGCCGGGAAATCATACGCCGTCGCCCAACGCGCCGCGGTGTTCTCCGAGCGGATATCAACATCGCCCGCCTTGAACGCCTCCATTGCCACGGTCAGATCGCGGTAATAATCGACTCGCACGGTGTCGAAGTTGTTGGTGCCCTTGCCAGTTGGCAGATCGCGCGCCCACCAATCCGGATTGCGCTGGAACACCATGTCGCGGCCCATGCTGTAAGACGTAATCCGGTACGGGCCCGACCCGATCGGGGGATCGGTCAATGGACGGGAGAAGTCGCGCCCAGCAAAGAAATGCTTCGGCATCACGGGCAGGCCGCCCACCAGTAGCGGCAGCTCGCGGTTCTCGTTGGATTTGAATTGGAACACGACCCGGCGTTCGCCGGTGACTTCGACATCCTTCACATCGCCGAATTGCACCCGGAAGGACGGGCGCCCCTGCGCCATCAACGTATTATAGCTCCAGGCCACATCCTCGGCCGTGACCGAGGTGCCGTCAGAGAATTTCGCCGCGGGGTTGATGTCGAATGCCACCCACAGGCGGCTCTGCGGCAGTTCAATCGTCTGTGCCAGATGGCCGTAGGCAGCATCCCCCTCATCAGCGGATGACGTCAGCAAGCTTTCCCAGACATGCCCAACGCTCGCACCGGAGCCGGAACCACCAGGCAGGATGATCCAGGAGCCGACCATGCCCAACGGCGCGGTGCCGCGCAGGATGAACGGATTGAAATTGTCGAAAGTGCCGCCAAAAGCCAGATGCACTTCGCCACCCTTGGGGGCGTTCGGATTTACGTAGGGGAAATACGGGAAATCCGGCGGCAGCGCCGGCTTGCCGAGTACTGCGATCGCATTGGTGCGTGCGATCGGACCATCGTCGGCCCATGCCACGGTGCTGGCCAGGCTGATAAGCAAAAGAGCGAGCAGCGCACGCAATGGAACCACCTTTCTCACGGCATATCGATCACGCCACGGCACCCCACTCCGCCATGCGCGCCACACGCGCGCGCTCCAGCGCCTCGCGTTGTTCCCACAGCGAACGATACCACGCGATGCGCGGAGCAACCTGGTAGGCGAGCATGCGGTTCTCGGCGACGTAGGCGCGCGCCGCATCCCCCAGGCGCTGCGCGACATCCGGCATCGCGATCAGACGCAACAGCCGCGCCCGCAGCTCCTCGCCACTGTGGAACAACAGCCCAGTCCGGCCGTCCTCGATGCTATCGCCGTACACCACATGACTGGCCAGCGCGGCGGTGCGGCAGGCACCTGCCTCGATGAACTTCAGATCAGATTTCGCCCGATTGAACCAGGTGTCAGCCAGCGGCATGAACGCGATCTCGGACTCCCCAAGCAGCGACAGATAGGTGTCGTGGTCACAGGTGGGGGTGAACGCCTTATGTGGCGAGTCCAGCGCGTCGAAGAACGCGCGGTCGTGTACAACCTTGAAGTGCAACCGGTCCCCGACGGTGGCGGCGACGGCGTTCAACATCGGCATCAGCGGCCGCCAGTCGCGTTCGCGGTTCAGGGCACCAAAGAACAGGGTCAACTTGTTCGGGTCGGTAAAATTGTGCAGGTCGGGCAGCGCGCGCATGGCATTGGGGAAGACGCGCAGCACGGGATTGCGCAGGCTCAGCACTTCCGCGAGCGCCGGCGTGCTGGTCTGCACCGCGTGCACCGCGCGGAAACTGAACTGCTCCTCGCTCTGCATGCCACGGAAGAAATCGGGGTGGTCGTCGAATTCGGTCACCACGAGCCAGCCGGCATCATGCAGATGCTGGATCAGGGCGATCGCGTCCTGTCCGGCCAAGGCCGGGCGATGCAGCACGAAGATCCGTGGCATGTCGACGGCTGCGGGACCCACGTCGACATTCGACCCCATCCGAATGATCACGCTCGGGTCAGTGAACATTGCCCGCATGGGGTAGACGACCCGCACATGCGACACACCCCCAACCGGTGCTAGCATGTTCGCGCCAATGGTCATCAGCCGGTGCGGCGTTTTGCGCACACGCCACAGATACTGCAGTGGTGCTGCACGGTCGGCATAGGCCTGCGGATCGACGCCCAGCGCGCGAAGCGCCGGTGCAAGGGCATTGACGAAGGCCAGTGCTTGCTCCCCGCCAAACACCCGCGGGTGCACGTCGCACGGCACCAACCCGAGTGCCTCCAAACCCTTGCGCATGGTGTCCAGGCTGAACCAGCGCAAATGTCCGTCATCCAGCAGCCCTGACGGCTCATAGTCCCAGACGCCGCGCAGTAGCCGGTCAGCGAACGTCCAGTTCTCGACGTTGGGTACGCAAATCAGGATGGTGCCATTGTCATTCAGGGCCTGGGCGTGCCGGGCCAGCACCGCCCACGGGTCCTTCATGTGCTCCAGCACGTCGCCGTAGGTGATGCAGTCGATGCCGTCCTGTGGCGCGAACGGGAAGGGAGCGTTTTCGACGTCGCCAACCGCCACCTCGTCGAGCCGCTGAGCGGCAATGGCCGCGGCAACCGGATCTATCTCGATACCGAGCACCCGGGCGCGCGGATTCAGTCGGCGATAGGCGGCACCCAATGCGCCCGTACTGCAACCCACGTCCACGACAACCCTGGCGTCGAGCGGGATGCGGTCCAGCAGGTCCTGGTTGACCACATCATGATGGGCGGCCATCGGCGATAAATGCTCCTGCGCAAGCGCGACGACGCGCGGCTCAGGCCGCGCGGGGAGGCGCTTAACCGACGCTGCCTGTGTCGTACGCGGATTTGCCGCCTGGACGCAAGGGGCGGCCGGCAGATGGCGCAATCCAACGCACTCCTGCCGCAACGTTTGCAGGCGGGTCAGCATGCGGGTTTGGACACGGCTCAGCGTGGCGGCGGCGAGAGCTGCGGCGCCACATGTACCGCGTGGCGCAGGACGACCGCCGCGCGGTCCAGATGATTGTCCGCCCGACCGAAACGCCGGGCCGCGTTTACCAACGCAAGGCGCACCCCGGGGGCGCCCAGGACAATGTGGTCTCCGTCCGTTCTCCAGGAGCGCCGGTCGCCGGAGGCTGGAACCGCGGCTCAAGACCCATCGCACCGGCCCAGTCAGGCCACTTCATGCGATGGATCGCGGCGACCGGCCGTAGCGCTACCCATGGCGCGCGCAATGCATCCGCGACGATCACGCCGTGCGGCGCCTGCGCTCCGCAGGGTGCCGCAGCCGACGCGCGCGGTACCGATTTCCGTCGGGTCGGCGCGTGGGTCGATCAAGATGATCCCGGCCGCGGCGGCGGCCAGCGCCCACTGCCCGTGTGCCAGGCGCTCGAAATGCGGCATGAAGCCGATGAGGCCGGCGGATCGCGGCCCGGCCAGCGTGTCGATGAAGGGTGACAGGCTGCGGGATTGCCCAGGCCGAAGGCCCTGGGCAGGCCCGGCCGTGCCGCCGTCCGCGGACCGGACCACGCACCCAATAAATGTCCCACGACCCATCGCGCACGCCCGGTGCCTCGTACCCGCCATACCCCGCACCCGCGACGATCTTGCGCCCGTGGGGTGCATGGCACGCGAGCAGGTCGGCGTCCTGCAATCGCCAGGCGAGCTGGACTTCCTCATCCGGCGCAGGACAGTGCCCTGGCGGCCGGCCGAGGTGCCGAAGCCGCCGCCCCTAACAGCGCGCCGACGTTGCAACTGATATTGAAACCGTACGGTTCCAGTCCGGTTGGCACATCCGTGGTGCGATACTCACCACACCCCTCGGCTTCGATGATCGACTGCACGCCCCGCAGGGAGGTGGGCTACCAGCGCGGTCGCGGCGCTTCTCATTGCGGCAGGATGCGTCCGCCAATTGCCGCTGGTGGACGCGCCGCCGTCCGGACGGCGGCAATCATCTGTTCGATCCAATCAGGTGCGGGAACCGTATCGTCGTCGATATTGGCGATGCAGTCCGTGCCGCAGGCTGTGGCGCCGGCGTTGCGCGCCAGTCTGACCCCGGGCTGGTGCGGCGCGATCATGTCGGCGTTGGCATGTGTGGCGACGATATCCGCACGCTCCCGATGGGCGTGCTGGGTCGAGCCGCTATGTTCCACCAGGATGCGAAACCGCGCCTGTCTCACGGTTTGCCGTGCCGTGCCCGCGAGGCAATCCCGGACGTAGGCCGGCCGGTTATGCCCGCACAGGCACGCCGTGACGCTTGGGTCGGGCAAACTGTCGCACGCATCCTGCATGCGCACAGCCGAGACCGCGGAAGATTGCGCACGCCTTAACGCGGATCCGGTCGACCAATGCCGTGATAATCGAAGCCACTGTGACGCATCGCAATCGGATCATAGACGTTGCGCAAGTCAACCATCACCTGACCGTGCATCACGTCGCGCAGCCGGCCCGGACTGAGCGCACGAAACTCATTCCATTCCGTAATCAACACGAGCGCATCCGCGCCGGCGACGGCGTCCAGGGCGTCCTTACAGTAAACAACACTCCCCGGCAGGACCGTGCGCGCCTGCTCCATGCCCTCGGGATCGAAGGCGCGCACGATGGCGCCATCCTCGACCAGGCGCGAAACGATCGGGATGGCGGGCGAATCCCGCATGTCGTCGGTCTCCGGCTTGAAGGTCAGCCCGAGCACGGCGATGGTCTTGCCGCGTACCGACCCGCCACAGGCCGCGATCACGCGCATCGCCATGCCCGCCTTGCGCGCGTCGTTCACTGCCACCACGGTTTCCACCAACCGCGTTGGCGCGCCGGCATCTTGTGCGATGCGCATCAGCGCCAGCGTATCCTTGGGGAAGCACGATCCGCCGAAGCCCGGACCGGGATGCAGGAACTTGCGTCCGATGCGACCGTCCAATCCAATGCCGCGCGCGACATCGTGCACATCGGCGCCCGCCTTCTCGCAAAGGTCTGCCATTTCGTTGATGAAGGTCACCTTCATCGCCAGGAACGCATTCGCCGCGTATTTCGTCAGCTCCGCGGTCTCGAGGCCGGTGAACAAGATGGGGGCCTCGATCAAATAGAGCGGCCGGTAGAGCCGCCGCAGCACCTCGCGCGCCCGTTCGGTCTCGGCGCCGATCACCACGCGATCCGGACGCATGAAGTCGCCGATCGCGTTGCCTTCGCGCAGGAATTCCGGATTGGACGCGACGTCGAAATCAAGATCCGGCCGGGTGGCGCGGACGATCTCGGCGATGCGCCGGCCGGTGCCAACCGGCACGGTCGATTTGGTGACGATCACGGTATAGCCGGACAGCGCGCGGGCGACCTGCTCGGCGGCGGCGTGGACGTAGCTGAGATCGGCATGGCCATCACCGCGCCGGGTCGGCGTGCCGACGGCGATGAATACCGCCTCGGCGCCATGCAGTGCCGAGGCGAGCTCGCCCATGAACGTCAGACGTCCTGCCTTGACGTTGGCGGCCACGAGCTGATCCAGCCCAGGTTCGTAGATCGGCATGCGGCCTTCGGCGAGCGCGGCCAGCTTGACGCTGTCGGTCTCGACCACGGTGACGTCGGTGCCGAACTCGGCAAAGCATGCGCCGGAAACGAGGCCGACATAGCCGCCGCCAATCATGGTGATGCGCACGGGATGGATTCCTTGGTCGAGGTATCAGGGCGGTAAAGCACAGACCAGGGGATCGGTGCCAGCGCTGGTGCTGACGATCCCGGCGTCATGCATCAACGCGTTTTGTGGGCCGTCGCACAATGTCGTCCAGCGTATGTTGTGCGGACCGCGCCGCCGTTGTGGCGTCTTCGGCCTGGTACCGGGCAATGGCTGTCTCCAACGCGCGCAGACCTCACGTGGCGTGCCCCAATGTGTCCTGTGCCGCGGCCACAACCTTTGACGTTGCCGCCAGCTGCGGTCTGGCCGGGGTCATCGCCTGCCCCCCCCCCCCGCCCCCCACCCGGCGAGCGGGGTGGCCACCTGGTCCCCGATGGCCAGCATCCGCGTCCACCGTGCACGCAGGCGCCACCGCGTCGCCCAACCTCGCCTTGGCCTGCCTGGCGTGCGCCTCCTCCCGCCGCGCCGTGCCAAGCGCGCGGGCGACCTCGTCCACCGCCCGACGCCGGAGGCGCAACAGCGCATCCAGCGTGCCGCGCGCCATGTCTGGTGGGCTGCAGCACGGCGCGTCGCGCGGCGGAACCGTCCGCCAGATCGCTGCGTTCGTTTTTCGCCGGTCGCAATATTTGCTCCAGACGCGGTGCTCGCGCGACGGCCTCGCCGATCGCCGGGTCGCTGCCGCCGCGACAGGCGCCCGAGCGAACCAGGTCCGCCATGCCATTCCACAACGCCAGAACGGACCGGACGCGGCGGGTCAGGGTGTTCTCGATCTTCGTTGTTACAGCCAGGGACCGCGCGACAGTGAGCGGCGCACATCGACCGCGGGATAGCGCCTGCCCTCGGCGATTCGGCGGTCCAGCACCACGTGCCCGTCCAGCGCGCCGCGCACCGCATCGGCCACAGGTTCGTGGTGCTCATCGCCCCGACCAGCACGGTGAACGGGGCGGTGATCTGTCCGGTTACTCCGTTCGGCCGTTCTGCACCGGGCCCCGCGCACGCCAGCAGCCTGGGCGGTTCGGCGAACACGCTCGGCGGGTAGCCACGTGTGGCCGGAGGCTCGCCGGCAACCAGGCCGATCGCGCGCAGGGAGCGGCAGAAGCGCGTGACGCTGGCCATCATGACTAGCACTGATTTGCCCTGGTCGCGGCAACGCGCGGCGACGGTCATCGCCGCGTACGCCGCCTGCCGGCGCCTCGTTGGGGGCGTGTCGGACGTGGCCACGACCACCACTGCGCGGGCGGGAGCCGACCATATGATCGGCACCGTGTGGGGCCGTGGTTACATGATCCGCGATCCCGGCGCGCCGCTCAACAAGGCCATGGCCTCGGCCCTGCGCCAGCCGATGCCGGTGCCCGCGCCAGCCGAAGAGCACGCGTGGTCGGCCGCCTGACGAGCCGACATTTGGTCGGGCGGCCTACTTCCAGCTCGACAAGAAGAATCGGGGCAGCTCGTCCGGGTACGGCTTGAAGTTGAGCTGCTTGCTGAACCCATACGTCTTCACGTAGGTGAACAGCGGGATGAGATCGGCATCCGCGGTGATCCTTTTGATCGCCTCACTATAAGCCTGCCGCCGCTGGTCGGGATCGGTCACCGACCCACCCTCTGTCACCAGCTTGATGATCGCCGGATCACGTGTGTAGTCGAATGCGGACCCGGTGAAGAAATACGGCAGGAACGCCGATACGTCGTTGATCGAGTAGCTGCCCCAGCTCCCGGCATTCAGTGGTGTCTTACCCTCCTGTACCCGCTGGATCACCGCCGAGACCTGCAACTGATCGATATGCGCGCGAATCCCCACCGCCTGCAGATAGCCCTGCATGGCGCCATTCCACTGCGGCAGCAGATACGATACCAGGGTCGTATCGAATCCATTCGGATACCCTGCTTCGGCCAGCAACTGCTTCGCCTTCGCTGGATCATAGCCGTAGTGCACGGCGCCCGCCTGGTCGCAGCCAAACTGGGTCGGGTAGCAGGGCGCATCCAGCGGCCGCGAGTTGCCCTGCATCAACTGCTTGGCCATCGTCGCGCGGTCCAGCGCGTAGGCAATGGCCTGGCGCACCTTGACCTTCGTCAGCGGATTGTCCGCCCCGGTGCGGCCGGCGGCGTCGAGCTGTATATAACCAACACGCATCGTCTCGGCGCGCATCGCGGTCAGCCCCGGCATCGCGGCCACGGCGTCGAACTGGTCGGGGCTGAAATCCCAGATCCAGTCGGCGCGCCCGCCGAGCAATTCGGCCATTTCGGTTGCCGCGTCTGCGACCTCATGGATCTTGAGGTATTTGATCGCCGGCTTGCCCTTCGGACTGTCCGCGTAATACCCGTCGTAGCGCTCCATATCGATCTCGTTGACGCCATCGACCTTGGTGATCTTATACGGACCGGTGCCGATCGGCGCCTTCGAGAACCCATCCGCGCCGACCTTCTCGCGATAGGCCTTCGGGTAGATCGGCAGCACCATCGCGATGTATTGCAGGGCTGCCGGGAAGACACGCTTCAGCTTCACCCGCACCGTGTAGTCATCCAGCTTCTCGGCACCGGCGAGGAACAGGTAGTTGCTCGGCACCGAAAGCTGCTTGTCGGACAGCAGCGAGTTGATCGTATAGACAACGTCGTCGACGCTGAACCTGTCGCCGTTCTGGAACGTGACGTCCTTGCGCAGGGTGAAGTCGATCGTGGTGTCGTCGACCTGCTTCCACGAACTGGCGAGCAGTGGCTTGATCTGGAATGTGTCAGGGTCGCGATAGACCAGCCCGTCCTGGGCGTGGATCTGCACGACGTAGCCCTCGCGCAACGAGTTATAGTAGAAATCGACATTGGGGATCGCATTGCGCGTGGTGAAGCGGAGCGTGTCCGCGGATTTCTGCGCCATCGCTGGCATGGTCCAGATGAGACCCGCCGCCATCACGCACGCCTGCCACCAGCTTCGCCCGCGCATTCGACCGCCTCCGCTGTTTACGTCACCCGGCCGCAACGGTGCGGCATGTCGCGGCCGGCGGCAAGCTGGTTATATGGCACCCAGGCCAGAACTGCTCAGGCTTTGATCGCGTTGACCAGGATTTCGGCGGCGCGCTGGCATTGCGCCCGTGTGACATTCAGATGCGTTGTCGCGCGCACGGTACGGGCCGCGAAGGCCGACACCAGCGCGCCCTCGCGCTGTGCCCGCCGTACCACCTCGCCCGCATCCGGCAGCGGTGCGGGTAGATGGAAGATCACGATGTTGCTCTGCACCGTCGCCAGATCGAGACTGACACCGCGCAACCCGGCGAGTCGCTCCGCCAGGAGCCGCGCATTGGCGTGATCCTCGGCGAGCCGTTCCATGTTGTGGTCGAGCGCCCAGAGGCCGGCGGCGGCGAGGATGCCCGATTGGCGCATGGCACCCCCAAACATGCGCCGCGCCCGCACGGCGCGCGCGATGTCGTCCCGGCGGCCGGCGATGACGCTGCCGACCGGGCAGCCCAGCCCCTTCGACAAGGCGACCGAGACGAGGTCGAAGGGTGCGGCGAGCTCGGCCAAGCTCCGCCCGGAGGCGGCCGCGGCATTGAAGAGGCGCGCCCCGTCGAGATAGCTCGCCATGCCGAGCTCGCGGGCCGCATCGCATATCGCGACGGCCTCCCCCTGTGGGAACACCACCCCGCCGCCGCGATTGTGGGTGTTCTCGACCGCGACCATCGTCGTCGGCGGGAAGACGATGTGGCCGGGCGGCTTGTAGGCAGCGCGCAAATCGGCGGCGGTGAAGAGCCCGCCCTGTCCGACGACGGAGAACTGCACGCCGGAATTCGCCGCCCCGGCGCCCGATTCGTGCCAGACGATATGGGCCTCGTCGCCGAGGATCACCTCGTCGCCCGGCCGGGTCAGGATCTTGAGCCCGATCTGGTTCGCCATCGTGCCGCTCGGCACAAAAAGGGCCGCCTCCTTGCCGAGCAATTCGGCGATCCGCTCCTGCAGCCGGTTGACCGACGGATCCTCGCCATATTGGTCGTCGCCGACCGGTGCCTCGGCCATCGCCCGCCGCATCCCCGCCGAGG
>Ga0210386_10001019_pt1 | contig 25332 bp, 21 predicted proteins | sample IncBWH32OmetaG_FD_160091 | JGI IMG/M metagenome (GOLD analysis project Ga0210386, IMG submission 160091) | Forest soil microbial communities from Barre Woods Harvard Forest LTER site, Petersham, Massachusetts, United States - Inc-BW-H-32-O ...
CTGGCGCCGGGAGGCTAGAGATCTAGGAATTCGATCATAAGCCGGGCAATTTTAGAATCCCACCGCCAGAACTACACACTGGCGGTGGGATTTTTCTTTTTAGGCCCTGTTTTTTCAATAACTCACGGCGATGCCGGACACTTTTGAGGAGAAGACGTTCATGATTCGACGAAAAGCAAGCCTCGGGATTTGGAAAATTATTGCAAGCATCTTTCTTGTTCTTTTATCGGTTGCTCCACGCCAGGCCTCGGCGCAAGGGGAAGCCTCAATCAGCGGAACGGTGGCGGATACCTCCGGCGCCATTATCCCTGGGGCGACCGTGAAGGTGAAAAATGTCGAAATTGGCACGGTCCGCACTTTGGTTACAGACAATGCAGGGCGCTACGCCGCACCTTCCCTGGAAGTCGGAAAATATGAGATATCTGCCGAGAAAGAGGGATTTCGCGCCGAGGTAAAAACGGGAATCACGGTCGCCATTGGCCAGCGCGCGGAAGTGAACCTGATGCTTGCCGTTGGAACCGTGAAGCAATCCATCAGCGTAAGTGAAACAGCGTTGCAACTCGCCGTGACGACAGCAGATTTCTCAGGTCTGGTCGGTGAGGCGCAAGTAAAAGACTTGCCGCTTAACGGGCGCAGTTACGATCAGCTTCTGACATTAAACCCGGGAGTGGTCAACTACACCTCGCAACGTTCCGGTGGAATTGGAACCTCAAATTCCGTTGTCGGCAATATGTTTTCCGCCTCTGGTCGGAGGCCCCAGGAAAATTTGTACATCCTCAATGGAGTTGAATATACAAGCGCATCGGAAGTCAACAATACGCCGGGAGGGACAAGCGGTCAGTTGCTCGGGGTTGACGCCGTGCGCGAATTTTCAGTCGTCACGGACGCTTACGGCGCGGAATATGGAAAGCGCCCCGGCGCACAGATCAACATCGTCACGGCTTCAGGCACCGATCAACTCCACGGCGATGCCTATGAATTCCTGCGGAACAGCGCACTGGACGCCCGGAATTTTTTCGATCTCCCGCAGATTCCGCATTTTGAACGCAACGTGTTCGGCGCGTCGCTCGGTGGACCGATAAAAAAAAATAAATCATTCCTGTTTGGAAATTACGAAGGGTTTCGCCAAGCCCTTGGCTTGAGCGACCTGACGCTCGTCCCGGACGGCAACGCGCGGCTGGGAATTTTGCCTTGCGCCGCGCTGACTTCGGTTACGTCTTCTTGCAATGCGTCTACTCCAACGACCACCGTTACATTGGGAAAAGGTGTTGCCAACTTATTGAACTTGTGGCCCGTTGCGAATGGGCCGGAGCTGACCATCAATGGATTAAATAGCGGCGTCGCTGAATCCTTGAGCAACCCGCAGCAGCATATTCGTGAGGATTTTGGGACCGCTCGATTCGATCAAATTTTTTCAAACAATGACAGCTTTGCCGCAGTCTATACGGGTGACGACAGCCAATCTTTTTCGCCCACAACCAATCCGTATAGCACGGTTGATATCTTCTTGCGGGAACAGGTGGCGAGCCTGAGTGAAACGCACATCTTCTCGCCGAACATTCTCAATAAAGCCACCTTCGGTTTTTCTCGCGGAGCGTTCTACTTCAATAGCGGCGTCACGGGAACAGCTTCGTCCGTAACTGGGGGCTGGGTGAATACGATTGGCGTTAATGTGCCGGGAGCTGTTGTGATTGGCGGCGGCACCACACTCAACGGAGCGTCGGCTCTTACCAACGGCGGCACGAATGCCGGAAGTAATCTGACCGCGGTGCGCAATCTCTTCACTTATGACGATCAGGTCAGCATCACGCACGGCAAGCACCTGATTACTTTCGGCGCGTGGTTTGAACGCGTGCAGGCCAATGACAACCTGATCCAAGATCAATACGGTCAGGCTTCGTTCAACAACCTGCAAACATTTTTGACGGGCGCGATTAGCACATACACCTTCGCCTCGGCCGCAACGCCTTTGTCCTGGAGGTCGCTGGAGGGCGCATTCTTCGCAGAGGATTCGATCAAGCTCACACCAAGCCTTGAAGTTCGTCTCGGATTCCGCGGTGAATTCACCAACGGCTGGAATGAAGCCAATGGTCGAGCGTCAAATTATTTGTTCACAAATGGAGTAATCAATACCAATCCAACGGTGGGCAACTCAGCGTTCACCGTTAACAATGCGAAGTTTCTTCCGGCACCGCGCGTGGGAATCGCGTGGTCGCCATTCGGTTCCAAGAAAACCGTAATCCGCGCTGGAGCCGGATTCTATTACGCGCTGATCGATAATCTAAGTTATCGCCTTGATCAGAATGGGCCTTTCAACACTGTGCAAGCTTCCAAGAAGGCCACGGTTGCGGAGATCGAAGGCACGGGCGCGCTTCCCACGCCTCAGGTAATTCCAAGCGGTGTGCAACCTGATCTTCAGACGCCCACGGTGATTTCCTACGATCTGAAAATCGAGCAGCAAATTCTGCCGAATACTACGTTGAGCGTCGGCTACAGCGGCTCGCACGGATATCACGAAATCCTTTCGATCGATGCCAATGTGCCGAGTAATGTTGTGATTTGCCCAGCCACGCCTTGCCCGGCAAATTATCCTTCCGGCGCATATTTTTACTATGCCAGCCTGGCGGCCCCGCTTACCGGGACGCCGGCCCTAGCCAACTCCGCGGTATCGAACACAACCCATTGGTTCTCCGAGGGCGTGAGTTCCTACAACGCGCTGGAAGTGGATGTAAACCACCAGTTTAGCCATGGGCTTACCGTTCGCGGCGTCTACACATTCTCAAAAGCGCTCGACGATGGCGACAGCATGAACACCAGCGTCGCAACGAATTCACCGGCGTTCGCTTCGAATCCGCTCAATCCTCTTCAATCGGATTACGGTCGTGCTTCCTTCGATGTGCGCCATGCAGCGGTCATCAATGCGACATACGATCTGCCATTCGGTCGCAAGAGTGCCTCTGGCGAAAACCGCTGGTTGAGTACCGCACTCGGAAATTGGCAAATCAGCGGAATCGAAACTTTGGTTTCCGGTTTGCCGTTTACTCCGCAGCTTTCCTACAACCCGTCGAACGATGGCGACTCACGAAATCCTGTGCGGCCGTCACTGAACCCGGCCTTCACAGGCTCAATCATTGAGGGAACTCCAGGGCAATATTTCAATCCCAATGCTTTCATCCAGCCGCTGGCTAACACGTATGGCAACGCGCCCCGCAATTTCTTGCAGGGTCCGGGACTCGCCACAACCGATTTTTCCGTGTCGAAAAAGTTTTTGTTTACCGAGAGGCTCAATCTTCAGTTCAGGGCCGAGCTGTTCAACATTTTTAATCGCACCAATTTTAACAATCCGAATCCAGTCGTGTTTACTTCGGCAACGTCTGTGCTTCCGTCGGCTTCTGCGGGAGCCATCACATCAACTTCCACGAGTTCGCGGCAGGTGCAGTTCGGATTGAAACTGCTGTGGTGAGAGGGAGGTTCCGGTATCGCAGAGGCTCGAAATTAAGGTGATGCCGGATCAACTTCCCGAATATTTAGGCTTGAATCTAAGGCGCGGTCGCCAAGTGGCAAGGCAAAGGTCTGCAAAACCTTTATCGGCGGTTCGATTCCGCCTCGCGCCTCCAAAATATATTTTCAGGCTTTCCGGAATTTTGCGGTATTTTACCGCTCAAAATCCACCGGCTGAAGATTCTGCGTGAGAACTGCAAATTCACTTTGAGTCGTGGCTTCAGCCACCACATTAGTACAGCAAAATCAAGTTCGGCTGTACAGGCCGCGGAAAAAAGGCCTTGTTCTGTCATTCTGAGCGAAGCGAAGAATCTCTCTTCAATTTAAGTCTGGGAGAAGGAACAAGGAGAGACTCTTCGCTTCGCTCAGAATGATAGAGTATTGGGTTTTTCCGTGGCCTGGTTAGCCCCTGAGCTTCCACTTTTGCCGTTTTCACACAGACTCTGAAGCCTGCGCTACTTAAGATTAATTCGCTTCCACTGCTGCGTTCTTGATGGCGTGTGATACGGCGTCCTGGACGGAAACATCGTTGCGGCTGTGATCGGTAATCGTATCGTAGAGCAGTTGCGCGGGCTCGGGGCTCAGCTGTTTGCCATATTCGGCCGTGATTTCCGAGGCCATTTGCTGCAGCTGTTTGCCGGCTTCGCCATCCAGATCGGAGCCGGTGATTTCTGTTTGCCTGCCCAAATACGTTGCTGCGATCCGCTCGGCAACTTTGTCGGCCGTCTCGTAATAATGCTCTGAAATCTGGCGGTGTCCATTTTCATGTTCCATCACGCGCGGGCTTACGTCGGCGGGTGTCCAGATGGTGACGTTCAGTTGCAGTGTGACTTTTACTTGCGTGACGCTAACGCTGGCGTGTGTTGCGTCCGTTGGATGCGTGTCTCCGCTGACGTTTGCGCTGGCCACAAAATTGGAATCGCACACGGCGGCTTCACCGGGAGTCGTCGGCGGCATTTCGGGCGGAGGGTTCGCGGGATCGAAAGTGCGGTTTTCGAAATGAACTGGCAGCTTGTTGATGACGACTGCAGACGTTTCCTTCGCCCCATTGCCCGGAGTTGAGCCTGGCCGCTTCAGCAGAACGAAGGCGGCCAATCCCAACAACACACATAGCCCGATGATTGTCCGCATGCGCAAGAGGGCTGCCTCCACCATCTATTTTCCGGGCAACGCTGCTGCCTCACCATAAGTTTGTAAAGAGGAAATGACGCGGAAGATACTCTCAAGACTCCGGCGGAAACAAATTCGCACAAGGGTCGGTCGATTATTTTTTATTTTTGACGGAAGGTTTGGCCTTTGCGTCTGATTTCGCTGCACTCAAGGAATTTAGCGAATTCTCGTGTGCTTGCTGCGAAAATTTAAACGCTTTGGAAGCATATTCCATGGCCTGTTTGGAATGTTCATGTCCTGTCAAGTGGTCATCCTGATTGTGATGTTTTCCCGCGGTGCGGTGAGCGTGCGCCGCTAGATCGTGAAATTCGGCGGCTCGCTGGTGCCAATCATTTCGACCTGTCCTGCCTGCTGTGCCTCGGCTTCCTTTATTGCTTGGGTTCCTCATGGGTTAATCCTTTCGTTGATGAAATTGAAGTGTATCACGCTGCTCTTTGGGCGTATGTATTGGTTGTCACCTTCGCAGAATTCCAATCCGCGTAACCGAGCTCATTTGGATATTTTTCGATGGGAATGTTGTGATGTGGAAGATAACGCGTTTCGATTGGACTTGCGTCGCGTGCGTGCCTACTCTGGTCCTACGAAAGGCAGCCTGAAACGCATACGCCCTGACAACGTGCGCGGTGTGCGATAGAATTCTGGCATTGAAAGGAATCCCGGTACATGGCCAAAGCGAAGGAATTTACGGTAACGATTGAGGACAAGCCCGGCGCTTTGGGGAAATGTTTTCTCGCGCTTTCGGAACGGGGCGTGAATATTCTCGCGTTTCAATCTTATGTGGAAGAGCGCGAAAGCCTGGTTCGCATTCTTGTCGATAATTCGGCCGCGGCCATGGCGGTTCTCGGCGGACTGCACATGATTTTTGAGGAAACGGATGTTGCGGTCATCAAAACGGAGCATCGTCCCGGCGAACTGGGCCGCGCCGCCGCACGCCTCGGCGAGAATAAAATTAACATCGATTATTCCTATTGCGGATTTGAGCCCGGCTCGACGAAGGCGCTGATGGTCTTCGGGGTGGACAATTTAAACAAGGCGTCAATCGTTCTGGACGAACTGGCTGCCGAAGAAGCGTAAGAGATGTTCGTTCCGTGATCGAAGCTTCGAGCCTGACGGCCCCTCAATTCATTCCGGCGAAAGCGGGTCGCATCGCTATTGCGCCACCGGCGTTTCGAAGTGTACAACGCAACGCCACTGCCCATTTTCCTTCGCATATACGTTCACGAATTTGCGCGAGCCATTCATCGTGTTTCCCTTGTACTGCACGGTCGTCGTGCTCACGCCGGTAACGATGCCCGTGTTTCCGTGAATTGTGACGTGTACATCCGCATGCTTGAAATTGGTTTGGAATGAAATCCCGCGCGCCTTGATCTCGGCCTGATGATCGGCCTTGGTCATGGTCACGCCGCGCCAGTTGGTGTACACCAGATCGTCAGCGTCGATCCGGTCCAGCGTGGCCACATCACCCTTGCCCAGTGCTTCTTCGCGTTCGTCGGAAATTTTTAATATTTCTGCTTTGAGATTTTCTTCCGCCGCAGCGTTGGTTACAAAATATTTCGCAAGCCCGCCCACAGCCAGGAGGCACAGCGAGGCCAAAATAAGAAATCGCTTCATGGTGGCGTTCACTCCTTTTGCAATTCCTTCACTCGCAAGTCTATCCGCTAATCATGCTAATTAATGTGAGCTCGAATTACCATTTTATTGATGTGCATTGTTGGAGTAGGCAAAAATCTTGTTATTTCGCGCGCGATTATTCCCGTTCAATAATCACGTTTGAGGAGGGAACTTCGAGACGCATCATGCGGTGGTTTCCGTCAACGAACAACATAATTTCCAGATCCGTCGAACTGACGCGCAGGGTCTCGTACTTTCCGTTTCCGGTCTGCTGCTGCCCTAGCGATTCCACCGAAATAGTGCCTGGAACCATGTCTTGAGGTATGAGCACGGGAAATGTTTGCTTGCCGCCCGTTTTCCAATCGTAGATTCGAGCGAGGACGCCGAACTGATAGTACAGATTGTTGTCGAGCACCGCGATCACGGGCGAAGTAAACTTAAAATCCTTGCGAAGCAGGGAAGGATTGCCCAAGTCGGCTGAGCATTTTGCGGTGCCGTTCGTAAAATCCACCGAGCCAGTGGCTTTTTTCAGCGCTTCGGCCGACCAATCGTAACGCACAGGTGAGCCGTCCGCGGAGAGCCTCAACTGACCTGCGGATTTGATGTCCGGGCTGCCTGGCGCATGCGCGGTCATCGTGCTGCGTTCCAGCCAGGTGTCTCCAGAGGACGAAATTTCGAACTCTTCACTGCCCACTTGCTGGCCAGCGATGGTGATGCGGAATTTTCCTTTATCCGGGGCGAAGACGGACGGAGTATTTGCGGGAGTTGGCGTGGATCTAAGCTCTGCCGCGCTTACTCGCGCCGCGAAACTTGGAAATGCCCGAAGGACTAACCCCCGCAGGCTGAAGCCCGCGTTACTTGATCCTGCGGCGTTGGCCGCGGCTGCGGCAATACAGACTGCCAGTGTGATGGCGAAAAAATGCTTCATGGAAAATTTTTCTCCACTCATACCGCGGGCGCTCCCGGAAGGTTGCCGTCAACACTGCCCTGCGTGGGGCGGTTAAAAATTCCCAGGGCCAGAATCTGTTCGACGACGCGCATTGGTTCTCCGCCGCTTTCCACTCGATAGTCGGCTTGCCGGTAGTAGGGCAAGCGCTCCTCGTAGAGTTTACGAAAACTTGCCTCATCGCGGAAGAGCGGGCGGTCACCCATGAGTACACAGCGCTGGAGAAGATCTTCCGTGGCGCAATCGAGCCATACGACAACGGCTCCGGCGTTTCTCTGCGGGGAATTCAATTCACGGATGAGCACCGCATTTCGCGGCTGCGCGAACGTGCCTCCGCCCAGCGCGAGGACGAGTTGCGAATTGCGCGCCGATGCCGCGTGCAAAACGCGCTCCAGGCATTCGTGCTCAATCTCGCGAAAGACGGCCTCGCCTTTTTGCGCAAAAATTTGGGAGATGGACACGCCGGATTCGCGCTCGATCTCCGCGTCAAGATCGGCAAAGCGCCAGGCAAGTTGTGCGGCGAGCAAACGGCCGACGGTGCTCTTGCCCGAACCCATGAATCCAGTCAGGCAAACCATACGGCATTCCGAGACAGGCCCGGAAACGGGCATGTATGATGGGGATAAATCCTGCAATCGATTCCGCGAGCGTTAGTCACGCGACAGAATCTTGATTGTACCACTAAACGAAGAGAGCTCGACCTTGGCATGGCCGTCATTCATTGTGCCGATGAAGCTGTGTCCCCACTTGGAGGCGGGACGCGGCGCGCCATGCGTGTCGGGTTTAAAGGAAGCCTGGTTGATCACGGCGCCCTTCAGCGAGTTGGCGTTCACATCGAATGAATCATTGGCGGAAAAATGTACTTCGATCGTGCCGCTGAAATTTTTCATGATGTAAATGCCGCGGCTCATGAAGCTGCCGTCAAACAAAATATTGCCGGAAGAAGTTTGCACGCGCACGCTATCGAGCGAAGGTTGAACCATCTGCACATTTCCGCTGATCGAGTTGGCTTCCAGTTTTCCGGAGCAACGGTTGCAGACGAGCGATCCGTCAATGGTCTTGACCACGACGTAGCCATTCACGTCTGTGAGTTGCAGGTTCGCGCCCACCGTGTCAAACGTCATGTCCCCGTGCACGCTCTCAACGGTCACGTTGCCGGAGTCCGTGCGCACACTAAGCTCGCTCTCGACGGGAACGGTGATCTCGAAATCCGTCTTGGCCTGGTCGGGCGAAGCGCCGCCTTCCGCCATGCGCGTGTCAATCTCCACTCGGTTTCCGGCCTGCTCGGTTTCGACTACCGCTTTTCCGCTCGCATTGGTCCAGGCGACCATCACCTCGCTCTTGCTCCATGACTTAACCTGAATGCGTCCGGTCGAATTTCGCAGAGTGACTTTCGGCTTGTCTTGCACCGAAAAATGTTTCTCCATGTGGTCGGCATGTGCCGGAACGGCGGCCAATGCAAGGCCAACGAGAATAGCGCCCACGGCGCCTACACGTACAGGGTTGCGGTTACCAAATGCGTTCACTGCAGTCCTCCTGTCATATTGCGATTCATGGCCGTCGCCAGAAGCTCGGCCTTCTGCTGATAAGCGCCGTACAAATACTCCCGCGCTATCTGATTATCCGGCTGTTCGTGTACGTCCTTTTCACACATGGCAATAAAGTTGTCAACGATTTGCAGGTTGCGCCGGATGGAATCGGTTACCGCCGTATCCTGACGTTGTACTCCCAGAATCGAATCATCGTTGACGTTCAGAACTTCTTCCTTAAAAACGGTGTTAGCAGTTAGGACGGAGGAGGTTTCTTGTACGGGAGTCAACTCCGATTGAGCGGTCGAGGATTGAGAATTGGACAGGTAGCTCACGGCTCCGGCAGCGGCAATCACAAGTCCCAGGAACGCGCCCGCCATGGCAGGACGTTGGAAAAATGACCACCAGGCCGGACCGGCTTGTGGCACGCTGCGCAAAGGCGCTTGGGGATCGCGAATCAATCCCTCGGCTTCCAACTGGTTTCGCAACGCAATCCATACGTTATCGGAAAGAGGAGCGACGGAATCGGTGGCAAGTTCAGCAGCCATGGAATGAATTGCGCCAAAATCCGCGAAAAGCGCGCTACAGGCAGGACAAGTTTCCAGATGAGCCAGTGCCTGCTTCGGTAGTGCCTCAAATTCCTGTTGTTCTAATGTTTGTTCGAACTGTTCACACTGCATGTTAATTATCCTTTTCACTATCCATATTTCCACTTCTAAACATTCCCGGTAACTCAACCAGCAGCTCATGCCGAGAAAGCGAGCCTTAATTTCACTGTTCTAAAAACCCACACATTCGAGCCAGAGATGCTTAATCCGAATCTCCTGCCTTGGCCGCTTGCCGTTCCTGACGAGCGATATCTCGCAGGGTTTCCTGTAAAAGTTCACGCAAGCGCATCCGGGCCTTGTGCAACTGCGACTTCGAATTCCCGATCGAGCAATCCATCAGCCCGGCAATCTCATTGTGTTCAAATCCCTGTACGTCGTGCAGTACGAAAACCTGCCGGTAGCCAGGCGGCAATTGCTCAATGGCTCGTTCCAGATGAACCCGGTCAATCGAACCGGTAAGCAACAGATCGGGTGCACCAATTTCCCGGCGTGGCCCGTTTACCTCATCCTCGGGATCTGTCGACTCCTCCAGCGACGTTTCGGGCAGCGTCTTTTTCCGCAGCTTCATCAACACGACGTTCACAGACAAGCGATGAAGCCACGTGGAAAAGGCCGACTCTCCACGGAACGTCCCAATTTTCCGAAAAAGCTGCAAAAAGGCGTCCTGAGTCAGGTCTTCCGCCTCCGCTGGATTTCCGACCATGCGCAGACACAACGCGTACACCCGCCGACTATGAAGCCGATAGATGTGCTCAAAGGCACTTGCGTCGCCCTGCTGGGCGAGGCGTATAGCCTCAGCCTCTGTCATTTCGCCGGAATCCGTTCGTCTCGTTCGGGTCACCGTACCCGTTCGGGACGCATCTACTGGTTCGGATGCGACCCTTTCTCCTTAAGTTGCACGCGTCCTTTTTGGACTGTGCTGAATTGAGTTCGGTATCTAATCCCAGGTAGCCATGGGTCCAAAATGAATCTGATGCTCAGGGTGGTCAGATTAGTGCTTAAATGATGTTTTGGTACCGGGATCTGTCTCGTAAAGGGAGGGCACCACCTTGACTAACTTTAACCGGAATGTTTCCAGTTCCTCTGGGGGCAAGGCGCAGAAAAATGACTTCAGGATTACGGTTGTCTCCCCCGTGCATGTATTTAGATCATAACCAAGGACTTCCAGTCTCTGCCAGGCCTGATCTGAAAACGCCGCGGTATTTTCGGACATCTCCGATAATACTGTATGGGCCTCTTTTTGCAATTCCATTACAATTTCATCGATACTGTCCAACTTGTGGAAGAAGCGCGTCCTCTCCCGGAAAACCACTTTCGCTAACACGCTGTTTACGAGGGCAACTCTTTGCCCCGCCGATCCCCTGAAATTAGACGGCGACAATGGGGTTACGTTTGGCAAAGTGCCAAAATGTGTGCCGTGATATTTAATCGCGCGCACCACAGCGCTCACGCGCACGGACAGTCGATCAAACAGCCCGCCGAATATATTTGCTCTATCCTTGGCGGAATCATATTTCCCGCCTTTGCACAGAGCCAACGCTTCGTCCAGCGTAATATTCAAAATGGAGTTGGAAGACTCGAGTTCATTACGGGTGGCGTCGAAAAGCTGGTCCATCTCATTGGGAATCCAGGCAACCCAATCCTCAAACACCGTACGCGTTCGCTGGATAGCGCGTTTTGCGCGAGTTTCTCCCAAGTGCCCACCCCCGCTAGGTCGGAAAGTATACCATAGTGGCGCAAGTTTCCGGTTCCTTGCCAGTGGCATTTTCTGCCGTTATACTCCCCCTTCGACTTACGCGGAGACTGCCCTGTTACCTTTCGAACCAACCGACCAATTTCTACAGCGCCAGAAGAAACTAGGCGAAATCGAGGCCCGCGGGCACGAGGCCTACCCTCACAAATTCGATTGGACGGCCACGCCGCCGGAATTGTTTGAGAAATACGGCTCGGCGGACGTTGCCACGCTCGAAGCTGCCAAGCCCACGGTGCGTGTAGCCGGACGCATTCTGACACTACGCCTGCACGGAAAAGCGGGATTTGCCCACATTTACGGGTCGGGCCAGCGCCTGCAGATTTATGTGAAGCTGGACAACGTGGGGGCCAAATCTTACGAGCTATTTCAATTGCTCGATCTGGGAGATTTGATAGGCGTCAGCGGGCACCTATTCCGGACCAAAACAAATGAGCTGACGGTGTGGGTGACGGAAGTCACGCTGCTCAGTAAGGCTCTCCTGCCATTGCCAGAAAAATGGCATGGACTTTCCGACGTTGAAATTCGCTACCGGCAGCGGTATCTCGATCTGATCTCGAACGAAAAAGCCCGCAGCGTCTTTATTCGACGCGCGCAAATCGTTCGCGAACTGCGGCGCTTTTTCAACGCGCGGAATTACATCGAAGTCGAAACGCCGATGATGCAGCAGATCGCCGGCGGAGCGGCGGCAAGGCCTTTCATAACGCACCACAACGCTCTCGATGTCGATCTCTACCTACGCATCGCGCCCGAGCTTTTTCTCAAACGCCTGGTTGTCGGCGGCCTTGACCGTGTTTACGAGATCAATCGCAATTTCCGGAACGAAGGCATTTCCACCTCGCACAATCCGGAATTCACCATGCTCGAATTTTATGAGGCCTACAGCGATTATCACGACCTCATGAAATTGACGGAGGAGCTTTTCGCGACACTCGCAACGGAAGTGACCGGGTCGACGTTCATAAAATTCGGTGAGCATGAACTCGATTTTTCCTCCTTTCAACGCCTCTCCATGCGCGAAGCTGTGTCCCGCTATTGGCCTGAGGGCGCTGCGCCTGTCCCGACCGTCCCTGAACTTGCTGCGCCCGGAGGTCCGCTTGCTGCCGGCCATCGCTATAACGCATGGGCGCAATCCGCAGGCATCGAGCCGCTGATAGGCCTCGACAGTATGAAAGACGGCGAAATCACTGGATTGCTGTTTGAAACCGTGGCCGAACACAAATTGATTCAGCCCACTATCTTGTATGATTTTCCGACGGAAATTTCTCCACTCTCGAAATGCCGCAAGGACGATGCGTCGCTCGTCGAGCGCTTTGAGATTTATATTGCGGGCATGGAAATCGGCAACGCGTTCTCCGAACTCAACGATCCCATCGAGCAGGAACGCCGCTTCCGTGCGCAGGTCGAAGCCGGCGGAGCAGAGGCGCCTCGGGAAGTGGACATGGATTACATTCGCGCGCTGGCTCACGGCATGCCGCCTGCAGCTGGCGAAGGCATCGGCATCGACCGCCTCACTATGCTCTTTACCGATTCTCATTCCATTCGTGAAGTTATCCTGTTTCCCATGTTACGCCCGGAAGTCTGGAATCAGGCTTCGACGGCGGAAGCTTCCCACCCCAGCGAACAGGATTCAGGCGAAAACAAATGAAATTTGCCTGGCTCGTTGCGCGGCGCTACTTGCGGTCGCCCTATAAGCCAGCCGTGTTGCGGCTTGTCACCATGTTTTCGGTGATAGGCATTATGGCGGGAGTCGCTACTCTCGTGATTGCCTTGTCGATGAACACGGGCTTCCGCCGCACCATTCAAGACCGCCTGCTCGGCGTTTCCGCTCACGTCAACCTCACGCGCCCCGGCTCAGAAGGCATTGCGGACTACTCCGCGCTCGCTGAAAAACTGAGCCACGTTCCCGGAGTGCGAAGCGTTGCGCCCGCGATCTACCTCACCGTGCTGCTCTCCGGCGGCGGACATGCGCGTGGCGTGGTGGTGAAGGGAATCGATCCTGAAGTTGAAACCCGCTTTGACGAAGCCCTGCACCGTATCGTTTCCGGCAAAGCCGATTTCACGCCGGATGCCGACGGCTTCGAATCCATCGTCATCGGCCACCTGATGGCCGAAGAACTCAACCTCAATCCCGGCGACTACGTCACGCTCACAAGCCCCGAAGGCCGCCTCACGCCCTACGGAATGGTGCCGCGCTCGCGCCGTTTCCGCATCGTCGGCGTTTTCAATTCCGGCTTTTACGATTACGACGCCAACTGGATTTTCGCCAAGCTGCCCGCCGCGCAAAATCTTGCTGGCGTTGGCGACGTTGTGAGCGTCCTGGAATTTCGCATCAACGATGTGGATCGCGCCGCGGAGGCAGCTCGCGCCATTGGCGACGCTGCCGGACCGGGATTCACCACCACAACCTGGGAAGACGAAAACCGCGCCCTCTTCCGCGCGCTGCGTCTTGAAAAACTGGTCACCGCATTGTTCATTGGCCTGATCACGTTTGTCGCCGGCCTGAATATTCTGGTTGTGCTATCGATGAGCGTCACGGATCGGGCCAAAGACATCGCCGTGCTCATGTCGCTCGGCGCGTACCGCCCGCAAGTCCGCAACATTTTCATGCTGCAGGGCCTGACCGTTGGCGTGATCGGCACCTTCACAGGCTTAGTCGCAGGCTACGCCATCTCCTGGGCCGCCGGCACGTATCATTTGATCCCGCTCGACCCGCAAGTCTATTCCGTCCCCTACGTCCCCTTCGAACCCAGCGCCCTCGACGGCCTGTGGATCGCCGCCGCCGCGCTAGGCATCAGCATCATCGCCACGCTGATCCCAGCCAGAGCCGCCTCGCGTATCCTGCCCGTGGATATTCTGCGTTACGAGTAGTGCTGATATTGCTGACTAAGGATTTGAGTTTACGAGAAATTAGTGACTTAGCACGGTATAAAAGAATAACAACATTATATATACTCTCGTGATCGCATTTTGGCCGTAATGAATTCTCAAAACTCGAGAGAAACGGTGATAGATCTCAAGGATACAATCGAAAAAGCTTATCAAGTCCTCGATGAAGAGAGAGCAGCTCCCACTGTGAATTATGGTGCAGCCATCGATCCGACAAATAATTCTGTCACCAACGCCACCAACTTAGTTGGCGCAATGTACTTGGGTTCGATGCGTACAGTCCATCCCCGGCAAGTGACCGAAGATCCGACCATGTTTCGGTTTCAGAGTGTGAACTACAATCTCCTTTGTGCAATTTTCTCTCAGGTCCCGACTGATAGCAGACCGTCATTCATCCGGGATTTAAGCTTACGACTGAAATCGGAGCGTTCTTGTGCTCGGAACAGAACGAATGAGTTTCCTCGCTGGGATGGTTTCGCTTCGGAATCACCTCTTATCGCAGAATTCTTGGTTCGGAATGGCGGAAAAGATGAGCTGTTTGCCATCTTGGTCGACAAAACCCCTAGGTTTATCCCGGGTCATGCGTTGCTGCTGTTGCAACTCGAAGAGATGATCGCTCTAAACTACTCTATCTTTACGGATGGCGAATACTCGCAACTTTCCGAAGCTATTAAATCCTTCGCGGGCAATGCAAAAGCGTTGCTTCAGGACTATTTAAACCGAAATATTTTTGATGTGCAGTACCTACACATCGGCAACGTCAATGGACGGAAGTTGTGCTTCGACATCATTTTCTCTTCGGACGGAATTATTGAGGAATGTCGAAAAGCTCGATATTTCTATCTCAAGGGGGCTCTTTTAGAAGGCGTGAACCTAGAAATAAATCAGGATAAAGCCTCTGTCGAGACTCATCTACAACAATTAGGTTTTACGAGACCACTAATCGATGCGTTGAACGAGGCAGAGCGACTCTACCTCAATCAAACAACCCGATTTGATTTCAAGAACTGCTTGGGACATTTGCGCAGCTTTTTGGAGAACCTTCAGGAGCAAGCCATGCCAGCGATTCATGTTAAATGTGGTGGAACTCTGCGACCAGGTTGGGGAGGCGGATTGGCGTATCTAGCGCAAAACTCGGTGCTTTCGAAGGCCGAAGAACAATTTGCAGTTGGACTATTCAGGTTGATGAGCGACGAGGGTGTACATGTCCTGATAGCTAAGAGAGAGTACGCAAGGCTCGCCCGCAACATGGTGATTGAATATGCTCTCCTGTTTTTGAAAAAGGTGGATAAGTTTGGCGTGAAGTCCGTAATTATGGCAGGGTAAATGAGTTGCACATGTTTTCAACTGAATGGAGGAATCATTTTCAACCCTGCACATCCCGGAGAGGTTTTGAAGGACTACCTAGGCGCAATCACCGTCAAGGAGGCTGCGGCGCGCCTGCGGGTGACGCGAGCGACGTTGTCGCGGATTCTGAATGGGCATGCGGGAATCACGGCGGGGATGTCGTTGCGGCTATCGTCGGCTTTGGGAACCTCGCCGGAATTCTGGCTGAAAATGCAGCTGCAGTATGACTTGTGGCACGCGCGCAAAAAAACTCCAAAGGTTCGACCCTTCCCGCACGTGGCAGATAGAGAGGCGCTCAGCCAATAAGCGCAACAATCTTTGCGCGAACTTCGGCCAATTCTTCCGCGGATACTGCGCCTTTTCGTTTGGCTTTTCGGACGCGCCAGTCCAGGCTTTTTATTTGGTCGGCCAGCACTACACTTTGTGGTGAACCTGAAATCAAAACTTCAAACGGATAATTTTTGATCTGCGTGGTCATAGGGCAGCAGATCATCAAGCTTGTTTTTTCATTGTACGCACTTGGGCTGATGACCAGGGCTGGGCGGTGTCCAGCCTGTTCGTGTCCTGCTTGCGGCGTAAAGTTCAGCCATACGATGTCGCCGGCGTCCGGCACATAGCGCGCCATTACCAGGCCTCTTTGCCCATCGGCTGTCCAAAATCAACCGATTCGTGCTGATTCTTCGAGGTAATTCCTTTCAGCAAGTCGTCCAGCTCGTATGTTTTTTGGCGGACCGGTTCGATTACGATTCGCCCCGCCTCTTCGCGCACATCCACCACTTCATCCAGCTCCAGGCGCGATGCCTGCAACACGGATGCGGGGATGCGTATGGCCGCGCTGTTGCCCCATTTCTTTACCGTCGCTTTCACGGATCGCCTCCATGTAGACACGCCGTATATACAATATCACAAATCGAAACCGGAGTGTCTACAATGTAGATACGCAACGCGCCGAGGATCGGTGCGGAAGCGCGACGTAAAACTTTGTTCCGGAACACCGGGTAGTTCCTTGCATAGAAAATCCAGGTTAGTCGTATAATTCCTCTCACCGATCCTGAGTTATATGTTTTGACCAAAGTTTTTAGCTCCGGCAGTCTTTAGTAAGCATTGCTCGCACGCGGGACGCAGAGGAGGCCACATGACCGAGATTACCAGGCGCGGATTTGTGAAGGGCGCGGCATTCGCGCCGTTGGCGTTTACGCCGTTGCGCTCCATGGCGCAGCAAGTGGCGGCGCCGGGCGACCGCTTCGATTTTGTGTTTGCGGGCGCGGGGCACAACAGCCTGATCTGCGCGGCGTATCTGGCCAAGGGCGGTTACAAAGTACTGGTGCTTGAGGGGCGCCCCACGATTGGCGGCGGGACCAAGACGGCGGAAGTGTGCATGCCGGGATTCAAGGAAGATTTGTGCTCGAGCGTGCATTCGGGCATCGCGAATAATCCGGCTGTTCGCAACAACGAATTGCAGCTTCGCGATTACGGCTACGGCGAATACATCGATCCCGATCCCGTCATGCATATCCCGTTTTCAGACGGCGCTTCGATCACGGTGTGGCGCGACCTCGACCGCACCTGCGAATCCATCGCGCGCGTTTCCAAAAAAGATGCGGAAACATTTCGCCGCATGATGGCGGAATATAAAGCGTATACAGCGGCCACGGCAGCCGGCCGCGGGGCAGCAGCCGACACTAGCGCGCCAAAAATTCCCAAGGCCGGTGTGTGGCAGCGCCGCATGGCGTTGTCTGCATACGATTTACTTTGCGAAATGTACGAGAGCGATTACATGCGCCGCGCCAATCTCGTATGCGGACATTTCGGTTCTGTCTCAGGCGGAGATCCGAATACGGGCGCACAGGCCTTCACGCTCGTGCAGCAGGTGATCAGCGGGCGGCCCATTCCCAAAGGCGGCTCCGGGACGCTGAGCGTGGCGCTCGGGCGGTTTATCGAGGCACATGGCGGCGTTGTACTCACCAGTAAACCTGTCGCGCAACTGATGATCGAGAGTAACAAGTGTGTCGGCGTGGCCTGCACAGATGGAAGCACCTTCCGCGCGGAAAAATCCGTGGTCTCGACCATTCATATTAAAAACCTGGTCAACATGGCCCCGCGCGAATTGTGGGGAGAGGATTTTCTTGAGGGCGTCGATCTGTTTCAGCCCGAGCACGCCATGATCAGCCTGCATTACGCCACGAGCGAGCCGCCCAAATATGCAGTGCCGGCAGGCGGAACCATTTCCACGTGCGAGGCCGCCATCGCTCCCGAGCGGCTTGGCTACTATCTGGAAATGAACGCGCTCGAAGCACGCGGCGAAGTTAATCTGGACAATCCGCCGGGCTTGCAGATTGTTTCCCCAAGCGTCGCCGATCCGAGCCGCGCGCCCGCCGGTTGCCACACCGTCAAGATCGAAAGCAACTTGCCATACGCCTTAAAAGAAGGCCCGAAGCATTGGGACAACATTAAAGAGCAAGTGGCCGAAGCTCTCCTCAATCGGTTGCGGCAATTTGCGCCAAACCTCACACCCGATAAATTTCTGGGTAAATTCATCGAGAGTCCGCTGGATATTGAGCGCATGAATCCGTCGATGTGGCGTGGGAGCACGCACGGCGGCGCCATGATTCCTTCACAAATTGGAGCGATGCGTCCCGTGCCCGGCTGGGCCAATTATCGTATGCCGGTTGCCGGGCTCTACCAGACGGGAGCCTGTACCGCGCCCGGCGGCGCTGTCACTGGAATGCCCGGGCGGAATGCGGCGTCCGTGATCCTGAAGGATTTCGGAAGCAGCCTGGAAGAAGTGGTAGCTAAAAAATCAAGCAAGTCGTAATTGGCCAAGCAGTAAAAGTAGGACAGGCTTCAGCCTGTCTTCTGTTGATTTTTTCAAACGTGGCAAAATTCAAAACCGGACAGGCTGAAGCCTGTCCTACTTGTGCCATAACCTGTGAGGCAGCAAATAGGTCAAACCTGCAAATGCTTCCCAGTGTGTGGACGTGCCGGTCAAACCTTTGTCGAATCCCGCGTCAAACACCAGATTTTTCCGCGCGGTGTAGCTGACTGCCCAAAGATTTCCGATGGCATTGCCATGCTGGAAAGGCTGGGAGAAACGCCAGATTTCCCCTGAAAGGCCGAACCCTTTCCCAAGAGGATGCGAAATAGAAAGTGTCTGTCCGAATTGCAGCCTGCGCACCGGGCCCTCGAGGACTTCGTTGAAGACGGCATTCGCGTCATAGTGAAAACCCTTCACATCCGCGCTTGCATAAAATACGGACGAGTTGAGAGGGCTGCCAACATCCAGTTCCGGCGCGCCGCCATCGTAGACGCGTCTGAAGTAGCTTGCTGACAACGTGGGCCTGGCGCCTTCGCCCGGGAAAAGGACAGCTTGAGCGCCGACAAAAACCTCGGCCGTGCCATTCGCCGCCAATCCATTTACTGTGTAGTGAACAGCCGGCTCGGAAGATTCAATGAACTCCAGGCGTCGCGAAACAGCCAATTTGACAACTTCGTTAAACTCGTAGCGGGTAGTAAATTCAAGTGAATTTGAGGCGCCAAGGGTTCCCGTTTCAAATTGAAGGTAGCCCACTGGTATCAGTGTCGCAGGATTGCTCACAGTCGGGCGCCCGGGATTTGCTTCGGGCTCATCCTCTTGCGCAACTGGTTGCGCCCCGGATTTTGCTTCGTTCGTGCTGGACTGGCCGATGGCTGGCCACGCAACCAGCACCGTCGCAAGTATCGCCAGCAAGATACAACGATCAATGTAAGAGTTCAGTCGTGGAAAGCGGGTGCCATGAAGCGGTCGTTTTTGGGTTCGCATCGCGCGGTGTTATCTTATACCGGATGGATGGTGAAACGTCGGGACTGACTATCAGGTCCCTATTTTTGATTACTCGTTACTTTTCTCCAAAGAAATCCCTTTTTCACTGAAATTCAGGGGCAAAGAATATATGGTATTTTTCCTTATATTTGGCGTCCGGGTTGCACTTAAGCAAGCGTGAAAGTTGCTCCCAGTAAGATTGAGCCAATAGACAGTCAGGGTGAAATTTTAGAGCGTTATAAGGTTAGTGTTTTCAGCTTCTTGAGCAAGCTGATTAGGAGTGTCAAAATGGGTCACTCTTTTGATAGGTACGCGTAGGGCGAGAATGTGAAATCGTTTGTCCTGCCCCTCAACCGGCAGGATGCGAAAAATCCGATTCGTTGGACGAATTGAACGGAATGGGCATCTAAATGAAGTAGACGGGAAATGTATAAGGGTCAGAGATAGCTTAGAATATTAATCTCCCCTTAAGCAAATATGGCGACAGGAACCTCACCTTCGACGGACCCACAGATGAATGGCGCGGTGCTGGCTACCGTGCTGGTCGAAGCACGAGATTTGCGCAAAGTTTACGGGTCAGGTAACGCTGAAATCGTTGTGCTTTCTGGCATTAACGTCAGCGTTGAAACCGGCAAGTTAATTGCGATTGTAGGCCCTTCGGGTGCGGGTAAGAGTACTTTTTTGCATCTGCTGGCCGCGCTAGACACGCCAACGAGCGGTACAGTATACTTCGAAGGGAAGGCGATAGATTCGTTTCGAGAAACGGAACTTGCGAATTATCGCAATCGTTCAATTGGTTTTGTATGGCAGCGGCACCACCTTTTGGCTGACTTTACGGCGGTCGAGAACGTGGCGATGCCGTTGTTGATGCGCGGCGCAAGGCACAAAGAGGCGCTCGAAACCTCTGAACGCTGGCTCAGGGAAGTTGGCCTGGGAGCAAGGGTTAGCCAGCGTGCAGGGGAGTTATCCGGGGGAGAACAACAGCGTGTGGCAATTGCCCGCGCTCTAGTGCAGAAGCCCGCACTTTTGTTGGCTGATGAACCCACCGGAGACTTGGACGAGCGGAATGCAACTGCTGTTTTTGAACTCATGCAGCGGCTGCATCAGGAGCACCAACTTACCTCTATCTTGGCGACGCACAATACAGTTCTGGCGGGGCGCGCAGATCTCGTGCTGCAACTTGAGCATGGGAAGCTCCAGCCGGTTGGGACGTAGACCAAACCCTGGTTCTTAGGACTAAGGGAGAAACGAGTTGACCCGTGTTTGAACGTTACACAGAGAAGGCCCGCCGCGTTATCTTTTTTGCGCGGTACGAAGCCAGTCAGTATGGTTCGCCTTACATTGAGACCGAGCATTTGCTGCTTGGGCTCATGCGTGAAGATAAGGCGCTCGCCAACCGTTTCCTCCGTTCTCATGGTTCCATCGAATCGATCCGCAAGGAGATTGAACAGCGCATCACGATTCGTGAGCGCATCTCCACGTCGGTCGAAGTCCCTCTCAGCCAGGAATCCAAGCGCATCCTGAACTTCGCCACGGAAGAAGCCGAGCGCCTCGGGCACAGGCACGTCGGTACCGAGCATCTGCTGCTCGGGATCCTGCGCGAAGAGAAATGCTTTGGTGCGGAAATCTTGCAGGAACGGGGTCTGCGCCTCACGACCTTGCGAGAGGAACTGGCACGCAGCGCCGGCGAAAAAGCGCCTGCCGCGCGGCCCAAAGAAACCTCTCTGCTTGCTGAATTCAGCCGTGACCTTACGCAAGCCGCGCTCGAAGGACAGCTCGATCCGCTTGTCGGACGCGAACGCGAACTCGAACGCGTGATCCAAATCCTTTGCCGCCGCACCAAAAACAATCCCGTGCTGATTGGCGAACCGGGCGTCGGCAAAACTGCCATCGTTGAAGGTCTGGCGCAGCGCATTTCCGATAGCGATGTGCCGCCATTCCTCGCAGAGAAGCGCATTCTTTCTTTGGACCTCTCTTTGATCGTTGCCGGAACGAAATATCGCGGCCAGTTTGAAGAGCGGCTAAAAACCATCATGAAAGAATTGATGGAGAGCCAGAATTCCATCGTCTTCATTGACGAGCTTCACACACTGGTTGGAGCCGGCTCCGCGGAAGGTTCGCTGGACGCTGCCAATATTTTGAAGCCCGCGTTGTCTCGCGGTGAAATTCAGTGCATCGGTGCAACCACGCCGGGCGAATATCGCAAGTCCGTGGAAAAAGACCGCTCACTCGAACGGCGGTTCCAGGCCGTGAAAGTCGGCGCGCCATCCGAGGACGAAGCGATTCTTGTTCTGGAAGGCGTGCGCGAACGCTACGAAAAATTCCACGCCGTCAGCTATACGGACGAAGCGATTCGCTACGCTGTGTATCTCTCGAGCCGTTATATTCCAGACCGCTTCCTGCCGGACAAGGCTATCGATTTGATTGACGAAGCCGGAGCGCGCGTGAAGTTGCGCCAGGCCGCTTTGCCGGATGAAGTTGCCGAAGTGCAGAAGCGCGTGAAATTCATCACGCACCGCATGGAAACGGCCATCGCCAATCATGAATTTGAGAAGGCGCGTTTTTATTCGGAAGAAGAGCGCAAGGAAAAAGAAAATCTGCGCGTGGTTCGTGAGCGCCTGAAGCTGGATGACACGAATACCGGCATCGTTACGCGAGAAGATATCGAAGACGTGGTGGCGCGCTGGACCGGGATCAACGTCACCTCGATCAAGGAAGACGAACAGCAGAAACTGTTGCGCATTGAAGTGGAATTGCACAAGCGCGTCATTAGCCAGGACAAGTCCATCACTGCGCTGGCACGCGCCATTCGCCGCAGCCGCGCAGGACTGAAAGCCCCGGGACGCCCCGTGGGTTGCTTCCTGTTCCTCGGCCCAACCGGCGTCGGAAAAACGGAAGTCGCACGCCGCCTTGCCGAATTCATGTTCGGCAGCGAGAAATCGCTGATCCGTTTCGACATGTCCGAATATATGGAGAAGCACTCCGTATCGAAGCTGATCGGCGCGCCTCCAGGTTATGTGGGATACGAAGAGGGCGGACAGCTTACGGAACGCGTGCGCCGAACGCCTTATTCAGTTATTTTGCTGGATGAAATCGAAAAAGCGCATCCGGACGTGTACAATATCCTGCTCCAGGTATTTGAAGACGGGCAATTGACGGACGGGTTGGGGAATACGGTAGATTTCCGCAACACGATTCTGATCATGACCTCGAACCTTGGGGCGCGTCACCTTCAGAAGCGGTCCACGATGGGTTTCCAGTCCGCTGCGGAAGAAGGACAGGCAAAGAGCCTCGACGAACTCGTGCTTGGAGAAGTAAAGCGCGTGTTCAATCCGGAGTTTCTAAATCGTTTGGATGAAATTATTTTGTTCAACCCGCTGGGCGATGAAGAATTACTTCGCATCATCGACTTGTTGGTTGGGCAAACCAATGATACCTTGATCCACCGTCAAGTGCAGATCGTACTGACGCCGGAAGCACGCCAGTGGATTCTCGACAAAACGTGCGGCGACCGTAACTACGGTGCGCGGCCGTTGCGGCGGGCTCTGCAAAAGTACGTGGAAGATCCATTGTCGGAGGCGCTGATTCAGGGTGGATTGCAGCGACCTGCAACATTGGAAGTGTACGTGACAAATGACGGGCTTGGATTCCGACCGGTGGTTGAGGCAACCCCGGTATCCCACTAGCGAATCCTACGCGCGCAGGCCAGCTCACATTCTTGAGCTTGGTTGGGGGGAGCGTACAATTTTGTTTCGGGGCAAGCGGCCTTGAGGTTTTCTTTGGCCGCAAGAAAATACTGGTGTTTCAGCACGCCTGTGCGCGCAAGCATTTTTTGTTTTCTTGCCGCCGTTGTTGTGTGTTCGGCACCCATCGCGCACGCGTATTCCTTAACCGTCCAGGTCAACTCGCAGGCACCCGCCGCGAGTGGGCCGGCGTCGGCGGGAACTCCTACCATTGAACGCATTGAATTCCAGGGAAATAGAAGAATTCGCAGCGAAACGTTGCGCGCCCGAATTTTTTCCCGGCCCGGCGACCCCGTAAATGAAGATGCGTTGCGGCGCGACTTCCACGCGCTATGGAACACACAATATTTCGAGGATATTCGCCTCGAAATTGAAGACAGCGCGGACAAGCCCAATCAGAAAATCATTATTTTCTACGTTACCGAGCGGCCCATCGTTCGCCGCATTGAATATAAAGGGAATAAATCCGTTTCCGAGTCGGACATTCTGGACCGGTTTAAAGATCGCAAAGTAGGGCTCTCGATCGAAAGCCAGTTCGATCCGACGAAAATCAAAAAAGCGGAAGTCGTGTTGAAGGAATTGCTCGCCGAGCACGGCCGCCAGTTCGCCACCGTTAAGCCTACCTACGAGCGGCTTCCCGGAACGAATGCTGTAAAGCTTACGTTCAACATCGATGAGGGCCCCAAAGTAAAAGTAGGGAAGATCCTTATTACCGGAAACACGGCATTTTCCAGCCGCAAAATTATTCGCACGATGCGCAATTCGCGGCCGACCGCGATTCCGCTCGGCCCAGTGCCTCCGTATTACATTTCTGTGCTGTCCAAAACTTTTGACCGCCCCAAGCTGGACGAGGACATGGAAATCGGCATTCGCGGGCTGTACCAGGACAACGGCTATTTCAAAGTGCTGGTGAAAGATCCGATCATCCAAAACGCGACGGTGAAGGAAGGCGTTCTTCCGAAAGCTGTCCCCTTCGTAGGCGTGCATGAGGGCCGGGAAACAAATATTACGATTCCGATCGAAGAGGGCGAGCGCTACCACATGGGCACGCTTCACGTGCGCAACGCCAATCCGGATGAAGGCCTCTTTTTCAAAACGGCTTATCTGGAAGGCGCTTTCCCAATGAAAAAGGGCGATATCTTCAGCGTGGCTAAAGTCCGCAAAGCGATCGAAGACTATACCAAGCTGTACGGCAATTTTGGGTTCATCGACTTTACCGCGGTTCCCGACACCGAAGTTCATGACGATACGAAGACGGTCGATCTGACATTCTCGTTCGATCAGCAAAAGCAGTTCTTTGTCCGCCGCATCGATTTTTCGGGCAACACAGGCACGCGCGATAAAGTTATCCGCCGCGAATTGCTGCTCAACGAAGGCGACATGTTCCGCAATAACTTGTGGGAATTGAGCCTTTTGCGCCTGAATCAACTGGACTATTTCGAGGCCGTAAAACCGGAAAACGCCGAGATCAAGCGGAACGTCAAGCAGGGCACGGTTGATATTCTCCTCAAGCTGAAGGAGAAAGGGAAACAATCCATCAGCTTGACGGGCGGCGTCAGCGGCTTTGCCGGCACCTATATTGGACTGACCTATCAGACGAACAATTTTCTGGGATTAGGCGAAACTCTTACTTTGGGCGCGAATATCGGGACGCTGCAACGCAACATCAATTTCGGCTTCACGGAGCCGTATTTGTTTGACCGTCCGATCAGCACCGGGTTCACTGTGTTTGTGAGCCGCTATAATTTTAACCAGGCGCAGCAAACTTCACTCGCATTGGGCTATCAGGTTCAGCTCAATCCTAATACAGAGCAAAACTACATTCAGAACAGCGACGGCTTCACGGTCTTTGCAAGCTATCCCTTGAAAAAATTGGGCTTTACGCGTTTGGGCTTGACGTATGGATATACGGACACAAGCATCACGGGTTTAAGCACAGCGTCCACCGCGCTATTCAGTGTCTTGCAATTTCAACAGCTTGAGGGACCTTCCTCGCTGCAAGGCATTCATGAGAGCAAGGTTACTCCAACCTTAAGCTACAACACCGTGGACAATCCCGTGAATCCGACCCACGGAAAGAGCCTCTTTCTATCCTCCTCGTTTGAAGGCGGACCTATCGGCGGTAACGTAAATACGGTATCGGAAATCCTTGAGGCGAAATATTTTCGTCCGAATTATCATCACCGGAACGTAATCGCCATCCGGTTCCTCGGCGCGTTTGAATCCGGATATGGCGGGAAAGTGATTCCGCCTTTCAGCCGGTTCTATCTGGGCGGTGAAGATACATTGCGAGGATTTGACGTGCGAACCGTTTCGCCCGTCGTATTCGTTCCTACACTGACGAACACGACTGTCGCTTATTCCAATCCTCACGTTCTTGATGGCAACGGAAACCCGACGACCGGCTCAATCAATATCCCAACTCTTAGTTATCAGACC
>Ga0210386_10001020_pt1 | contig 25317 bp, 21 predicted proteins | sample IncBWH32OmetaG_FD_160091 | JGI IMG/M metagenome (GOLD analysis project Ga0210386, IMG submission 160091) | Forest soil microbial communities from Barre Woods Harvard Forest LTER site, Petersham, Massachusetts, United States - Inc-BW-H-32-O ...
CGTCGCCTTCGGCAGCACGCCGATCTCGATCGAGAACTGCAGCGCCTCGCCCTCGCTCGGCAGATCGGCGAGGTCGAGCTGCGGATCGCCGACGGGCACGACGCCCGCCGTCTCGATCGCCTCCGCGTACCAGCTCGACAGCGACTCGCGCACCGCCTGGTCGAGCACCGCCTCACGCCCGACGCGCTGGAGCACGAGCGGCGCCGGGACCTTGCCGCGACGAAAACCCGGCAGCTTCAGCTCGCGCCCGAGCTGGCGCGCCTTGCGCTCGAGCCGCCCCTGAACCTCGGCCGGAGCGACCTGCACTTGAACGCGCACGCGCGAGTCGGGCAGCTCGGTGACGGTCGTCTGGAGCGCTACGCTCACGGGCGCCACGATACCGTGCCGCCCGTGACGGCTCGACCCGCTTTGCGCAGATCGCGACGCCTGGAGAGCTGGCTGTGGACCGGCCCCGTCGGCCACCTGCTCGGCGGCGCGCTCGACCTTGGCGAAGCGCTCGTGCGCTACAGGTGGCGCACGCGCAGGGCGAGCACGGGCGCCGGCCGCAGCTCGCGCTGAGACCGTCGCCCGCCCGAAACGTGCTGCGCGTCGGGGCGCGCTCCCTCTCTACGCGTTGACCGTCACGGCCAACCGGCCGAACGCCAGCGCGCGGCCGCGCGGCAGCACGAGCACCGGGCAGCGGGCGATCTCGATGACGTGCGCCGCCGACGCGCTGATCGCGACGCGGCCCTGCTCCGCCTCCGGACGCGAGTCGACGACAAGCAGGTCGGCGTCCTCGTTGGCGACCGGCGCGACGCTCGCGCCGAGCGCCGACGCGAGCGACTCCGCGGTCGCGCGCGCGCCGCCGTCCGCGTCGCCGATCGCGACGACCGAGCGGATGCCCGCAGCCGCGTCGGCGAGCCCGACCGGCGCGATCGCGACGGCCACGGGGCCGCCCTCGAGCAGTTGCTGCGCCGAGTTGCCGACCGAGACGTGGCCCTTCGCGGTGTGCGAGTCCGAGCAGAACACGACGACGTCGGCGCCCTCGCTCTCGGCGAGCGCCCGCAGGCCCTCGGGCGTCGAGCGGTCGGTCACGACGTGACGGGCGACATTCGCGTCGCCGAGCAGGCTCGCGCCGCGCGCGAGCAGCTCCTCGGCCTCGTTTTGCGCGAGCTGCTCGCGGTCGAGGTCGCGGTCCTGGGAGTGGCGTACGTAGGCGAGCGCGAGCTCCGCGCCGGCGCCGCCGAGCAGGCGGCCGAGCGCGATCGCGTCGTCCTCGTTAGCGGTTCCGTCGTAGGAAACGACGATTTTCGTGGACATGGTGTTCTCCTTCAGTCTGGCCCGGCCGTCGGTAGCCGGGCTGAAGTTCTCTTTCGGTCCTTCTTCCCGATCATCGTGGCACGTTCCTGCCATCAGTTCCAGTGATCTTTTTGATTTCTGTTATAAGCGTTACTAATGCTAAACGTTGCGCGGCTGAGGATTCTCAAGGAGGTCGCCTACCGCGGCTCGCTGTCGAGCGCCGCCGCGGCGCTCTCGTACACGCAGTCGGCCGTCTCGCAGCAGATCGCCGCGCTCGAGGCCGAAACGGGCATGGCGCTGCTCGAGCGCCATCCGCGCGGCGTCAGCCTGACCGCCGCCGGCCATACGCTCGTCGGCCACGCCGAGGGGATCCTCGCGCGCCTGGACACCGCCGAGGCCGCGCTATCGGCGATCGCCGGCTTGCGCGGCGGGCGCCTGCGGATGGCGTCGTTCCCGACCGCAGGCTCGACGCTGATGCCGGTCGCGATCGCCAACTTCCGCTCCTCCTACCCCGACGTCGAGCTGACGCTCGCCGAGGGCGAGCCCGAGGAGATCGCGCCGCGCCTGCGCGCCGGCGAGCTCGACCTCGCGCTGCTGTTCGAGTTCGACGACGAGACGCCGCTGCTCGCCGAGATGGCGCGCTCGCCGCTGCTCGAGGATCCGATGTACCTCGCGCTGCCGCGCGAGCACCGGCTCGCGAAGAAGGCCAAGCTGCGGCTGTCCGAGCTGCACGGCGAGGAGTGGGTCCAGACGTCGAGCGCGAGCCCGTGCGCGCGCCACGTGGTGCGCCGCTGCCACGCCGCCGGCTTCGAGCCGAGCGTGTCGTTCGAGAGCGACGACTACCAGACGGTCCAGGGCCTCGTCGCCGCCGGCGTCGGCGTCGCGCTGATCCCCGAGCTCGCGCTGTCGGTCGTGCGCGATGACATCGCGATCCGCGCCCTCTCCCCCGCGCCGCCCGTGCGCCAGGTGATCGCCGCCACGCCCGAGGGCGCCCGGCTCGTGCCGGCGGCGCCGGCGATGCTCGCCGTGCTCGGACGCGCCGCCGACGAGCTGAAGCAGACGGGGCGCCTGGCCGAATAGGCCAGGCGCCCCGTACTCACTGCCGATCTAGCCGCCGCGGTGCTGCGGTACCGCCCTCGATCGCCTTCCTACGCTTCGAGGACCAGTTTCGCGAGCAGCGCCTGACCGGCCGCGCTCGGGTGGATGTCGCCACCGCCGTTGCACGGGTAGATCACGGTCTTGCCTTCTCCCGCTTCTTTGGCCTGGTTCGCTTCGCATTTCGCTTTGTTGACCGCGATGTCTTTCGGGTTGAACCATTCCGTGTATTTTTCGATCGCTTTTTTCTCTTTGAGGCTGCCTTCGGGCGCCGGGTTGATCTTCGGGAACGGGTTCGCGTATTTGGCGCCGAACGGAGCCACGGCCGCTGCCATTTTCGAGTTCAACGAAACCTGCAGCGCGTCGCTGCCCGGGAGCACGAACGACTCCGGGTTGTAGTAGCCGAGCACGACGATCGGGCCGCTGTAGTTGCCGTAGCTGGAGCTACGCATCAGGCCGAGGATCGTTTCGACGTTTTTGATGATGTGTGCGAACGTCGCCGGCGAGCTTTCGGCGATGCACGCCTTCACCGAATCGGCGATTTTGACTTCAATCGGTTCTTTTTCGTCCGTCGGCTGTTCGTATTTCGATTTGCCGGTCGTTTCAAATTCCGATTTGACTTCGGCTTCGCATTTCGCGACCGATGCGAGCTCGTCGTTTGAACCGATCTGGAACGTCACGGACTTGATTTCGTGCGCCGGCGCGCAGACCGATGCTTTGATGAAGCACGGGTTGAGCACGCTGATGTCGTTTTCGAGCTGCGAGAGCGTCGCCAGCCCGTTGTGCAGCGGCAGGCCCGAAGCGAAGTGATACGGGCACGCCGAGGTGCCGCTCGGGTCGACCGCTTTGCCCAGCGGGCCAGTGCCGATGAACGAGTCGCTCGTCTCACCGGGGCACGCGTTGTTCACGATCGTGATGCCTTTGTTTTCTTTGAACAGTTTTTTGGCGTACAGGTTGACGAAGCCACCTTCGAAGTACGACGGCGACTCATTCGGGAAGTTCACTTCGAATTTTTCCTGTGAGTAGCCGAAGCTGATCGAATCGCCGCTTGCCAGGTATGTCGTCACGGGCGGCGGTGTCGCAGCGCTCGCGGCCGACGCGAAGACGAGCGCGGAAAGCGCAAGCACGAGCGCCATACAGCACCCGATCAAGCGTCCGCGCGAGCGGAATACTGCAGAGCCGTTGATGGCTTGCATTCTCACATCCTCCTCTAAGAGCGGAGCACGCCAGCAAGTGTCCTCCCACGGCACGCCCCATCAAATGGAATTGTTCCCTCGACAACCCCACAACCCAACTGCGGCTGTAGAACGTGAGGAGCATAGCCAACGACGCGCCCACATGTCAAGTCCGGTTTATCGGGACGGCGCGCCGCGATGCGGGCTTTCCTCGGCGCGCGCCGGCGTCCGAGGCGGATGCGATCTTCTCTATATGAGCATCCTCGTGCTGGTCGTCGGAATCCTCTTGGGCGCAATCGCCGCCGCGGCTCTCGCACGCCCGAACCGGCGCCGGATGCGCGACGAGCTGAAGTCGATCTCGGTCGACGTCCTCGCGCAGACTGGCGACTCGCTCGCGCGGCGGCTCGCCGAGCAGCGCGAGGCCGAGCGTGAGCGCGCGAGCGGTGAGATGGCTCGACGCGCGGAGGAGTTCAAGGGCCTCGTGCAACCCGTGCAGGAGAAGCTCGGACGGATGGAGAGCGAGATCGGGCGGCTCGAGCGCGAGCGCCGCCAGGCGCACGGCGAGCTCGCGCAGATGGTGCGCACGCTCGGCGACGGCGTCGGCACGTTGCGCCAGGAGACCGGAAACCTCGTCTCGGCGCTGAAGCGTCCCTCGACGCGCGGCTCGTGGGGCGAGATCCAGCTGCGCAACGCGGTCGAGATGGCGGGCATGGTCGCCCACTGCGACTTCCTCGAGCAGAGCACGCTCCACGGCGAGGGAGGCGCGCTGCGGCCGGACATGCTCGTGCGACTGCCCGGAGGCAAGCTGATCGTCGTCGACTCGAAGGTCCCGCTCGACGCCTACCTCGCCGCGCTCGAGGCCGAGGGCGAAGACGAGCGCGAGCTGCAGATCGCCCGTCATGCCCGCCAGACGCGCGAGCACGTCTCGAAGCTAGCGGCGAAGAGCTACCACGCGCGTCTGGAGGCGACGCCGGAGTTCGTCGTCATGTTCGTCCCCTCCGACGGCATCTACCAGGCGGCGCTCGCGGACGATCCCGCGTTGATCGAGTTCGGCGTTCAGCAGCAGGTTTTGATCGCGACGCCGACGACGTTGATCGGGCTGCTGTGGGCGACGCACTACGGCTGGCGCGAAGAGCGGATCGCCCAGTCAGCTCGCGAGATCGCCGAGTCGGCGCGCGAGCTGCACCGGCGCCTTGGGCGCTTCGTCGAGCCGCTCGCGAAGGTCGGCCGTCAGCTCGACTCGGCGACGTCCGCCTACAACGAGGCGGTCGGCTCGTTCGACGGCCGCGTCGTGCCCCAGGTCCGGCGGATCGAGGCGGCCGGGGCCGCATCCGAGCGCTCGGTGGACGCGCCGTCGGCCGTCGAGACGACGGCGCGCACGGTCACGGCGCAGCTGGCGTCCGTCGCGCCGGACGCGGCGGGGGAGCATCCGCCGCAAGCGGAGCCGCAGGCGCCGCCTGCCGATCTCGCGCCGGTCGAGGAGCCGCAGACGCCGCCGGCGCTCGAGCTGACGCGCTCGCGTCAGATCTCCGCCGGTGCGCGGCCGTCACGACGATCAGCGTGAGCGCGATCGGCACGGTCGCCGGCAGCTCGTCGACGAACAGGAACATCAGGTCGAACGCGAGCGCGAGGCACGCCGCGAGCACGGCCGCGCGCGCCTGCGTCGAGCGCCCGAGCGCGAGCGCGAGCAGCGCACCGAGCGTGCCGGCGACGAACAGGTCGCCGTAGCCCATCACGGCGGAGCCGAGCGTCGCGTCCTGCAGGCGCGGCAGGCCGGCGGCGGGGTGCGCCGCGTTGAGCGCGCTGTTTGGCTTCTGCAGCAGATCGGAGATCACGAGCGCGGCGTCGGCGAGCGCCATCGCGACGATCCCGACGCCGAGCCAGCGCGGCGGCGTGACGCTCGCGAGCAGCACGCCCAGCGCGACACAGCTGAGCGCCGACAGCGCAACGGCGGCGGCCTCTCCGGCCAGCTCTTTGGGGAGCGCCCAAGCGAGCGCGAACAGCGCGATCACGAGCAGCGCCCGACGCGGACGCGCGCCGGGCGTGAGCCAGCCGAGCGCGAGCGCCGCGAGCGCCGGCACCGCGACGAGCGCTAGGTAGGTGAGCCCCTGCGCGCTCGCTCGTTCGGCGGCGCCGACGACCACGACGAAGCCGATCACCGACAGCGGCGGGATCAGCGCCCAGCGGCGGCCACGCAGCCGTCCCGCGCCCGCGATCGCGATCGCCGGGACGCGCGGGAGCGCGACGATCGCGCCCTGTGCGAGCGAGAGCAGCGCGATCGAGATCGAGAACGGCAGCATCGACGCTCGAGCTTCACGCGCCGCCGAGCTGAGCCGCCTTGACGATCAGCAGCACGACCGAGATCACCAGATACCCGCGCAGCGTCAACATCGCGACCTTGCGCCCCGTCGACCAGCGCGGGCGCTCGAGCAGCGCGAGCGGCGGCATCGTCCATTGCTCGCGCGGCGCCTGCGGCCCTTCCTCGACGACGGTCACGGCTTTGGCGCGCCGGCTCGATCTGAGCGTCATCGCCCCGAAGCCGCTCAGCGCAACGGCCACGACGGCGCCGCCGATCAGAGCGAACCTCGTCACGTCGATGTTCGGGAAGACGGTCGTCGCCATCAGGATCAGCGACAGCAGCACGAGCACCGCGACGATCACGCTCGCGACCACGTTCAGCCACGTGCGGTTGCGCCACGGCCCGAGCACCTCGCGGTCGTTGCACAGCAGCAGCAGGAAGACGCTCGCGCTCGGCAGCAGCACGCCCGCGAGCGCCTGAACGGCCTCGGTGATGACGCCGAGCGGAGCGCCGGGGATCAGCACGATCGCGGCCGCGCCGGCGACGAGCCCGGCGAAGATCCCGTAGAACAGCTTCGCGTCGCGGAAGCTGCGGTGCAGCGAGCTCTTCGTGCCGAACACGTCCCCGAACGCGTAGCTCGTCGAGAGGGTCAGCGCGCCGGCGCCGATCAGCGACGCGTTCAGCAGCACGACCGCGAAGAACACGCCGGCGACCGAGCCGAGCCGACGACCGAGGTCGGTGGCGGTCGCGCCGGCGTCGACGAACTGCCCGACGTACGGCGTTCCACGGAACGCGAACGCCGAGACGCAGACCAGCGCCGCGGCGCCGACGACGACGACGACCGCTCCGATCCACGTGTCGAGGCGCTCGTAGTTGATCCAGCGGGGAGTGATCCGCTTGTCGATGATGTTCGACTGCTGGAAGAACAGCTGCCACGGCGCGACCGTCGTGCCGACGACCGCGATGATCAACAGGACCGACGTCGAGTTGGCGCCGCCCGCGATCGAGGGAACGACGAAGTCCTGCGCGACTTTGCCCGCTTCGGGATGCGCCATGAAGAACAGCGGGATCACGAGGAAGTTGGCCGCCACGAACACGAACATCCCGCGCTCCCAGGCGCGGAAGCTGCCGCTCACGGTCATCCCGATGAGCAGCGCGGCGGCGACCGGGACCGCGAGGTACTTGGAGACGCCGAAATAACCCAGCGCGAGGCTGACGCCGATGAACTCCGTCACGATCGTCAGGAAGTTCAGGACGAACAGGTCGCCGACGGAGAACCAGCCCCAGAAGCGCCCGAAGCGCTCGTTGATCAGGCGCGCGTGGCCGACGCCCGTGACCGCCCCGAGGCGGACGACCATCTCCTGGTTGACGACGAGCACCGGGATCAGCAAGAGCAGCACCCACAGCAGGCTCGTGCCGTAGTTCTGACCGGCCTGCGAGTACGTCGCGACGCCGCCGGCGTCGTTGTCGCCGACCATCACGATCAGCCCGGGGCCGATGATCGCGAGCAGCGCCATCGTCCGCGAGCGCAGCCCGCGGCGACCCTCCTCGTGCTGCCCGATCGTGCCGAACGCGCCGCGAATGTCGCCGACGTGCGCGGAGTCGAGCACCGCGCGCTCGCGCGTCGGGGGGGTCTCTCGCGCCGGTGGCGCCGGCGGATTCACTGCCATCTGCTCGGCCTCCTAGGGCTCCGCGCGCAGCTTCCGCGGCGGCCTCCCGGAGAGCCTGCGCCGGCTAGATTCGAACCGGCGAGGTGACGCCCGAGACGGCTGCCGCGACGCAGCTACTTCGCGGAAGTTCGCTGTCTTGATTTGCGGTCGGGTCGTGCATGCTCGTGGACGATCTTGGAGCGGCGCTCAGCGGAGCGCCAGCAGAGCGTAGCAACCCGCCGCTCGCGCTAATCGCGAGCCAGGCCGTAGCGCCGACGCCAGTCCGCCGGCAGCGTCAGCTCGAGCACATCGTCGACCGAGACGGCCCCGATCATGCGGCCGTCGACGTCGACGACCGGGATCGAGAGCAGGTTGTAGTCGGTCATCACACGCGCGATCTCGGGCACGTCGGCGTCGGCCGAGACGACCGGCGCGCCGTCGTGCGTCAGCGTCGAGACGTCGCGCTCCTCGGCGGCGCGAATCAGCTCCGCGAGACACACGGCCCCGACCAGACGGCCGCCCGCCCCGATGACGTAGACCGACTCGATCTCCGAGGCGGGGATCTCGCTCGCGCGCACCGACGAGAGCGCCGCGGCGACCGTCGCGTGATCGGCGACCGCCACGTAGTCGGGGTTCATGACGCCGCCCGCCGTCGAGGGGTTGTAGCCGAGCAGCCCGCGGATCTTCCGCTGCTTGGCGGCGGGCAGCAGGTTCAGCACGGGGATCCGTCGGTCCTGGTCGATCTCCAGCAGTAGATCGGCGGCGTCGTCGCTCGCCATGCGCGAGAGGACGGCGGCGACGTCCGCGTCCGAGCGATTGCGCAAGAACTCCAGTTGGTGCTCCTCGTCGAGCTCCTCGAACACGTCGGCCTCGAGCTCCTTGTCCTGCCCGACGGCCTGCATGATCTCCTCCCCCTCCTGATGTGACGCTGCCTCCACCAGATCGGCGATCTGGGCCGCGTGCAGCCGGGCCAGGCGCAGCGGACGCAAACGCAGGCGCGAGGTCGGGACGTGGCCGACGAACGGCTCGGTCTCAGACCACGGAACGAGCTGGTCGTCCTGCGCCTGGTGGGCGCGGAAGCGGCGCGGCAGCAGCCGGCGCACGCGCGCCCGCAAGCTTGGGTCGATCGCCGTGACCCGCCAAGTGCCGGACTCACACGCGAGCTCGACCTCGTTCGCGCGCACGAGGCGAGCCGTGTTGACGTTGATCAAGCTACGCCCGAGCACGTCCGCGCGCAGCATCAGCTCACCCGGGCGCCGCTCGAACTGACCGAGGTTCAGCTTCGTCGTCGACGTGCGCGCAGCGGCCGGCTCGAGGTGCGCGATTCGCCCCGCCGGGACGAACATGTCGCGGCCGGCGATCCGCGCCATCAGGCCGGTCACGGGCGGCAGACGATCGCCGAGGTCGAGCCGCGCGATCACGTCCTCCACCCGGCCGAGCCGCTTGCCGGCGGAGTCGAGCAGCGGGCTGCCGACGAGCGAGGACAGATGCAGGACGGCGTCAGGCATTCCCAACTCTCGAACAGGCTACTCGACGAGCAGCGTCGCGCCGATCGCGCCGCCGAGGTCGCCAAGCGACGCGACGTGGACGTCGGGTGGGCGGAAGTCGGCGAACAGGTGCGGCTGCATCGCCTTCGCGATCCGCTTCGCGTAGGGCTCGCCGAGCCGAATGCCAAGACCGCCGCCGACGATCACGCACTCGACGTCCAACACGTTGACGACCGACGCGACGCCGGCGCCGAGCGCGCCGAGCGCGCGCTCGATCATGTGCGTTGCGAGCTCGTCCTCGCGCTCGAGCGCGCGCGCCCAGATCCCGCTCGTCAGCCGCGTGCGATCGCGCTCCTTCATCAACTTGAACAGGTCGGTGCGCCTGCCCTTCTCGAGCTCCTTGCGGGCATGCGCTTCCATCGCGGCGCGACCGGCATACGCCTCCATGCAGCCGCGCCGACCGCACGTGCAGCGGGCGCCGTCGAGCTCGACGACGACGTGTCCGATCTCGCCCGCCGCGCCGCGCCCTTCCCACGGCTTGCCGTCGAGCACGAGCCCGCCGCCGACGCCCGTTCCCCAGAAGACGCCGAGCAGCGATTTGTACGGCTTGCCCGCGCCGAGCTGGAACTCGGCGTCGGTCGCGACCTGCACGTCGTTGCCAAGCGCCACGGGCGCGCCGAGCGCGCGTCCGAGCGTCTGTGCGAGCGGGAAGCTGCCCTCCCACCCGGGCAGGTTACGCGCGCTCGTGACCGCGCCGTCTTCGATCGTCCCCGGCGAGCCGACGCCTACGCCGGCGAGCGCGGAGCCCTCGACGTGCGCTTCTGCCGCCGCGTCGCTCAACGCCGCCGCCATCGCCTCGGCGACGTCGGGCGGACCGCCGCTCGTCGGCGTCGGGCGTCGGGCGGAGCCGAGCACGTTGCGCTCGTCGTCGACGATGACCGTCTGGATCTTCGTGCCGCCGAGGTCGATCCCGCCGTAGGCCGCCATTCGAGCCTGATGATCGCAGACCCGTCACGCGCCGAACGACGCGTTTCTCCGCGCCGAGCGACGCGCCGTCGATTTCGGCGTTTGCAGGATTTATCCGCGCTTGCGGGGTTTCTTCAACCCCTCTTACAGCCCAGGCGCAGCATCGAGGCCGATGCCACGACAATCGGGGGCCCCATGGTTCGTCTACGCGCTCGCCGCCTCGCTCGCCGGCGCGATCGCGGCGGCGGTCCTGATCGTCGGGCCGACGTCGAGCGGGGCGGCCTCGGCCAGCACGCGCACGATCACCGCGCAGCGCGGCGTCGTCCAGTCAACCGTCTCCGGCAGCGGCAACATCGAGGCCGCCAGCCAGCTCGACCTCGGCTTCAAGACGAGCGGCACGGTGACGCGGATCGACGTGACCCAAGGCGAGCGCGTCGGGCAGGGTCAGTTGCTCGCGACGCTCGATCCGCAGAACGCGGAAGTCACGCTCGAACAGGCCAAGGCCAGCCTCCAGTCCGCCGAAGCGGCCCTCTCCCGCGAGGAAGAAACCAACGGCGAATCCTCCGGTCAGGGCGCGAGCACGGGCGAACGCTCGCCGACGGCCACCGCGTCGACGAGCCCGCAGGCGACGAGCCCGCATGCGACCAGCCCGCAGGCGACGAGCCCGACCGCGGCGACGGGGACCGGCAAACCGACCAGCACGAGCGCTAGCTCGACGATCAGCGCGGCGACGCGCGAAGCGAACATCGCCTCGGCGAAGGCCGCCGTCAAGAGCGATCGGCTGACGGTCAAGCGCGACGAACAGTCGGTCGCCGACACGCGCCTCCTCGCGCCGGAGAGCGGCACGATCGTCTCGTTGTCGGGCGAAGTCGGAGAAACGGCCTCCGGCGGCGGCACGAGCAGGGCTTCGAGCTCCGCCGAAGGGTCCTCGGGCGGCGGCGCATCCGCGGCCGAAGCGGGCGGAGGCAAAGGCGCGACAGGCGGCACGAGCGCGAAAGCGTCCTCCGGCGCCGCCTCGTCGAGCTCGGCGTTCGCGGTGCTGAGCGACCTCAGCGCGATGAAGCTCGTCGTCCCGCTGAGCGAGTCCGAAGTCGGCAGCGTCAAGGCCGGGCAGCCGGCGACGGTGACCGTCGAAGCGCTCAAAGGCGTGAAGCTCGCCGCGCACGTCGCCGAAGTCGCGGCGCTGCCGACGAGCAACAGCGGCGTCGTCAGCTACGACGTGACGTTCGACCTCGACCAGCTCGAAGCGGGCGTCAAAGCGGGCATGAGCGCGAGCGCCGAAGTGGTCGTCGCGCAGGCCGAAGGCGTCAACGTCCCGACGAGCGCGATCTCAGGCGGCAGCGTCACCGTGATCCGCGGCGGCAAGCAGGTGCGCCAGCAAGTCACGACCGGGCTCGCCGGTAATAGCTCGACGATCGTCCTCAGCGGCTTGAACGCCGGCGAACGCGTCGTGCTGCCGCTGTCGTCCGCGAGTGGGGCGAGCAGTCTGCTCTCGCGCCTGGCCGGCCGTGGCGGAGCACTCGGAGGCGGCGGCCTCGGCGGCGGCGCGGCCCTGGGCGGCGGCGGCTTCGCGCGCCGCGCGCTCGGCGGCGGACCGGGCGGTTGAGATGGCGATCGAGTTGCGTGAGGTCTCCAAGACGTACGAGCTCGGCACGATCAGCGTCCGCGCGCTGCGCGACGTCTCGCTGAGCATCGCGCACGGCGAGTTCGTCGCGATCATGGGCAGCTCGGGCAGCGGCAAGAGCACGTTGATGAACATCCTCGGCTGCCTCGACGCGCCGAGCAGCGGTCGCTACCTGCTCGACGGGATCGACGCCGCGCGGATGGACGAGGACGACCTCGCCGACCTGCGCAACCGCAGAATCGGCTTCGTCTTCCAGAGCTTCAACCTCGTCGCGCGGACGAGCGCGCTCGCGAACGTCGAACTTCCGCTCGCCTACGCCGGCCTGAAGGGAGCCAGGCGACGGCGGCGCGCCGTGCGGGCGTTGCAGGCCGTCGGCATGGGCAACCGCATTCACCATCAGCCGTCCGAGCTCTCCGGCGGTCAGCAGCAGCGCGTCGCCGTCGCGCGCGCGATCGTGACGAACCCGTCGCTGATCCTCGCCGACGAGCCGACCGGCAACCTCGACTCGCATTCGACCAGCGACGTGCTGCGGGTCTTCACGCAGCTCAACGACGAAGCACGGACCGTCGTGCTGATCACGCACGAGCCCGACGTCGCCGAGCGCGCGAGCCGGGTCATCCGCCTCAGCGACGGACGGGTCGCCGAGGACCGCCCGCTCGCGGGCGCCGCCGTGGAGGCCCGCGCATGATCGGACGCGAGACGCTGCACACGGCGTGGGGCGGCATCGTCGCGAACAAGCTGCGCTCCGGCCTGACGATCCTCGGCATGACGATCGGCGTCGCGTCGGTGATCGTCCTGATCGCCGTCGGCAACGGCTCCTCGGAGGCGGTCACCTCGCAGATCCAGAGCCTCGGCACGAACGTGCTGATCGTCTTGACCGGGGGCCTGCGCGGCGGCGCGCGCGCGAGCATCGCTCCAAGCGTGTCGCTGACCAAACAGGACGCCGAAGCGCTGCAGAACAAGAGCCTCGCTCCGGACGTGCAGAGCGCCTCGCCGGTCGTCGACGCCACCAGCGTGAAACTCGTCTCCGGCGGCACCAGCTACGAACCGTCGAGCTTCGTCGGCACGACCCCCTCTTATCTCGTCGCGCACAACTACAAGATCGCCGAAGGCGCCCCGTTCACGAGCGCCGACGTCAGCCAGCACAAGCGCGTCGCCGTGATCGGCCAGACGGTGCTCGAAGAACTGTTCGCCGGACAGAGCGCCGTCGGTCAGAGCATCAAGGTCAACGGCTCGAGCTTCGAAGTCGTCGGAGTGCTCGCGAAAAAGGGCTCCAACGGGGCGACCAACCAGGATGACGTCGTGATGGCGCCGATCTCGACCGTGCAGGACTCGCTGACGGGGTTCGGCGCGATCAACTCGATCACGGTCCAGGCGAAGTCGCAGTCGGCGCTGAACGCGGCCGAAGCGGAGGTCACGCAGACGCTCGAGGAACGCCACAACATCACGAACACCGCCGAACCGGGCTTCCAGGTGCTCAACCAGGGCTCGCTGCTGGAAACGTCGAGCTCGACGAGCAGCGTGTTCACGACGCTGCTCGGCGAGGTCGCCGCGATCTCGCTGCTCGTCGGCGGTATCGGCGTGATGAACATCATGCTCGTCAGCGTCACCGAGCGCACACGCGAGATCGGGATCCGCAAGGCCGTCGGCGCGCGCCGCTCGGACATCCTCACCCAGTTCCTCACCGAGGCCGTGCTCGTCTCGTTGATCGGCGGGACCGCCGGCGTGCTCGTCGGCGTGATCGGCAGCCAGTTCAAGATCGCGGGCGTCCAGCCGGCGATCGCCACGTACTCGATCTTCCTCGCCTTCGGCGCCGCGGCCCTCTCGGGGCTGTTCTTCGGCACCTACCCGGCCGCCCGCGCGGCGGCCCTCAGACCGATCGAGGCGCTGCGCTTTGAGTGACGCACTTCCACCCACCGAGGAGCCAGACATGACCGATGACGAGATGCCGCCGCCGCGCCCACGCCGGCGGCTGTTGACGCCGCTGCCGCTGGCGCTGCTCGCGGCGCTGGCGATCGCGTGCGGCTTCATCGCCGGCGTGCTCGTCGAGAAGGGGCAAGCAGGCTCCGGCACGTCGACCGGCGCGAATGGCGCCGCCGCCGGTGGCAGCCTTGTCGCACGGCTGGCGTCGCTTCGCGGCGGCGCGGGCGCAGGCTCGACCTCCACCTCAAGTGCAGGCTCAGGCGCGAGCGGCGGAGCGACCGGCGGCCGGCTCGGCGGCGGCGTCGGCGCGACGATCGGACAGGTTGCGTACGTCTCCCACGGCGCACTTTACGTGACGACGCTCGAAGGGAACACCGTCAAGGTCACGGCGGCGCCCGGCGCGACGGTCACGAAGAGCGTCGACACGAGCACCGGCGGGGTCCACCCCGGCGAAACGGTCATCGTCACGGGCGCGCCCGGCGCGAACGGCGCGATCGCCGCGCAGTCGATCCGCGCAGGCGCGGCGGGAGCCGGCGGCCTCGGCGGCGGCGGCGCAGCCCTGTTCGGCGGCTCCAGCCGATCCTCCGGAGCCAGCGGAGCCTCCGGGAGCGGCGGGCAGGGCGCCGGCGGCGGCGAACAGGCGCTGTTCGGCAAGGGCTGACGACGTCCGCTCGCCTCGCCGGCGAGCATCCCTTCTTCGATCACGAAACCAAAGGAGCTCAATGTCTCAACGCAAGAGCAACAGACGCAAGCCGGTGGGCCGCCTGGAGGCAGCTGCGGCCGCGTCGATCGCGGTGCTGCTCGCCGGAGTCCTGCTGTCGGCGTGCGGCGGCGGCTCGAGCACGGCCAGCACGGCCGGCAGCGCCAGCACGAGCGCGTCCTCGACGGCGCCGGCGGGAACGCGCGGCCAGTTCCGAGCTCGCGCCGCGGCGCTGCGCGCGTGCTTGAAAAAGGAAGGCATCACGTTGCCGGAACGCAAACCTGGCCAGAACGGTCAACGCCCAGGTGGCCTGTTCAGCCTCGGTGGCGGCTTGCGGCTGCCGAAAGGCATAACGCGCGCGCAGCTGAAGGCGGCGTTGAAGAAGTGCGGCGGCAACTTCGCCGGCGCCCGGCGCTTCGGCGGCGGCGCGCGCAACACGCAGCGACTGGCCAAGTTCGTCGCGTGCATGCGCCAGAACGGCGTCAACCTGCCGGCGCCGAACACGTCCGGCAAGGGGCCGGTGTTCAACACGAACGGGCTCGACACGGCGAGCGCGACGTTCCGCAAGGCCGACGCAAAATGCGTGCGCGAACTGATCCCACCGGGCGGCGCCGGCGCTGGGCCGGGCTCCGGGCCACCGGGCGGACCACCCGCTTAGGACGACGCGCGACGCGACGCCCGGGCGCGACCGGGCGTCGCGCGCGCTACCGCTTCGGGTCCTTGATCGCCGAGCCGCTCGGCTTGGCCGTGACCTTCGGCGCCGGCAGCGAGCCGATTCGCGAGACGAGCTGATTCCACTGGGTGCTGCTGAGCGGGCTCGGCGCGACGATCGGCGCCGGCGCGGTCTTGCCGGCGCCGGCCGAGTGAGCGGCCTTCGCGGCGGCCGCCGGGCTCAGCGGCACGTCGCCGGCCACGGGCTGGAAGCCAATGTGAATGTGGTTCCAGTGTTCGGGCATCGCGAGCGTGTTCGGCGCGCCCGGATACTGCATCAGGCTGATGATCTGGTGCGGCACGAATTCGCCCTGGAGCGTCAACAGCGCGCGGATCGTCAGGTCGGCGATCGAGCCGGCGCCCTGGTGACCGGCGATCGGGACGCCGTTGATCGCGGAGATGTCGACGGCGTCGCCGGTGTAGTGCTCGGATACGAAGCCCGAGACGGTCATCTCGCTATGGCCGCAGCGCAGCGCGCTGACGGTCGGCTTCAGCCCGATCCGCGATAGGAACTCGAGCACCGCGAGCACGCGCTTGTCGATCGCGCCCGAGGCGATGTCCTGCCGTCCGCATGCGTAGATGCCGATTCCCGGATCGGAGAGCACGGTGCGCTCGAGTTCGCCCTTGGAGAGCAGGAACACGCCGCTGGCGGTCGCGCCGAGCAGGTCCGTGTTGCCGCTGGCGCCCTGCGGATGCAGGGCGGTGCTCAGCTGCATCCAGTTCGCGAGGATCGGACGCGGGTCGATCGTCGCGCTGTCGCCGCCCGGGCGGATCGCGAAGCCGAGATGGCCGTCGTGAGCGTGCAGCGGCGTGCGCACGCGTCCGAGCACGGTGCCCTTGGAGACGATCGATCCGACCCGCAGCGGCAGCACGCCGCCGGCCTTCGTCGAGCGCGAGGAGGCGCGGCGAGCGGCCGCCGAGGCGATCGCGTCGGGGTTGCCCGGGTGCGCGAACAGGCGCACCTTGCCGGTCTGCACGGGCGCCGGTTCCACTTCGCCGGATGCGCCGGAGGCGCTTGCCGGCGCGCCCGAGGCGGGCGCTTTGACCTTCAACGTCAGCGGCGGGTGGCCGCCGGCGGTCGCCGGCAGCTTCGGCTTCGATTCGCCGCCGGCGGCGACCGCCGGCGGCGCCGGCGTCGTCGCCGAGGCAGCCGCGCGCGGCTGCCTCGGCTTGCGGTACTGCGAGGCGATGCTGCCCATGCCGGAGTACGTGAAGACGTCGCCGTAGACGTCGCGCAGCACGACGTACCGCCCGAGCTTGCTCGAGTGGCCGAGTTTGACGATGCGCCCGTCCTGCGCGGCGACGACGTCGGCGTTCGGCGAGCTCATCAAGTCGATCAGCTGCAGCGGCTGTGACTTCCTCGCGCCGCTCGCAGCCGAGGCGGCGGCCGACGGCGCGGGCGCCGCGCCGGAGGTCGCGCTCGTGCCCGGCGAAGCGCCGGTCGTCGGCGTGGAGGCCGGCTTCGCGGCGCCTGCGAGCGCGGTCGCTCCGGCCGTTGCGCTCGAGCTGCTCGCGCGCGCGACCGATTCGCTCGACAACGCACCCCACGTGACGTGCTTGCCGGCGACCGGCAGCTCGCCGTCGGTGAGACCGGTCAGCGTCGCGATCACGCCCTTCGGATAGCTCGAGATCAGCTTCGCGCGAAGCAGCACCGACTGGACGTATTCCTCGGAGTGGTTGTACGCGAGGATCGCCGCGTGCAGGTCGGTCGCAGCGCCGGCGGCGCGCAGGTAACGCGCGGCGGCGAACACCGCGTCGACCGGGTTGTACGGGTCGGCGTAGCCCGAGTTGAGCGCGTCGACGCCGTACTGGATCCAAGTCGCCGGCATGAACTGCATCCAGCCGACGGCGCCGGCCGTCGATACCGACAGGTCGGTTCCGTAGTTGGTCTCGATTTCGTTGATCGCCGCGAGGATCTGCCACGGGACGCCGTACTGCACGGCCGCCGCCTGGTAGATCGGAAGCAGGAACAGCGGGATCCGGTAGAAGTCGAGCGCCTGCGTCGACGCCGCCGAGCCGGCCAGCTCGGCCGCCAGCGCGCCGACCTGCGCGGCGACGACTTCCGGCGGCGCGGCGACGTTGTTGGCGCCGTTCGCGCCGGGCGCCTGCGTGCCGGTCGTCGGTTTGGCGCCCGTCGTCGTCGCGTTTTCGCGCTTCGCTTCGGTCGTCTTCTGGCCGCGCTGAACGACGACGGTCGGCCGTTTGGCGGACGGCTTCGGCGGCGGCGGTTTGCTCTCGCCGCTCGTCGTGGTCGCCGGCGGCGGCGTCGCGCTCGTCGTCGTGGACGGCGTCGTGGTCGGCGTCGTCGTCGGAGCGGGCGTCGTCGGAGCAGGCGTCGAGGTCGTCGTCGGCGGCGCCGGCTTCGGCGATTCCTGGCTGGTCGCTTCGGTCGAGGTGCTCGTCGTCTGCGAGCCTTCGCCCGCGCTGCCGCTCGATTCGGCCGCAAGCGCACCGCCCGCGAGCGGCCCGAACGCCGTCAGGCCGCTGCCTGCGAGCGCCGAGACGAGGATCCGCCAAGCCAGCCCGCGTCGCGTGCTCGCGGACATCATGCGGCGGTCTCGATCATCGTCTGGTGGTCCCATGGTTGTGGTCGGCGCAGCCAACCCACAATCGCGGGGGACGCCCTCCCGAATTCATATCGGCAGGCAACCACGAGCTAGTAAAGGATTCGTAATCGTGTTGCACAATCGGTGCGTCGGCAAGCGCGAGTGCGCCGGAAACCGCCGCGGCGCGTAAGCGTACCCGAGGAGAGAGACGCAGAAACCACCCGCAATCGAGCGCCCAACGCGACTGCCTCGCCCGTGAGCGCCGCAGGCGCTAGGCTGACGCGCATGGAAACGGTCCTCTCGGTCCTGCAGGTGATCATCGCGGTGATCGTGATCTTCCTCGTGCTGATGCACTCGGGCAAGGATTCCGGCCTGTCGGGAGCGTTCGGCGTCGGCAGCGGGACCGGTCCGCTCGGCGGCGGCTCGATGGTCGAGCGCAACCTGAACCGCTGGACGATCTTCTTCTCGATCCTGTTCGTCGTGAACGCCGTCCTGCTGCTCAAGCGCCCCTGGGCGTAGCTCTCTAATCCTCGACTTCAGGGTCAGTCTTTGGGCGGTCGTCGAGCGCCTCGAGACGGTTCAGGATCTCGAGGCCCTCCGACCGCAGCGCGGCGTCGAGCGACGCGTAGTCCTCACGCGAGAGCTTGCCCGTGCGGAAGTCGAGCTCGGCGTCGCGGATCTCGCGGTACTTGGCCTCGCGTTCGGCCTCGAGCTCGGCGCGCTCGGGCGAGACGCGCTCGCGCTTGCGCTCCGGCGGACGCGCGAGGCTCGCGCGCAGTGGAGCGGCGATGACGGCGATCACGACGGCGAGCAGCGCGAACGCGAGCAGCGCGACCAAGACCTCCACTCAGCGCCTCGGCGGCCGGCGATCGGTGGCGCGTCGTCGCATCCGCGCGTCAGGCGCGCGCGAGCCCGTGCGCGGAGCGCGAGCGCAGCGCGACGCGACGACGCACCGTGCTCGGCGCCGGCCAGATCGCGATCAGGCCGCCGCCGAAGACGATCAGACCGCCGATCCAGATCCACATGACGAGCGGCGAGACGATGAAGTGGAATTCCGCGGCCGGCGGGTGCTTGAGGTATTCGCGCGCCAGCACGCCGATCGCGATCGGCGCCTCTTCGGCCGACAGCGTGCGATTGCCGATCGTCACGATCCGCTGCAACGCGGGCGTCGAGATGTCGGGCGCGATTGCCGTCCACACGTCGCGCGTCAGGCCGGCGCTCATGCTGATATGGCTGACCGCCTGGCCGCCGATCAGGTGGCCGACCGAGCCCTGCGCCGGTTCGCCGGAGTCGTAGAAGCCCTCGCTCGGTCGCAGCGTCGCCACATGCCGCTTGCCCTTGCTGACGTCGAGCACGGCGCCGAGGGCGAGCGTCGAGCCGGTGTGCGCGCGGTCTTCCTTCGGCGTGATCGTCGCGGTCGGGCGCACGTAGCGGATCGTGTACGAGCCGACTCGCGTCGAGCCGCCGACGGCGATGCGCTGCTCGACGGCGTGCTGGAACGAGGACGACGCGGCGACGCCGACGAACAGCACGGCGATCCCGACGTGCACCACATAGCCGCCGTAGCGGCGGCGGTTGCGGCGCACGAGCGCAAGCAGCGCGAGCGGCGGCGGCTCGCCGGCGATCGCGCGACGCGCGCGCGTACCGCGCACGAACTCCTGTGCGACGCTGGCGAACACGAAGCCGGCGCAGCAGAACATCGCCAGCGCGAACGGTCGCTCGGTGACGCCCGCGGCGACGAGCACGACGAGCGTCGCCAGCGCGCCGAGCAGCGGCGCGAGGAAGTTGCGCCGCGCGTTGGCGAGCGTCGCGCGGCGCCACGCGATCACCGGGCCGATCCCGCTCAGCAGCACGAGGATCAGCGCTAGCGGAACCGTGTAGCGATCGAACCACGGCGGCCCGACCGACGCTTCGGTGCCGGTCAACGCCTCGGAGATCAGCGGGAAATAGGTACCCCAGAAGATCACGAAGCAGAGCGCGACGAGCACGACGTTGTTGGCGAGGAAGAGCGATTCCCGCGAGAGCAGCGAGTCGAGGCGGTGCTCGGAGCGCAGCACGTCGCGCCGCGAGACGACGAGATAGATCGAGCCGGCGATCAGGATGCCGATCAGCACGACGAACGGCACGCCGAGCGTCGCGCCGCCGAACGCGTGGATCGAGTTGAGGATGCCGCTGCGGACGAGGAACGTGCCCATGACCGCGAGCGTGCCCGTCGCGAGCACGAGCGACACGTTCCAGACCTTCAGCATCCCGCGTTTCTCCTGGATCATCAGCGAGTGCAAGAAGGCCGTGCCGGTCAGCCACGGCATCAGCGAGGCGTTCTCGACGGCGTCCCAGCCCCAGTAGCCGCCCCAACCGAGCTCGGAGTAGGACCAGCGCGCGCCGAGCAGGATGCCAACGCCGAGGAACAGCCACGCCGCGAACGCGAAACGGCGGATCGCTTTGATCCAGTCGGCGTCGACGCGGCGGGTCGCGAGCGCGCCGACGGCGAACGCGAGCGGGATCGTGCACAGCGTGTACCCCGAGTACAGCATCGGCGGGTGGATCATCATCGTCGGGAAGCGCAGCAGCGGATCGAGCCCGACGCCTTCCGCCGGAGCGGGGCTCGTCGTGGCGAACGGCGTCGCGTAGAAGATCATCAACGAGATGAAGAAGGCGGCGAAGCCGAGCAGCACGGCGGTCGCGTACGCGGCGATGTCGCGCATCCGCCGCCGCACGAGGAACAGCGCGAGGCTCGACCACAGCGACAGCAGCCACGCCCACAGCAGCAGCGAGCCTTCCTGCGAGGACCACACCGCGGCGGCGCGGTAGAACGTCGGCGTCGTGCGGCTCGACGTGTCGGCGACCGTGTTGAACGCGAAGTCGTTGCGCAGGAACGCGATCTCGAGCACCGCGAACGCCGTGGTCAGGATGATCGCGAGCGCGTACACGGCGCGGCGCGCCGACTCGCTGAACTCGACGCGCCCCGTGCGCACGCCGTACACCGCCGCGAAGATGCCGTACGCGCAGACGACGAGCGCCAGCAGCAGGCAGATGCGACCGAGATCGGCCACTCAGTAGTTCTGTTTCTCGCCCGCCGGAGCGGTCTTGTACTTCGACGGGCACTTCGTGATCAGCGAGTTGCGTTCGCCGACGAACCGGCCGCCCTGTTTCTCGACCGTCACGATCACCTCGCGCCCTTCGCGAAACGGATCGGGCACGGTCCCAGAGTAGGACACCGGGATCGCCGTGCCGCCGACGCGGTCGGCGACGCTGAAGTCGAGCCCGTCGCCTTCGTGGCGCACCGATCCGGCGACGACCTTGCCCGTCAGCTGGTAGCTGCGGCCAGGCTGCGCCTGGCGTAGCAGCTGACTGGGACTGAGCGCCGGGCTCGCAGCGCTGAAGCTCGTGTAGATCAGCGCGCTCGCGAGCAGCACCGCGGCGCTCAGCGCGACGACGAGACGCACCGTTCGCTTCCGCGCGGGATTCACGCCGTCAGTATCGCAAACCGCTTTGCGCCCGTGCCGCCCACGTCGGCCGCGTCGTCGCGCACGCAGAGGTCGAACGATCGTCCAGCGATTCCCCGCGGCTGCGAGGAAATCGAAGGTGCGGAGCGAAACCTTTGAGCGTGAGCAGGGTCTTCTCTACTAGAGCGATGCGAGCGAACATCCCCCAAACGCTCCGCCACCCGCGGCGCACGCGCGAAGAACGGCACCGCCCGGAGGGCGCACGCGCGGCGGCGGACGCGCCTGCGCGCGCCGCCGACCTCGCGGTCCAGCGCGCGCGCAACGCCGGCGGCCCGCTAGACGAGGCGTCGTACGCGTGTGCCTGCGGCTACGTCTTCCGCGCGCCCGTCTCGACGACGGTCGCCTGCCCGCACTGCCGCGCGCAGCAAGCCTGGTAGCGCGCCGAATTGCGCTCACTTGGCGGCGAAATCGCCCCCCTCCGCGCGGGGGCGCGAGACGTGCGTCGCCGCGCGCCGACAGGCACAGGACGCGGCGGCGGCGTCGCCGCATCGACATTGCGCCCTGACTTGATTTTCTAGATATTGTCGATATCTTCGCTGAGCTTAGTCTGTTGATCCGCTGCGGGCATTCGCCCGCGTCGCGCTCGGAGCGTGGGTTTGCACGTAGATCCGTACATAGTCCTCGGCAGCGCCGTGATCGGCTTCCTCGTCGGTATGACCGGCGCCGGCGGCGGGGCGCTGATGACGCCGATGTTGATCCTGCTGTTCAGCGTCAAGCCGTCGGCGGCGATCTCGAGCGATCTCGTCGCGGCGGTCGTGATGCGCCCGATCGGCGCGGGCGTGCACCTGCGCCAGCGCACCGTCAACACACGTCTCGTCGGCTGGATGGTGCTCGGCTCGGTGCCAATGGCGTTCCTCGGCGCGTACCTGTTGAGCCTGATGGGACACGCGAAGAGCGCGCAGGAAAACATCGAGGTCGTGCTCGGCGCCGCGCTGCTCGTCGGCGCCGGCGCGATGGTCGTGCGTTACGTGCTCGACCGCCGCGACGGTCGCGAGCGCACGGCGACGGTCAACGAGATCGCCGTGCACCCGTTGCGCAGCGTCGCGATCGGCATGATCGGCGGTGTGATCGTCGGGATGACGTCGGTCGGCGCGGGCTCGCTGATGATCGTGATGCTGCTGTTCCTCTATCCGATGATCGGCGCGAAGCAACTCGTCGGAACGGACCTGACGCAGGCCGTCCCGCTGACGCTCGCCGCCGCGCTCGGCGCGCTGGCTTTTGGTCACGTCGAATTCGGCGTGACGGTTTCGCTGATCATCGGCAGCGTCCCGGCCGTGCTGATCGGCTCGCTGCTTTCCTCGAGCGCGCCCGACCGCTACATCAGGCCCGTCATCACGTTCGTGATCGCCGCCTCCGGTCTGAAGTACGTCGGCGTCGAAACGACGGCGCTCGGTTGGATCCTGTGCGGTGCGCTGCTCGTGCTCGGCGGCGGCTGGCTGGCGGTCAAGCGCCCGTGGACGCGCCCCGCGCCCGGCGAGAGCACGCCTGATAGCACGGCTGAGCCGCCACTCGAGGAGCCCGCGCTGCTGCGCACCGACGCGCTCGAGATCGAGCGGAGCTAGAGCCGCGGCGGACGCCGGCGCGAACCGACGGCGCGGAACCGGATCGCGTGCCGCGTCGGAACCGCGTGCCGCGTCTACTTGATGTGCATCCCCGAGATCGCGCGGCTGATCACGAGCTGCTGGATCTCGGCGGTGCCCTCGAAGATGTCGTAGATCTTCGCGTCGCGGTGCCAGCGCTCGACGGGGAACTCCCGCGTGTAGCCGTTGCCGCCGAGGATCTGGATCGCGCGCTCGGTCACCCACACGGCGACCTCACCCGCCTTCAGCTTCGACATCGAGCCCTCGGCGTTCTCGAACGGGACCTGGTTGCGACCCATCCACGACGCGCGCCAGACGAGCAGTCGCGCGGCGTCGATCTCGAGCTTCATCCGCGCGAGCGTGAACGCGATCGCCTGGTTCTCGATGATCTTGCGACCGAACTGCTCGCGCTCCTTGGCGTAGTCGAGCGCGTACTCATACGCCGCGCGAGCGATCCCGAGCGCCTGCGAGCCGACCGTCGGGCGCGATGACTCGAACGTCGCCATCGCCGCCTGCGAGTTCGACCGCTTGCCCTCGCGCACGCGCGCGAGACGCTCGTCGAGCTTCTCCTTGCCGCCGAGCACATAACCGGCCGGCACGCGGCAGTCGTCGAGGAACACATCGGCCGTGTGCGAGGCGCGCAGTCCGTGCTTTGAGACCTTCGTGCCCTGCGAGATGCCCTTCGCCTCTGACATCGGCACGATGAACGCCGCGTGACCTTTGGAGCCGAGCTCGCGGTCGATCGAGGCGATCACCACGTGGACGTCCGAGATGCCGCCGTTCGTCGCCCACGCCTTCTGGCCGTTCAGCACCCACTCGCCGGCGGCCTCGTCGAACTTCGCGCTCGTGCGCACGCCGGAGACGTCCGAGCCGGCGTTCGGCTCAGAGGCGCAGAACGCCGCGACCTTGACGTCCTCGACCGTGCCGAAGCAGCGCGGGATCCACTCGCCGATCTGCTCGCCGGAGCCCTGACCGAAGATCGCCGCGACGGCGAGCGCCGTGCCCATGATCGACATGCCGATGCCCGCGTCGCCCCAAAACAGCTCCTCGTTGACGATCGGCAGGCCGAGCCCCGACGGGTCGGCGAAGAACTGCGCCATGCCTTCAAAGCCGTAGAGCCCGATCTTCGCGGCCTCTTGGATGATCGGCCACGGCGTCTCCTCGCGCTCGTCCCACTCGTGCGCGGCGGGGCGCACGACGTCCGCCGCGAACCCGTGAACCCAGTCGCGGATGTCCTTCTGATCCTGCGACAGCGCGAGCGAGAAGGAGACCTCCTGCCCGGCCGAGCCGGTGATCGCCTCGACGGCGGCCTCGGCGGCGTCGGTTGAAGCGGGCGCGTCAACGGCGGTTGGAGCTGATGCTGGCATCGGCGAGCTATCTCCTATGGTGAGGGCGGGGACGATGGGGTGCCTGAAGGACCCAAGGGACGAGGAGCCCGAGGCTCCGAGCAGGGTACCCCGCGGGGTGGCTGCTCAAACGAACAGAAGCCTCGCGAATCCTTCTGTAAGTGAAGTGTGCGATGGAGCACACTGCAACCGACGTCTCTTATTCCACAAACCGGAATCCGTCTCCCCTTCGCCTCCGTTGCGGGCGCGATCGTCAGCTGCCAGCTGCGAGAAAACGGCTGCGAGCCGCTCGGCCGTACGGAGCGCCGGCGCGCCGCTAGCGGGTTTCCCACGCTGCCTCTTGGCGAGTGAGGGCGATCACGTCTTTCGGCAGTTTCCCGGTCGAGACGTCGGCGACGGTCACGTGCTCGAGCACTTTGCGCAGGTTCGCGCGCAGCGCGATCCACACCTGCTGCAGCGACTCCGCCGAGCCGACGTACTCGATCTCCTCGGGGCGTTGACCGCGGACGCCGACGAGCGGACCCTCGACGGCGCGGATGATCTGCGCGAGGCTCACCTCGGCGGCGGGTTTGGCGAGCCAATAGCCGCCTTCCGGCCCCCGCTGGCTGCGTACGATCCCGGACGAGCGCAGCTGCGTGAGGATGTTCTCGAGGAACGACACGGGGATCCCCTGACTCTGCGCGACGTCGTCGACCTTGCGCGGCGCGTCCTGCTTGCTGTCGGCGAGCTCGATCACCGCGCGCACGGCGTAATCGGCCTTCGCTGTCACGTGCATTCGCTGATTCTCGCGAAAAGCGCGGCGGACGGCGTGCGCCCCTACCGCGCGGCGCCTTCGAGCCGGATCGCTCCGGGCGCGGCGAGCCGCATCCTCACGACCCGATCGCTGTCTAGCATCCGCTCAGTGAGCCCACGGTGGAACTGGGACTTCGAGGACGAGCCGCGTCGCACGCGCAAGGTCCCGCCGCTGCCGCTGCAGCGGCTCGAGCCGAGCCCCGGCGCGCGCTTTCGCCGGCGCCGGCTCGGCGCGGCGCTCGTCTTCGCGGTGCTCGTGGTCGTGCTCGTCGTCGTGCTGTCGAGCTCGCTCGGCTCGCGGGGCGCGTCGTCCGCCGGGGCGCACCGCCACGCGCCGGCGGTCGCCGCGCGGTCGGTCACGCCGCCGCCCGACACGCTCGAAACCGATAACAAGGCGATCTCCTCGACGCTCGCCTACACGCCGTTCGTGCGCGCCGGCGGCGACGACGGGCGCGACGTCGCGCTGACGTTCGACGACGGGCCCGGCCCGTACACGCCGGAAGTGCTCGACGTGCTCGAGCGCGAACACGTCCCGGCGACGTTCTTCGTGATCGGCGAGGAGCTGCGCTACTTCAGCGCCTCGACGGCGCGCGAGATCCGCGACGGCTTCGTGATCGGCGACCACACCGAGACACACCCG
>Ga0210386_10001021_pt1 | contig 25315 bp, 13 predicted proteins | sample IncBWH32OmetaG_FD_160091 | JGI IMG/M metagenome (GOLD analysis project Ga0210386, IMG submission 160091) | Forest soil microbial communities from Barre Woods Harvard Forest LTER site, Petersham, Massachusetts, United States - Inc-BW-H-32-O ...
GGCGTCGTCGGCGGCCTGGATCGAGATGTCCTTGATCAGCAGTCTGGCTGGCATGTCTATTTGCTCCCTGATTGGCGCTTGCCTGCAGCATAGCGGCGGCGGAACACGAGTCCTTCCCGTCACGTCACGAAATGGCTATCGGGATTTGGTTCTGGTTGCGCCTCTGGACCAATCCGTTGGCTGTCCGGCAAGACCTGATACACTCGGAGTATGTTTCGCCGGCACCAAACCGGAAGCGACGATCCGTGCCCGCGGTGGGACGCCGCGCGTCGTGCACACCGGCACTTGGGGCGGTCCCGAGGCGCTCTCTCGGCTGCAGGCGCACGACGCCCAGGTACGCCGGATGCGCGCCCGGATCGAGAAGGTGTTCGGCACGGCGAAACGTTCCTCCGGCCTACGGCGCACGCGCTGGCTCGGTCTGGCGAAGGCCGAGCTGCAGGTCCGCCTGACCGCGATCGCCTACAACCTGCGCCGCAGTTGGCGCATCCTCCTGACCGCGCCGGCATGAGCGAACTCGAAGTACGACCCACGCACCACTATGTGGCTCCAACACGACGAGACGGCAGGCCGGGCTATGCAACTAGCGCTCCATGTGCACCGAAACCGCAAAATTCGAGACGCTCCCAGAGAGATCAGCCTCCCGCGCACACGTCTCATAGTCCCGCGTTCACCGCCGCGCGCTCCTGCGCAAACAATCCACGCATCCGCCGCTTCACCTCCCGAAGCGACGAAGCCCACAGTTCCAGCGTCGTTTCAATCGATGCAACCGTCATCCATGTTCTCCGAATCATGGTGCCCCCTAGATTCAGAGATCATGCCGCTTCGCAACTAAAAATCCACCACCGCAATGTTAGATCTGATTCCACCTCTCTTTGATCCTAACCGAATTTTGATTCATACGAGAGCTGTTTGGACAACCATGGCCGACGGAACGCTTACTTATGGGCCGTCGACTCGCTCTTGCTGGCCTCGCCTCCCTCAATCATCGCGGGTTCAGGAGATTTGCGGATTCGGTCCAACCAGCCGCTATATAGAGAAAGCACGCTCTGGACCGGCATGGGGAGATGGTGATCGATCCAATTTGCAACCGGATTGGACGCCCGGAGCAGCAATGGGCACAGAAAGGCGGTTATGGCGACGACCCCCACCGTCAATGAGTAAAGAGTGCCGCGCGCGGCGAAACCGCCCGGGCCAATACCGGCGACAAGGATCGAGAACACGCCGATCTGCGCCATTGTGAACCCGGTTTTGACTGCGGTATTGGGACGCTCGCCAACGAGTGCTGAGGCCATTGTGACGCTGATGATCTTGCCCGCGACGACCACGGTGCTGAGCACCACCAACGCGAACCAATGCGTTGCCAGGACCCGCGGGTCGATGAGCATCCCGACCGAAACGAAAAAAATCGCGCCGAAAAAGTGCCGTACCGGCTCTATCAACTTCTCAATCTCCGCTCCCCGTCCCGACTCGGCTACCAACGATCCGGCCAGGAAGGTGCCCAGCACGACCGAGTAACCCAACCGTTCGGCAATCACTGCAAAGGCGAAGCACAGCCCCAGGCTAGTAATCAAGAGGGCTTCCCGCCGATTGGACCGCGCGACCCTGCGCACCATGTGCGGGATCGTATTCAATCCGATCAGAATCACAGCTACGATAAATAAACTCAGGAGGCCGGTGTTGACCGAGAGCGCGAGAAGCGAAAGCTTACCCCCATTCGCCAGCGTGTTAAACACCACCAACAGTAAGATCCCGATCACGTCTTCGCACAGCACCACACCGAAGACCAATTCCCGCACTCTGGAATCCACCGGCACCTCTTCCAAGGCCTTGGCTATGATGATAACGCCGGAAATCGACACAATCGCGCCGGTCACCAGGCTCTCCCACGGCGTCCAGCCCATCAGGCGTGCCGCCAGATAGCCCAGCCAGATCATCGAAGCGGTCTGGATCAGGGCTACCAATCCGGCGGTGGGAGCAAGCCGTATCAGCCGGCGAAATTGGAACTCCAGACCGATCGAGAAAATCAGTATGGCAATGGCGAGCTGCGAGAGGAGGAGGACCCGCTCCGTAGGGACGACCAGCCCCGGCGTGTGTGGCCCGACCACGATCCCGGCGATCAAGTAGCCTACCACCAGGGGCTGTCGCAGCAACTGACAGATGACGGCAGCTAGCGCACCAACGCACATCACCAGTGCCATGTCCTCCAACAAGTTGCGTCCTTCAAAAAAAATCACCATCGCGCTTCACCCCTCCAACTCGGAACAAAGCTGGGCACGCCCCAGCTGCCGATTTTACGCCGCCTGCAGCGGCCAAAGTGCGCTGCAGCAGGCGGCCCTTCGAGGGCCGCGCTCAGATAGCCAGCGACCAACCGGCTGATCAGACCATGAGGTAGTAGTGGAGACTATCCAAGATGCCGACAACGCTCGTGGTGTGGTCAGTTGCTGTTCCACCAGCCGTATCGGTCACCTGAATGGCGTAGTGCGTTTGGTCCAGACCCTCCACGGACTTCAAACCCTGAAGGGCCGCCGTCACCGCGCTGGTCGATCCGCTCACTGTGTAGACGCCATTGACGTTATGGCTGCCATCCGTGGTCGCATGAGGATCGAGCAGGACGCCATACAGGAGCGCATTGAGGGCGGGACTGCCGGCGTTCTCGACACGGGTGACAACCACCGTAGGGTGTCGGCGGTGCTGTATGCGACCACGTTGCCAACGATGTTGTAGCCAGCCTCAAGCGTGAGCGTATTGGTGCCACCGGTGAACTCGACGGCGTCAGCCCGCGTCACGCCATCGCCACCGAGCCCGCCACTGATCGTGTTGCTGTCAATGATCGTGAGGCCGGCGCCTACGATGCCCACGCCGCCCGCGCCTGCGCTCCCAGCGCTGCCCTGCAGGGCAGCGGCACCCGCGGCCCCACCATTGCCGCCAGCGACCATGCCGGAATTAGTGAAAGTGGCACCCGTCGTCGTGAACTGCACGCCCACGCCGCCGTCGTCCCCGTCGCCGCCAAAGGAGCCTGCATCCCCTACAGCCTGTCCGGCGTCGCCGCCAATGCCGCCCGTGATGGTGCTGGTGTTGCTGCTGGCGCCTGTGCCGGTGACAATCGCGCCATAACCGCCGGCACCGCCTCCGCCTCCCGGTTCGCCACCCCCGCCGTTGCCGCCGTTGTCTCCGGTCAGAGGCGAGGTGCTGCTGATCGTGGACGCGCCGGCGCCGTTGCCATTGTAGCCCCCGCCCCCGGCGTCACCATCAAGCGGGGAACCGCTCACTTCGCTCTGACCATTAGGGCTGCCCAAGGTGCCGCCCGCCCCGCCGGGGCCCACAAGGAAGCTGCCACCAGCTCCACCACCCGCGCCGCCACCCCCGCCGGCTCCATTGCCATCCCCGCTTGTGCTACCAGGATTGCCTGTGAAGCCCACGCCTTCAGCGCCGCCGGGATTGCCGCCGGGACTCAATCCGCCGTTACCGCCCGCCATCGAGACTTCCCTATGGTTGCATCAACGAAAGCCGATGATTCCTCGCTCAGTCTCGACGGTGTCTTGCTGCCCCACATCGTGACAGTTCATTGGGGTAGCGGTGATCAGACAAACGGTTAGCTGAAAAGGGACGGAGTCGGCACGTTCTGGCACAAGAAACAATCATTGACATAGGTCAAGCGCTTTAAAGTGGGGGTTCCTGGTGATTTCGATATCGGAATGAATGGCGCCCTGAGTGCGCATTGAAGTCGGCCGGTCATTCCGATCGATGTCGGGCGGGGTGGCGTCCGCCCGTGGGCGGCATCATCTCGTCATGGTCCGGGCGTTCGGTTCAAGCCGTGACCTGCGGCAATACGGGCCGGACGTCCCGGCTACCCTGCTTTGGGTCGATCCGGCTGTAGCTGCTGATGGTCGCCCCACCGCCAAAGCGGGTCGGCGTGACGCCGTTGCGGCCGTTCGAGCCGGAGGACGGGAGCGGGGACGTGCTGCTCAGCTCGGCGAGGCTGTGGGGCGTCGACCTGCTGGTCGAGGCGCTGCGTGTGCAGGACGACGACGATTCGACGCCGGTGCCCGCCGCGCGCGAGCGGTTCCGCCGCTGGACCGACGCCGCGGGCCAGGCCGAGAGGCTGAAGGCGGTGCGGCTGCCGGGCCGCGACGGCTGCTACGTGCTGTTCGCCGCCGCAGCACCGGCGTGAGTGTGGGCCGGCCGCACGGCGGAACGCCATCCTGCGAGCACGGGGCGCCGGCCACATGGCCGGCGCCCCCCTACTGTCATTTTTTGCTGTGCAACACGGATCGGCACACCATCCGTGCCCACGCCCATGACGGCGTGCCGCCATCAGCAGGCGGCTTCTTTGGGACGAGGCTTTCATTCGCCGCGATCGACCTGTATGTCGTGGACGGGTGGAAAGCTGCGGCAGAAGGCAGTCGTCATAGTGTCTAGTCTGCGCTCTTTCAGGTGACTGCGGCCGAATTCGGAGAGACTTTCGGATAGCGGGTCAGCGTGCAACTGCCATGCCTACGAGGACAAGCGGTGCGCACCGCTTGGCTTGATATGAGCAGCAATGCGACAGGTGTTCACCTGCTCGGTGCCCGCGCTGGGACAGAATGTGTCCATTGGGAGATCGTTGGGGAAAATGACCTACAATCCTGTGGTCCGCCGTGCGAAGTGGCTGGGCCTCGTCGCCTTGGTCGCTCTCCTGCTTGGGTTCTCATACGCTGCCAAGGCTGCGGACCCTAATCCGCTCCGCCCCCTCGATACATCCAGCCCGAGAGCGACCCTGGAAGGGTTCATCGACACCCTCGACAGTACTTACGCCGGCCTGACGGACATAATGGAGGAATATGCAAAATCCGATCGGCTCTTCCTGACGCCCGGGGAACGCCTGACCTGGACCAGCTTGCTTCGGCGTGCGTCAACGGCGAGGCGGGCCCTGGATACGTCCGGTGTCCCGCCAGTGCTCCAGGATACCATCCCGGTCGAGCGTGTGCTGCAACTCAAGGAAATTCTCGATCGAATCGAACTTCCCGCGCCTGCGGATATTCCCGACGCGGATGCAATGACGCGGCGAGCGTTGAAGCGATGGAGGCTGCCGGGCACGGAAATCGATTTTGTGCTGATCCAGGAAGGGCCGCGTGCAGGCGAGTACCTGGTATCGACCGAAACTATGAATCGGCTTCCGGAATTCTATCAGGAGGCCGCAAACCTGCCATACAGGCCCGGCCCTGGAAAGCAGCTGAACGAGGCCTTGCGGACATTGAGCTTCGGCAGGGTAGAAACGATCTATGAAGCCTTCCTGAATTCCCCTCTCGGATTGGCCAGCGTTGTCCCGCCGCGCTGGTTGCTCAGCCTGCCGGGTTGGATGACGGTCCCGTTCGCTGGCATGGTCGCATGGCAGTGGCTGGGACTGAGCGTCGGGCTCCTCATTGGTGCGCTATTCATTTTCGCGAGCGGTCGGCTGGCGCGCCGCCACGTTGCTCGCGAGAAGGGCGGCGATCCGGGTCTGCAATGGCGAGCCGTGCCGGTGCCCGTGGCGATCATCCTTGTGACGGTCGTCCTCGTGCCATTGTTGTATACGCTCTTCCGCATTGGCGGAGGCCCGCGCGTCGTGGTCGCCGTGGTCCAAGCGGTGGCATTTTCGCTCAGCGCAGCGTGGCTCTCGATCATCTCCTCGATCATCGCCGGTGATATAGTCGTGGCGTCGGAACAGCTGAGACCCAGCAGTCTTGATGGCCAGCTCATCAAGCTCGGCGCGCGCCTCGTCGGCGTCCTATGTGCCATCGTGTTCCTGATCCGGGGCGCGGACGAGTTAGGTTTTCCAGCGTATTCGGTACTCGCGGGCCTGGGCGTTGGCGGTCTGGCGGTTGCGCTCGCAGCGCGCGACAGCATCGCGAACCTCCTGGGCTCCCTGCTTATCATGCTTGAGAAACCCTTCCGCATTGGCCACTATATCAGGGTCGGCGGAAGTGAAGGCACGGTCGAGGACGTCGGTTTCCGCAGCACGCGCATTCGCACGCCGGACAACTCGCTGATATCGATTCCGAACAATGCGGTTGTGAACACGACGGTCGAGAACCTCAGTCTTCGCACGATGCGTCGCCAACGCTTCCTCGTGCAGGTTACGTACGACACCCCACGTGAAAAAGTGGAGTCGCTGGTCGCTGGCATCAGGCGCCTCATCCTCGATCACTCCCTGACCAACAAGACCAATTTCCAGGTGCGCTTCAACAATTTCTCAGAGAGCAGTTTGGATATCCTTGTCATGTTCTATTTCGACGTCCAGGACTACGGAATCGAACTCAAGGAGCGCGAGGCGATCCTGTTGCAGACCATGGATCTCGCAAGCGAGACCGGTGTCGAGTTTGCGTTTCCGACACGCACACTTCAAATCGAAGCTGCAGTGCCTGCGGCGAGGGCCGTGAACGGCGCGATGGCACCGTCGCTAATCTCTTGAAACGTGGTTCGAAAAGACCGCTCGGTTCAGGTCTGGTCATCCAAGCTTGAATGGTGAACTTCCGCACAGCGACGACGGCTGCCGTCGAAAATCCCCATGAGCGCGTGTCTGCTTGCGCCGTTGGTTACTCCAAACCTGCCATTCTGCTTCGGCCAACGCGGCCAGAGTCGGACGACGGCTTTTTTGGCGATGAATGTCCCAGCTGGGGTCGTAATCGCCGGGTCGCCCCGACGCCAGCGAATGACCGCTTGGGGCGCGTGAGCGGGAGGCGGCCGCCTCCCGGCCTGTTTGCTCCCCGCCGCCATCTCTTCGGCCCTGGAAGCCCGACCGCGCGCGGCCGAATGGCACCCGCCCGCGGGGAGATCGGCCGCATCCGGGGGCCGTTTCGGGGGAAGGGCGTGGGATGGCGCCGGGCGCCGCGCGCGAGAAAGGCCGGAACGCACCCTGACCCCTGACGAAACCAACAAACTCGCGACCCTGGGGGACTCGACGCTGATCGAGGCGATCGACAACCTGATGACCTACCTGGCCGACGTGAAGGACGATATCGGCATCACGCGTCACATGACGCATGGGCCGGGTGAGCCGACGGTTAACGAATGGCACCGCGCCGTCGACCACCTAGACCTCGCGGCGCAGACCGCCAGCGATCAATGCGAGTCGACCTGGGCGTTGGCGAAGGGATTGCGCAACGCGCACGAACTCGTAGTGCGTGGGCTGAAAGCCGAGCATGCCGCCGAGGTGGAGCGGGTCCGGGGAGAGAAGGCCGCGCCTGGGAGTATCGAGGACCAGGGCAAACTCAAGGCTGCATGGTGGATTCTGGGTGGCGCGGCCCGCGTGGCGCTGGCGGAGTGCAAGAAAGCCGGCCGCGACCCCCGGACCGGCCATCCGCTCCCCAAGCCTGCCAGAAAGCCCAAGCCAAAGGCCACCGGCCGCCGCAAGCGGCCTGACGATCCGCCTGGGCAACGTCAGTGGGGCCGCTCCGGTGGGGCGGCCCTTTTCGTTCTGGTGCCGCGGCGATCGCTCCACTCATGCTACGTTGCCGGCACGGTACAGCCCGTGAAGGCGATACCGTCAAGGAAATGAAGCGGCCGATGCGAAAACGTGCCGGTCGTTCTACTTAGTGAAAGATGTAACGTGCCCTGGAAAAATGCGCTTGCGGCTTCCCTCTTCGCCCTCGGTATCCTGACCGGATCGGCTACCTTTGCACAAACGCCAACATACACGCCACCCCCACAGCTATCGTGTCGGGGCGATAATGTCGTCTGGGTCAACACTCGTTCCCGCATATATCACTATCGAGGGGAACGATATTTCGGCAGCACGCAAGAGGGCAAATTCATCTGCGAGAAGGACGCCTTGCGTGAAGGAGATCGCCCGACACGCAACGGGCAATAGGCCCTACCCTGGGGGATGCCCATGACTGTCAAGGAAATGGGGCCTGCCGGGGCAACGCAGCCGCCTTTTCCATCTTATGCGTGCAGATGACCGCTTCCTTCGCGGAACCGCCACGGTTCTGAATGTGTTGCAAACAGCTTGAAACACCTCCATCCGTCCCGTCAGCTATACTTGCTGGCGCGGGGGCTGACAGAACCGATGCCATCGAAGTGGTCAGAGACCGGCCCATCATAGTAACGGTTGCCGCGTGACATTCGATCGGGCGCCTCGCTCCTGAGTGTTGGCCGAGAATTGGGCCTGGCCCAAAGCGACTTCGGTCAGCCGTTCCGATGGCGCCTACAAATTCGTCGCTTTCGCTCGCTGTGGTAACTGGTTGTCGTCGGGCTCGGTGGAAGGCCACGGCATTCCCCACTTGTCGGCGAAGGCGATCTCAGTCACCGGTTTTCGAACTACCGGCCCGAATTTCCCCGTTGGATAGCCTATGGGCATCAGGGCGAATGTTTGAGCATTGGCGGGCAAGCCGAGGATCGTCCTGACCTCGTTCTCATAAAGAATGTGGTTCGTCGTTATGAGGGTGCCGAGCCCCAGGGCACGACAGGCCAGGATGATGTTCTGGACGGCGGGATAGATGCTCGCCCCGCGGATTTGCTGCTGGTAGGCCAGGTGATCGGCGTAACGCGTCTGGATCAGCGACGGAAGAGAGGATTGGGGCGGCATGTCCCGTGTGGTCAGGCAGGGGACGAGCAACACAGGTGCATCGCCGAGGTGATCCCATAAGTAGGCGCCGGCCGCCATAAATCGGCCGAACTGATCTTGCGTCATATGCGCCGGTTTGCCCCTGGCGGCGTAGATGGCGCTGACCTCGTCTGATGCCTTACGGTAGACGGCGCCCAGCTTACAGCGCGTCTCCGGATCGCGAACGACAATGAAGATCCAGTTCTGAGCGTTGCCACCGGTCGGCGCCCTGATGGCCGCATCTAGCAACTGCGTAATGAGGTGTTCCGGGACAGGGTCGGTCTTGAGCCGCCGCATGGCCCGTGCGGAATAGATTGCTTCGAACAATCCCATATCGGTCATGAGAACCACGTGGATGAGTTACGACTCATCTGTTTAGACGCGAGGGGGACGGCGTCTACACCCTAATCCTGCTCCCTCACCGAGGCTGCGTTCCTCACGCCGGCGAAGTAGATCAGGTCTCAGGCGCAAATTGCGCTACTCTACCACTACTGACACTGCCTTGGACGCATCGGCCTGGAGCGGCAGGCGGATTTGGAAGCGATGGCGGCCGGGGATCATAACCCAATACAGCGGCGCTTCCGACGCGGTCACGGCAATCGGCTTGCCGTCCAGCAACCAGACGATCTGGGCGGCCTTCGGTTCCACCGACGCGCGCAAAACTAGCCGGCTAAGGGCGGGCGGCGTGTCTGGATTACGCCAGACATGCGCGTCCGGGTCCGGCTGGATAATCGAAAGTCTGGTCGCGGGCGCCCCGTTTGGAACAGTCTGCGCGGCGCCCGGGCGGATCCATTCGGCCAACTGTTCCGGGCAGGCAATGCTGGCGACAGCCCCTGTTCGGGTGCAGATTTCCGCCTGCTCGAGGCCTGGCGGCGCGGCGAAATCGCCCGCCACCAAATCGCTGCGGCCGACGCCGTGCAGGCGCAACATCACCGCCTGTGCCAACCGCGCCGCGGCACGCCCACCGCTCAGCTCGCTCATGGTACCGGCATCGGCCCGCCCGAGCCAGACGCCGACAAGGTAGTCATGTGACCATTCGATGGTCCAGGCATCGCGATAGCCCTGCGATGTGCCGGTTTTGAGCGCCACGGCAAACGGAAACTCGGATGCGCCATAACGTGGAAACGACGGCAATCGGGCCAGGGGGTCGCTAAGGAAGCGGCCGATCAGCCGGGCGGAATCGACGCTGATCAATTGTCGCACTTCGGGATTGGCAACACTGAACCAGGCGAGGTCGGCATCCGTGCCATCCTCGGCCAGCGTGGCATAGGCGCGCATAAGTCGTTCGAGGCTCGTCGGCAGTGCGCCGATCGCCATAGCCAGCCCGTAGCGCTCGGCAGGCCCCGGCAGGTCGTGCAGATGCAACGCATGCAGGAAATCGAAACCGTCGTCGAGGCCGATCCGGCGCAGCAGGTTCGCCGCCGGCACATTGCGCGAATTGGCCAATGCCTGGCGCGGCAGCAGCGTGCCGAGATAATCGTGATCGGCGTTGGAGATCCCCGCAGCCCCTTGCGGCAAATCCTCCAGTACATTCTGCGGTGCGATCAAGCCGCGATCGAGGCCGCGCGCATACAGGAACGGTTTCAGCGTGCTGCCAGGCGAGCGCAGGATACTGGAATAATCGATCGCCCCGGCCGGCTGGCTGCGATAACCAGCCGATGCCACATCCGCCAGCACCTCTCGGCTACCACGCCGTACCACCATCACGGCGACCTGCTGTGCACCGTCATGGCGCCACAAAGCCACGTGGTGCCCGGCTAGATCGGCGACCCAGCTCTGCATCGACAGATCGACTGACGACCTGACCACCCCGCTACCCCTGGCCATGCGTTGCAGACGCAGCGCCAGTTGAAGTGCATCGGGTCGCCGAGGTGAGGCCACGGGTGCGATATGTGCCAGTTCTGACAAAGCCTCGGCGCGCTCATCGGCTGGCAGGTCCATCGCGGCCAAGGCGCGCGCGGCGCGGGGCATGGCGCGCTGCAGGCCATGGTGCAACGCCTTCAGTCCTGGGGCCTGTGGTACGGCGGACAGCAAGGCCGCTTCCGCGGTCGTCAGATCCGCGGCGGGCTTGTCGAAATACCAGCGGGCAGCATGGGCAATGCCGTGGCTGTTTTCGCCGTAGGGCGCAAGGCGCAGGTACTGGGCTAGCACTGCTTGGCGGCCATAGCGCAGGGTCATCGCAATCGCGGTCCCGGCTTCGATCGATTTGGCCCACAACGTCCGCGCCCGAGGATGCTGCATGCGGGCGACCTGCATCGCCAGGCTGGATGCGCCGGACACGTGGCCGCCACGGATGTGCTGCCACACGGCGCGCAGCACCGCCAACGGATCGACACCGGGATGCAGCCAGAACCTGCGGTCTTCCAGCGCCAGCGTGGCGCGCATCACGCGCGCGGGCGGTTCCACCGGCCAGTAGCCGTACTCCACCTGCCGCGTCCCGTCCGCGCGCACGCTTTCATGACCAGCCTGGGTGATGAAATGACCGTCACGATCGGTGATGAAGGCGGTCGGCGCTGGTGCCGTAAGGTGCGCATCCTGCGCCACCCGCGCGCCCCAAACTGCCACCACGCCCAAAAAACCAAGTACGCCCAGAAAGGCAAGCCTGGACGCCATGACGCCGAGGCCGGTTGAGCGCGGTCCGAAGCGCCCGAGGCCCATGGCTATTTCGCCACCACCACCCGCGTGCCGGCACTGCTGCCACTGGTGCCGCGGCGATACAACATGTCGACCGTGGCGGGTGGTGCGGTGAAGCTGCCAACGACGGTGGCGCGCATTCGGGTCCGCAGCGTGTAGGTGCCGGCAGGCAGGCTGAGATAGATTGCGGTCACCTCGTCATCGCCATAAGCGGACCAGGACGGCGCCAGGGTGGGCGAGGCGGAAGGCGCTGCCTCAGCCGGGGCCGTGGCCAACGCCGGGTTCAACGGTTCCAAACCAGCCGCGAGCGGCAGGTGCAGGGCGACCTGGTCGCGCAGCTCGGGGTTCACCAGCTCGTCGACCTCTTCGACGACATCGCCGACAGCGAGATGGATTACCCCGCTGGGGTCGGGCTCGATGCGCTCCATTGGCGGCTGCACCGGCGGCGGCCCTGGGCCCAGCATCGGTCGCACGCGCAGCAGCGTGCGGGTCAAAACGAAGCCGTGCTGATCGGCCTTGGCGACAGCGCCCGGTTCGGTCGGCACATAGTCGGTGGCCTGCAGTGCCACAATCCCCGCGCGCGCCTGCACATGGATCGCACCCGGTCGTGTCGTGGTCGCCTGAAACAATGGGTGCGTTGCGTCAAGCGTGCCGGTGACGGTGCCGGAGGGGAACGTCAGTGTGGCCGGGATTGTCGCCGCGGGCGCCTGCCATGACGCGGCCAGCGCCTCGAGGGCCGCGGCCGTCGCGTTGGTGGTACCCCAGCCCTGGCCGTCCGCCAGCCCCAGCAGGGCCGTACGGACCAGAGGCAGCCGGCTGTCGCCGGGGGTAGCCGTCGCGGCGGCCCGGGTCACCTCGGCGAGGCTGCGCGCCTCGGACGGTAGGATCGCCGGAGTGGCCGGCTGGTCCACCAGCCCGGCATAGACCGGCTTGCCCTCCCGGGCGAGCAGATTGACCCGGTTCCACATCGTCTCCAGCACGCGGCTCAGCAGGCGCGGGTCCTCTTTTGGCAAGCGCGACAGCACCGTTGCCACGTCCGCGACCGCTCCGGTGCGCAACACCTGCGCTTGGTGGGCAAGTTCGGCGGCGTAGTCGGGTGAGATTTTGCCGCCATCCGCCAGGGCGATCAGCGCCGCGACCCGGTCGAACAGTTCCTCCTGCGCCATCAAATGCGGGTAGTCGCTACGCAACGCGGCGCTGAGGATCTTCGCCATCCGATCCTCGGCGGGCTTGTCCACTGGCAGGCCGAGCCGCTCCGCCTGGATCATCACCCGATACGCTGTGGCGGTGAGCCATACGCTGCCACGCACATGTGGGAAGAACGCCACCAGCCCGTCGTCGTCGGTGCTAAGCTTCACCGATGCAATGGCCGCGGCGACATCCCCGGCCGCACGGTTGCGCAGCCCGGCCGCATCCATCAGCGGCGTGAACGGCATCAGCGCCAATTCGCCGCGCGCCAACGCTAGTCGTTGCTCCGTCGCGCCGACGATCGGGCGGATGAGGAAGTTGGCCCCCGCGATGATCTTCACTACCGACGGGTCGGTCGCCAATGTCAGCGTGCTGACATAGCTCGCCGGTCGCGCAGCCTCACCCAAGGTCCGGATGTCCAGTGTGCCGTCGGCCTTGAGCGCCAACAGCTCGCGCCGGTGCACGATCGGCCGATCGGGCAGAATCGGCAGGTCAATCTGCACGGCGTCGCCCATATGATCGGTGCTGCGCTGCACCGTCATGCGGACCTGGGCTGTGCCAGTTCCGGAGGCCGGCTCCGGCACGGTCAGGGTGAAATCAGTGCGGGCCGGGCGCTGGCCGTCCCACGAAAAATCCTGCTCCTTCGACCCGGTCACGTTGAGATTCTGAGTGGCGATTGCAGCCCGGCCGGCGCCACCGGGGCCTTCGACGATGCGGCCGATCACGCCGGCGGTGAATACGTCGCCGGGCCGGACAAAGCGCGGCAAAGCTGGCTGGGCCACCACGGGCTGGCGGATGCGGATCTGGCCGGTGCCGAAACCGAAACGATCGGGCCCGCTAATGGCCTTTGCACGCAGCATGTACACTGTGAGCGTGTCCGGAAGTTTCACGTGGACCCGCGCCGTGCCGTCCGCCCCCACCTTCACCCGCGGCTCATACAGCGGCACCGGGGTGAAGTTCTTGCGCACGGAAATGTTCTCCATGCCGTAATCGCCCGTTTCGTCGCCGCCCGGGTTTTCGATCAGTGGCAATACCCCGAACGCCATATTACGGGTGTCACGCAGCGCCATACGGGTCGGGCGGTCGACAATGAAGGCCGGCAACGGATCGAGCGGTTGTTCCTTTGCCAGCGACAGCACGGCCTGATCGACCATCCACACCGTCGCCTCTCCCGCCTGAGGATGACCGGCAACGTCGGACACGTGCAGCACCAGGTCGAATTCCTGTTCCGGCCGAGCCTGGGCCGGCGCGTCGAAGCTGACCTTGACGATGTTCTCGGTCGGATTGACGCGTACCCAGCTCGTCGCGGCCAGGCTCACGGGCTTGTTCTGGTCGAACGGCGCGTTCGGCGCCACCGGTCCCGGCAAGCGGCCCCGCATGAGCAGGAAATGCACGGCCAATCGCGGCATCTGCTGCTTGCGGATTGGCACCTCGTAGCGGCCCTGGCCATTGGCGATGTCCAGCCAGTCGTAGCGGAACCGTCCCTCCGGCTCTTCCACGACCGCCAATGCGCGGGCGGTCTGGAACGGGCTCTGCAGCAACAGCGTGGCGGTCTCGCCGGGATCGTAACGTTCCTTGTCGGAGGTAACCGTGATGGTTTGCGCTGGCGGGCGCTGCCAGGTCACGGGCGTGTTGCCGGACATGAACAGGTCGACTTTCACCGTCTGGGTGCGGCCGACCTTGTCGGCGGCGATGACTTCAACGAGATACACACCGGCTTCGGCGGCACCGAAATGCACGGTCTGCGGTGCGGCGCCACTGGTCATCTGGCGCTCAGTCACCGTCTCATCGATCACCTGGGTCTGGTACTTGGCAGACCCTTGGGCGAAGTCGCTGGCCTGGAGCACCGAATTCCATTGCCGGTGGATCAGCCGGACGGTCATGGCGAGGCCCTGCACCTCGTGCCCGGCGCCATCAAGAGCAACGATCTCGGGGTCGATGGCGCCGGTCTGCCGCAGGTAGCGCGGCACTTTCACGCCGAGCACAAAGGGTGGCAGCGCGATCACGTGTTGGGTGCTGCGGACCTGCAGATCGTCATCGCCGGTCACGGTGGCCTCGACCACGTATTGCCGGGGTTGCGCGGTCGGTTCGATCGTGGGATCCAGCGTAAGCTGGGCCGAGCCACCGGCATCGGTCTTGGCTTCGCGATTCATCACAGGGGTGGAACGGAACGTACTGTCCCCTGAGAAGCGACTGTCAGAGCTGAACAAAAAACCTTCGCGGCCCGGCGGGCTCCAAACGTACGGGAACTGGGTTACCCGCCAGGTGATCGGCCGATCGGACAGCAGGCCGCCGGCGAAAAAGCGGGCGAGCAGGTTGACCTGAAACGGTGCGTCGAGTGGTGCTGTCGCCGGGCCGTTCAGCACCACCTCGAAGGTCGGCAGGCGATAGGCCTCTTTTTTTACCGTGATCGCGCCACAGGGCTCGCCACCCTGGGGCTGATATTGAATGGAATAATCGCCGGTCGCCTCAGTTTTTTCCGCGAATTTCACGTGAAAGCCGCCGAACTCGTCCAACGTGACCGGCAGGTGCCATTCCTGATCACCGGGCGCCTTGATCAGCACCTCGCCCGCGCCGGTGGCATAGGACAGTGCCCCCTGAAAGCCGCGCCGTATCATGCCGGCGATCAGCATCGGCTCCTCGGGCCGATAAATCGGCCGTTCCGTGAACACGTGGCAGAGCGTGCGTGCCTTCTCTTGCCGGGCGGCAAGGTCACGGGTGGTCCAATCCAGCCAGATCGCGGCCGGGCGCGTCCAGTTGCCGTTGGCGTATTGCTGCGGCCCGCGCCGCGGCTCCAGCACCAGCGTGTCGGTCGCCTTTATGACCACAATGCGTAGGATCTCAGCCGGCTTCCCATCCGCGCCGCGGGCCGGCGGGACGGCCATCGTCCAGCTGCCGTCGGCGCCGGCGGTGCCCTGCGCCAGCATGACGAACTCGCCATCGCGCATGCCATCCAGCCGGATCTGTGCGCCGGCCACCGGTTCGGCGGTGGCCAGCGAGGTCACAGCGAAGCGGACCCGGTCCGGCTCCTCCACCGCGGTCAGCGACAGGTCGGTCACCTGCAACCGGGTCCATTGCCGGGCCGCCCCATCGGTGGTGCGCAGGCCGACGAGATAGGTGCCGGGCGCCCGCGGACCGGCGATCCGCGCCAGGCTGGGCGCGACATCGAGGCCGAATTTCGCGTCGACGCCATCTCGATGGATGGGCAAGGCCATCATCTCGCTCGAGGCGGGCGAGCCAAGTGCCAGGATGCGCAGCGCCATCGCATCGCCAGAAATCGGCTCCTGATCCGCATAGGCGGCGGGTTCGTTGCCCGGCAGCGGCGGTGGATGGTCGTCGTTGGTGATCAACCCGGCGCGGGGAAACGGCCAAAAATCCCGGCTTAGCGGATCGATCGGATAGATGCGGACGTCCGCGTGGTCATAGCCGTGCCCACGCAGCGGCACCATCTGCGGCCCCAGCTGCTCCACAATGCCTTGCGGTACGTCCCAACCCAAAGCCGGCGTGCCAGCGCTGAAACTCACGCGGGCATTGACCGCGGTGGATAGTGCTCGGCCCCGCTGGTCATGCAGGGCGCCGGGGGCGACAGCAATCCGATACACCTGATCCGCCACGAACTTGCCAGTGACACGAAGCCCGTTGCCGCTGGTGGTGGCGACCTCGAGGTCGTCAAGCGGTGGCGTGATCCGCAGAATGTCGCGCGCGCGGACGATGTCGAGGTCCTCGGGACGATCGGAGAACTGCAGCGCCACCCGGCGCGGACGGGCGGCGAGCCCGGGATCGGGCGTGCAACGCGTCACCCCGTCCAGATCCGCCCGGTTGAAGCTGTCGCCGCAGGTCGTGTCGGTCAGTTTGAACGGCGTGGCCGACCGCAGTGCCAGCGTGAAGTTCGGATCATCGAGCCCAGGTTCGTCCGACAGGCGCAGACGCAGCGTGGCAACGCGACCATCCGGCACCGGGCGGCGCAACACCACTATCACCGTCTGCTTCTCGCTGCGCGCCGCGCGTTCCACCTGGCGGAGGTCGAAATCCTGCGCGGTCAGGGTCTGTGCCCCGGTCTCCGCCACACCGGCCTGCGGGATGATATCGATCGTCAGGAGCCGCGCCAGGGCAGCAAGGTCGACCGGCTGGTCGAAAGTCAGGGCCACCGTGTCCAGCCCGGCCGTGCCGTTGGCTGGATCCGCCGGTCCGGTGGCGCTGGGCACGGGCAACAGCGGGACCAGCCTCGTGGTACTTCCAGCCACGGTCACGGTCTCGCGCCGCAACGGCTCCCACGGTTCGGTTGGCCGGAATTGCAGGGTTTTTGCGCTGAGCCAGGTCCAGCTTCCCGGTTTGGCCGGCGACAGCGTCACCAGCCTGTCCGGCGCATCTTCCGGGCCGCCGGCTTCAGGACCGGTGGGTTCGTCAAACAGGATTGTCACTGGGTCCCATCGCCGCAGGAAGCGGTCGGGCACGACATGAGCCCCGTCCACCCGCTGCAACCGGTCGAGCTGCGGCGGCACGAGGGGCGCCATGTCGGCCGCAGCCGGCAGCGCCGGCATCAGGGCCAGGAAGATGGCGGCATAAAGTGCGGAAAGCCGCATCACTTGGTCTCCTCTTGCAGCTTCATCCCCACCAACGCGAGGTAGCCGGCAGCCACGTCCGGCGGCGGGCCGTTGCCGCGTGGCGTGATCCCGATGACCGCCGGCCGCAGCGTCGTGGGTGGCGCGCCCGGCGCGACCTGCGCCTCGATCAAATATTGCCCGGCCGGCAGCGTGCGCAGCTGTGCCACGCCCTCCCCGACAATTGTTCCTGTCGCATCGAGCAGCCGGACTGTGGCCAGGTCAGGATCGGCGCGAACACCGACGCCAATCGTGCCCTTCTGTGCCAGGGTGAAGCCGAACACCACCGTCCCGCCGGGTGCCACGTTGATCGGCTGGCCCAACCCCTCCTGGACCGCAATGATCGGTTCCGCCGACAGATCAAGCGAGCCGGACAGCGGACCGTCCTGCGGCGCGTAGATCCGTAGCTCATTGGCGCCAGCCGCGACGACGCGATGGAACGATGCGCCAGCTTCGAACAAGGCTGGCATATCGGTGTGGCCCTGCTGTTTCAGCCCGATCAGCACCGGCGAGGTGGTCGTGGCATGCAGCAGTACCGGCCGGTCCTGCGGCAGGGCCAGGGCCATCGCCGGACCAGACAGGTCCAGGTGCAACGGGGTGGAAACGGCCTCCGCGGTGGCCTCCGGCCAGGGTGACTGCGTGTCGGTCTCGATCCACACGGCCAGTGCGCCGACGCCGTGTTGCACGATCACGCGTCCGGGGCCGGCCAACATCAGGTGGCGCCCGCGCTGCACCATGCCGTCATCGGCAATCACCGTCAGGCTAGCATGCCCCGCCACGCCGAGGCGCGCACCGGGCGGCGCGTTAAACGCGGCCTCGAACGTTCCGGCCGCGCCGAAGAAGCGCTTGACCAGGCTGCCGGGGTGTAGCGGCGGCGCCGCTTGCGCTGCCTGCCACGCGAGCGTGACGGGCGCCGGCCGTGTTCCGGTATTGACCAGCAGCACATCCGTCCACGGCCCGGCGACGCTGCGTGTCAACGGCGTGCCCCCCGCCCAGGCGATGGTGCTATGCGGCGTGTTCCATCCAGCGATCCCCGCGGTGCCGGCCGCAAGGTCGAACGACACGCGCTTGTCGCCGGCCGGCACGGTGACCGGCACGGCACTCCCCGGCTGCAGCACGATGTGGAGCGGCGCGGTCACGGCGATGGCAGGGGCCAGGGCGGGTTCGAGCCGCGTGAGGCGGAGCCGCAAGGCCTCGCTGTTGCCGGCATTGCGCAACACGATCTGGTCCTGGGGCATCGCCAGGGCGCTGGCATGCGCCACACCCATGTTGCCGCCCAGGCCGGGTTGGCCCAGGCCACTTTCGGCGCGCCAAAGCAGCACATGCCCGTTTGCGGCGACCTCACGTGGCAACGCCGCCACCAGGCCTTCCGGGAGCGACAGGCTGACCGCTTCACCCACCGGCAGCTGCCGGCTCTGTGCCGTCAGCATGCCGGCGGTCGGAGACAGCAGCCAGGCCTCGTCACCCGGAAGCATAACGGTGTCGCCATCGACCGGCGCCAGGGCGTGGTCAGGCCAGCCGCCAGCAAGCAGCCCATCCGGTTGACTCGAGAGGCGCAGCGGCCCGGTGGCTCCGACTTTGACCCGGGCCACTGCGACCGAGGCGGGCATGCCGTCCTGCGCGGTCAAAGCCACTGCGCCGGCTGCCTGCGCCTCGGCTTCGATCGCCCGTGCCGCAAAGCGGATCGGCTCCGGCCCGCCATCGACCGTCCAGACCTCGATCCGCCATGGTCTTCGGTCCGCATCTGACGGGCTCGCGACGACCGGGTCGCGCCCCTCGCCGATCGCGACCGTCTGCCAGCCGGACGCGCCCTGCCGTTCCAGCGCCAGCACGAGACTGGCGGACGACGTCGCCTGTGCTGCCAGCAACGTGGTTGGGGCAGGTTGCGGCACGCTCAGCACATGCACGCCCTGTCCGGTCAGTTCGGTGGCCGTCGCAGGGGCGGCTACCTGTGGCAAAGAGCCCGGCAGCGCCAACCGCAGCGACACAGTTGGCTTTTCGTCATTATCGTTGCTGGAATCGCTGTCGGCGCTCGGCTTGGCATCGGCAGCCCCCTGCGTGGCGTCGGTCTGGGGTTTCTGCGGATCGGCCTGTGGCGGCGGTGCGGCATCGTCGTCGGTGTCGTCGCCGGAGGCATCGGCTTGGTCCGATGGCAGTCCGCCATAGGCCGGCAGGCTGGGGGCATCGACCGAGGCCCCCTCGGGCGCGGTCGCACCGCGGAGGAGAAGGCGATACCGTCCGGCCGGTAGCAGGCGCGAGGCGGCGATGTTCCAGTCGTCTACGCGGGCACCGTAGCGGCCGACGATTGCGCCATCGTCGCGCCGTAGCTCTGCTCGGACCGGCGTGGTGCCGAAGCTGGTCAGGCTCACCACGCGCGGTCGGGCGATATCGAAAGCAACGGTCGCCGGCAAAGTCACATCCCTCGGCACGCCCGGCTGCAACTCATCGCTGTCCAACGTCACGCTGTAGCCGAGGCGGTCGTTGCGCCCGAGGCTGGTGGCCTCCAGCACGTAGGACCCGGCATCGAGTTTGCCCTTGAACGTTCCGATGATCCGAACAGGTGCGCCGCCGTTGCCGGTATCATGCAGGTCGCCGACCATGCCGTCGCTGAGACGCAAGGTCACCTGCGCCGATCCGGCCAGGGCGAACTGCCATGCATCGGGCTCGCGTTTCTGATCGCGCCCGTCCGGTTCCCGCCAGGTCGCGGTCTGGCGCGCCCCGAACGGCAGGTCGTGCGGTCCATGGCCGGTGATGTCGACCGGTTTGAACAAAGCCGTGAGCCGAGCGACAATCTTTCGAGCCACCGCGTCCGGCGCGACCACCAGCCGATACTGGCCGGGCAGCAGCGCTTGTTCGATCCCGTCCAGAGGTCCCGGGGTGGTGACCGGCCAGCCCTCCGCGTCCTCCAGCCGCCCGGTCCAGGCAGCGCCGAGACCGTCAACGTTGATCCGATAGTTCGGTGCCTGATGGTCGATCTGGATGGGAAAGGCCACACCGGTGCCAGCTTGCAGGCTGGCCCGCGCGCTGCCACCGGGCAGCAATGTCGCCCCAAACAGCAGCGGCGCAGGCGAGGCCAAAAGCCCCAGATGCCCCGTGCTGTCATTCGCCTTCACATCGACCCGATAGCGCCCGGCGCGGAGCACGGTCTGGATCAACATGTTCTGGCCGGTGCCGTTGGCATCCGCCTGACCGAGGCTGGCGATGAAGGGCGTGGCCAGACGCCCGCTTGTGTGCAGCCGTCCGAGCGTCTCGATCCGGTAGAGCCCACCTTGTGGCACCGTGAGTGTGAAGCCACGTTCCTCGTCCCTTGCTAGATCGAAGAACGTCGGCGTCCCCGCCTGGAAGGACGCCGTCTGATCGGTTGACGGCGGTGCTGGGATAGGGGGCAATGCGACCGGGTCACGACGCCAGCTCAACACCAGGGTTCGCGGGTGGTCGGACGCCGGAATGGCCACGATGGCCTGGCCCGGACCCGGGCCGTCGGTGCGGCCAAACGCCACGTCGCCAACGCCGACTTCTGCCACCGCCAGCCGTCCGCCCGCTGCGATCTGCACTGGCACTGACAAGGTGGCGCCAGTGGTGAGGGACACGGCCAGCGGTCCTTCGACTAGGGCGACCGGCGCCGGACGAGCCGCCAAGCCCACCGAAATGCCAGGCCCCTGGCTTCCAATCAGGCTCAGCCTCTGCCCACGCGTCACGGTCTGCACCCCGATGGCAATCGCCGGGTCGGGCGGCAGCGGTGCCTGCGCCGGCGGAGCCTGGCCCGGCCTGCCGACAATCAGGTCGAGGATCCCCTGCACACCCGGTTTGGGCCGCAGGCTCAGTGCGAAGATGCCAGGCGGCAGATCCGTCGTGGTGCTGTTCTCCCGCAACGTCGTGATATCGACGCCGGAATTTCGCACCGTCACTTCGCCGCCGGCCTCGGACTGGAACAGCAGCCGCGTGTCACCACGCAGGTTGAAGCGCGCGTGCCAACCGCCCTCGGCCCCAAGGCGCGGCAGCGTGCTGGCAACGATCGCCGGTGGTCGCGGTGTGGCGCCGCCAGGGGGATCAATGCGCTCCAGCAGGACCCCGGGCGGCGGCTCGTCGCCGCCGAGGCCGCTGGTGACCGCGGTGACGAAGTAGGTGCCCGGCTGCGTGAGCTGATTGGTGCCGGGTAAGGCAACCATGCGTAGCGTGTAGGCCTGTCCCGCCGCCGCCTGCAGCTCCACAACGCCATCGCCCGTCGCGGGAATGGCGATGCGGGCCGACGGCATGCGGCTGTTCTGGGCAATTCGTGCGATCGCGGCACCCACAGTGAGGGTGGCGGGCGCGGGGGCCGGCAGGTCAAGCCGCAGCATCCCGCGTGTGGTTGGCCAGGCGAACACCTCGCTGCCAAACGGTCCGACAACGCCGCCAATCCATCCCTCGGCAAGCGCCGGCGACGGACCGGCGCGCAGGTGGAACGGCTGCGCGGTGTCGTTGTCGGTCCAGGGTAGGCTCGGGCCGCCATAGGCGATGGCGAGATACGTGCCAGGCTCGACATGACCCACGAGAAGCAAATCGGTCATGGCATGGCCGGATTGCGGTTCGATCCGGCGCTGGGTCGGCACGAGATCGGTCAACTCCCGTGCGTTTCGCCATAGCCGCAGATCGGTCAGCGCGCGGCCGGCGGCCTCAATACGCACATTTGTGGCGCCGCCGATTGTTTCAGGAACGGTCAGCCAGAAGGAACGCTGTTCGCCATCGGCAAGAGCGGCAGTCAGCACCTGCCCAGGCTGTGGGAGGGGCGCTGGCGGCGCGGCATCGTGGAACGCCGTCAGAGTCAGTGCCACGCTGCCTGTGGCGGCCGCGGCCGACGACACGCGTAACTTATAGGTGCCGACATCCAGTAGCTGATCCAGCCGGCCGTCCTGGGACCCGGCGGCGCCGGCGATGTCGGAGGGACCGGAAAGCATGTCCACCAACTGCAGAGCCGCACCGCCCCGGCTGTGGGCGACTATCGCGAAGCGTCCAGAGCTGGCGACGTGTACCAGCGTCTCACCTTGTTCGGACGCCGGCAGAGTTGAAACATCCAACCGTCCCGCCGCGGCCGGTGGGTTGCTGGCAGCAGGGATATCCGGGTCCGCGGGAGGTGCAACCGACTGTGGCTGAATGGTCTGCGTGGCATTCGACGTCGCTTCTGTGGCGGTGGGTGTCGGTGGAGTGGCAGCGGCAAGGGGCGTTAGGGACGCGAGGCGATTGGTGAGCTGACGCGTCAGACAGGCGTTCATCTCGGTCTGGTCGGTGCAAGCGGCATCGCGCTGGCGCAGCCAGGCTATCGACGCCTGTCGCATCTGCGCGCTTCGGGCCGGTTGATGCCCGACGGCATCGGCATAGGCGACGGCAATCTGATGATCGAGAGCCAAAAGGCCGGGGGAGCTGCAGATGGCTTTTTCCTGCGGGGAGCGCGCCTTGCCGCAATTGATTCCCTGCGCCGACACAGGCCCCGCGGAGCCGCAAAGCGTTGCAAAGCCGAGCAAAACGCCAAACACGAGCACTGATCGCATCGCTCTCTCCCTCGGATCAACGATGCCACGTCGTTCGAACTGCAGGAAGCTGGTCTGCTGCGCTAAATCGGCATGTGATGCAGTCCGGCTGGCACCATGAACGGATCACTTGGAGTCGCCGTGTTCATCTTGTCTGGTGTGCGTCGTCTGTCCATTGGTGCGGCGATGCCGCCACGATGTTGCCTGCGCTGCATGCTGGGGCGCAGGCAGACCCTTCGCGCGCCAGCTTGGAATTGCGAGCCGTAGGCGGATGACTGCTTGGGGTCAATTATGTTGCAAGGGTCGGGCGCCGACGATTGGGTGAACGATCGCTTCTCGTTTCCTGGCCGGATCGCAACGAAGAAAGGCCAAATGCGCCACACAGATTCGAAAACTTCTGATGGTATCCACGTGAGAGACCCTTTCAATATAATCGGTCAGACGCGGCCGGTAATCGCGCGAACCTCGACGTCCGCTTCCGCTTGTGGGGCGCCGAAAGCAGATAGTGTGGATGGCTCCCGCTCACGGCATCTGAGTGCCAGGGTGTGGAGGCCCAGGATTATGTGGGATGACCAACATCAAATGGGAACAACTCGCATGCACAATAATCCTAAATTTGGCGTTGCTGACCAGAATTGCAGAATATGGAACATTGAAAATATTTTCGTCGCGGGTAGCTCAGTATTCCCCACTAGTGGTATATCAATCAATTTTACACTATATGCGCGTTAACTATTGAGAATTACAGGTTAGTTCATGAGCATTGCACGAATTTATTGAATGAGTGGAAATTCCCCCAGGCGTGAGGCTTATGTCGCCGCTAGGGTGACCGCGCATCACGGTGACATTGGTCTGGCCAGAAGGAGCCTCTCCTCGGCCATTACAGTTCCGTGGGCGTGCCCGGGAGGCAAACGTTGGTTGTCTCGGACTCGGTTGGCATTGAGGCTTCGGAAGCCCTATGCTGTTTTGAAGGCTGCCGGGGTGAGTAGTTAGATGATTCGTGCCGGTGGTACGGACGCGGACGCAGTCGTCATCGGTGCCGGCTTTTTCGGTTGCCACGTGGCGTTGCAGCTCCGCGGGATTGGCATGGACCGCGTTATCTTAGAGGCTGACCCGGAACGTATCCGAAACGGATGTCTGAATCATTCCAACGAAGTGGGCTTGCGCCGCGTCAATCTTCGATCTGCGTTATTCTAAGCCCTTCTTTCGCCTCATTCGGGGCGTAACAATGAGTATGATCGCGGCGACGAGGTCATTCTGTAGCTGTTGTCGGCCTCTTACCGCAGGTACGGGAGGAAGGCGGCGGTGTTGTTGGTGTTCGGCATGCCCAGCTAATTCGCCGCCTGCACCGGCCCAATCAACGGCGTATGCACCGGCTTGGCCATGCCGAAGAAGACGACCACGCCCTGGCCCACGCAGCGCGTTGAGGCGCTCTCAACAGACGTGCCGTAGCATGAAGCGAGGTCCTGCCAGTTGTTGGTCACCCAGACGTCGCCAGCCAGACCTACGCCAATATCGACCTGAAGTTCCAGTCCGCTACCGACATAACCGCCCGGACGCGAGATCGCATCGCCGGTCTTGGCACCCGTAGGGCAGGTCTCGGTACAGAAGCCACAGAGCTGCACGATCCCGACCTCAGAACCGGAGAAGTTCGCAACCCAGACATTGTCGTTGCCGTCGATCGAGACAGTCCAGGGACCGGTGATGCCCTTGCCATAACCGGCGAGAAGCTGGCTTCGGTGTTCGTATTGCCTCATCCAGATTGTCGCGCGGCACGATCGTCTTTGACGTCGCTTCTTCCGCTCCTCAGTGTGCCACTGCACGTTATGATCCACCGTCGAGAAGCTGACCGCTGTCGCCCCGTGGCCATGCTTCAATTTCGGTCCACTGATTATCCTGAAAGTGCGAAGAAGGTCCAGCCGGCGACGCCAGCCAGCGCGCCTATGACGCCGCCGCCCAGGATCCCCGTGACGCGCCGGCCGCGCCACAAGGCCCCTCCGATGGCCACGCCACCGCACAAACCCGGCAGGAACCAAATCAGGGCCATCCACGTCACGGCGTCCCAATAATCGATGCTTCTAGACAGAGTGGAACCGCTCCAGACTATGAAAAGCCCGATGCCAAGGGCCCAACCGAGAAGGCCGCCTAGTAGCCCGCCCGCGATGCGACGCGCACGCCAGAGGAGCGCCCCGCTCACGCCGCCAAACAGAATCCCCGGCCAGCCCAACAGGAAGGCGAACAAGAGCAGACCGAACGGCCCGATATCGATGCCGACGTCAGACAATGGTGCCTCTCGACCTTACCACCGGGAGCGGCTCCGGCGCGTGATAGCGACACGCCGCTGTCCCTCGATCCGTTTGTTTGTCGATAACAGATTTTTTCAACAGTAATACCGGGAGCTGTACTCAGCCATCCCCTCATTTTGAGTATGCGATAGCGGGCGGAAGAACGCCTGCGCTGGACACGGCGGCGGCGAATTTCTCCATCAAGGGCAAGAGCCGAAGCTCTGGCATGTTGGGGATCAGTTCGTAGAGCATACAGCCTTGCCGGAATAGAGAATGCGTCCGCACCTTGCTGGTATTTGATTTCAACAGACGATCCATGCCGAGACTTTCGCCGACGGCACCCAGCAGCGTGAGCAAGGCGGTGGCGAAGGCGCTGATCAGCAGCAGCCGATCGCGGCGCATCGGTTCGCCGATCCGCGTGGACGACAGCCCCATGCCGAAGCGCAGGTCCTCGGTGTCGCGGAACTGCGGCTCGATCGTCCATCTTTTTGAATAGTGATTGATCAGCGTCGCCGCTGTGGCGTCCCGCTCGCTGGT
>Ga0210386_10001022_pt1 | contig 25290 bp, 23 predicted proteins | sample IncBWH32OmetaG_FD_160091 | JGI IMG/M metagenome (GOLD analysis project Ga0210386, IMG submission 160091) | Forest soil microbial communities from Barre Woods Harvard Forest LTER site, Petersham, Massachusetts, United States - Inc-BW-H-32-O ...
CGAGACCATACGGTCGACTACGCCGGGCAGAAACGACGGCTCAACCCGCGGCCGGCCGATGCCCTCGATCCGCGACGACGTTGGCATGACAATGTCATCTCGGTCCTCGGCGTAGGCGGGAAAGAAGGCGGAGTTCTCCGGGTCGACGACACACAGCCGGGTCGCATGCCGTCGGTAGCGGATGTAGCGGCCGATCGTCGCGCTGGTTCCGCCGGTGCCCGCGCCGACCACGATCCATTCCGGGATGGGGTGTTTCTCCGCGCGCATTTGCGCGTAGATCGACTCGGCGATGTTGTTGTTGCCGCGCCAGTCGGTGGCGCGCTCGGCGTTGGTGAACTGGTCCAGGTAGTGGCCACCGGTCTCCTGCGCAAGGCGCTCGGCTTCGGCGTACACCTGACTCGAGTTCTGCACGAAATGGCAATGCCCGCCTTGTGATTCGATGAGTGCCACCTTGGAGGGACTGGTGGTCGCCGGCACCACGGCAATGAACGGTAGACCCAGCAGGGACGCGAAGTAGGCCTCGGATATCGCCGTGGAGCCCGACGACGCCTCGACCACCGTGGTGCCCTCGCCGATCCACCCGTTACACAGCGCGTACAGGAACAACGAGCGCGCCAACCGGTGTTTGAGGCTGCCGGTGATATGGGTCGTCTCGTCTTTGAGGTACAGCTCGACTCCGCCGTCCGCGCCCCAGGCCGACGGCAGGGGATAGCGCAGCAAGTGGGTGTCGGCGCTGCGACGGGCGTCGGCCTCGATCAGCCGGACCGCGTTGTCCGTCCAGCTTCGTGGCAGGCTGCGGACCGCGATTCGGGCCCGATCGTTCAACGCACCGAAGCTGTGGGCTGCGAACGACCCAGGTTGCTGTTGGAGTCTCGGCCGCCCATCGGGGTCGCGATCAACGTCAGCAGGGTTGCTTCGGGCCGGCAGCAGAATCGCACCGGCGCAAACGGTGAGGTGCCGATACCCGCGGAGACATGCAACCGCATATCGGCGCCCCAGCGTGACGGCCCCTTCGCCCGGGACCGGTCCAGGCCGCAGTTGGTCACCAGAGCCCCGTAGAACGGCAGGCACAGCTGCCCGCCGTGGGTGTGGCCCGCCATCACCAGCTGGTAGCCATCGGCCGCGAAGCGGTCCAGCACCCGCGGTTCGGGCGAATGAGTCAGGCCGAGCCGCAGGTTTGCCGCCTGGCTTGCCGGGCCCGCGATCGCGTCGTAGCGGTCCCGATCGATGTGCGGGTCATCGACGCCCGCGGCAGCGATGTGCAGACCGGCCACCTCGAACTCGCGGCGGGTGTGGGTGAGGTCGAGCCAGCCGCGCTCGGTGAACGCCGCCCGCAGATCCTGCCAGGGCAACGGCTCGCCGCGGACCCGGTGACCGGGGTCGCTCAGGTAATTCAACGGATTCTTCAGGCGCGGCCCGAAGTAGTCGTTGCTGCCGAAGACGAAGACACCCGGCCGCGACAGCAGATCGCCCAGGGTCTGGACAACCGCAGGCACCGCCTTGGGGTGCGCCAGGTTGTCGCCGGTGTTGACGACCAAGTCGGGTTCCCAGCTGGCCAGCTCGCGCAGCCAGGCCTGTTTGCGGCGCTGGTTGGGCAGCATGTGGATGTCGCTGATGTGCAGCACTCGCAGCGGTGGGGAGCCGGGCGTCAAGACGGGCATGGTCAACTCGCGCAGCACAAACGCGTTGCGCTCGACGATCGAGGCATAACCGATCCCGGCGACAGCCGAGCCGAGTGCAGCGGCACCGGTGCGTATCAGGGCGGGCAATACGTCAGCCATGCAGGAAGCCTACTGCCGGTGGCGGACTCACGGCGCATCTCTGGCGTAGACGAGACCCGATGGAGGGCCGACCGCGGGCCTTACGGAGGCGGTGGGGGCGGCGGGGGCGCCAGTAGCGGAATGGTGATCGGCGGCAGGCCAGGAATCTCCACGACCTGCGACCCGACCGGGGGCGGTATCGGCGGCCCACCTTCCGGTGGCGGCGGTGGTGCCGGCGGGATGCCGTTACTCACCTGGATCGTAATGATCGACCCCGGAATCGTCTGTCCGCTCGGTGTTGTTCCGACGACTTCGCCGAGCTTTGCGCTGCTGTTGACCGAATTGGTTTGGTCGGCAACCTGGAAACCCGCTTCCTTCAGGCGCGAACGCGCCGCGTCCACCTCGAGCCCGGAGACGCTGGGTACCCGTGAAGCCGGCGAGCCTTCGACGTAGCGGGGATCGGTCGGCGGCAATTTCACTTCGCCGAAGTTGTTGGCGATCGGCTTCATCGCGGTGAACCAGGTGCGGGCCGGCTCGTTGCCGCCGTACAGGTCACCGTCGCCGCAATGGCGCAGCGGACCGGAACACAGATCCGTTGGATTGGGTGAGTCGTCGTAGATGTAGTTCGCGGCAGCGTAGTGGCTGGTGAAGCCCACAAAGCCGGAGGAGCGGTGAGCTTCGGTGGTGCCGGTCTTGCCTGACACCGGCAGGTCCCAGCCGGCCGCGCCGGCCGAACCCGCCGCGGTGCCACTGCCGACCGCGTCTTTGCTCATCGCGTTGGCAAGTGTGTTCGCCAAACCTTCGGGCACCACCTGGTCGCAGGTCTCGGTGGTTACGGCGACCTCGTTGCCGTTGCGGTCGATCAGCTTGTCGATCGGGCTTGCCGGGCACCACACGCCGCCGGAGGCCAGAGTGGCCGCGACGTTCGACAGCTCGAGCGCGTTCAACTCGATCGGCCCCAATGTGAACGAACCGATGTTCTGCCGTTTGACGAAATCGGCCAGGCTCTCATTGCTGTCCGGGTTGTAGTCGCGGGCAGTGCCTGGATTGGCGTAGGACCTCAGCCCGAGTTTGATCGCCATGTCCACCGTGCGCGTCACCCCGACCTGTTGGATCAGCTTCGCGAACGCGGTGTTCGGCGAGGTGGCCAACGCGTCGGTCACATTCATCGACCCCCGGTAGTTACCGGCGTTGATGACGCACCAGGTGTCCTTGGGGCAGCCCTTGGCCCCGCCGCTTCCCATGCCTTTGGCCTGGAACCGGCCCGGCACTTCGAGCGTGGCGTTGATGCCCATACCCATGTCCATCGCGGCGGCCGTGGTGAAGATCTTGAAGATGGACCCCGCGCCATCGCCGACTAGGGAGAACGGTTGCGGACGCATGGTTTCGCCGGCGTCGGTGTCCAGCCCGTACTTGCGGTTACTGGCCATCGCCATCACGTGATGGGAATTCTTGCCCGGTGCGATCACACTCATCACGCTGGAGATGCCCGCCAGGCTCGGACTGGCGAATTTGTCGATTGCCGCCTTGACCGGGATCTGCACGTCCGGGTCGAGCGTGGTGCGGATCAGGTAGCCGCCCCTGGCCACCTGCTCCTTGCTGATCCCCGCGCGGGACAGGTACTCCTGGACGTAGTCGCAGAAGAAGGCGCGGTCGCCTGCCGCGATGCAGCCCCGGGGCAGCTCGTTGGGTTGCGGCAATATCCCCAGCGGCTGGGCCTTGGCGGCGCGTAATGCGTCGGCCTCCTGGGGCAGGTTTTCGATCATGGTGTCCAGGACCAAGTTCCGCCGCGCCAACGCACCGTCAGGGTTGGTGTACGGGTTGAGCGTGCTGGTCGACTGCACCATGCCCGCCAGCAGCGCCGCCTGTTGCCAGTTCAGGTCGGACGCGTTGATGCCGAAGTAGGTCTGCGCCGCATCCTGCACGCCGAACGAGTTGTTGCCGAATGACACCAGATTCAGGTAGCGGGTCAGGATCTCGGGTTTGGTGAAGGTCTTGTCCAGCGTGAGCGCCATCCGGATCTCGCGCAGCTTGCGCGCCGGGGTGGTTTCGACGGCCGCGCGCTTTTCGGCGTCGGTATGTGCGGTTACCAGCAGCTGGTAGTTCTTGATGTACTGCTGTTCGATCGTCGAACCGCCGCGGGTGTCGACGTCGCCGCGCGCGTAGCCGGCCAGCCCGGTCAGGGTGCCTTTCCAGTCGACACCGTTGTGCTCGGTGAACCGCTTGTCCTCGATGGAAACGATCGCCAGCTTCATGGTGTTGGCGATCTTGTCGGTCGGTACCTCGAACCGGCGCTGGGAGTACAGCCACGCGATTACGTTGCCCTTCGCGTCGACCATCGTCGACACCGCCGGCACCTCCCCCTCGAGAAGTTGGGCCGAACCGTTGGCGACCACTTCTGAGGCGCGGTTGGACATCAGTCCCAGGCCACCCGCGAACGGGAACATCAGGGCGGCGGCCACGACACTGGCCAGCAGACAGCACCCAACGAGCTTCAAGACCGTGAGGACGGCCGGGGGGCGCTCTGACATGCGTACTACCCTAACCGCCCTCCGTGGCATCGACGTTCCGTGAGATGCCAAAAAACCTCGGCAGCCGGTGACCGGTGGTCACACGTCGTCGGCCGGACCGATATTTTGGTCCTGCGTCACAGGTCAGCCCCGTAAAAACGTCCCGGGCGTGCTTCCGGCCCCACGATTCCCGCCGAGACGGCACGCCCGTGCCAGAAAAACCGTTATCAGACTGTTGCGCAATTGCCACCTGACCACCTAACTTAGACACACGGTGAGATTCAGGTAACACCGATGTGCATAGTGTGGCGTAGATCGCAGCATGGTCTGCACCCGAGGAGGGCGGTCGTATATCGCGGCCGGGAGGAAGGGAACAGCTCGTGTCAGGAACACGGCCGGCCGGGCGGCGAATGAACCTTGTATCGGCACATACGACTCTCCGCGCCGTCGACGCGGAGGATCGGATTGCCTGGGTATCCCAGGCGCTGTGTCGGGCCACCGATCCCGACGAACTCTTTGTCCGGGGGGCCGCCCAGCGGAAGGCCGCGGTGATCTGCCGTCACTGTCCTGTAATGCAGGAGTGCGGGGCGGACGCGCTGGACAACAAGGTCGAGTTCGGCGTTTGGGGCGGCATGACCGAGCGCCAGCGCAGGGCCCTGCTCAAGCAACACCCCGACGTGGTGTCGTGGGCGGACTTCTTCGATAAGCGCAAGCAACGCGGCATCGGCTGACCCTTTCGAGACTGCTCGTAGGCCAATCGGGTGGCCGGCTTCATCATTACGCTTTTGTTACAGCATTCACTCGGATGCGAATTGGCTTGTGCCCGATAGGAACTGGCCGTTTGCTCAATTGTCTTGAGTACACCCCTAAACACGGCTCGTGCGCAATAGGCCGACTTTTCAGCGGGCCGTCCCCCGCAAGCGGGCGGTGCCCCCAACCGGGCCCGCATCGTCGCCGACGGAGGTGATCTGATCGGCGAGCGCGCGTAGCGCCTCCAGGTCACAGACATCGAACGGCAGCGACGGCACCCCGATGACCGGCACGTTTGGGTTGGCCCCGGTGAATCGAGACAGCAGCCGGACCTCCCGCTTTGCGGTCTGCCCGCGGTCGGCGTGGATTCGCAACACGGCTGCGGCCAGCGATGCGGACGCCGAGTCGGCGGCATCGGCCTCCAACGTCTCGGTTCCGTCGATCGCACGCTCGACCGGCAATGCACACAACAACGGATGCGTGCGATTCAAGAGCAGTCCCGCCAGCGGCATGCCTTCCTGTGACAGCCGGTCGACGAAGAAGGACGCCTCGCGCAGTGCGTCGGGTTCGGCCGCCGATACCACGACGAACTGGGTGCCGCGTCGTTTCAGCAGCGCGTAAGTGCGATCGGCCTTTTCGCGGAAACCCCCGAATGTGGCGTCCAGCGATTGCACGAAAGCTGCCGCGTCAGCCAGCATCTGCGAACCGAGCACCGTGGACAGCGCCCTCATGGCCAATCCCATTGCGCCGGTGACCAATCGCCCGATACCCCGGCCGGGCGCGAGCAGCAGGCGCCATAGCCGGCTATCCATGAAGCTGCCCAACCGTTGTGGCGCATCCAGGAAGTCCAGCGCATTGCGCGACGGCGGCGTGTCCACCACCACCAGGTCCCAGCGGTCCTGGCTCAGCAGTTGACCCAACTTCTCCATCGCCATGTACTCTTGCGTGCCGGCTAGCGAAGTGGCGACGGTTTGGTAGAACTGGTTATCCAGAATTGCTTGTGCCCGTCCTGGTCCGGAGTATTGGACCACCATTTCGTCGAACGTGCGGCGCATGTCGAGCATCATCGCGTGCAACTCGCCGGAGACTTCGGGCGCAAGCGGCACGCGCTGCGGAGTGTTGCCGAGGTCGTTGACTCCCAACGCTTGTGCCAGCCTCTTGGCGGGGTCGATCGTCAAAACGACTACCGTACGGCCGTATTCGGCCGCACGCAACGCCATCGCAGCCGCCGTGGTGGTTTTGCCGACACCTCCGGCGCCACAACACACCACTACCCGGTTGGATGTGTCGGCCAGAATCGAAGCCATATCAAGGGTTTTCGGTGTGACGCTCATCGAACTCCCTGCTGTGCAAGCGATTCCGATAACTCGTAAAGGCTACCCAGGTCGACGCCGTCGGAGATCGCCGGTAGTTCTAGCCGCGGTACATGTAACGCGTCGAGCTGTTGCGCTGTCTCCGCGCGCGCGGCGATTCGGGTAGCGTGCTGGATGGTTTCGGTCAGCAGGCCGGCGAAGTCTTTGTCGGAGAGCTTGATTCCGGCCATCTCCAACCCGGCCTGCACCGAGTCCGCGTCGACATCGCCTTCGGCGGCCTTTGCCAGGTCGACGGGCTCTAGGTAGGTCGGGATATTGCGGTTCACGATCACACTGCCGATCGGTAACTCCATCTCCGCGAGTTCCTCGATGGCTTCCAGTGTTTCCTGCACCGGCAGCGCTTCCAGCAGGGTGACCAGGTGGATGGCGGTCTGGTCGGAGTGCAGCAACTTCACCACGCCCTGGCTTTGCGAGTGCACCGGGCCGCCCTTGGCCAGATCGGACACCGCTTTGGTGACGTCCAGGAAACGCGCGATGCGGCCGGTTGGGGGTGCATCGACGACAACCGCGTCATAGACCGGCAACCGGTTTTTGTCGACGCGTACCACCGACTCCTTGATCTTGCCGGTGAGCAGCACGTCGCGCAGGCCGGGAGCGATCGTCGTCGCGAACTCGATCGCACCAATGCGGCGCATCGCCCGGCCGGCAATCCCCAAGTTGTAGAACATGTCGAGGTATTCCAGGAACGCGGCTTCGATGTCGATCGCCAGGGCGTTGACCTGGCCGCCACGCTCGGCGGTCGCGATCTTGAGCTCCTGGTACGGCAGCGGTGGGACGTCGAAAAGTTGCGCAATTCCCTGGCGCCCCTCAACTTCGATGAGGAGGACCTTGCGGCCTCCTGCTGCCAGGGTGAGTGCCAGTGCCGCCGCGATGGTCGACTTTCCGGTACCGCCTTTGCCGGTCACAAAATGCAAGCGGGCTTTGGACAGGCGCGTCGGCCAGCCGACAGAACTACCGCCGCTAGGTCTGGATGCCACCATCGCATGCTAGCCCGCTGGACCTGCGCCCTCGGCAAATCGGGTGGGGTACTTCCAACATGGGCTCGTGGCTGGCCACCGGGCTGCCCAGAGTTGTTCAAACGCGACCGATAAGCTCGCGTCATGAGCCAACCGACCGCATGGGAGTACGCCACGGTTCCGCTGCTGACGCATGCCACCAAGCAGATCCTCGATCAGTGGGGCGCCGATGGCTGGGAGCTGGTGGCGGTGTTGCCCGGTCCGACGGGTGAGCAGCACGTCGCGTACCTGAAGCGCCCGAAGTAGCAGGAGAGGTTCATGAATGTTTCGGCCCGGCTCGGGCAGCTCGGTGTGACGCTGCCCCAGGTGGTCGCGCCGCTGGCCTCTTATGTTCCGGCGGTGCGAACGGGCAACTTGGTGTACACCTCCGGGCAGCTGCCGATAGAGGGCGGAAAGTTGGCCCGAACCGGCAAGGTCGGCGCCGAGATCAGCCCGGAGGAGGGCAAAGCCCTGGCGCGGATCTGCGCGCTCAATGCACTCGCGGCGGTGGGGTCGGTGGTACGTATCGACGCGGTCACCCGGGTGGTCAAGGTCGTCGGGTTCGTCGCGTCCGCACCGGGTTTCAATGGTCAGCCAAGCGTCGTCAACGGGGCCTCCGACCTGTTCACCGAGGTGTTCGGTGATAACGGCGCGCATGCGCGTTCGGCGGTCGGTGTATCCGAGTTGCCACTGGACGCCCCCGTGGAAGTCGAGTTGATCGTGGAGGTCGGCTAACGTCCGTGGCCGAGCCTGCTGAGTCGCTGTTCCATCCCGCATACGGCCGGCTGCGGCCGGTCACCGACACTGCCTCGGTCCTATTGGCCGACAATCCCGGTTTGCTGACGCTGGAGGGCACCAACACTTGGGTGCTGCGCGGCCCGCGCAGCGACGAGTTGGTCATCGTCGATCCCGGGCCAGACGACGACGAGCACATCGCCCGGGTCGCCGCGCTCGGCCATATCGCGCTGGTGCTGATCAGTCACCGGCACGGTGACCACACCGATGGCATCGACAAGCTGGTCGAGCTGACCGGGGCGACGGTGCGCTCGGCGGGCAGCGGGTTTCTGCGCGGCCTCGGCGGTGAGCTGATCGATGGCGAGGTGATCGACGCGGCCGGCCTGAAGATCACCGTGATGGCGACGCCAGGCCACACCGCCGATTCGCTGTCGTTCGTCCTCGACGATGCCGTGCTGACCGCGGACACGGTGCTGGGCCGCGGCACCACCGTCATCGACAAGGAAGACGGCAGCCTGGCCGATTACCTGGAATCACTGCGGCGGCTACGTGGCCTGGGCCGGCGTACGGTGTTGCCCGGGCACGGGCCTGACCTGGCCGACCTGGAAGCTGTCGCCATGGGATACCTGACGCATCGCCACGAACGTCTGGAGCAGGTGCGTTCCGCGTTGTGGGATCTCGGCGACGACGCCACGGTCCGCCAGATCGTCGAACATGTCTATGTCGACGTCGACGAGAAGCTCTGGGATGCGGCCGAATGGTCGGTTCAGGCGCAACTGGACTTCCTTCGCCGCTGAGTAGCGCGAGCAGTCGCAAAAGCTCCCGTGTCCTCGGCGTGTCGGGGGCTTTTGCGACTGCTCGGCGGGGAAAGTTACCTGGCTCGGCGGGCCAGCCGCTCGGAATCCGAGATCAGCACGCTCTTGCCCTCCAGACGGATCCAGCCGCGGTGCGCGAAATCCGCCAGCGCCTTGTTCACCGTCTCCCTGGAGGCGCCCACCAGTTGCGCGATCTCCTCTTGGGTCAGGTCGTGGGTGACCCGCATCGCGCCACCTTCCTGGGTGCCGAAACGCTGGGCGAGCTGGAGCAGCTGCTTGGCCACCCGGCCGGGCACGTCGGTGAAGATGAGGTCGGCCAAATTGTTGTTGGTCCGCCGCAGCCGTCGGGCCAGCACCCGCAACAGCTGCTCGGCAATTTCGGGACGATCAGCGATCCATGCCCGTAGCGCGTCGCGGTCCATCGAGACCGCCCTCACCTCGGTGATCGTGGTCGCGCTGGAAGTCCGCGGCCCCGGGTCGAAGATCGATAACTCACCGAACATGTCCGACGGGCCCATGATGGTCAGCAGATTCTCCCGGCCATCCGGCGAGCGGCGCCCGATTTTGACCTTTCCCGAAATAATGATGTACAGCCGATCTCCCGGCTCCCCTTCGGCGAAAACCGTGTGTCCGCGGGGGAAGTCGACGGGTTGCAGCTGTTTGGTCAGCGCAGCTACCGCATTGGGCTCAACCCCTTGGAAGATTCCTGCCCTTGCCAGGATCTCGTCCACGTTGCCTCTTCAGCTCTCCAACGAAGTGATATGGGCAGGCCAACCTCTTGCGAGTGGCATGAAACTAGAGGTTAGGCCAATCGGTTCAACCTGCCAACGCTACACACGATTGACGTGCCGAGTCCCCGTAACCTGCGGATTGGCCCGTGAATGCTTGTGCACTCGTGTCGGCAGGGCGGCCCCGTCGTGGTTATTGACGTCACCGGCGAAGAACGGCCCGGCGTCATCTGGCCTGGCGTGGCGGCCGGCCGGTGGGGACTCGAGGAGTCGCTGGGCCTGGCGTCGATGCAGATAATCCAACGCCTCCGGCATACCCTCTCGGGCCAGCGTGCGCATGTCGACGGCCTCGGCGTGCTCGAGAAACTCGTCAACGTCGTTTGGCGTGACGGTGTCGTGGGCCAGCTCCTTTTCGAGCCGCCCAAGCCCCAGCGTCGCGAGCATCAGCAGCCCCGGAACGCAGGCCACCAGCAACCATGACACAAGGAGAGTAAACATGGCCAAGGTCTCAGTGAGATCACGAAATCAGTACTCTGTCGTAGGTGACAGTGGCAAAGTCGTCCGGGCGATCGAAGTCAACGCCGGCCACGCCCGGAGCCGACGTGGCGCGGCGCTGGTCGACAGAAACCCGAGTCGGTTTGGTGCGGCGGGCGCGGCGGATGAATCGTGCGCTGGCGCAAGCGTTTCCGCTCGCGCACTGCGAGCTGGATTTCACCACGCCGCTCGAGCTGACGGTGGCCACTGTTCTTTCGGCGCAGAGCACCGATAAGCGGGTGAACTTGACGACGCCGGCTGTATTTGCGAAGTACCGGGCGGCGCTGGACTACGCACAGGCGGATCGCACCGAACTCGAAAACCTCATCCGTCCCACAGGTTTCTACCGCAACAAGGCCGCCTCGCTCATCGGCCTCGGGCAGGCCCTGGTTGAGCGGTTCGATGGCGAAGTGCCAGCGACCATGGCCGAGCTGGTGACGCTACCCGGAGTGGGGCGCAAAACCGCCAACGTCATCTTGGGCAATGCGTTCGGCATCCCGGGAATCACTGTCGACACTCATTTCGGTCGGTTGGTGCGGAGGTGGCGCTGGACCGCTGAAGAGGACCCGGTCAAGGTGGAGCATGCGGTCGGGGAACTGATTGAACGCAGTGAGTGGACCATGCTGAGCCACCGAGTGATCTTCCACGGCCGTCGCGTGTGCCACGCCCGCAAACCGGCATGCGGTGTCTGCGTGCTTGCCAAAGACTGCCCGTCCTTCGGTCTCGGTCCCACTGAACCGCTGCTCGCCGCGGCCCTGGTCCAGGGTCCGGAAACCGAGCACTTGCTCGCCCTGGCCGGGCTGTCATAGGAGCTGGGCAAACGACCGGGAAAGCCCGTTGGACCGTTGCAGTCTTGGCGGTGGTGGCGGCGCTGATTGCGGCGCTGGTGGCGCAACTGCGCGACAATCCGGCAACGACAGTGACGACCCAGACAACAGCCGATCGCGAACACCGTGACGCCGACACGCCGGCTGCGCTGGCGGGGCCCCGGGCTCGTGCGAACCTGCCGCCCTGTCCCGCCCCTGAGAGTGGTCCGGGCCCAGGGGCTTTGCGCGGCGTGGTGGTGGAATGCGCGGCGGACGGATCAGCCGTCGACGTCGCTCGCGCGCTGGCCGGACACCGAGTGGTCCTCAACTTGTGGGCGAGTTGGTGCGGGCCGTGCATGCACGAACTGCCCGCGATGGCCGAGTATCAACGACGGGTGGGGCCCGACGTGATGGTGGTGACGGTGCACCAAGACGAGAACGAGACCGCGGCGTTGCTGCGGTTGGCGGAGCTCGGTGTTCGGCTGCCGACGCTGCAGGACGGTCGACGCCTGGCCGCGACGGCGCTGCGGGTCGCGAATGTGATGCCAGCGACGGTGGTCCTGCGGCCGGACGGTAGCGTTGCGCAGACGCTGCCGCGGGCTTTCGAAAGTGCCGACGAGATCGCGGCCGCAGTCGGAAACGGATGACGCCGGGCATTTGGACCAGAGGGAGGCGCCGGTGAGCGCTGCGGTTCCCTTGGCGCCCGACGTTGGCCCGCCCTGGCTGCGTCCGCTGGTTGACAACATCGGTCAGATACCGGATGCGTACCGGCGCAGGCTGCCTGCCGATGTGCTGGCGATGGTGACCGCTGCCAGAGCCGTGTCATCGATGCGCCGCAACGGTCGCGAGGCCGCGGTCCTGGTGTTGTTCTCGGGTCCCGAGATCGGGCCGGCCGACGGCAGCCTCCCCGACGACGCCGACCTGTTGTTGACCGTGCGCGCCTCGACATTGCGCCACCACGCGGGCCAGGCCGCGTTTCCCGGCGGCGCATCCGATCCCGGTGACGACGGGCCGGTGGCGACCGCCCTGCGGGAAGCGCACGAAGAAACCGGGATCGACGTCAGCAGGCTGCACCCGCTGGTGACCATGGAGCGCACGTTCATTGCGCCGTCACAGTTCCATGTCGTGCCCGTGTTGGCCTACTCGCCGGATCCCGGGCCGGTGCGCGTCGTCAACGAAGCAGAAACGGCGATCGTGGCGCGGGTTCCGGTGCGCGCCTTCATCAATCCGGCCAACCGGCTGATGGTGTACCGCCGCGCCCACGGCCATCGCTGGGCCGGACCGGCGTTTCTGTTGAACGAGATGCTGGTGTGGGGATTCACTGGCCAGGTGATCTCGGCGGTGCTCGACGTCGCCGGCTGGGCCCAACCCTGGGACACTGCCGACATGCGGGAGTTGGACGAGGCTATGGTGCTGGTCGGCGAACAGGGTGACCCGCGATGAATTCGATGACCCCGTCGCAGTGGCTGGATGTCGCCGTCCTGGCGGTCGCCTTCATCGCAGCCATCTCAGGCTGGCGGTCGGGGGCGCTGGGTTCGGTGCTGTCATTTATCGGTGTGCTGCTCGGCGCGATAGCGGGCGTGCTGCTGGCGCCACACATCGTCAGCCACATCGCCGCTCCGCGCGCCAAGCTGTTCACCGCGCTCTTCCTGATCCTCGCGCTGGTCGTCGTCGGTGAGGTCGCCGGCGTGGTACTCGGCCGGGCGGTTCGCAGCGCGATCCGCAGCAGCACAATCCGATTGATCGACTCGTTCATCGGGGTGGGCGTTCAGCTCGTCGTGGTGCTGACCGCGGCCTGGCTGTTGGCGACACCGCTGACACAGTCGAAGGACCAGCCCGAACTGGCTGCCGCGGTCAAAGGTTCGCGGGTGCTCGCTTCGGTGAATGATGTTGCACCCCCATGGCTGAAGACGGTGCCCAAGCGGTTGTCGGCACTGCTGAACACCTCTGGCCTGCCCGCGGTGCTGGAGCCGTTCAGCCGCACCCCGGTGATTCCGGTCGCTTCACCAGACCCGGCGCTGGCCGGCAATCCGGTGGTACTGGCCACCCAGCCCAGTGTGGTCAAGGTCCGCAGCCTGGCGCCCAGCTGCCAGAAAGTGTTGGAGGGCAGTGGATTCGTGATATCGCCGGACCGGGTGATGACCAACGCGCACGTAGTGGCCGGGTCCAACAGCGTCCAGGTGTACGCCAGCGGTAACCCGCTTGACGCCACCGTGGTGTCCTACGACCCGTCTGTCGACATCGCCATCCTCGCCGTGCCGAACTTGCCACCATCGCCGCTGGCCTTCGCCCAAGGCGAGGCGAAAACGGGCGCCAGCGTTGTGGTGCTGGGCTACCCCGGCGGCGGTACCTTCGCGGCAACCCCGGCCAGGATCCGCGAGGCGATCAAACTCAGCGGCCCTGACATCTACCGGGACCCGACACCGGTCACCCGCGACGTGTACACCATCAGAGCCAATGTGGAGCAAGGTAATTCGGGTGGGCCGTTGATTGACCTCAATGGTCATGTGCTTGGCGTGGTTTTCGGCGCCGCCGTCGACGACGCCGACACCGGTTTCGTGTTGACCGCCGATGAGGTGGCCGGTCAGCTTGCCAAGATCGGTGACACCCAACCGGTGGCGACTGGGGTCTGCGTCAGCTGAGCCGGAGCCCGTGCACCTGCTCGAGAAATTTCATCAAGTGCCTGTTGATTTCCTCGGGTGCCTCTTCATGGCTGAAATGCCCTGTGCCGGAGACAGATATGTAGCGTCCATGCGGCGCGTAGTGCTGGGTGCGGTCGACGGAATCGGCCAGCACGTAGGGATCGGCGTCACCGCGTAGATGCAGCAACGGAATGGCGAGCTGTTGGGACATCGATCTGATGAATCGCCGGCCTTCGTCGCGCAGCTGGCTGCGTACCGCCCAGCGCTGGTACTCCAGTGCGCAGTGCGCGGCCGCCGGAATCCGTATCGCCTGGCGCAGATGACCGATGGTTTGAGAGAAGTCCTCGGACGCAACCCATTTGGCGCTGCTGCGACTGCGGACCAGGCGCTCGATCTCCGCGGCGTTGTCTCGGGTCAGCAGGCGCTCCGGCCAGATCGGCACCTGGTAGCGCAGCAACGTCGGTAGCAGTGCGTAACCCTGATCGCGCCGCGCAAGGGCCGATCGTCGTAGCGCGGCCGGGTGTGGCGAGCTGATCAGCGCGATGGCGCGCACCAGCCGGGAATGCAGTAGTGCGGTGCTCCAGCAGGCCAGCCCGCCGTCGGCATGGCCGACCAGCGTCGCCGACGAGTGCCCGAGCGCACGGATCAGCCCGGCCGTGTCGCCGGCGAGTGTCCAGCCGTCATAGCCGCGGGGTGGCTTGTCGCTGCCGCCGTAGCCGCGCAGGTCGACCGCGACCACTCGCGCGCCGGTCAGCCCGCGCAGCTGATGACGCCAGGACCACCAGAACGAACCGAAACCGTGCAGCAACATGACCAACGGCCGCGCCGTGGGAGGAATGGTTACATCCTGGCCGCGTGGTGTTGCTTCGACGACGTGGAATCGGATGCCGTTGGCGTGCACGTCCAGGTGACGCCATGGCCCGGCGATGCGGGTTACCGACGGATCCGGTGCTGCCATTTACCAACCCGTGGGGTCGGCGGGAGTCTTGCTGCTGGAACTGGCGTCGGGCCCCGTGAGCTCGCGCGCCTGGGCCTTGTCGTGGCCCGGAGTGAGCGCGGTGCGTGTCTCCTTGACCGACTCGATGGTCTGGCGTGGTCCGCGGATCCGGCGGACCTTTAAGAATCCCAGCAACGCCAGCACCGCCCCGACCACGACCATGATCGCGAACACGATCAGGAACGCCACCCAACGCCACAGCCAGGTGTCGAGCAGCTCGGCGAGGAAGAAGAAGAAAAAGAAGGTGGAGTAGAACAGCACCACCAGCGCGGCGATGAAGTAAACGCTGCCGGTCAGGCCCTTCTTCACGTCGCGGGTGATCTCGGCACGGGCCAGTTCGACCTCGGCGCGCACCAGCGTGGATACCTGAGTCGTTGCGTCTTTGATCAGATTACCGATCGACGGCTCGGCAGGGCCGGCGTGCGGATCGGCCAACGGAATCGTGGTCAGCGTGCTGGGCACACCGTTGTTGTGGTCAACTTTGCTCACAGACGGTCCTCTCGGTTTGATTGCCCGGCTCGCTGTTGTCGCGGTTCATGTTGCCATGCGGTGCGGTGCCAGACGAGGCCAGCCGAACACCGCGAGGGACCAGCGACGAATTGACCTAGCTGATTAACGGCCACCGCAATTCGTGCAGCAGGTGGGTTGTTCCGTCATCATCTAAACTGGCGCAGCTGTTCTCCGACGCCCACGGTTGACGGGAGTATCACTTTGCAGACGGGGCATCGGCGCTTAGTGGCGGCGATGGTGGCCGTCCTTTTGGCCCTGCTCGGTTTGCCTGCCAAGACCGCGACCGCTGACGACAGGCTCCCGATGGGTGGCGGCGCGGGCATCGTGATCAACGGGGACACGATGTGCACCCTGACGACCATCGGCACCGATAGGGCTGGTGAACTCATCGGTTTCACTTCCGCGCACTGTGGTGGCCCCGGCGCGCAGGTCGCCGCCGAGGGTGCGGAAAACAGGGGCTTCCTGGGCGTCATGGTCGGCGGCAGCGACAGCCTCGACTACGCGGTGATCAAGTTCGATCCGGCCAAGGTGATACCGGTGGCCAACTACAACGGATTTGTGATCAACGGCGTCGGCCCGGATCCGGCCTTCGGCCAGATCGCCTGCAAACAGGGCCGCACGACCGGCAATTCGTGCGGTGTCACGTGGGGGATGGGACAGGCTGCGGGCACCATCGTCATGCAGGTGTGCGGACGACCGGGTGACTCCGGGGCTCCGGTGACCGTCGACAACCTGCTGGTCGGCATGATCCACGGCGCGTTCAGCGATAACCTGCCGACCTGCATCATCAAGTACATCCCGCTGCATACCCCGGCGGTGGTGATGTCGTTCAACTCGATCCTGGCCGATATCAACAGCAAGAACCGGCCCGGGGCGGGATTCGTCCCGCAACCGGACTGAGCCGGTCGGTAGTCGGCGAGCGTCACGGCAGCGTGACGCGGACCGCCGAGCTGGGGCACGCCCCCACAAGTGGGTGGGGTCTCCGCTCCGCAGGGGAGTACCCCCACCCGCTTGCGGGGGACACGCCAGCGTGACGCGGGGCTACTTCGCCGCTCGGATCGCGTCGAAAACGCTGGCGTCGACCAGCGTCGAGGTGTCACCCAGCTCGCGCTTTTCGGCGACGTCGCGCAGCAGCCGGCGCATGATCTTGCCGCTTCGGGTTTTGGGCAGCTCGGGCACGATGTGGACTTCGCGCGGCTTGGCGATGGGCGAGATCTCCCGGGCCACCTCGGCGCGCAGCTCGTTGTGCGTCCCTTCGTGGGCCTCGTAGTTGGCGCGTAAGACGACGAACGCGCAAATGGCCTGCCCGGCGATGTCGTCGGTAACTCCGACCACCGCCGCCTCGGCGACCGCGGCGTGACCGACGAGCGCCGACTCCACCTCGGCGGTGGAGATCCGGTGTCCGGCCACGTTCATCACGTCGTCGATGCGGCCCAGCACCCAGATCGCGCCGTCGGGATCGAAACGGGCACCGTCCCCGGCGAAATAGAAGCCCTGCTCGGCGAATTTGGACCAGTAGGTGTTTCGGTACCGGTCGGGGTCACCCCAGATGCCGCGCAGCATCGCGGGCCACGGCTGGTCCAAGACCAGGTATCCCGTGACGTGCGTGTCGCCTTCAATGTCCGGCGGCAGCGGATCGCCGTGGTCGTCGACGATCTTGGCCGAGATACCGGGCAGTGGCGTCATCGCCGATCCTGGTTTGGCCGCGGTGACACCGGGCAGCGGCGAGATCATCGCGGAGCCGGTCTCGGTCTGCCACCAGGTGTCCACCACCGGGATGCGGTCCGCGCCGAAGACCTCGCGAAACCAGCGCCAGGCCTCGGGGTTGATCGGTTCGCCGACGGACCCCAACAATCGCAGGCTGGACAGGTCGTGGGCGTCGGGGATATGGCGGCCCCACTTCATAAACGTGCGGATCAGCGTCGGAGCGGTGTAATAGATTGTGACGCCGTATCTTTCGATGATCTGGAAGTGCCGGTGCTCGTCGGGCGAGTTGGGCGTGCCCTCGTACATAACCTCCGTGACACCGTTGGACAGCGGTCCGTAGACGCCGTAAGTGTGCCCGGTGACCCAGCCGATGTCAGCAGTGCACCAGAACACGTCGCGCTCCGGTTTGACGTCGAAAACGGCGTGCATCGTGTAGCAGGCCTGGGTCAGGTAGCCGCCGCTGGTGTGCATGATGCCCTTGGGCTTGCCGGTGGTGCCCGACGTGTACAGCAGGAAGAGCGGGTGCTCGGAGTCGAACGCCTCCGGGGTGTGTTCGGGTGACGCTGAGTCGACGACGTCGTGCCACCATAGGTCGCGGCCGTCGTTCCAGGACACGTCAATTCCTGTGCGGCGCACCACCAGAACGTGTTCGACCGGGCTGTCCGGATCAGCGACAGCCTCGTCGGCGGCGTCCTTGAGCGGCGCTGGCGTGCCGCGCCGGAACTGCCCGTCGCTGGTGATCAGCAGCTTGGCTTGGGCGTCGGCGATCCGGGCCCGCAGCGCGTGTGCGGTGAAGCCGCCGAAAACCACGCTGTGCATGATGCCCAGCCGCGCGCAGGCCAGCATGGCGACCACGGCCTCGGGGATCAGCGGCATGTAGATGGCGACACGGTCTCCGGCGACAAGACCGAGGCCGGTCAACGCGTTGGCCGCCTTGGACACCTCCGCCTGCAGATCCGAATAGGTCAGGGCGCGACGATCGCCCTCCGGCTCGCCCTCCCAGTAGATGGCGACCCGATCCCCGTGGCCGGCCTCGACATGGCGGTCCACGCAGTTGTAGGCGACATTGAGCTTGCCGCCGACGAACCACTTGACGAAAGGCGCCTCCGACCAGTCCAGCACTTCGGCGAACGGTGTCGCCCAGGACAGCCGGTTGGCTTGCTTGGCCCAAAAGCCCAGCCGGTCTTCCTCGGCCTCGCGGTAGAGCTCGGCACGGGCATTGGCTTGCTCGACGAACTGCGCCGACGGCGGGTAAGACGACGGGAGTTCGGTGTTGGTCTCGGTCACGGGTGTGAGCCTAACCACCGAGTGTCGGATAATCACCTGTATGCCCGGAGCTCACGTGCGCCCCCCGCGGCGGCCCGCTCGCCGACTGGTCCCCAGCTTTGCTGCAGCCGCCACAGGTTACGCAGCCATCCTCGCGTTGGGGCCCCCCGCATGGGCGGTACCGGTTGAGGATGAGGCGACGCCGTGTTGGGCGGAGCAGGTCGCCGTGAGTGCCTCTCCGACGCAAGGCGCCGTCGGCCACCGCGCGCTGACCCTGATATTCAGCCTCGCTGGAGGCGCGCAGCCGTGCACGCTCACCGGCTACCCCTGGGTCGACTCGGGCACCGGCGGGCCGGCCATTCATGCCGAGCCCACGCTGCGCGGGTACATGGGCGGCTTGCCGGCCTCGGTCGATGTGCCGCCCACCGCCACCCTGTCGATATCGACACAGGCGCAGGCCATCGTGGAGGGTGTGGCCGTCGACGACAGCGGCAACCCATGCCCCAGCTACACCGTTCTGCGCGTCAACCCTCCTGACACCAGCGTGGTGTTCACCGTGCCGGCCGCCATCGACGCCTGCCAACTGCAGGTGCACCCCGTCACCGCTGTACCCGCAGCAGCCGATCAAAGCGAGCCGACTTAGTCGGAGCGGCCCCCGTTGCCGCCGCCGACTAGCCACGGCCCTCGAACTCACCGAACAGGGCGGCGAGTTGGTCCCGGCCATTAGCGCCGGATCGCTGCGATGCGCGATACAGGTGACCTTCCACGGTTCGGATGGACATTCTCATCTCCTCGGCGATCCGGCGGTTGGACCAGCCCTGCGCCACCAGTGCAATGATTTCTCGCTCACGGGAGGTCAGCGGAAGCGGTTGCCGCGCCTCACGAATCGCCGGGCTCACCGCACCGCCGCACGCCGCCGCCAGCCGCTGCGCCCTACCCGTCGCGGTCATCGCAGAGCCGCGTGAACCGCGGCTGCGGTACGCCACCGCGGCATGCGCCGCCGTATCGGCCGCGGCGAACAGGTCACCCATCTCCTCGAATCGCTCGGACACCGAACGCAATTGGTCACCATCACCCGCAGCCAGTCCACGCGCGAACGCCGCCGCGACGCTCACCCGAGGTCCACCCACTGAACGGGTAAGTTGTTCGAGCCGCGTCACTGTCGTCGTGTCACCAAAGTGCGTCGCGGCCTGCAGGCTGAAGACCTCTCGCGCCAGCTGCCCCTGCACACGTGCGTAGTCGGCCGCGCGATGGGCGATGCGGACGGCGTCGCTGCGCCCCCCGCGGTTGGCCGACACCCAGGCCTGGGCCAGCATCCGATCCGGTTCAAGCACCAGGTGTGCGGAATGCCTTCTGCCGTAGGCACCTTCGGCGTGTGCGGCGGCGCTGTCGGTCTCTCCGAGCTTGGCCAGCGTCTCCACTTGGTAAATGGCAAACCTCCCGCGCAGCGGCGCCGATGTGACACCGAGCGAGAGGACGCGTGACGCATAGCCCAGGCGCTCGCGGGCCAGGTCGAGCCTGCCATTGCCCAGCCACGCAATCGCGGCGATACCCGCACCGATCGCTCCGATGGCGCCAGGTGCGTCTGCGCACTGCTCGGCCGCCTCGTGGGCCGCGGTGAGCGCCTCGGAGGTCAGGCCGGCCAGCAGCAGGGCCTTGACGTGGAACTCGGCCAGCCCAACGCCCAGGTACGCGGCCTCGATAGAGTTCGCGGCGATGTCGTACCCGGTTCGGGCCGCCGGTGTGATGTCGGAAACTCGGCCGAGATCTCCCGCGGCGATAGCCTTACCCCAGGCCAGCTCCAGCGCGACGAAATCACCCAGGCCCGTCTCGTCCACCTGCGCAGCCACGGCGAGTGCTTCAGCCGGCCGGGCCTGCGCCGCGAGGTGCAACACACGCATCGCCCGGGCCGCGTTCGCCACAACGGAATTGGGCCCGGCCATCGCCTCGTCGACAAGGGCCGCCGCCTCATCGGGTCGCTGCAAAGGGCTCCACAGATTGCTGATCCTGAGCGCGGTCGTGTACGCCAGCTCGTGGTCGCCAAGCAGGCGGGGATCCAGGCCGTCCAGCAGGAGCTGAGACTCTTCGGCGCGGTTCAGCAGTCCCAACGACTGGGCCCGCAACAAGGCGGCGGCCGTCGGGCCGCCCGCGTCGACGCAGGCCGCGGCAACGCGCTCGGCCAAGCCCAGATCCAAGCGGGAGAAGGCGATCTGGGTGGCCCGGGCGAGCAATTGCGGATGCGGTGCCAGATCGGATTCCAGAGACATCGTCCCGGCCCGCAGCACGCCCGTATCGTCGAGGTCGTCAAGCGCGACCATCGCCGCCACGATGCGTCCGCGCAACCGCCTCAACCGCACCGGTCCCGCGCGGTCCCGTCGTACCTCCCCATAGAGCGGGTGGCCGATCCGGACCGACGCGCGATGGCGATGGGACGTGATTCCGATCAAGCCCCGGCGCTCGGCGGACTCGATCGCGCTGCTCTCGACCAACGTCGACAGCAGGCCGAGATCGAACGGCTCGGCGATGGCCACCATGTCGACGACGTCGAGCACCTGTTCCGGCACCGCACCGACCTGTGTTTCGATCAGGTCGGTCAGGGCCGGCGACACTTCGAGCTCACCCGTCCACGTACATACGCCGGCGTCGGCCGCCAGCCGCTGCGCGGAAACCTCCTGGTCGATCAGATGGCGCAGCTGCAGCACGTTGCCCCTGGTGAACTCCCACAGCCTGCGCGCACAATCGGGGTCGAGCTGCCCGCCCAGCGCTTCTGCCAACAGCAGATCCGACTCGCCGCGGGATAGCGGCTGAAGCTGCAACAGCCGAAGGTGCCCATCCTTCCACGCCGCGGTGACCGCATCGGGTGCCGGCTCCCCCGAGCGGACTGTCGCGACCACGGTCGCCAGTCGTCGAGTCACCAACTGGTGCAACAAGAAAGCGGAGACATCATCCAACAAATGGGCGTCGTCGACGGCGACCACGACACGTTTGCCCCGTGTTGTCGAGGTGAGCCCGTCGACCGCGGTACTCACCGCGCGCAATGCGCTCCCCCCATGGGGATCGGCCCATTCGGCGAAGGCGCCCAGCGGAATCGACCTGCCGCTCGAGGTCCCCGAAGCGAACCGAACCGTGGCACCCGCCTTATCGGCCAACTCCATCGCTTCGCGGGCTAGCCGGCTCTTACCGATACCCGCCGGCCCGACTATCACCACGCCAGCGTATTCGCTTCTTGGACTGCAGGACTCGACGACCAGACGCAGTTCTTCGTCGCGGCCGGTGAGCGGCCAGGACTTCGACACCGAACGCACCGCGCCCTCCTGAAGCCCTCCCGAACCAGGGACAGGTCTTGCAGCCTAGTTCCGCGTTCAGCCGGGGGTCAACAACTCCTCCGGATGACGGCCAGCTTCGCCTGCGCAAGCAACAACAGCGTCGAAACCCCCTCGCGCTCCATGCCGAGCCGCTCGGCGATTTCGGCATCGGTAAGTCGCTCGTTACGCAACCGAAGGGCCGCGGCGTACACCTCCGGCAGCTGATCAATTGCGTCGTCTTCGCCGTCCATGCCGCCACGCTGCCGCAGCGCCGGCCGGACCGATGACGTAATGCACTACTCCATTGGCGGCATCGGCAACCCGTTGCCGCTGCTCTCGGCCTCATTCGCTGAACCGGCGACATAGGGCGGATCGCGTCGAATTGGGGTAGTTGGATACCCCACCGCGGGGCACTCCGCGCCATCACACTAAGACGGGTACCGCGATGACGAGGAGTGTCGATGACTGCAATTGCCGACGCGAATGCGATAGCGGCCTTACCGCTGCCACCGCCGAACCCACTGCGATACCGGCAACGGCTCGCGGACGTACGCGATACGGCCGAAGGCGTCCGTCGGCTGTGCGCCGCCGGAGGCCCGGTGACGTCGGTGACGCTCGGCCCAAGATGGTTGGCGCCGACATTGGTATTTGTCTCGTCGGCGCAAGGCGCACACGACGTGCTGGCGCGTCGCGACGGAGGCACCGATCGAGCCGCGCTCCCGTCCTTCAAAGAGCTGCGGTATGTGGTTGGAGCGAACCTGCTGAACCTCGACCATGAACACTGGGTGCCCCGTCGGCGGGCAATGCAGCCGATCTTCTCCAAACAGAACGTCACCCAGTTCGGCGCACACATCGTCGATGCGACAGAAGACCTTTCGCGGCGATGGCGGGCGGGCACCGAGGTCGACCTCGCCGCGGACACCCGTGCCATGACAATGAGTGCCTTGAGCCGGTCGTTCCTCGGACGCGACCTCGCTGACGAGAGCCAGGCGGTGGGAGCCGGCATGCACGCCGCATTTCTGTGGGCTATGCACCGTTCCATGGCCCCAGCGCGGGTCCCTGCCTGGTTGCCGACGCCGGCGCAGCGGCGCGCTTGCCGCGGCAGCGCAGTGCTGCACCGATATGCCGCTGAGGTCCTCAAGACATGTCGAACAAACCCCGACCACGATGCTCCGATCGTGCACGCGTTAATCGCAGCCCGCGATCCCGACACCGGAGAAGCACTATCCGACAACGACATTTGCGACGAACTGACGATGTTCCTGTTCGGCGGCCATGACACGCTGACCATGTTGCTCGTCAGTGCGCTGTGGATGCTGGGCAAACACCCTGAGGCACAGCGCCGCGTCGCTGACGAGGCCCGCGGCGTGGGCGGTCGCGCGCTGACCGCGGCGGATGTGCCCAGTCTCGGGTACACCGTGCAGGTTCTGTACGAAGCCCTGCGCCTCTACCCCCCAGGCCCCGCAGTGCCGCGCCTGGTGTGTAAGGACATCGAGATCGACGGCTACCGTGTTCAAGCCGGCACGGTAGTAATCGTGGCCGCCTACGCCATGCACCGCGACCCAGCGATGTGGCGCGACCCGTTGCGTTTCGACCCGGACCGGTTCCGCCCGGAGCTGGCCGAACGCATCGACCGCTGGCAGTACCTGCCGTTCGGCGGTGGGCCCCATCGGTGCATGGGCGATCACTTCGCCATGCTCGAGGCGACGCTGGCGCTGGCGACGGTTGTCCGTGACATCGAGTTCACGGCCCTGCGCGACGAGCTTCCGATCACCACGACCATGACTATGCAGCCGTCGGGCCCCGTCCCGATGCGCGTTCGTCGACGCCCGTCCTGACGGGCTGCCTGCGGCGCGTTGTCGCCGGACCGGCACGACCAGCGCCACCAACGCCCTAAAGTCGCTGTCATGCGTCGGATGCGGGCCGCGCTGGCCTCGCTAGCCCCAGTTGCCGCCCTGTTGCTGGCGGTCGCGCCGGTGGCCGGCTGTGGCGGCGGCGTCCTGAGCCCCGATGTCGTGGTGGTCAACGGCGGGGAACCTTCGAACCCGCTGATCCCAACCAGCACCAACGACAGCCTTGGCGGCCGGATCATCGACCGGCTATTCGCCGGCCTGATGTCCTTTGACCCCGACGGCAAAACCTCCACGGAAGTAGCCCAGTCGATCGAGACCACCGACAACGTCAACTACCGAATCAGCCTCAAACCGGGCTGGAAGTTCACCGACGGCTCGCCGGTGACGGCCCACTCGTTCGTCGACGCGTGGAACTACGGCGCCCTGAGCACCAATGCCCAACTACAGCAGAGTTTTTTCAGTCCGATACAGGGGTACGACGATATTGCCGGCCTGACCGGCGACGGAAAGCCGAGCGCCAAAACTGGGCAGACCACCATGTCCGGGCTGCAGGTGGTCAACGACCTGGAATTCACCGTGCGGCTCAAGGCGCCAACCATCGACTTCACCGTGCGCCTGGCGTTCAGCCCGTTCTATCCGCTGCCACAAGCCGCATTTCGGGACATGGCGGCATTTGGCGGCGACCCCATCGGCGACGGGCCCTACAAACTCGACAATCGTTCTCACGGCCCGGACGGGCCGGCCTGGGAACACAACGTCAAGATCGACATGAGGCCCAACCCCGACTACCACGGCAACCGGATGCCGCACAACAAGGGCCTGCGGTTCGAGTTCTACGCGAATCTGGACACCGCTTATTCCGACCTGCTGTCCGGCAATCTCGATGTGCTGGACGCGATTCCGCCGAGCGCGTTGCCGATCTACAAGCGAGACCTGGGCGATGACGCGACCAGCGGCCCGGCGGGGATAAACCAGAGTCTCGACACGCCGTTTCGGCTACCGCATTTCGGCGGCGAGGAGGGGCGGCTGCGCCGCCTGGCCCTGTCCGCCGCCATCAACCGCCCTCAAATCTGTCGGCAGATCTTCGTTGGAACCCGCACTCCGGCGCGTGATTTCACCGCCCGGTCACTGCCGGGGTTCGACCCGAACATCCCGGGCAGCGCCGCGTTGGATTTCGATCCCGATCGGGCGCGGCGGCTATGGGCGCAAGCGAACGCGATCGCACCGTGGAGCGGCCAGTACGCGATCGCCTACAACGCCGACGCGGGCCATCGGGAGTGGGTGGATGCGGTGGCCAACAGCATCAAGAACGTCTTGGGTATCGACGCGGTCGGCGCGCCGCAACCCACCTTCGCGGGGTTCCGCACTCAGGTCGTCAACCGCACCATCGGGACCGCCTTTCGTGCCGGGTGGCAGGGTGACTATCCGTCGATGCTGAATTTCCTTGCCCCGCTGTTTACCACCGGGTCTGGCTCCAACGACGTGGGCTACTCGAGCAGCGAGTTCGACGCCGCGCTGGCGGCCGCCGAGGCCGCGCCCACCCTGCAGGAGTCCTACGTGCTGGCTAACGCCGCACAGCGAATCCTACTGCGTGACATGCCCGTCATTCCCCTTTGGAACTTCATCAGCGTGGTCGGGTGGTCCCCGCACGTCAGCAACGTCACGGTCACCTGGAACGGTCTGCCCGACTACGAGAACATCGCCAAGGCCTGAGATGGGTTGGTACATCGCGCGCCGGATCGCCGTCATGGTGCCGGTCTTCCTGGGTGCCACGCTGATGATTTACGGCATGGTCTTCCTGCTGCCCGGGGACCCGTTGGCGGCGTTGGCCGGTGACCGGCCGCTGACTCCCGCGGTCGCCGCGCAGTTGCGTGCCCGTTACCACCTCGACGACCCGTTCCTGCTGCAGTACCTGCGCTATCTGGGCGGCATCCTGCACGGCGACTTGGGCCGTGCCTATTCCGGGTTGCCGGTCAGTTCCGTGCTGGCACACGCGTTTCCGGT
>Ga0210386_10001025_pt1 | contig 25257 bp, 25 predicted proteins | sample IncBWH32OmetaG_FD_160091 | JGI IMG/M metagenome (GOLD analysis project Ga0210386, IMG submission 160091) | Forest soil microbial communities from Barre Woods Harvard Forest LTER site, Petersham, Massachusetts, United States - Inc-BW-H-32-O ...
GATTCTCGTGCCTCGGGCGAAGCCGGTCTCTATCTCGTCGATCCATCAACAGCGCTTCCCAGGCGCATCTTCACGAATGGCATTTCCGCCTGCGTGCCAACCTGGTCGGCGGACGGGAAATGGATCTACTTTACAACGGTGTCGTCGCCACAGTGGGAACACGATGCTATCTACAAGGTGGCTCCGGAAGGTGGAACTCCAGAATTAGTGACCAGCACCCACGGTTATAACGTGCAGGAGTCCAGGGATGGACGAGTGCTTTATTTCTTTGCCGGGGAGGCGAATGCACCCATTCGGGTTTTGGACAGGGCCACAGGGCAGGAACAGCCTCTTAAGGGAATGCCCAATATTGGCGACACGACAGATTGGGTGGTGGGATCCAAGGGAATTTTCTACATAGATCGCACTTCCACTCCCGCCGCCGTCGCATTTTATGAGTTTTCTTCAGCGCGTGTTACACGACGGTTCCCCATTGAGAAGCAGTTCGAACATTGGGGAGGGTTGGCGCTTTCACCCGACGAGACATGGATAGCATATTCAGAAGTGGACACACGGGGCAGCGACCTGATGCTGGCGGACGGCGTCCAATGACTCCTTCTTCGCCTGCACCGTCCCTTCAGCCCGGCGCCTGACGGGAAGAGGTTTATCTATGGCACCCACGACAACCGGATGGATCTCTGGATGCTGCAGGGTTACTGGCAGCCGGGCCGGCTGGGTCGAATCTCGGACGCCCTGAATCTGAAATAACTGAGGCCAAACTCTCTCTGGCTCCGTAAAGAATCGTTGGCCTTGGACGCTGGAGCTTTGGCGGTTGCTGCGGATCGGGTCAGACCCAGGGAGTCATGCCATCTCGAAGCTATCTCCTGCCACGCGCAATCCGAAAGTCGCCGGCGAGTAAACTGCAAGCCAGTGTTGCATCGACCGGTTGAGCCCGCCGGGGTTTTCAGTAAGTTCAGTTTCGGCGTCTGGGCCGCCACCTGCCTCGGGAAAGTAAATTTAACGTATGGCGCCGACGATTGAAAAGATTTCCGCGATTACCTTTCGGGTTTTGAACATGAAAGCAGCCGTGCAGTTTTACCGAAACGTGCTCGGCATGGAGCTACTTTACGGCGGAGAACGGGCGAGTTTCTCTTCCCTACGAGCAGGGGATTCAGGATCAGTGATCCTCAACCTCGAACAAGGTAACAGCGTACCGCGGTGGGGCCGATTAATCTTCCACGTGACGGACGTGGATGCGTTTTGGACACATCTGAAGGAGAAGGGATTTGATCCCGAAATCCCACGGGACGCTTCGTGGGGCGAACGCTATTTCCACATGCTCGATCCGGATGGCCACGAGCTGTCGTTTGCTCGACCGGTATATTGAGTCGGCCAAGAGGCCCGGCTCCGCTTCACCAACCGAGGGCCATTCTGAAGGAGAAGGGGCAGGTTGAGTAGGAAAATTCAGCGAACGGCAAGTGGGCCGATTGCAGATTGTCTCAACCGAGGGGTTCACCCCAACCAACTGTGCCCAATTTTGTGCCCAGTGGCGGCTTGTATGTGCTTGGTGCAGAGTGGGGAGTAGGAGCGAGAAACCCCTACAAATGCTGGCGAATCTCACTCCATACAAGTTCATCTAAGTTATTGATTTGTCGTGAGGTAAGCCCTCCGGAGCAATAGGTCGGGAGTTCGAATCTCTCCGGGCGCACCAGATCCCCCAAAAGACAGCCGCAGATTCGCAGTTCAAAACAATCGTTAAGGATGCATTGGCGTTTCGGTCCGCCCGACATTGCGAGCTCCGGCGCTTATTGCGCGTGCGGGTAAGTTCAATCGCGCTATAATCTTGCCACATCGGAGCCAACCCATGGCTAGCACGCGCTCGGGGGCTGGAGGCACGGATAACTCGATTACCGCCCTGCTCGCCCAACTGAGCGAGGGCAATCGAGAGGTCGAGGCGCGTCTGGTGGCGCGCGCTTGGTTGAAAGGCGAACTTTCAAAACAGCCATGACACTCGAACTCTGGCAACGCCTGAAGCCGCTCCATCATGTTGCCCTCGAAATGCCGGAGGAGGCGCGGGCTAAGTTTGTAGACGAGGCAGTGGTGATGACGACGAGTTAAAGAGAGAACTCACTGCGCTTTTGAAGGCCAATGATGGACAAACGGTTTCGTGCGATACCCCGATAGTAAATCTCAGAGACCTGTTCTCGGCAGAATCCAGGTCGTTTTCAGACGGGGAGTTGATCCTCGGCCGCTTCAAGATCGTGCGCTATGTGAGCGGCGGCGGCATGGGCGAGGTTTATGAAGCGATCGACCTCGAAATGGGACGAATCGCGCTCAAGACCGTTCGTCCCGAGATCGCGAGTAGCCCGGATTGGCCCATATACCCCAGTAGACATTGATGCTTCTGTAAATCTTAAGTATAAAGATGATACAACTAAGACCACCTATACATACAAAGTTACTATCCAAGGAACGGCCTGCTGATGATTAGGGCCTGCTCGTGTGTATAGCCGTCTCGGACACGACGAACCGGGAGACTTAGTCTCCCGGTTACTAATTGGTAAGTTAGTTCTAGCTACTTAGTCGCTGCGTACACTCGGCTTGCGTTGTGGAGCGTGGCTTGCGGGATTCGTGGCTGTCGTAGGAAGTCAGGCTCAGAACCGCGATGTCCTTTTCGCGGTCGTTATCTGCAGTCCGAGTAAATTTCCAAGGTGCTGAACATCGCCGACCCTCAGGGAGCGGGGCGCCCGACTGAGGACTGGCGTGGGTTGAAGGCTAGGCGAGTTCGTAGCCAGCGAAGAAGTATCCGATCTCGAACTGGGCGGTGTCTTCGCCGTCGGAGCCGTGGATGCCGTTCTCCTCGATCGATCCGGCGTACTTTTTGCGGATGGTGCCTTCGTCGGCATTGGCCGGATTGGTGGCCCCCATCAGCTTGCGCAGGTCGGCGATGGCGTCGTCCTTCTCGAGGACGAGCGGAAAGATGGGACCCGAGGACATGAAGTCGGTAAGTGAGCCGAAGAAGGGCCGCTCCTTGTGGACGTAATAGAAGCCTTCGGCCTGCGTTTTGGATATAGACAGCTTCTTGATGGCGATGATCCTGAAGCCGGCCTTCTCGATCTCGGCGAGGATGGCTGCGGTATAGCCCTTGCGGACTGCGTCTGGCTTGATGATGCTGAAGGTGCGTTGTGACATTGTTTAGCTCTTAGCTCCTAGCCTTTGGCTTTTTGCCGGGCTTGATTTGGGTTGAATCTGTTTGGTGAGATCGAACTGCCCGCTGGTAGCTAAAAGCTAGCGGCTGGTTCTATGCTTTTCCGATCACCCGCGCCACGGTTTCTCCGATCGCGGCAGGTGTGTCGACTACGTGAATGCCAGCTGCAGTCAGTGCCTTCATCTTCTCGGCGGCGGTGCCTTGGCCTCCGGAGATGATGGCTCCGGCGTGCCCCATGCGGCGGCCGGTAGGCGCTGTCTGTCCGGCGATGAAGCCAACAACCGGCTTTTTGACATGCTGCTTCACGTACTCGGCAGCGGCCTCTTCGGCGGTGCCACCAATTTCGCCGATGAGGATGATGGCTTCTGTCTCGGGATCATCGTTGAGCAGCTTCAGCGCATCGATATGGGTTGTGCCGATGATCGGGTCGCCGCCGATTCCGATGGCCGTCGACTGGCCGATGCCGCGCTGCGTGAGCTGGTACACGGCCTCATAGGTGAGCGTGCCGGAGCGCGAGACGATGCCGATGTGGCCTTCCTTGTGAATGCGGCCGGGCATGATGCCGACTTTGGCCTTGCCGGGGGAGATGACTCCGGGGCAGTTAGGGCCGATGAGGCGCGAGTTGGAGTTCTTGAGCACGCTCCAGACCTTGACCATGTCATTGATAGGAATGCCTTCTGTGATGCAGATGATCAGGGGCAACCCGGCGTCGTTGGCCTCGAGGATTGCGTCGGCGGCGAAGGGCGGTGGCACAAAAATAACGGTGACATTGGCACCGGTCTTCCCGACGGCTTCTTCAACGGTGTCGAAGACGGGCCAGCCTTCGTGGATGGTGTCGCCTTTGCCTGGGGTTACGCCTCCAACTACCGTGGTTCCGTACTCGGCGCAGCCCTTGGCATGGAATGTGCCTTCTCTGCCGGTGATGCCCTGGACGATGAGGCGGGTGTTCTTATCAACAAGGACTGCCATTAGCTGTTTGCTCCCTTCGTCGCTGCACTTACGACCTTCTGGGCGGCGTCCTGCATGGTGTCGCCGATGATGAAGTTGAGGCCCGAATCCTTCAGGATCTTGCGGCCTTCTTCGACGTTAGTGCCTTCGAGACGCAGCACTACCGGGACGCTGACCTTGGTTTTCTGCGCAGCTCCGACGACGCCTTGTGCGAGGGTATCGACGCGCAGGATTCCGCCGAAGATGTTGATGAAGACGGCCTGAACGCCCTTGTCGGAGAGCAGAATTTCAAAGGCGTGCTCGATCTGTTGCTGGTTCGCGCCGCCGCCCACGTCGAGGAAGTTCGCGGGCGCGCCGCCAGCGTACTGGATGATGTCCATGGTGGCCATGGCCAGGCCTGCTCCGTTGACCATGCAGGCGATGTTGCCGTCGAGCTTGATGTAGTTGAGAGCGTATTTCGAGGCCTCGACTTCGAGGGGGTCTTCTTCGGCCACGTCGCGCAGCTCTTTCACCTCTTTGTGGCGGAAGATGGCGTTGTCGTCGAAGTTGATCTTGCAGTCGAGGGCAAAGAGCTTGTCGTCCTTGGTGGTGATGAAGGGGTTGATTTCGAGCAGGGAGGCGTCGGTTTCGATGAAAGCCTTGTAGAGCCCGAGCATAAACTTGACCGCTTCGTTGATCTGCGTGGGCTTGAGTCCAAGCGCGAAGGCCAGCTGCCGCGCCTGATAGGGTTGGAAGCCGACCGCGGGATCGATGTAGGCCTTGTGGATGGCCGTAGGGTCTTTGGCGGCAACCTCTTCGATTTCCATGCCACCCGCCTGTGATGCCATGAATGCCAGTTTGGCCACGGCGCGGTCGAGCACGATGCCGAGATAGAGCTCGCGATCAATGGCGGCGGTTTCTTCGATGAGAAGGCGTTGGACTTTTTGTCCCTGCGGCCCGGTCTGGTGAGTGATGAGCTGCATGCCGAGGATCTGCTTGGCAAATTGCTCAGCCTGGTCGATCGTCCGGGCGACTTTGACGCCGCCGCCTTTGCCTCGGCCTCCGGCGTGAATCTGCGCTTTGACGACGACGCCCTTCGCGCCATTTGCGAAGAGCTTCCTGGCCACGTCCAACGCTTCGTCGAGCGTGTTGGCCACCTCGCCCCGCGGCACGGCGACGCCGTATTTCGCGAGGATGTCTTTTGCCTGATACTCGTGAATTTTCATAAATGTATTTCGAAAGAACCTAGTAAACGGTGATGGATCGAAGACTTACCGCAGGCTCGCTCGCGCACGGTGGACTGCGCTCGAAGGATCGCATTGCAGCAGACTTTTCAGTGTAGCGAACGCGGCGCGAGTTGTCAGGTCTGCGGGGTGCGTTCGAGAACTGTAGACTGGCATTTCTATGGACAGCATGAAACAGACACTGAAGCTGGTGGTGGAGCAGAGCGCTGTGCTGAGCCGCGACGAGGCGCGTGAGGTGCTCACGCAGATGCTGACGGGCGAGTCTTCTGACATGGAGATTGCGGCTCTGCTGACCGCGCTAGCCATCCGCGGCGAAACGGCGGACGAGTTGACAGGCTTCGCGGAGGCGATGCGTGCGCTGGCAGTCCCGCTGCCGCTGACCGACGAGGAGCGGGCGAGTCTGGTCGACACGTGCGGCACGGGCGGAGATGGTCTGGGCACCTTCAACATCTCGACTGGAGCGGCCCTGGTTGCCGTTGCCGCCGGCGCCAAAGTGGCGAAGCACGGCAATCGCGCAGTCACGTCGTATTGTGGCTCGGCGGATGTGCTGGAGGCTCTCGACGTGCCGGTCGCGCTCAGCCCGGAGCGGGCGGTGGAGTGCCTGCGCGCCACCGGATTCATGTTTCTGTATGCGCCGGAGATGCATCCGGCATTGAAGAGGGTGCAGCCGATTCGCCGGGCGCTGGGATTTCGGACGATCTTCAACCTGGCGGGGCCGCTGACGAATCCCGCGGGTGCTCCGGCGCAGGTGATGGGGGTTTATTCGGCCCCACGGCTCACACTGGCTGCCGAGGCGATGGCGCGGCTGGGCGTGCGACACGCGTTTGTCGTGCAGGGCTGCGATGGCCTGGATGAGTTGACGCTGACCGGTGAGAGCCGCGTGGCCGAGGTGAAGAGTGCAGGGAACAGGGATCAGGGAACAGGGAATAGCGTGCGGTTGTTCCAACTCACTCCAGAAGAGGCGGGAATGGCTCGCTGCTCGCTTAGCGATTTGGCCGGTGGCGAGACAGCCGCCGAGAACGCGGCAATTCTAGAGCGCATTTTTGATGGCGAGCCGGGACCGAAGCGAGACGTAGTCCTTCTTAACGCTGCCGCCGCGCTGGTTGCGGTAGGAGTCACGGCGGATATCCGCGAGGGCGTTGCACGGGGAGCGGAGGCGATTGATTCGGGTGCGGTGCGGGAGACGCTGATAAAGCTGCGCGCTTTCGCACAGTCTCATCGCTCCTGAACTCATCAAGGCTGACGAGGCGATAAGAAATCCGGGGCGATATACACGGCGAGCGGTTTCGAGTTCACCTTACTTTAAAGGAGAATGAGCATGCAGATTGTGATGAGGCGAAATGTAGCGACGATCGCTGTCGTGGCGGTCCTGTTCGAATTCGCGAGCACTGAGGGCATCCGGGCTCAGAGTGTCAAAGTGGACAAGAACAACCGCACGATTGCGGTGACGGCTTCTGAAAAGGCGACAACGGATGCTGATCTAGCGGTTGCGCACGTTGGTTTCCAGATTTTTGGACCGGATGAGCCGTCTACTTATGCAGATGGGTCGAAGATTTCGAATGCGATCGTTGATGCGCTTAAAAAGGCTGGCGTTCCTGACAAGGCGATTGAAAGCGAAAACCAGAACATGCAACGGAACGCATATCACGATCCGCAGGAATCGCAGATGGAGCGCGACAAGAAGCAGTTCGTGCTGAATCAATCGTGGACAGTGAAGACGAAACCTGATGATGCCGCTCAAGTGTTGAACCTTGCTATCCAGGCGGGCGCAAATCAGAGCGGCCAGATCGACTGGCAATTTCGCGATATGAACAGTCTACAAGCTAAGGCGGCCGCGAATGCTCTGGCTAAGGCGCAGGCCATCGCGCAGCAGATGGCGCAAGGCTTGAATGTGAAGCTGGCGGGATTGATTTATGCCAGCAACCAAGCGCCGGAAAGCCCGGTTCGGCCACTGAACGAGCAACTCAACAAATTTATAGGTGGACTCACGCCCTTAGCCGCACCTGCACCGCTGGCCATAAATCCGCGCCAGATTGAAGAATCCGCCACCGTCTATGCTGTCTTTGCGATTGAGTGACCTTGCGACTTTCGCCGTTGCCACGCATCAGACAGCAGTTACGGCGTAATCTGATAGAAGCCGGAGAAATTTACCGCAAGGATAGACATGCCCCGTTACGAATATCGCGATCTTGAGCCATCACGCGAAGCCACAGAAGTATACACGCGCTGGATTGAATACCTCGACGACGAATTCACCAAGCACAAGAAGCCCGCGCTGCGCCAGGAGCTGGTGCGCGACAACCTGCACCAGTTGTTGCTGGGACGTCCTCATGGTGGGAGGTTGAATTTCACCCTTACCACGGAGCTGCCCTTCAATGTCCTGCAGCTCTCCCTGGACCCGGCCAACGTTACGCTTGAACCCGAGTATTACGGCGATATCGATGCGCAGCAGTATGCCTGCCTCAAGCCATTGATCTGGTTCTGGCACATGTTTGACCACTCGCCCGTGGCGTTGAACCACTGGCTGGGGTTCCGCTTTCGCGCCATGCTGGGCAAACACATCTTCAAGAAGATTGGTAACAACGTGAAGATCTTTCACGGCGTCGAGTTCAGCTACGGCCACAATCTCACGATCGAGGACGACTGCGTCATCCACAAGTACGTCATGCTCGACGATCGGGGCGAGCTGATCATCAAAAAGGGCACATCGATTTCGGATTACGCGGCCGTTTATTCGCATGCGCATGATCCGATCGATTCCAGGGTGGTCGAGAATCGGAAGACGGAGATTGGCCCCCGAGCGAGGCTCACTTATCACTCGGCGGTGATGGCTGGCGTGCGGGTGGGCGAAGACGCGATGCTGGGCGCAATGAGCGTGGCGACGAAGGAAGTACCCGACCATTCGATCGCTGGCGGCATTCCGGCGAAGGAGCTGAAAACCAAGGACGAGGCCCGGCAGTTTGAGGACAGAAGCGATGTGCCGGCGCCGGATCGGCTGCTGCGTCCCAATTGTGACTGACAGCCGGGCAGTGGCGCGTTGTGCGTCGACGCGCGAGCCCTGTTACCATCACTGTTGTCCATGAGTCAGCAAGACATCGTTATTAAGATTTTCCAGTTTGCGATCCTTGTTTTCGCGCTCAGTCTTCACGAGGCCGCACATGCCTGGATGGCTTCGCGGTTAGGCGACCAAACAGCCAGGATGCTGGGCCGGGTTACGTTGAATCCTGTCAAGCATATCGATCCTATAGGGACGATTTTGATTCCCCTGGTCATGCTTTTTCTGCCGATGTATGGCGGGTTTCTGATCGGGTGGGCGCGTCCTACGCCGGTCAATACGCGAAACTTCAAGCGCATTACCCGCGACGATATTCTGACCACTCTCGCCGGGCCTGCCAGCAATCTGGCGGCTGCGCTGGCGGCAACGATTGGCCTGATCATTCTGGTGCATGCAACGCCCACCGGCGCCCTGGCAGTGCGCCAGCTTGTCACGGGAATCGGTGATCCCAACTTGATGACTTCAAGCCCGGTCGTCTTTCCGATGGCCTTGATTCTTTATCTCGGGATCTGGCTGAATCTTGTGCTCTCTGTTTTTAACCTTTTGCCGCTTCCGCCGCTCGACGGTTCGCACATCTTTCGCCATATGCTTCCCTACAATGCGCTCCGCATTTACGACTCGCTGGGCATGATCAGCTTGATTCTGATGCTGCTCGTTGGCGGCCCGCTGGTCATGTTCTTCGTTCGTCCTGCGCTGGCGCTCATCGACACCATCCTGCTATCCCTCTGATTCTTTCCGTACAATAGGACGAGCATTTTCGAGCAAAGGACCAGGGTGTCGATCTCTTCTTCCGATTCAAAGAAGCGCGTGCTGAGCGGCATGCGCCCCACCGGCAAGCTCCATCTGGGCAACTACATGGGAGCACTCTACAACTGGGTGCGGTTGCAGCATGAGTACGAATGCTACTTCTTCATTGCGGACCTGCACGCGCTCACCAGCGACTACGCCGACACCTCGCAACTCAAGCAGAACACGCTTGATGTGGCGGTCGATTTTCTGGCCGCGGGGCTCGATCCGGAGACATGCACCGTCTTCCTGCAGAGCCACGTCAAGCCGCATTTCGAGCTGCCGCAGCTGCTCGCCATGATCACTCCGCTCGGTTGGCTGGAGCGCGTGCCCACGTACAAGGAACAGCAGGAGAATCTGACCACGAAGGACCTGAGTACCTATGGATTTCTTGGCTATCCGCTGATGATGGCATCGGATATTCTGCTTTACCAGGCTCAGTTCGTGCCGGTGGGGCAGGACCAGGTCGCGCATGTGGAATTCACGCGCGAGATCGCGCGGCGATTTAACAATTTCTATCCTTTGCGTCCGACACCACATGCGTCGCAAGGGTCTGATCTTCTTCCGATTGAGGTATTCCCCGAGCCGCAGGTGCTGCTGACTCCATCACCTAAGCTGCCGGGCACAGATGGCCGCAAGATGTCGAAGAGCTACGGCAATACCATCCTGCTTTCCGATACCGAACCTGAGATTCGCTCAAAGCTGAAGACCATGGTCACAGATCCGGCGCGCATCCGGCGCAAAGATCCGGGCAATCCGGATGTATGTCCGGTGGGCGATCTGCACAAGGTCTTCTCGACCGCGGAGACGCTGGCAAAGGTTTACGAGGGCTGCACAACGGCGAGCATCGGCTGCATCGAGTGCAAAGGATGGATGGCGGATGCGATTATTGAGCACTTCGCGCCAATCCAGGAACGGCGGCGCAAGTATGAACAGGACAATTCGCTCGTCAAGGAAATCCTTCAGGCCGGCGCACAGCGGGCCTGGAAGCGAGCGGAGCAGACCCTTGCCGAAGTTCGCACCGCGATAGGCCTACTGCCGGCTCTGGACGGCGGTGCGCAATGACCGACCAGCCCACCAATCCAGTCCCCGCGCCCGCGGAAACGTCCGGCAACGCACAATATGAGAAGACCGCGCACGATCTCAAGAAGGAGGAGGCGAGTGTCTTTCCGTTTTCCGTCAGCGTGGCGACGGTCTATGACGGGCCGCTCGATCTGCTGCTTGACTTGATCCGTAAGCAGGACATCGACATCTACGACATCCCGATTGCGAAGATCACGGCGCAGTTTCTCGGCTACGTCGAGCACTTGAAGGAAACCGACGTGGATGTGGCTGGCGACTTTATTTACACCGCCGCGCTGCTCATTCACATCAAGAGCAAGATGCTGCTGCCGCGCTCTCCGGCTGAGACGGCCGAGGGTGAAGCGGACGACCCCCGACGCGAACTAGTGGAGCGGCTGCTGGAACACGAGCGCTTCAAGAACGCCGCGCAGATGTTGCACGCGAAGCAGCAGATTGAGGAAGCCACCTGGACTAATCCCGGTATCCGGGAGTTCCGCGATACCGAAGGGACGGAACCGGAGATTGCCGCGGACACCATGGACCTGGTTCGCGTCTTCCAGGAGATATTGAATCGCGCGAAAAGCCGTCCCATCCTCGAAGTGGAAGAGGACGCGGCCACAGTGGGCCAGATGATTGACTTCGTCCGTCGCCGCCTGGTCATGGAAGACAAGCCGATTGCCCTCAGCAAGTTGCTGGGGGGCACAAGATCGCGGAGTTCGGTGATTGCCATGTTCCTGGCGCTCCTGGAACTGGTGCGTCTGCAGGCCATTCTGTTGCGGCAGGATCGAAACTTCAGCGAAGTTTTTGTGAAGAAACATGAACAGTTTGAAGAAGCTCTGAACGAGCGCATGAGCCAGATTCGCGACGACTGGTCGTAAGCGGCAAACACCGCCCGTTCATCTCTCTTTCATCAAATATTCATAAAATCCGCATGATTTTCATTCTCCGGCGCGACTCCGCCTGATAGCTTGCAGAACGAACCCCCTAGAGGCAATCTCAGGAGTCTATCCTCATGAACGAAGCAGCAGGCGTAGCCATTCCCCCGAAACATGCCAGCGGTACTTCGGCAGTTCATCATAAGTTGAACAAGTCACCCGGCATGATCGGCATGATCATTTTCGGGGTCGTGCTGATCGGAGGCATGGGGTACGCCGTCTCACAGCTGGCAAACGACCTCAGCGGAACCCACCTGGCATCAGCCTGGCCTTATATTCTGCTTGGGCTCGCGCTGTTTATCGCTCTCGGCTTCGAATTCGTCAACGGCTTCCACGATACGGCGAACGCCGTGGCCACAGTTATCTATACACATTCGCTTGAGCCACACATCGCGGTGGTCTGGTCCGGCATGTGGAACCTAATCGGCGTGCTCACCTCCTCTGGTGCAGTTGCTTACACGATTGTGACGCTGCTGCCCGTGGAACTGGTTTTGCAGGTAGGCCATGGCGCCGGGTTCGCCATGGTTTTCTCCCTGCTGCTGGCCGCCATTATCTGGAATCTCAGTACCTGGTGGTTGGGTTTGCCCGCTTCCAGTTCGCATACTCTGATCGGTTCAATTATCGGAGTGGGCCTGGCGAATCAGTTTATGGGCGTCAAAACGGGTACGAGTGGCGTGGATTGGGCGCAGGCGGCGAATGTTTTCAAGGTGCTGCTGATTTCGCCGGTTGTCGGTTTTGTTTGCGCGGCTCTCCTGCTTCTGTTGCTGAAAACGCTGATCAAGAAGCCGGAGCTTTACGAGTCGCCGAAGGGAGACGCCCCGCCGCCGCTGTGGATTCGCAGTCTGCTGATTCTCACATGTACTGGCGTGAGCTTTGGCCACGGATCGAATGACGGGCAAAAGGGCATGGGATTGATCATGCTCATCCTGATCGGAACCGTTCCCACGGCGTACGCGCTAAATCACGCGATGGGCTACAGCCAGGTCCAGGACTTCGCTGCGGTCTCTCAGCAGGCTGCGAATGTGCTTTCCGGCTACGTATCCCCGGACGCGGTGATGGGGGATGCGCGCAGCGATCTGACTGATTACATTCGGAGCAAACAGTTCACTCCCAACACCATGCTGGCTGCGCGTCAATTGGTGCTCGAGATTCAGCACGAAGCGGTGGAGTACAAGACGCTCGCTAGTATTCCGGCTGCTCAGCAACAAAATACTCGCAACGACATGTATGTTGAAAGCGAAGCGCTGCGCCTGATGGCCAAGTCCGGCAATCCGAAATTCACGTCGCCCGAGAATGCGGTTCTGGCTAACTACAAGAAGCACCTTGACCTTGCCACGAAGTTCATTCCGCCGTGGGTGAAGGTTGCGGTCGCTTTGGCGCTGGGGCTGGGCACCATGGTTGGATGGAAGCGGATTGTTGTCACAGTGGGAGAGAAGATCGGAAAGGATCATCTAACCTACGCCCAGGGCGCTTCGGCGGAGATCGTCGCGGCCGTGACGATTATCGCGGCGGATCAGTTCCACATGCCCGTTTCCACAACGCACGTGCTGTCCTCGGGTGTTGCAGGAACCATGCTTGCGAACGGCAGCGGTCTGCAGTTTGCCACGATTCGCAACATTGCCCTGGCCTGGGTCTTTACCCTTCCAGTAGCCGCATTGCTGGCGGCCGGGATCTTCTGGGGGTTGCGACAGTTCGTATAGAGCCCTGGTCAGGCAGGGCCCGGATCGGCTTACACCCTGACGGATGAACGGCGCTTCTGTAGTATCTGAGAAGCGCCGTTTTCCTTTTGCCGGCGGGTAGCTTACATCCGAACGCATGAGTCTGAAAGCCAAGATCGAAGCCGTTATCTACGCAGCCGAGGAGCCCGTCACGCTGGCTCAGCTGGCCGCATTGTTTCAAGCTGAAGCACTGGAAGAACGGCGCGTCCGGCTGGCTGAGCGGGCCGCGGAGGCGGCCATGGCTATCTCAGCGACAATCGCCGCCGATCCTGGTCTGGGCTGGGAACCGCCGCTGATGATCCCGAGCGAATTTACTGCCGAGGAATCGGTCGGGGTAGAAGGCGCGGAAGCTTCCGCCGACGAAACGAAACAGGCAGCGCGTTTGCGTGACCGCGAGGTTCGCGAAGAGCTTCGCCGGATCGTCAATGACCTCATCGCCGATTATGCCGAAGGCGACCACGGGGTGGAGATTCGGGAAATTGCGGGCGGCTATAAAGTCGCCACCAAAGCCGAGTATCACGATGCCGTGCGCGGTTTTGTGAAGAGCTTGAAGCCTCCGATGAAGTTGTCATTGCCGGCGCTGGAGACGCTGGCCGTGATTGCTTACAAACAGCCTGTGACCGCGCCCGAGGTGAGCGAGATTCGCGGGGTGGATTCGGGCGGCGTGCTCGGCTCCCTGATCAGCCGCAAGCTCATTACCACTGCAGGGCGCAAGCATGTTATTGGGCGCCCCATCCTCTACAAGACGACGAAAGAATTCCTGCTTCGCTTTGGCTTGAAGGACCTGAATGAGCTGCCATCGATTGAAGAGTTCGAAAAAATGGCGGGCGAACTGGCGGAATCGGAGATTCTAGATGCTCCGTCGGAACAACTGCCGCTCGCGCAGGGCGAAGCTGACTCAGATGACGAAGACAACGCATCTCCCGAGGCAAATCAGGATCCGGAAGACTCCGAGGCCGAGGCTGCCGCGGTGGCAGCAGTGGGAGTAAGCGAAGAGAGCGGCTCGAGCGAATACGCCGATCTTCCCGGCGTCGCGGTTGAACCCGAGGTCAAGCCCACCAGCATGGTGGACGCAGGCGAAGCTACTGCCCCTGTGGGGCAGCCGGGTGAAGGGGACTGATGGCCGCAGAGCAAGAGCAAGAGCAGGGCCGCGATCATCTCGGTGAACGGCTGCAAAAGATCATTGCCGCTGCCGGAATCTGCTCACGGCGCAAGGCAGAGGAGCTCATCCTTACCGGACGGATCCAGATCAACGGGAAGATCGTAACCGAGCTGGGCACAAAGGCCGACGCGTCGCGCGACCACATCCGCGTAGACGGCAAGCTGCTCCAAGGTCCGGAGCGCCTGCGCTATTACGTCGTGAATAAGCCCAAGGGCTACGTGACAACGATGAGCGATCCCGAGCACCGCCCCACGGTCATGCAGCTCATTCGTGGCGGGGAACGGGTCTTTCCTGTGGGACGGTTGGACTACGCGAGCGAAGGCCTACTGTTGATGACCAACGACGGCGAGCTGGCGAACGCCCTCACCCGCGCGGCCACCAAAGTCGAGAAGACCTATCTCGTCAAGGTAAGCGGGAGGCCGAAGGAGTCGGATCTCGATCAGCTGCGCACGGGAATGATGATCGAGCGGGGCAAGCCGGGCACGCATGAGGGCCGCGTCCTGACTGCTCCGGCAAAGGTCCGGCTGGTACGCCAGGGCGAAAATCCCTGGTATGAGCTGGTTCTGATCGAGGGGCGCAATCGCGAAATCCGCAAGATGTTTGAGGAGATCGGCCACCACGTCGAGAAGATTCGCCGCATCGGCTATGGGCCGCTGGTGCTGGACGTCGAGCCGGGCAAGGTGCGCGAGCTGAGTGAGCAGGAAGTCGAGAAGCTGAAGCGCGCATCGACGGCCCAGAAGGCGGCCGGAACGGCGAAAACTCCGCCACGCGAACAGAAGAGAGAAAAAGCACTTCCCGTTGCTGCTCGTCTGAAAAAAACACCGGCCCGACGCACCTCAGCAAAGAAGAGCCGCCGCCCGGTTTCTGCGACGGCCCGACGGTCGTCACGGCCGCGTTAGGGATCAAAACGGCTGCCAAAAGCATCAAAAGTGTGCATTGTAGGGAGGTTTCATGGCGAAGGCTACATTTGGAGCAGGATGTTTCTGGGGTGTCGAGGCGCGATTTCAGCAGGTTCCCGGCGTGACGGCCACCGCAGTCGGATACGAGGGCGGCAAGCTCGACAATCCGACCTACAAAGATGTCTGTACCGACGCGACCGGCCACGCCGAGGTTGTTGAGATCGATTTCGACCCGGCGAAGGCAAGTTACGAGCAGCTGCTGGACTTGTTCTTCGAGCTTCATGATCCGACGCAGCTCGACCGCCAGGGTCCAGATTGGGGCAAGCAGTATCGCAGCGCTGTTTTCTATCACTCTCCGGAGCAGGAAACGGCGGCAAAGCAGGTGATTGCCCGGCTGACGGAAGAGAAGCGTTTCTCAAGGCCGATTGTTACGCAGGTGGTTCCCGCGGAGACCTTCTGGCGGGCCGAGGAATACCACCAGAAATATCTCGAGAAACGCGGCGCATTAAGCTGCCACATCTAACAGCTAGCCCGATTTAGCCCGGCCCTTGCCTACGCATGAATTCGTAATCGATCTTCAGCGCGTCGAAGACCGGCATATCGAAGTCCTCCTGCTCGACGATCGAATAGCGAATGCCGGCCTTCCGTGCTGCGGCAAAGATAGGCTTATAGTCGATCACGCCCCGCCCCAGTTCAGTCGAAATGCGCTTGCCAGGATCCTGGCCGGGTTGGACAGCCTCGAGATCCTTCACATGCAGCATTGAAAATCGCGTCGGATACTTCGAGAGCAGCTCGACAGGATTGCTCCCGCCTGCCACCATCCAGCCGCAATCCATTTCCATCGTCACCAGGGACGGATCGGTGTCGCTGAGCAGTATCTGGTATCCGTTGGTGACGCCGCCCAGATCGTGAAACTCCATGGTGTGGTTGTGATATCCGAATTTCAGGCCCTGTGCCTTCATCTTCCGGCCCATTTCATTGAATTGCCCGGCATTCCATTTCCAGTCATCCGCTGTCAGGCCGTGCTGCATGGCCTGCCAGGCTCCGCCCGGGGCGTGCGCAAACTTTGCGGGATCGGCGACCGACGGCGACGAGCAGATGACGTACTCAAGTCCCAGAGTGTTCGCGTATTCCATGGTTGCGTCGGCGGTCTTGAGCAGGTCTGCCAGCGAGTAGTGCGCGCTCACGCATTTCAAGCCCGCTGTGGTCATCATTTGCTTCACATCAGCGGCGCCGTGGTTGTAGAACCCGGCTGCTTCCACGTTGCGATAGCCCGCACCCGCGACCTTGGCGAGAGTCCCGGGGAAATCCTGGGCCAGCATCTGGCGCACGCTGTACAGTTGCACTCCGATTTCCGCATCGGACGGAGCGGCGTGGACTGTCTTCGATTGGAGTAGCGCGGCGGCTGCGGCCATCGATCCGGCAGCCATAAAACGTCTTCTGCAAATCATGCTCGTCGAGCCCCTTTCGGCAAATCATAGCCAACCATGCAACGATCAGCGTAAGGCATTTTTCCGCAACGAGCGTCTTGTATTCTGGCTGACATGGAATACTTCACATTAAATGTCGCACAAGTATCGCGGATTGGTCTTGGTACGTGGGCCATTGGCGGCTCCGAGTGGGGCCAAGTGAGCGACAGCGATGCGGTCGCCACATGTCTCGCCATCTTCGATCGCGGGATCAACCTAATCGACACGGCTCCGATTTACGGTCGCGGGCGTGCCGAAGAGATTGTCGGCAAGGCAATGAGGAAGTACGGCCAACGCGAAGAGTTCTTTGTCGCGACGAAGGCGGGACTGGAATGGAATGCCGACGGGGTCTTTGCTAACTCCACGCCCGAACGTCTGCGGCAGGAATTTGAGGATTCGTTGCGCCGCCTGAATACGGAGTACGTCGATCTTTATCAGATTCACTGGCCGGATACGGTCATCCCTGTCGAACGAGCTGCTGAAGTTCTGCTTGCGTTGTATGGGGAGGGAAAGATTCGCGCCATCGGCGTGAGTAATTTTTCTGCCGTGCAGATGGCTGCTTTTCGCAGTATCGCTCCGCTGCATTCGAACCAGCCGCCTTACAACCTTTTCGAACGGGCGATCGACGAAAACGTGCTGCCGTATTGTCGCAAGCACTCTATCGCCGTGCTTACGTACAGTTCGTTATGTCGCAGTCTGCTCGCGGGACGGCTTACCGAGCACACCCGGTTTCCCGAGGGCGACATACGCCGCGTCGATCCGAAATTTCAGCCCCCGCGATTCGCGCAATATCTCGACGCAGTTGCGCGCCTCGATGCTTTTGCGCGCTTGCGCTACAGCAAGGGAGTGCTGGAATTGGCGGTACGTTGGGTGCTGGACAGCCCCGGCGTCACCGCAGCGTTGTGGGGGGCAAAGCGGCCCGATCAGCTCCGGGCGGTGGAGGGAATCTTCGGCTGGCGGCTGGACGAGGATGCCATGCGCGAGATCGATGCAATTGTGCGGGAATCGGTGATCGATCCAGTCGGTCCGGAATACCTGGCGCCCGGGGTCCGCGAATGACGGCAAAAAAAGAGCCCGCGCGGAGCGTTCCGACGCGGGCTTCGTGACGAGTGTTGCGTTACTGGCCGCTGTCCGCAGCCACTGAGCTGCCCGCACCGTGGTGTTTGGCGGGAGCGTCCAGTACGGAGGTGATGCGCGTGCCGAGTTGCACGGAGTGCAACTCGTGAGTGTAACCCGCGTCATCAAAAGTTACGCGAAGGACTGGCGAGGCCGGATTGCAGTCCGCCGGCGATACGGCCCAGGTCATCGACTGGCCGGTGTTTGTGGCGTTGCGCAACGTGAGCACGTTGGCATGTGAGTCGAGGGTGACGTCATAGCGTCCTGCAGGGAACGCATGGCCGTGGCTTTCAAAGTTGAAGGGGACGGTCACCACCGCTTTTTCAGCCGCAAAGGCCGCGGTCGCGCAAAGTGCGGCGGAAGTGAGAACTAGAGAACAAAGCATGAATCGCATTGGTGTTTTCTCCTTACAGAAATGGACACTAGCGATCCATACGCACGTCTGTCGTTAAATCGGCGTCTAATAGTTGTCAAATTCGCAAGGAGGATCTTGACGAATACCCATTTTGTTTTTTCAGATCGCTCGAACTCGCCGCTCTCTCACTCTTGAAGTGCCGCGTGCGGCCAATCGTCAGTCCAGGTGATCGTCGATATCTGCAGGGCCGGCTTGCCCGTTTTCGCGTCATAAGCGTGGAAGACGATAAGATCCTCGCCGCCCGGCTGCATGAGGACCGATTCGCCGCCGGGACCCAGCCAACGCTGGTTCGCACCCAACAACTCTGAACCGCCGCCTTCGGCCATCGATTTCCCGTCCTTGTCGAGATATGGGCCGTTCACCTTGCGTGCACGACCAACCATGGTGCGATAAGTGCTCTTCGCCCCACGGCAGCAAAGATCCCACGAGACGAAGAGGTAATAGTAGCCGCCGTGGTGCACGATGAAGGGCGCTTCCACGGCCTCCCAGTTGGGAGGTAGATCAGGGCGAACGGGCGGCGCATTCTCGGGCTTCACTCGCGAAGCCAGTGAATAAAGTTTTGTGTCCTTCGCATCGAGCATGCCGGTGCGTTCATCGAGACGTCTCATCTTGATGCCGCTCCAGAAGCTGCCGAAGGCGAGCCACGCGTGGCCTTTGGTATCGAGGATGAAATTCGGGTCGATGGCGTTGAAGTTGTCGCTGGCAAGGGAGCGCAGTACCAGGCCGTGATCGATCCATTTGTAATCGGGACTATTTGGATCGAGCGTCTTGTTGGTTGCAAGCGCGATGCCTGAGGTATTTTTGCCAAAGAGGGAATAGGCGTAATAGAGGCGGTAGACGCCTTGTTCGCAGGAAATGTCGGGCGCCCAGAGGTCCACCGTTCCCGGGCTGTCCTTGCGTATCCAATCGGGAATCTGGTCGAAGACGTGGCCGCAGAGCTTCCATGCTTTCAGGTCTGTCGAGCAGCGAATCTGGAACTGTCCGCCGTCGCTCGTCTTGCCGGTGGCGAACACATACCAGGTAGCGCCTGCCTTGATGATCGAAGGGTCATGCGTGCCCCAGTAGTCGCCGGAAAGAGTGAGCGCCCGCGGTTTCTGCCCTTGCGCGCCGTGTGTGGCGACAAGACTGAAAAGAAGGAGTGAGAGCGTTGCAACGGTAGGCTGAAACGGGATTCTCACTTGTTTATACTCGCTGGAATTCATTTGAGAAAGCGTCTTCTGAAATCGATTGAAGCATACAGTGAACTTTGAAGAATGCCAGAACCCTTTGAGATACTGAGCCGAGCGCCCAAAGAAATTTTGCCCGATGAAAGAGCGAGAGAACTGTAATATGGGCTTTGTCGACGGCCGAATGTAATATTAGGCCTCTATAGAAGTCTGTACGTTCAGGAGGCACCCATGCGTGAGACTCGGCGACGCTTGCTCGTAGCCGTGGCTGGTGCAGCAGCCGGAGCTCTGGTCGCGCGCCCCACTCTCACGGCCCAGATAGCGCCACATCCCTCGCCGAATGCACCGGCAAATCAAAACGCCCCGGCTGGGCTGGACAATGCAGGAGTCCAGGAGGGTGAGCGGAAGCCTGCTGTCAGTCCGCTGGTCTGGACACAGATCAAATCGGATACACAGAAGCTCTTCCAAATGACGTCGGAATTCAAAGACCATGTGGAGCAGACGAATCTGACCTCTACGCTCCCGCTGCCGCTCATCAAAGAGGCGCATCAGATCGAAAAGCTCGCCAAGCAGATTCAGGAACACATGAAGAACGCATAAACAGGAGCAGCCGGCTTCTGAAACAGGGGCAGAAGCAGAAAGGTTGCCTCCTTGAAGATCGACCGCCGGCAATTCATGGAAGACGGCTACATCATTCTCCGCGACGTGGTCCCGCCGGCCACACTCGGGGCCCCTGCGCGACGCGGTCGAGCGCATGGTCGAAGGTCGCCGCGGGCGTACCTCCAAAAGCCCCTGCCAAACCAACCGCCAAGCGGGACCTGGGCCGACTCGCGCCAGCCTTGGCTCATTTCAGCACCGATTGCGACTCCGGTCTCGCCATTGAATTCCTGCTCGGGGAAACAACCCTGGGGGGTTTGCCGGCAGTTGATCGATGCGGAACACGTAGCCGTGCACAACATGAATGCCATCTGCAGCTCCGACACTCATGACACTGGTCCGGGCTCTTGGCACCGGGACGTAGGCCCGGGCGAACCGGCGCCACTGCTGGTATGATCGCCAACACGGAGCGCCATGGTCCGAGCTACCTTCAGTGGAACATCGCCCTTTACGAGGACAGCATATTGTGGATTGTGCCGCAGAGCCACAAGCGAGTGAACAACGCGGCCGAAGACCAGCAACTGTTCGAGAATCCCTCTGTGCCCCTGCCTGACGGCATGGCGGTAGAGTTGGGTCCCGGCGACGGCGACCTCTACACTCATCTGCTCTTGCATTAAGGCAGCAACTACACCCGCAAGATTCCCTGCACCATCCACGTTTGCCACAGCCTTCAACTTTGCTTCCATGCCCAACGTCCACTGGCGGCACTGGGAACCGGGCTTCCATCACCACCTTTCAGATGACGCCCGGGCACAATTCGAGGCCTGTGATGCGCTGTACCTGGGCGAAATCGAACTGTTTGCCGAGACCTTTCGCGCCGTCATCGACGGTAGGCCAGACGCCTTTGCGGAGGCGTTTTCCCAGCTCCACCCGCCGCCGCACGAGCGCCTGGTCTCCCTGGCCATGTTGAACAATCTGTCGCTGCGATTGCATCAATGGAAGTTGGGAGAGGCACCAGTTGCTTCCGTCTGCTCCACCGAGGGGGACTCGGATTACTTTGGTGGCTTCTTTACTGCGGAGGACTCAGAAGTCCTGCGGCAACGGCTGGCGGTGTTGGATGCGCGCCTGAGGTTGCCGAAAGGGGAGGAGCAGCGCGGTTGGCAGCGATGGCCTTCACCGTACCAGCCAACGAGATGCCGGCCGATTTCACGGTGGATGATTTTGTTGCAAGCTGGAGGTGAGCCTCGGCGCGCCGCTAGCCGCGCAAAGCAGATTCTACGCAACAATATGTGGCCGCAAATCTTATTGCAGTACGGCGGGCGTTGTAGTACCGTTTTCATCTACCTTGTCATGCTGTGCGCTAGCCGGATATTGGCAATAAAAGGATGAAGCAGGCATTCTTTACTGCGGCCTCGCGTTGCCCGGCGTACTGGTTTCTGTACTGAGAATCGAAGAATTTGCATCGTGGGGGCCCCGATAACTTTGATCCCCGCGTTGCGCCCGCTGTTGCTCGGCAAGATCATTGAGGCGCGCAAATTCGGCTCGTTCATGCTGGGCCTTTTCCGGCTGATTCGCTTTTGTGTAAGCCCGGGAGAGAGCGAAATGAATTTCCGGACTCGCAGGACTGAGCCTGCTCGCGAGTTCTAACTCGCCAATTGCTTGCGAATCACCTGATTCCATCCACGTTCGCCCGAGCACATAGTGGGCATCCGCCGAGTCAGGAGCAAGCTGTACGGCTTTTTGTGCTGCCGGCAGGGCTTCGTCGGGGAGATGCTGGCGCAAGGCGATCGAAGCCAGTCGAGTCCAGGGCAGCGCGCTGTGCGGAGAGATCCGTATCTCCGCGCGCATCTGCACCTTCGCTTCATCGTACTGGGAAAGAGAGTCGAGCGCGGTCCCGTACGCGTAGTGAAGAAAAGGCGTCGCGGGATACTCCTCGATCAGCTTCTGGATCTTCGGAAAGGCCAGATCGTACTTGCTTGCAAGCAAAAGCTGGGTGACGTCACCCGACTTCTCGACCAGCGAATGTTTCGACGCATCGATCTGATCGGGCAGAGAAGGAATACGCAGCAAGGCGATGCCAAGAACGAACTGGATTTCTCGGGTGAGTGGCTCCTGTCCGGCCAGTGGAGTCAGCAACTCTGTCGCAACCTCGAATTGGCCTTCGCGATTCAGCAGGACAGCCAGGCGATACCTGGCCAGCTCGATTGCCTGGGGGCTCGCTCCGACTCCGAGTTGCTGGCCGCGTTGCAGGTGGATCAGGGCATTGTCGTAATCTTTCAGCTCAAATTCGGACAGCCCCATCACGGCCCAGGCCGTGCCGTCTGTCGGCTTGCGCTCTACCCAGAGCTTGAGTGCAGCGATTGCTTCCGGATAACGTCCAGAGGAGTAGTCGGCCATCGCCTGGTTCCAATTGGCTGCATACTCGGTAGGTTCAGCCGCATTGGTTCCTCCTGCCGAAGGGATGGCGTAGAGACTCGCGATCTTGGGGTCCGCGTGTGGCTTTTCCGGTGCGAGGCTCGCCGCGATGCGGGTTTCCTGCTCGGCCTGTTGAATCTTGCCGGCAGCTTCCAGAGCCTTGGCCAGGGCCTGGTGCGCGGAGGACGAGTCGGGAGCGAGCGAGACTGCCTCTTGAACTGCTCGGAGCGCCTCCTGCGGTTGTCCTAGGCTCAGTTCCAGCGTACTGATTTGTATGCGCGGGAGCGCGCTCTGCGGAGAGATCGCTGCCTCTTCCGTCTGCGCAGTCATGGCCTCTTTTGCTTGACCAGCCGTTGCCAGCGCCAACCCGCAGGCGTAGTGCAGCCACGGCGTTTTGGGGTGTTCGTCTACCAGTGCTCTTAAGGCATCAAGCGATTTGCCCTGCGCAGCCATGGATGCCGCCTCGCCAGCCGCCTGTATCAATGCATCGTGAGAAGGATCGACTTCCCCCGGCAACAACGGAATGCGCAAAAGCGCCAGACCCAGGGCGGCCTTGATCTGCGGGGAGACCTGATTCTCGCCGGAGGCGGAAAGGAGTAGGGTTGTTGCCCGCTCAAATTCACCGTTGCGATCGAGCAGCAGAGCCAGGTGATAGGCGGAGACACGGCTGAGTTCCGGGTCGTCTCTGTTACCCAGGGATTGAGCTCGCTCGAGATGCTGCAGAGCGCTCGCGTAATCCCTGGTTTCGAACTCGGAAAGTCCCAGAAAGCTCCACGCCGGACCGAGATCGGGGGAGAGTTGGACCAGTTTCTTGAGAGGAGGAATCGCCTCGGGATAATGGTCGCGATCGTATTGCATCGTTCCCAGATACCACCATCCCTCGGCCCAGTCTGGACGAAGCGTCACGGCGCGCGTGTAATCCTCGATGGCCTGATCCGGCTTGCCTGCCTCTCTGGCCGCAGTCGCCGCATCCGAGAGCGTCGGAAAACTTTCCTGGGTTGATCCCGCAGCGGTCTGCCCGCACACCGCTCGATTTTCTCCGCAGGCGAGCAGCAGTGCGATACAGCAACACAGAGCAGGCCGGCGGAACTGTTCGAGGAACATATTGAAAATGTCTCATTCGCGAGGCACTCAAGGCTATAGCATTTCTCCCACAGGTGCATACCGAATCTCATGGTTTGGAGTGTCTCTTTTCTCAAGAAAAGGACGCCTGGCGCGCGCCGGAAGGGTACAGAAATCGGAGGGAGTTTTTCCCGCAGCAATTCTGATTGATCGTGAAGGGACGCTTTGGGTGAAGGCGCCATCCGGCGCCCTGCTTTTTCGGGCAAAGGGCAAGTCCAAATTCGAGCTTAGCCAGTATGTTTCGCGGCCAACCTCTCAGGCAGCGTTCTTGCAAGAGGGACCCGATGGGTCGATATGGCTCTCTGATGAGGGTGGGCTTCGCAGACTCAATTTGAGGCCGTAGCTACACGGCGGAGGATCGCTTCGAGTGGACGGCGCCAATGCAGCGCGCGCGTAAAGGCACAGAAATGGTCTCTCCGCTGTCCACCTGGCAGATAGAGCCCGGTTGGGTCCGAGTAGGCAAGATACTTGCCGTCTGGCGAGATCACGCCACTGGTCAGAGGTGCGTCGTGGGGATTAGCCGTCAACCGCCGCTGGCTGAGTACCGGCTGAGCCTCTAGCGAACGCCGGGAGGCAACCGAACCAACCCACCTTCCCATCCGGGTCTGGGACAGATACTGATTTTCAACGAGCAGCCACAACACAGGTGGGATCAACATCAGGGCTGCCACGGCGATCGATGCCTTCAACTTCCAACTACGCCTCAGCGACACCCGTTGTGAGATCAGCGTCTCCGCCTCAGTCGATTGCGACACCGCCGGTGTCTCCACCGGAGTCTGGTGCGAGACAGGCGGTGTTTCCGCCGGAGCAATCGGTGCAACACCGGGCAGCAGGCTTATGCCGCTCCTGCTCTTGGTCCATTCCACCGGAACCATGAAGCGATAGCCGATCCTGGGCAGTGTTTCGACGAAATTCGGTCGCTCGGCCGAATCCTCAAGCGCCTGCCGTAGTTTTTTTACGGCATTGTTGACCCCGTGCTCGAAGTCCACAAATGTGTCTTTCGGCCAAAGCGCGGAGCACAGCTGCTCACGCGTGACCACTTCTCCGTCGGCCTGCAAAAGCATGCGCAGCACCTGGAGTGGCTGCTCCTGAATGGCAACGCTAGTACCGTCTTTTCGCAGCTCACCTTTGCTTAGATCGACCTGGAATCGATCAAAGCGCGCGCAAACCGAATGTGAGCGGTCAGTGACCAGTGAAAACCTCAATTCATTGGTCTCGCATTCTACGCCCGTCCCGCAGCGACCGGGATAAAGAGTTCACCTGAGGCGTTAAACCCCACATTGTCAGTCGGTTCCACGGTTCACCATCAGTTCACCCGCTGTGCATTGATCGCTGCCGCATGCGGTGCGATGGTCCTTCCACACGGGGTGAGACTCGGCGTCCGGCGGACCTCAGGATTAGCCCCAATCTCGGATTGCGCTCCGGCTTTCACCCTGGGACTACGGAGTTTTGTGTCCCAGCATTGACGGAAACAGTCCGCCGGAAAAACGATGCACCTCACCTCAGACCTTAAGGAGGTCTCTATGACAATCAAGTTGCTTTCAAAAGTCTCTATGTTTGCGACGCTCGCTCTTGTCGTTTGCGCGACGGCCATCGCACAGCGGGAAAGCCCGTCCTTTTCTCAAGGTTCCGAGCATGGCTGCTCAAACCGGACACTGGTGGGCGATTACGGATTCACGATCGAAGGCACAATCCTTGACGCGAACCTGCCCATCCGGGGCCTGGTCATGCAGCACTACGATGGCCGGGGCAATATCACTCAGGTGGACCACGTTGTCACTGGTGGTTATCCACCGTCAAAGGATTGGACGCCGGGCACCGGGACTTATACCGTAAATCCCGATTGCACGGGATCCGGCGTGATCAACAGCCCATCCAATCCCGTTCCAGTCAACATCCACTTCGTGATCGTCGATCATGGCACGAAAATCAGACAAGTCGTCGACGCAAATGCGGTTGTAGCCAACGGCGAGAAGGTCGAT
>Ga0210386_10001027_pt1 | contig 25238 bp, 24 predicted proteins | sample IncBWH32OmetaG_FD_160091 | JGI IMG/M metagenome (GOLD analysis project Ga0210386, IMG submission 160091) | Forest soil microbial communities from Barre Woods Harvard Forest LTER site, Petersham, Massachusetts, United States - Inc-BW-H-32-O ...
GGCCATGCATATGTTTCAGCTCGGCTTCGACGTGAACCCGGATGCCCGCCGCGCCGTCGACGAAGTTGCCGCGTTCATCCGCCACGTGACGACCGCCCGCGACGAGGCCAGCGCTTAGCTTTCTGGACGGTCAGTGGGCGAAGTGCCGCGCGCCGGTCAGGTACAGCGTCACCCCGGCCTTGGCCGCCGCGGCGGTCACCTCGTCGTCGCGCACCGAGCCGCCAGGATGCACGATCGCCGCGACGCCCCCGGCGGCCAGCGTCTCCAGGCCGTCGGGGAAGGGGAAGAACGCATCGGAGGCCGCGACCGCACCACGGACCCGGTCGCCACCGCGCTCCACCGCCAGCCGCGCCGCGTCGACCCGATTGACCTGGCCCATGCCGATGCCGATGGTGGCGCAACCGGCGGCGATCACGATCGCGTTGGACTTCACCGCCCGACAGGTTCGCCAGGCGAAGGCGAGATCGGCCAGCGTGGCCGGTGCCGCCGGCGCACCGGCCACCAGGGTCCAGTTCGCCGGATTGTCGCCGTGCGCATCGATACGATCGCGTTCCTGCATCAACAGGCCGCCGCTGATCTCCCGCCGCTCGCTGGTGTCACCGAGCGGCTCGGATGCCACCAGCACCCGGATGTTCTTCTTGCCCGCCAGCACGTCGACGGCGCCCGGCGCATAGGCGGGCGCCACGATCACCTCGGTGAAAATCGTGCTCACGTATTCGGCCATTTCGACGCTCACCTCGGTGTTGGCCGCGATCACTCCGCCGAATGCGCTCAGCGGATCGCATTCATGGGCCTTGCGGTGGGCGTCGGCGACCGACACTGACGAGATCGCGATCCCACATGGGTTGGCGTGTTTGATGATCGCCACACACGTCTGTTCGTGGTCGAAGGCCGCCCGCCAGGCCGCGTCGGCGTCAGCGAAGTTGTTGTAGGACATCTCTTTTCCGTGCAACTGCTCGGCCTGCGCCAAGCCGGGCCAGGCGCCGGGATCGGTGTACAGCGCCGCCTTTTGGTGCGGGTTTTCGCCGTAGCGCAGCAGTGCCGAGCGGTGCCACGTGCCCGCGAACCATTCCGGGAAGGCCATCGTCGGCTGCTCGGGAGCCAGCGTCGAACCCATCCAGCCCGCGACCGCGACGTCGTACTCGGCGGTGTGCCGAAAAGCCAATGCCGCCAGCCTCTTCCGCTCGGCAAGTGTGAATCCCCCGCTTTGCACTGCGGCCAGCACGCCGTCATAGCCGAGCGGGTCCACCACCACCGCGACGCTCGGATGGTTCTTCGCGGCCGCCCGCACCATCGACGGTCCGCCGATGTCGATCTGCTCGATGCATTCGTCGACACTCGCGCCGGAGTCCACCGTTTCGCTGAACGGGTAAAGGTTGACCACTACCAGCTCGAACGCCGCGATCCCGAGTCGCTCGAGCGCCGCGGCATGCTCGGGTTTGCGCAAGTCGGCCAACAAGCCGGCGTGCACATGTGGATGCAATGTCTTGACCCGGCCGTCGAGCACCTCCGGAAAACCCGTTACGTCTTCCACCGGAGTTACCGGGATTCCCTTATCAGCAATGGTTTTCGCGGTCGAGCCGGTTGAGACGATGTCGACACCGGCCGCATGCAGCCCGCTGGCGAGTTCGACGAGCCCGGTCTTGTCGTACACGCTGATCAGTGCGCGACGTATCGGCCTTCTCGCTGAATCCCGGGAATCCTCCCGGTCGACCGCATTTTCTAGGCTCATCCGATCGTTGCCTTTCGTCCGTTCCAGGTCATGCCGCCGATCGCCACCGCGGCCACCACATCTACCAAGAGTCGCCGCTCGGTGACCTTGATGCGCTCGTGCAGGGTCTCTTCGTCGTCGTCGTCGAGCACCGCGATGGGTTGTTGGGCCAGTATCGGGCCGGTGTCGGTGCCCGCGTCCACCAGGTGCACGGTGCAGCCGGTGACCTTCACACCGTAAGCCAGAGCTTCGGCCACACCGTGCGCACCGGGAAACGCCGGCAGCAGCGTCGGGTGGGTGTTGAGGATACGGCCGCAAAATTGTGAAAGGAACTTCTGCCCAAGGATTTTCATGAAGCCAGCCGATACGACGAGGTCGGGTGAATGCGCTGCGGCGGCTTCGGTGAGCGCGGCGTCCCAGGCAGCGCGGTCGGGATGGTCGGGCACCCGCACCGTGAAGGTCGGTAGCGAGGCCGCGGCGGCGATTTCGACGGCCCGGCAGTCGCGGTCCACGCCGACCGCGACCACCCGGGCCGGATAGTCACCGACGGCGGCATCCAGCAACGAGGCCAGCAGCGAACCGGTACCCGACGCCAAGACCACCAATCGTGCCGGTGCGCTGGGAGGCACGCGGAACGGTTGCTGCACAGGGCGAGCCTAACCGGACCCGTCCGGAGACGGCTGATCCGCGGCCGGCTCGGCGGCTTGCTCGGTCGCGGACGAATCGTCAGCTTCGACGACGACGCCGGGATCGTCGCCGTCAGACTCGTCGACCGGGTCGGTCGAGGGAATCGGCTCGGGCGCCACCGGAGGCTGCGCCGCCCGGGCCGGTTTACGCTTCCGCGGCGGGTATCTGACGCCGCCGGCCATCACGACGGTGATTGCACCGACGACGGCGAACCAGAGAAACACCGCGAACCCGAAAGTGCCCTGGTCAGTCCCGACGTCGCCGAAGTTGCCCAACTGCCCGCCGGCGGCATAACCGAGTAGCGCCATCGTCAGCGCCGCCACCGAGGCCGCGACCAACAACTTCGCCATCGCCGTATGGATCGGCAGCGGCCGGCGCGCGCACTGCTGTCCAACCGCCACCCCCGACGACGCGCCGATGATGAGCAGCGCAACCCAGGCCGGCCCCAGCGGCGGGTTGGGGGCCGCGGCCAGCACCGGCAGCGCGGGGATATCGCCGCCGAAGACGGTGAACGAGCTGAACGTCGCAAAACCCAGATGAGCGCTGGATCCCACTGCGATCGCCGCAGTGCCCACGATGACGTTGGGCACATAGAGCACCGACAGCACGGTCAGGCTGAACTGACCGAAAATCGAATTGGTGATCGCGTACAGCTCCTGCATGGTCCCCCAATGCACCACCAGCGAGGCTGCCGTGACCATGCCGGACAGCCCCAGTAGCGCCAGCACGCCGGCCATCGCGGCCCGTAACGAATCGACCACCCAATCCGGCAGCAGTGACGTCCCCAGAACCCGGCGGCCGACTCGAGAGCCGACACCGATCGACGCACCGATGGCATGGACGACCAGCACACTCATGAACGCCCGCAACGCGCTGGGCGTCTGCAGTTCGGTGATCACCGATGCCGCGTCGTGGATGACAGCCAGCGAGATGGCGGAGATCAGCAGCGGTCCGCCCAGTGCCGAGGCCACGATCCAGCGGATGACGAACCAGGAAGCCGTGGCGGGGGTGGCCTGCGCGGTGGTGCGTGCGGTGCCCCACACCATCAAGAGGACCGGCAGCAGCGGCATCACGCCCAGTTCGCGACCGCCGATCGAGATCGGCACCTGATGCACGCCCAGCCACATACTGGCGATCGCACCCAACGCGCCGGTCATGTCGCTGTTGGCGATCAGCAACTGCAGCAGCGTCACCGCCGCGATGACCACCAACGCCACCAGCGCGGGGCCGAAGGCAACCCGCAGTAGGTCACGGGCCTGACGGGCGCCCGCCGCTCGACTGTCCTGCACCCGCGTCACGCTTCGAGCACGTTACCGACTAGGTCCCCTCGCTGGCGACGCGGCGCGCCCGAGTGCGCACGGTTAGGACGGTGCCGGGCCCGATGGCGACGACGGCGCCTGCGGCTGCTGACCCTGGCCATACGAGTGCTGACCCTGGCCGGAACCGGCGTGGTTTGCGGAGTTGCCCTGACCCGGTCCGCCGGAACCGGAGGACGGCGGCGGGCTGAAGCTGGGGAAACCCGTCGGCGGGGTGGGCGATCCTTGTTGTTGTCCCTGCTGCGATCCGGACTGCGGAGCCGGGATGGGTCCGGATTGCGGGCCGACCGCGCTGAAACCGCCGGTCGACGGCCCCGACGGGTAGCCGCCGTATTGGGCCCCGTAGCCGGACTGCTGAGGTGACTGCTGCTGGTAGGGAGACTGCTGACCGTAGTAGCCGCCGTACTGCCCGTAGTACTGGTCGTATTTGGGCCGCGGTGCCGGCGGGGTGATGACGCCGGCATCGAGCAACAGGGCGGTGACCGCAAGCAGAGCCTGGACCACCCCGGAGCCCAGGGCGAACCACAGCGCCCAGCCCCGACCGGATGCGCCGATCGTGTCCTCGATCAGCAATAGCGCGCCCAGTACGGCGACCGCCGCCACCACCGCGGCGTAGTTCTTGGCCTTGGGCAACACGCTGACCCCGGCCAGCAGCGCCGCCAGCAGTCCCAGGTCGATCGGCAAGGTGCTGCCGCTCTCCACGAGTTCGTCGCCGTTGGGAAGAATGCGGGTGATCATCGGGCCGTAACTCAGCAGATAGCTCGCCAAACCGAGCGCCAGTACCCCGATGCTCAGGTAGACCTTCAGATTGCTTTCACCGTCATCGGATTTCGTGAACGAGGGTGTGGAGGAGGCCCCGTAGCCCCCGTGCGACTGCGCGGGCGGATATCCGGGACTGCCGGGCGAGTAGGTCATGGCTTCTCCTGTGCCTTCCAGTGCTGTTGCGGCGCTACTGTCGTGCGGCGCTGGTCCTCCAGGCGGCCGCTGCTCGCGACGCTACCTCAGACCGCTCTGTGAACGCCGTGACGACTAGCGCGGGCGTTTGCGACGCGTGCCGATCAACCACGCTAGCGCACGTTGAGCAGTAGGCGGCGCACACCTCAAGACCATGCCGGGGCCCCGCCCTTGCCCGCAAGATTGGAACACGTTCTAATTCAGTGCATGGATTACGGGCTCGTGCTGTTCACCAGCGATCGCGGTATCACCCCGGCGGCAGCTGCCACCCTCGCCGACGATCACGGCTTTCACACCTTCTACGTGCCTGAACACACGCACATTCCGGTCAAGCGCCAAGCCGCCCACCCGACGACGGGTGATGCGTCGCTGCCGGACGACCGCTACATGCGCACGCTGGACCCGTGGGTCAGCCTCGGCGCGGCCTGCGCGGTCACCTCGCGGGTGCGGCTGTCCACCGCGGTCGCGTTGCCGGTTGAGCATGATCCGATCACGTTGGCGAAATCTATCGCGACCCTCGATCACCTATCCGGTGGGCGAGTCAGCCTCGGTGTCGGGTTCGGCTGGAATACCGATGAACTCGCCGACCACGGCGTGCCGCCCGGGCGGCGCCGCACCATGCTGCGTGAGTACATCGAGGCGATGCGGGCGTTGTGGACCGAGGAGGAAGCTTCCTACGACGGCGAATTCGTCAAATTCGGGCCCAGCTGGGCGTGGCCCAAGCCGATCCAGCCGCATATCCCGGTGCTGGTGGGCGCCGCAGGCAACGAGAAGAACTTCAAGTGGATCGCGCGCAGCGCCGACGGCTGGATAACGACTCCCCGCGATTTCGACATCGACGAGCCGGTGAAGTTGCTGCAGGACACCTGGGCAGCCGCCGGTCGGGAAGGCGCGCCGCAGATCGTGGCGCTGGATTTCAAACCGGTGCCCGAGAAATTGGCGCACTGGGCCGAATTGGGGGTCACCGAGGTGCTGTTCGGACTGCCCGACAAGTCGACGGACGAGGTCGGGGCCTATGTGGAACGCCTGGCCGGCAAACTGGCCGCCGCCGTATGAGCCGGCACTTCCCCTATCGCTACGATCTCCGCCTGGCCCCGATATGGCTGCCGTTTCGGGCGTGGCCCGGCCCCCAGGGTGTGACCGTGACCGACGACGGCCGTCTGGTCGCCCGCTACGGGCCATTCCACGTCGACGCGCCGCTGTCGCTCGTAGAAGGCGCGCACGTCACCGGTCCGTACCGATGGTGGACCGCGGTCGGCGCCCGGCTGTCGGTTGTCGACGACGGACTCACGTTCGGCACCAACGCCTCTGAAGGCGTATGCATCCACTTCGAGCCGCGAATCCATCGCGTGCTCGGCCTGCGTGATCACTCGGCGCTCACCGTGACCGTCGCGGACACCCAAGGGTTGGTGGCTGCGATCACGAGCGCCGTCTAGTCAGCCGAGCGCGCAGCGGTTTCCGTAGTCGAACGAACGCACGACGACGGACCGTCCCAGCGGGTCGCCGTCGGTGAGCAGCCCGATCAACTCGTCGTCTTCGGTGGTCGCAAGGAACCGGCTGCCGTCGGCGTCCAGCCGGCCGATGACGATCCCGGTAGGCCGACCGCCGTCGCGCCGGACCGTGTAGGTCTCGACGGTGCCCGGGCCGTCGGCCTGCTCCGTCACCGCCACGGCGGGCGCCTGGCCGATCTGCTCCTGCAGTTGCGCGCTGCGGTCCGGTCTCCACTCGGCAGCTGTGGTCGAGTAGACCCCGACCGAGTACTTGCTCAAGATGCCGCCGTTGGCGCCGACGAGACCGAATTGTCCTGGCGCGCTTCGGCACTTGGCGATCGTCTCGGCAACGCCGTGCATTGAATAGTTGTTGCCGGCGCCGCCGAAGAACGGCAGGCCACCGGTCAGCGTCAGCCCGCGAGGGTCGTCCGGCGCGATTCCCATACCGTCGCAGATGTTGAAGACCGGCACCGGAAAGCAGCTGTAGAGATCGAAAGTGTCGATGTCGTCGATGCCGACGCCGGCGACCGAGAGCGCTTCGCGCACCGCCATCACCGCCGACGGGGCCTGGCCGAGATCCGGCCGATCCAGCAGGCTCTGCTCTTCGAGGTCGGCATGCCCGCGCAGATAGACCCAATTGTCTTCGGGCACACCAAGCTTGCGTGCAGCTTCGACGGACATCAGCAATGCCGCGGCGCCCTGGTTCACCTGATCACGAGCGACCAGCAGCCGAGGATACGGCTCGGAAATCATCCGGTTGCGCTCGGTGACGGTGATCAGTTCCTCGACGCTACGTTCGACCGGCGCGGCGGCGAACGGGTTCTCGGCCGCCACCTTGGTGAACGGAGCGAACAGCTCGCCCATCCGCCGTAGGTAATCGGCGGGCCCGAGTCCAGTTCTGGCCCGCCGGGCATTCTCCAGCAGCCCGTATTGGGTGGGCGCATCGACAAGCCCATGGATGACCGTGTAGCGGCTGATAAGTCCGTCCAGGCCGTGGCCGCGGTCTTCCAGCGAACCGTCAACGGCCTCGGAGAAGTCCGGCCGATTATCGGACCCGGCGAAGTAGCGATTGGTCGAGGTCGCGTCGGAACCGAAGACCATCGCAACCTCGGACCGGCCGGCGGCGATCTCGCCGGCCAGTTCGGTGATCAGGTGCTGGGGGCCTTGGCCGCCAACGACTTCCAAGATGACGCGGGCGGGATCCGCGCCGATCCGGTTGGCCACCGACCGCGGGTAGTTGTTCGACTTGCCCAGCACCGCCTTGGCCGGCCCGGAGATCTCGAATTGCCGGACGCCGGCGATGGTGTCGATCGACGCGGCCACCTTGGCGGCGTCGGCGCCACAGTCATCTAGCGCGGCGCGAGCACCGCCTGCTGCCAGTTCGACGGCCGACATTCCTTGGTAGTACGCGTCGTCGATGCGCTCCGCGGCCTGCCCGACACCAACGACGACGGGAGTCCGCGGGTTGAGGCTCACCAGCGCCTACAGGCTCTGCAGGATGTTCCGCGCCAGCGCAGCGGTTTCCGACGGGGTCTTGCCGACCTTGACCCCGGCCGCTTCCAGGGCCTCTTTCTTCGCGGCGGCGGTGCCCGACGATCCGGACACGATGGCGCCGGCATGACCCATCGTCTTGCCTTCCGGCGCAGTGAATCCCGCAACGTAGCCGACGACCGGCTTGGACACGTTGGCCTTGATGTAGTCGGCCGCACGCTCCTCGGCGTCACCACCGATCTCACCGATCATCACGATGAGCTTGGTGTCGGGGTCCTTCTCGAACGCCTCGATCGCGTCGATGTGGGTGGTGCCGATCACCGGGTCGCCGCCGATACCGATCGACGTCGAGAATCCGAAATCGCGCAGCTCGTACATCATTTGGTAGGTCAGCGTGCCGGACTTGGACACCAGGCCGACGGGACCGGATCCGCTGATGTTGGCCGGGGTGATGCCTGCCAGCGCCTCGCCTGGCGTGATGATGCCGGGACAGTTCGGCCCGATGATGCGCGTCTTCTTGCCCTTGTCGACGTTGTACGCCCAGGCATACGCGCTGTCCTGCACCGGAATTCCCTCAGTGATGACCACTAGCAACGGGATTTCGGCGTCGATGGCTTCGATGATGGCGTCCTTGGCGAATTTCGGCGGCACAAAGACGACCGACACGTTGGCGCCGGTTTCCTTCATCGCCTCGGCGACGGTGCCGAATACCGGAAGCTCGACGTCCTTGCCGGCGGCATCCACATGCGAAACGGTGGTTCCCGCCTTGCGGGCGTTGACACCGCCCACCAACTGGGTGCCCGCCTTGAGCATGAGCGCGGTGTGCTTGGTGCCCTCACCGCCGGTAATGCCCTGGACGATGACCTTGGAGTCTGCGTTAAGGAAAATTGACATGGGTCATTGATCCTTTTCTATTTGTTCGCCAGCTCGGCGGCTTTGTCGGCGCCGGCGTCCATCGTGTCGGCCTGGACTACCAGCGGATGGCTGGCTTGGGCCAGGATGCGTCGGCCTTCGTCGACGTTGTTGCCGTCCAGCCGCACCACGAGCGGCTTGTTGGCCTCGTCGCCGAGCATGTTGAGCGCGGTCACGATTCCGTTGGCGACCGCGTCACACGAGGTGATGCCGCCGAACACGTTCACGAACACGCTCTTGACCTGCTTATCGTTCAGGATGACGTCCAACCCGGCCGCCATCACCTCGGCCGAGGCGCCGCCGCCGATGTCGAGAAAGTTGGCGGGCTTGACCCCGCCGTGCTTCTCGCCGGCATAGGCCACCACGTCCAGCGTCGACATCACCAATCCGGCGCCGTTGCCGATGATCCCGACCTGACCGTCGAGCTTGACGTAGTTCAGGTCGTGCTCCTTGGCCTTGAGCTCCAGCGGGTCAGTGGCGTCGCGGTCCTCGAACTCGGCATGGCCGGGCTGCCGGAAGTCGGCGTTCCCGTCGAGCGTCACCTTGCCGTCCAGCGCCAGGATCCGGTTGTCGGGCGTACGCACGAGTGGGTTGACCTCGACCAAGGTGGCGTCCTCGCCGACGAAGACCTCCCACAGCTTGGCGATGGTGATCGCCGCGGCGTCGAGCACCTCGGCCGGCAGGTGACCCTGCTCGGCGATCGAACGGGCGAACGCGAGATCGACACCCTTCACGGCGTCCACCGGAACCTTGGCCAGCCGCTCCGGCTTGGTCGCCGCAACCTCCTCGATCTCCATGCCGCCCTCCACCGAGCACATCGCCAGGTAGGTGCGGTTGGCCCGGTCGAGCAGGAAGGAGATGTAGTACTCCTCGGCGATGTCGCTGGCCTCGGCGACCAGAAGCTTCTTGACGACATGACCCTTGATGTCCAAGCCGAGGATGTTCTTGGCGTGTTCGTAGGCGTCTGCGGGCGTGGCCGCGTATTTGACGCCGCCGGCCTTGCCGCGGCCGCCTACCTTGACCTGGGCTTTCACCATCACCGGGGCGCCGATCTCCTCGGCGATCGCCTTGGCGCCTTCGGGGGTATCGGTGACACGGCCGGGTGTCGTCGGGACGTTGTGCTTGGCGAACAGCTCTTTCGCCTGGTACTCGAAAAGGTCCATGGCTCACTTCTATGTGTCGGCCTATAAGTAAGCGAACCCGGTTTTCCGTTGCCCGCTTGCGGGAACTGTATCGACACGGCTGGGAGGTCCCGTCGTCGGTATCCGCGGATGTGGCAGATCTCACCGCAGGCCCTGAAGTGATTCAAATCACATTCAACCGACGGATTGCCGGCTTGGCTTGCGATGGCCCGCGGTCGACGGTTAACGTCTCAGGGTCCAGATAACGTTATGGTTACGCTCCGAGGGACAATCAGCTTGACCCAGCCCAGCCTTGCACCGTCTGTTGCGCCAGAAGGCGCTCGGCAATCGCGCCACCGCAGGTTGGATCTCGACCGCAACGAAGTCACCGACATCATCCCGTTCAATGAGTTCGGCAACCTCGATGACCTGGACTTTAGCGATAACACCGCGTTCGACAAGGAGGCGCAGGTCCTGCGGGCGCCCGAGCTCGACGACCTGGACGACACCGACAATCTCACTGTCCTGCCGCTAGCCGGCCCCAGCGAGGACGAGACGACTGTCCTGCCTCGGGTCGACTCGCACCGGCCGAAACCGCGCACCCGTCGAAGCGATCCGGATCTGCCCGGGCGTCGAGGACAACATCGCAAGCAGCTGACTGGTCCGGCACGTGGCCGGGTGTTGATCGGCGCCATGGCCGCCGGTGCCGCCGCCGCCGCCGCGCACTCCGCCACCCAGACTTCTGATCACTCCAAGGCCGAGACGGTGCTGGCCGCGGACGCGACGACAATGAACGGCGGGCCCGTCAGCACGTCGGCCCGCGGCATGCAGATGGTCGCCGTCCAGCCCGCCGCGAACGTCGCAGTGCACAACGCCGAGCTGGCCAAGGGCGTGGCGTTCGCCCAGGAGCGCGCGCAGCGCGAGGCCCGACTGCAGCAGCCGCTGTTCGTTATGCCCACGAAGGGCATATTCACCTCGGGTTTCGGGTACCGCTGGGGCGTGCTGCACGCCGGTATCGACCTCGCGAACTCAATCGGCACCCCGATCCACGCGGTATCCGACGGGGTTGTCATCGACGCGGGCCCGACCGCCGGCTACGGCATGTGGGTCAAACTCCGCCACGCGGACGGAACGGTCACGCTCTACGGTCACGTCAACACCACGTTGGTCGGCGTGGGTCAGCGCGTGATGGCGGGCGACCAAATTGCCACCATGGGCAACCGTGGCAATTCCACTGGTCCGCATCTGCATTTCGAGGTGCTGCTGGGCGGCACCCAGCGAGTGGACCCGGTGCCGTGGCTGGCCAAACGTGGCCTGTCCGTCGGCACTTTTGCCGGTTGACCGGTGACTGAGCCGAACCAACCCACACCAGGCGATCACCCGCCCGCCCAGACGCCAAGCGGACCTGTGCGCGCCGGCGGGGCGCCCGAGGGCCCTGGCTACGCTCCCCAAACGCGCATCATCCGGCGAGCACCGACCGCGCCGCTCCCGCAGATCGTCGACGACGCCCGCACCACCCAGATTCCGCGCCAGCCACCGCCCTCCCGCTACGTTGCGCCGAGCCAGCGCCCAGTTATGGGGAGCAGCACGCTACCCGGTGAACCCAGCAACGCGACGGCGGTGGCCGCCTCCGCTGTCAGCATCGTCAGTGGCTGGGCGACCTCGGTGGTGGCAACCGACCTCATCGCGGGCTGGTGGAAATCCGACCGCCTGTTCTGCGTCGCGGTCGCGTTCCTCGCGTTGGTGTTCGCGTTCGCGACGATCTCGGGTGTGATCCTGCTACTGCTACGCCGGTCGCTCGGGCGCTACTTGATCGTGGTCGGCGCCGTAATCGCATTACTGACCTATGGTGGCGTCTTCATCGCCGGCGCCCGCGTCGCCTGGATCGTGCACGCCCTGCCCTTGGTGCCGGTTTCCAGCGTGGTGCTGACCCTGCTGCCGCGCACCAAGCAATGGCTGCTGGACTGACCGCCCGGCGGCGCTAAAGCTTGCTGACCGGGGCGTGGTTGTGCATCAGCTTGACCCGCCCCGAACTGCCGAAGTCGATCAGCGACATCGCTGATTCGCCAACGCCGGAAACCTCTTCCACCCTGCCCAGCCCGTACTTGTCGTGGCTAACCCGGTCACCTGGTGCGAGCACCAGCAGCGGGCGCTTGCTCGCCGACGCACGAGCCGGTGACGGGCGCGGCGAGCCGAACCGTCCAGCGCCGCTGACCGGCGCACTGAACGACGGGGTGGGGTCGAGGCGCCGCCAGTCGATGAGTTCCTGCGGGATTTCCCGCAGGAACCGCGACTCGGGGTTGAGCATCGGCTGTCCCCACGACGACCGCACTTTGGCCCGGCTGACATAAAGCCGCTGACGCGCCCGGGTGATCCCGACGTAAGCCAGCCGGCGCTCCTCGGAGAGCTCGGCCGCGTCGCCCAATGCCCGCATGTGCGGGAACATGCCGTCTTCCCAGCCGGTCACGAAGACCACCGGGAATTCCAGTCCCTTTGCGGTGTGCAACGTCATCAGCGTGACCACACCCGCGCTGTGCTCGGGGATTTCGTCGGAGTCTGCGACCAGCGACACCCGTTCCAGGAATTGCGCCAGCACACCAGTGTCCGGCACGTCTTCGTCGTCGGGCGCCCCGACGGTCTCGTCGAGCGCGGCGGCGTTCTCCAGGTCGGTGGCGAATTCGTGTGCGACGCTGACGAGTTCGTTGAGGTTGTCCAGCCGGGCCAGGTCTTGCGGGTCGGACGAGGATTCCAAGTCCGCGCGATACCCGGTGCGCTCCAGCACCGCTTCGACCAACTCCCCGAGGGGCGCGTCGAGGCGGCCGCGCAGATCGTCGAGCATCTCGACGAAACCCGCGATCGCCTTGACCGACCGGGTGTTGAGCATCGGCACCTTGCCTTCGGCGGCGGCCTCGAGCGCGTCGGCGAAACTGGAACCGGTGTTCTCGGCGTAGACCGCCACGCAAGCCTCGGCCCGATCGCCGATACCGCGGCGCGGCGTGTTGAGGATGCGCCGCATGCTGACCGCGTCGCCCGGGTTGTCCAGCACCCGAAGATATGCAACGAGGTCGCGAATCTCCTTGCGCTCGTAAAACCTAACGCCCCCAACGACTTTATACGGAATGCCGGCGCGGATGAACACCTCTTCCAGCGACCGCGACGAGTTGTTGGTGCGATAGAAAACCGCGACGTCGTTGTAGGTGAGCTCACCATCGGCGACCAGCGCGTCGGTTTCCTCGGCGACGAACCGTGCCTCGTCGTGCTCGTTGTCGGCGACGTAGCCGACGATCAGCTCGCCCTCGCCGGCATCGGTCCACAATCGCTTTTCCCGCCGTCCGGAATTGCGCGAGATCACCGAGTTGGCCGCGGACAGGATGTTCTGCGTGGAGCGATAATTCTGTTCGAGCAGGATTGTGGTGGCGTTGGGGTAGTCGCGTTCGAAGTCTTCGATATTGCGAATCGTCGCGCCGCGGAACGCATAGATCGACTGGTCGGCGTCGCCGACGACGCACAGCTCGGCCTGCGGCACGCCGTCCGGCTCGTCGCCGGCATCGTGGCCGACCAACTCACGCACCAGCACGTATTGCGCATGGTTGGTGTCCTGATACTCGTCGACGAGGATGTGCCGGAAGCGCCGACGGTAATGCTGGGCGATCTGCGGAAAAGCCTGCAGCACCGCGACCGTCTCGCCGATGAGGTCGTCGAAGTCGAGCGCGTTGGCCGTCCGCAACCGGTGCTGGTATTCGGAGTAGACGGCGGCCACCGTGCGCGCCAACTCATCGGCGTGGTCGTCGTCGGAGAGGCCGGCCACCGCCTGCTGCGGGTCGATCAGCTCGTTTTTCAGGTTGGAGATGCCATTGGCCAACAGCCGCGGCGAGTATCGCTTGACATCAAGGCCCATGTCCTTCGCGATCATCTGCAGCAGGCGCCGCGAATCGTCGGCGTCGTAGATGGAGAAGTTAGAGTTGAGGCCCTCGATCAGCGACGCCTGGTTGCGCAGAATCCGCACGCAGGTCGAGTGAAACGTCGACACCCACATCGAGCGGGCGCGCGGACCGACCAGCGACACCACGCGTTCCCGCATCTCCGCGGCGGCCTTGTTGGTGAACGTGATGGCCAGAACCTGACCGGGCCCGACGTCACGCGCGGCCAACAGGTATGCGATGCGCCGGGTCAGTACGGCCGTCTTGCCGGAGCCGGCGCCGGCGACGATCAGCAGCGGCGAGCCCTCGTGCAGCACCGCTTGACGCTGTTGGGGGTTCAAGCCGTCGAGAAGATCTGCCCCGGCCTCGGTCACGTGCTCCACACTCATATCCCGTCAAACTTACCGCCGTTCGGCGACACCTTTGCGCTAGCAGGCCCTCAAGTGGCACACTCAATTCGTGCTCAGCTTGCAGCGTCGATTTTTCTACGGGTACCGGCCAGCGGTGCCCGTGGTTTAGCTGCTTCCCAGAGCCCCGCGGTCCGCTTCCGGATCCGGGGCTCGTCTCTTGTGTGAGGCCCGAACCTGGATGAGACCGCAACTCCTACACCCCACACGACGAGAATCTGGAGTCTGCAATGACAATCGAGACAGAACAATTGCCTGATATCGACGACCTGCGCCACGAGATCGACCGCCTCGACGCCGAGATCTTGGCCGCGGTGGAGCGTCGCAACGAGGTGTCCAGGGCAATCGGCAAAGCCCGCATGGCCTCTGGCGGCACCCGGCTGGTGCACAGCCGCGAAATGAAGGTCATCGAGCGCTACAGCCAGCTTGGTCCTGACGGCAAGGACCTGGCCATGCTGCTGCTCAGAATGGGCCGCGGCCGACTTGGTCACTGAGCCGGCCGGTTAGCAGCCCGTTCACCTGGCCGTAAACCCGGGCCTAGTCAACCTGACTAGGGTCTAACCATGACTGCGGTTGAACAGATCCACGACATCTCAGCGACGCCGGCTTGGAGCGCCCTGCGCAAGCACCACGAGCAGATCGGAACCACGCACCTACGCCGGTTCTTCGCCGACGATCCCGACCGCGGCAGCGAGTTCACCGTCACCGTCGGTGACCTCTACATCGACTACAGCAAACACCGGATCACTCGCGAGACCCTGAAGCTGCTCACCGATCTGGCCCGGACCGCCAACCTCGAGCAACGCCGCGACGAGATGTTCGCCGGCGTACACATCAACACCTCGGAGAATCGCGCGGTGCTGCACACCGCGCTGCGGCTGCCACGGGATGCGAAGCTGATCGTCGACGGCCAGAACACGGTCGAGGACGTGCACGCGGTGCTCGACGCGATGGGCGACTTCACCGACCGGCTGCGCAGCGGCGAGTGGACCGGCGCCACCGGAAAACGGATCAGCACGGTCGTCAACATCGGGATCGGGGGTTCGGACCTCGGACCGGTGATGGTCTACCTTGCACTGCGGCACTACGCCGACGCCGGCATCTCGGCGCGGTTCGTCTCCAATGTCGACCCCGCTGACCTGGTCGCAACGTTGGCCGACTTAGACCCGGCCACGACGCTTTTCATCGTCGCCTCCAAGACGTTCTCCACGCTGGAAACGCTGACCAACGCGACCGCGGCCCGGCGCTGGCTGACCGACACGCTCGGCGACGACGCGGTGGCAAAGCATTTCGTTGCCGTCTCGACCAACAAGAAGTTGGTCGACGAGTTCGGCATCGACACCGACAACATGTTCGGATTCTGGGACTGGGTCGGCGGACGCTATTCGGTCGATTCGGCGATCGGGCTCTCGGTGATGGCCGCGATCGGCCGAGAGGCTTTCGCGGACTTCCTGTCCGGCTTCCACCTCGTCGACGAGCATTTCCGCACCGCACCGCTGGAGGCCAACGCGCCGGTGCTGCTCGGGCTGATCGGGCTGTGGTACTCGAACTTCTTTGGCGCACAGTCACGTGCGGTGCTGCCGTACTCCAACGACCTGGCGCGTTTCGCGGCCTATCTGCAGCAGCTGACGATGGAATCCAACGGCAAGTCGACCCGTGCCGACGGCACCCCCGTCGTCACCGACACCGGTGAAATCTATTGGGGCGAACCGGGAACCAACGGTCAGCACGCCTTTTACCAATTGCTGCACCAGGGCACCCGGTTGGTGCCGGCCGACTTCATCGGTTTCAGCCAGCCGACCGACGACCTGCCCACCGCCGACGGCACTGGCAGTATGCACGACCTGCTGATGAGCAACTTCTTCGCGCAGACCCAGGTGCTGGCGTTCGGCAAGACCGCCGAAGAGATCGCCGCCGAAGGCACGCCGGCCGATGTGGTGCCGCACAAGGTGATGCCCGGTAACCGACCGACCACGTCCATCCTGGCCACCAGGCTCACCCCGTCGGTACTGGGCCAGTTGATCGCTCTTTACGAGCATCAGGTCTTCACCGAGGGCGTGGTGTGGGGCATCGACTCGTTCGACCAATGGGGCGTCGAGCTGGGCAAGACGCAGGCCAAGGCGCTGCTGCCGGTCATCACCGAGGACGCATCGCCGGACAAACAGTCGGACAGCTCGACCGACACGCTAGTGCGCCATTACCGCACCGAACGAGGTCGGGTCAGCTGAGTCTGCTCGCGCCAGTTAGGCGAAGCGTTTGGCCAGTGGTGGCGGCAGCACCCGCATTAGCTGCACCATCGGCGCCCACGGCCACCACGGAACAACCGCCCTGCCCGGCTCGCGCTCAATGGCGGCGACCAACGCCTTGACGCCAGTTTCGTTGTCCACCATGAACATCGTGCTTTCCGATTTGGCGGTCATCTCCGACTCGATATAGCCGGGTTCGAGCACCGACACCTTGATCGGCCCGCTGGCGTATTCGGCACGCAGCGATTCGCCGAGCGACCGCAGACCAGCCTTGCTGGCCGCGTAGGCCGCCTTCACGCCGGGTATGCCCTTGGCGCCGAGCACCGAGGAGATCAGCACCAGATGCCCGGAGCCCTGCTGCTTGAACATCTGCAGCGCGGTTTCGATCTGAACCAGAGCAGCCACCAGGTTGGTTTCGATGGTTGCCTTGTTGGCCCACAGCTTGCCCGACCCCAGCGGCGCGCCCTTGCCGATACCGGCGTTGACGATCAGCCGGTCGATTCCGCCCAGAGTGTCGGATAACTCCGCGAACACCTTCGGCACCTGTTCGTGGTCGTTGACGTCCAGCGCGGCAACGGCCACGGCGATGTCCGGATACTGTTGCGACAGATCAGTTTTGAGCTGGTCGAGCCGGTCGGTGCGACGGGCGCACAATGCCAGATCACGGCCCTTGGCCGCGAACGCGCCGGCCATCCCGGCGCCGAGGCCGGAACTCGCGCCGGTGATGAGAATCTTCTGCCGAGTCACCCGCGCAGCATAGCGGCGATCGCCAGCGCGGCGAAGCCGCGTGCAGCGGGTCGCCGCCATCGGCATAGCTACTTGAGCAGACGCGACATGCGCCGGTCGGCTAGCACCTTGCCGCCGGTCTGACAGGTCGGGCAGTACTGAAACGACTTGTCGGCGAATGACACTTCCCGCACGGTGTCGCCGCATACCGGACACGGCAAGCCGGTGCGCGCATGCACCCGCAAACCGGAGCGCTTCTCCCCCTTCAGCGTGGCGGCCTGCTGACCGACCGAGCGGCTCACGGCGTCGGTCAGCACCGACACCATCGCGTCGTGCAATGCGACCAGCTGCGCGTCGGCGATTTTGCCGGCCGTGGCGAACGGTGAAATCTTGGCGACGTGCAGGATCTCGTCGCTGTAGGCGTTGCCGATGCCGGCGATCACCTTTTGGTCGGTGATGACGGACTTGATCCGCCCGGTGTTTCCGGCCAGCACGTCGGCCAGGCCGTCGACGCTGAGTTGCAGCGCGTCGGGCCCGAGCGCGGCGATGCCGGGTACCTGCATCGGGTCGTCGACGAGCCACACCGCCAGCCGCTTCTGGGTGCCCGCCTCGGTGAGGTCGAAGCCCGGCGCCTCCCCAGGAGTGCCCAGATGAACGCGCAGCGCAATCGGGCCTTTGCCGGGTCGCAGCGGCGCGGCGGCGAGCTTGTCCGACCACCGCAGCCAGCCGGCCCGGGATAGGTGCGCAATCAAGATCAACTCGCCCGCCCGCAGGCCGAGATATTTGCCCCACCGGTCGGCGCCGGTAACGGTCAGACCGTACAGCGCGTTGATCGGCGGATCGAAGGTTTTAAGCACCGACAACGCGACGACGTCGACGCGCCCGATAGTCCTGCCGACGGCGTGGCGGCGCAGGTGGTCGGCCAGCGCTTCGACTTCGGGCAGTTCAGGCATGCATCCAGTGTGCCGGTCAGCGCCGAGCTGTGCGCCTCGCGTCGCGAACCACCAGCGACAGCACCCAGCTGACGATCGACAACACGATCGCGGCCCAGATCGCGGTCCACCAGAAGTGGTCGATGGCCAGGCCCCAATGGGTGGTGTGAGCGGTGATCCGCGCGGTGATCCACAGCATCAGCGCGTTGATGACGATGTGGATCAGGCCCAGGGTAAGGATGTACAGGGGGATCGACAGGATCTGCACGATCGGTTTGATGAACGCGTTGACCAGACCGAAGATCACCGCGACGACGAAGATGATGCCGGCCCTCTGCAACCTGGTGTCGCCGCCGACGAAGCTGAGCCCATGGACGACGAGGGTGACCACCCAGAGTGCGAATCCCGTCAACGCGGCGCGAATGAGAAAGGGTCCCATGGGCTGAACCTACTCCGCGGATCGCAACAAATAGGTGTCCATAATCCAACCGTGACCTGCACGGGCATCGGCCCGCAACGCGGCGATGCGCTCGCCAACCTCGCCGATCGTGCCGGCGACGAGCAGCTCGTCGTCGGTGCCAAGGTAGGCGCCCCACCAGATCCGGGTCTCGGGCGGGCAGCTTCGAAACGAACACTCGCCGTCGAGCATGACGACCGTCGAGCCGGACAGGCCGTGGGCTCGAAGCTGACGGCCGGTGGTGATCAACACCGGTTCGCCGACGTCGTTGAGCGGGATGCGATGCCGTGCCGTCAGTGCCTGGATGGCGGTGATACCCGGGATCACGTCGTAGCTGACGTCGATCTCCGCGGCGACGGAATCGAGGATGCGCAGCGTGCTGTCATACAGCGACGGGTCCCCCCAAGCCAGGAAGGCACCCACGCCGTCGGAACCGAGTTCGGTGGCGATCGCCGTCGCCCAGATCCGGGCGCGCGCCGCGTGCCAGTCGGACACTGCCTCTCGGTAATCGGCGTCGGTTGAGCGCCGCGGATCGGGCAGCTCGACGAAGCGGTAGTCGGGCTCCCGGATGAACCGCGCGCAGATGTCCCGGCGCAGCCCAACCAGGTCGCTTTTGGCTTCGCCCTTGTCCATCGCGAAGAAAACCTGGGTTTTGTTGAGTGCCTCAATCGCCTGGACGGTCACATATTCGGGGTCTCCCGCACCGATGCCGATGACGTGGATGTGGCGAGTCCCCATGCCCGCAGAGCCTAGAGGGTGCAGCGCTATTCCAAGCCGGTGCGGCCGGGTGTCCAGAAGGGTTTGGTGCGTATCTGGCGCCGGTCCCAGCCGCGTTCGGTGATCAGTATTCAAGGACACACGACCTACGACTTCGTGCCCGATTCGCGCGCATCAAGGTGTAGTCGAAACCACCGGTACCCGGTACCACGGGTATTGACATCTTCGGTGCATGCGTCTTAACGTCTGGATATAGCGCCGAGAAAGGGACGTCCGCCATGACCCGCGCCGGCGACGATGCAGAGCAATCGATGAGGAGGAGCGGCGCCATGACCCGCGCCGGCGACGATGCAGAGCAATCGATGAGGAGGAGCGGCGCAATGACCACTGCGGTCAAGCCGACTGGCCCTAGTCGTGAAGAGTTCGCCGAACGTCTGCTCAAGGGATCGGTCAAAAAGTCCTACGCCCCGGTCGTCGACATCGACTGGGACGCGCCGCTAGACCCAGACAAGTTCTATCTGCCGCCGAGGACCGTGTCGCTGTACGGCACACCGATGTGGGACGAGATGACCCGCGCTCAGCGCATCGAGCTGTCCCGCCAGGAGCTGGTGAACACCCTGTCCGCCGGTATCTGGTTCGAGAACATCTTGAACCAGGCGCTGTTGCGCAAACTCATGCACACGGACCCCACCAGCAGGGCATCCCACTACGCGCTCACCGAACTGGGCGACGAGACCCGTCACATGGTGATGTTCGGCAAGGCCATCGAACGGGTCGGCGCCATGCCCGTTCGCCCGCGGCTTTATCACCGGATGATCATCAACACGCTGCCGTTCTTTTTCCGCGGCTCGGTGCTGTGGGTGGCCGCGCTGATCGGCGAGGAGATCTTCGACTCGTTGCAGCGCCAGATGATGGACGATCCCGAACTGCAGCCGATCATCCAGCGGCTGATGCGAATTCACGTCACCGAAGAGGCCCGCCACATTCAGTTCGCCCGCGACGGACTGCGCAAGCGGGCACCGCAGATGCGACGGCCGGAGCGGTGGTTCGTCGGCAACGTCAACGGCCTGGGCGGTTGGTTCTTCCGCTACCTGTTCAGCAATAAGGTCCAATATGCGCGGGCGGGTTTGAACGCCCGGCAAGCCCGCAGAGTCGCGCGCACCAGCCCACATCGCCACGAAGTCCAGGTGGCGGGCTTCGCTCCGCTGGCCGAGTTCCTTACGGAGGTGGGCTTATTGGGCCCGATCGCGCGCCGCGGCTGGACGCGCACCAAGTTCCTGTGATCGACCAAAGCCACGACGTCGTCATCGTCGGGACCGGATCCACTGGCGTATGGGCCACCGAGCTACTCGCCGTCGGCATCGAGAATTTCGTGATCTTTGATCGCGAAGTGATCAGCTCGGTGTTCGACGACGACACCGCCACCTGGACGCTGACCACCGGCGACGGTGAGACATGCCACGGGCGGGTAGTGGTCGCCCGCAAGTCCCCGTTTGTCCCGTGGACTCCGGACCTGTTTGGCCGCAGGGAATTTCGCGGCGTCTCGTTTCACGCCGCGGCACCCGACCCCGATTTCGACCCGGCCGCCCAACGCGTCGCGGTGATCGGCGCCGACGCCGCCGCCGGGCAGCTGATCGGCCGGCTGGCCAGATCGGGCGCCGCGGTCAAGGTTTTCCCGCTTCCGCCACGCCGGGTCATCAGGCCCGCTCGACGCGCCAGGCACTACCTGCGCCGCCAGGCCGAGCTGGTGGCATCGCCCATCGTCGAGATGACGGCGGCGGGCATCCGGACCGCCGACGGTGTCCACCAGGACGCCGACGCCATCGTGTACGGCACCGGGTTCAAGATCCCCGCCGGACTACCGCAGGACATCCTGGTGGGTGCCCGCGGCGTGACCATCCAGCACGCCTGGACCGACGGCATGGAGCCCTACCTCGGGGTGGCGATGCACGGCTTCCCGAATTCCTTCATCGTTGACGGGCCGGAGTTCGAAGCGGGCATGCGCTACGTCGTTGAGTGCCTACAGCTGATGAAGGGGCACCATCGCATCGAGGTGCGCCGCAGCAGTCAACAGGTGTACAACGAGCGGGTCCACCTGGGTAGCTCCTCGCGTCGCCTGGTGCCATCGGCATTCGACTTGGTGTCGTCCGTCGGCGTGCAGGATGACATTTACGAAGGCCCGGCGACGGCGACGCTGGCCGATATCTGCCGTGAGGCGCGTGTCCGGATAACCGGACATATTGACCCGATTGACGGCCGGTATCACTGGCAGGGAACACTTTTCGGCCAATTCCCGGCAGACGTGCTGGCCCGGGTCCGGACACTGACCCTGACGGTGGGTGACCGCAGCGTCTCGGCGCGCATCACTGAAGAAACTCCGCAGGGCACGTATTCGATCGCCGGGGTGGGTGCGCCGCCGTTCGCGCTGAGAGACGTCGAAGTTGCCGCCGCGCCACAGTTTTGAGCCGCGACCGCGTTTTGCCGCGCGCCGGCGTGGGTAAGCGGCCATCATGTTGAAAGCGATGCCCGTTGAAAACGACCCGCTCGCTGTGGTCAGGATCGCCGCCGAGCGGGCGCGAGGCGGTGGCTAGGACCACCGGCCGTTTGGCGGTTTCCGCTTTCCCGGTGGGAAGCGCTTGCGTGCTCACGGTCGATGGCGTCCTGGACGGGCGCAGGTATCTGCAACTTCGAAACCGCATCATCGAGGCGGCGTTGGGCGAACCGCGCGCGGTCCTTGTCGACGTCAACGCTCTGCGCGTCCCAGCGTCGTCCTTGTGGAAGGTGTTCAGCAGCGCACGCTGGCAGGTCAGTATCTGGCCCGACGTTCCGATCATTCTGATCTGCGCCCACCCCGGACGCCAGCGGATCATCGCCCGGAGCGGTGTGACGCGCTACGTGCCGGTGCGAGCCAGTGTCGAGGCGGCGTTGGCAAGTCTTACCGCCGGTCGACCTACCCGGCGGCGGACCAGCGCGGAACTGCCGTCCTCCCTTGCGAGCCTGCGCCAGGCCCGCGAACTGGTGGCCGAATGGCTGGCGGCCTGGTCCCACGTCGCGCTGGTTCCGGTAGCGACGGTAGTTGTCAATGTGTTCGTCGAAAACGTGTTGCAACACACCGCCTGCGCGTGCGTGCTGGTGCTCGAATCCGACGGTGAAGCGGTAACCATTTCGGTGCAGGACGATAGCTCGATACCGGCGGCCCGCCATGAGGATCCTCACCTCGGCGGCGAACGGGTGTCGGGTCTGGCGATCGTCGCGTCGGTTTGCCGCGCATGGGGCAGCACACCGATGTCGTCCGGAAAGACGGTGTGGGCAGTGCTCGGCCCGGAAAACCAGCTTTGATCAGCCGCTGTTAACAGGCTCTAGTATTTGGTTCAGTATTTGTAGCTATGCGAGGGCAGGAGACGGTGTGCGGTTCAGCTACGCGGAGGCGATGACGGACTTCAGTTACTACATCCCGTTGGCGAAGGCCGCCGAGGCGGCCGGGTACACCAGCATGACCATCCCCGACAGCGTCGCCTATCCGTTCGAGTCCGACTCCAAATACCCGTACACGCCAGACGGAAACCGTGAATTCCTGGACGGCAAGGCGTTCATCGAGACGTTCGTGCTGACCGCCGCCCTGGGCGCGGTGACGACGACGTTGCGGTTCAACTTCTTCGTCCTCAAGCTTCCGATCCGGCCGCCGGCTCTGGTGGCCAAGCAGGCCGGTTCGCTGGCGGCGCTCATCGGCAATCGGGTGGGCCTCGGCGTCGGCACCAGCCCGTGGCCCGAGGACTACGAGTTGATGGGTGTTCCGTTTGCCAAGCGCGGCAAGCGAATTGACGAGTGCATCGAAATCATCCGCGGGCTCACCACCGGCGACTACTTCGAGTTCCACGGCGAGTTCTACGACATACCCAAGACCAAGATGACTCCCGCTCCGACACAGCCGATTCCAATTCTGATCGGCGGTCACGCCGATGCCGCGCTGCGGCGCGCCGCCCGCGCCGACGGCTGGATGCACGGCGGCGGCGACCCCGACGAGCTGGACCGGCTCATCAAAAGGGTCAAGCAGCTCCGCGAAGAAGAAGGAAGAACGGAGCCCTTCGAGATCCACGTCATCTCCGTCGACGGCTTCACCCTCGACGGCGTCAAGCGCCTCGAGGACAAGGGCGTCACCGACGTCATCGTGGGTTTCCGGATCCCCTACATCATGGGAATCGACACCGAGCCGCTCGACACCAAAATTCGCAACCTGGAGATGTTCGCCGAGAACGTGATCGCTAAAGCCTAACGGCTACAGCGAATCCCACACCGGAGACCGCTTCTCCATGAGGGCCTTGGCGGCTTCCAGCGGGTTGTTGGTGAACCCGGTCAGGATCTGGGTGCGATTCTCGATCTCCTTGGCGTGCCGCAGACTTGGCGCGTCCAGCGCGGTGTTGAGGCCGATCTTGGTCTGCCAGACGCCGTAGGCGTTGTTCTCGACGATCGAGCGGGCCATCTTGAGCGCGGCCGCCATCAGCTCATCCGGCGCCACCACCTCGTGCACCAGCCTGATCCGGTAGGCCTCGTCCGCGTCGATGATGCGGCCGGTCAGCATCAGTTCCCGCGCCACCCCGGCTCCGACGATCTTGGGCAGCAGGTAGCTGGTGCCCATGTCCATCGACGAGAACCCTGCCTTGATGAAAACCGAACCGAACCGGGCTTGGTCAGAGGCGATTCGGATGTCGCAGTGCAGCGCGAAGGCCAACCCGCCACCGACCGCGGCGCCGTTGACCGCGGCGATCACCGGTATCGGCAGCTCGTAAAGCCGGGTGTACAGGTCGGCCAGCCGAACCTGCGCGTCGTAGCTGACCTTGAACGGCGGGCTGGGTGGCCCGGTTTTCGGCGGTTTTGTCCAGGGCTCCCCGGTGCCACTCAGGTCGGCGCCGGCGCAGAATCCGCGGCCGGCGCCGGTCAGAATCGCCGCCCGGAACTCGCCGGTGCTGAGCACATCCATCACGTCGTCCATGGCGTCCATCAGCGACCCGTCGATGGCATTCAACCGCCTCGGCCGATTCAGGGTGACACCGGCGATTTCGTCTTCAAGCGTTGCCAATTCCACAGCAGTCATACAGCAACCGTAGGGGAGACCGTCGGAGTTCGGGCCTACGTTGGCACGCATGGCGAGAACTGACAGCGACACATGGGATTTGGCCAGCAGCGTCGGCGCCACCGCCACGATGGTGGCCGCCGCCCGCGCAGCAGCCAGCCGACGTCCCAACCCCGTGATCAACGACCCCTTCGCCGAGCCGCTGGTCCGCGCGGTCGGGCTGGACCTCTTCACCAAAGTGGCCTCGGGCGAACTGGACTTCGCCGACGTCGACGAAGGTGCCGGGTTTCCCCGAATGGTCGACACATTCGCTGCCCGAGCCCGGTTCTACGACGACTACTTCGCCGAGACCAGCAGCACGGGCCTGCGCCAGGTGGTGATCGTGGCGTCGGGGCTGGACTCGCGCCCGTACCGGCTTTCCTGGCCGGCGGGCACCACACTCTACGAAATCGATCGGCCCGAGGTCATCGAGTTGAAGACCACCACACTGTCCGAACTCGGCGCTGTACCCGGGGCCGAGCATCGTCCGGTCGGCATCGACCTGCGTGAGGATTGGCCGGCGGCGCTGCAACGCGCGGGCTTCGATGCCACCCAACCGACGGCGTGGCTGGCCGAGGGGGTACTAATCGGATTTCTGCCGCCCGCGGCCGAAGTTCGCTTGCTCGATAACGTCGCCGCGCTGAGCGCGGCCGGCAGCGCGTTCGCCGCGGACTACGGATCGGTGCGCGGTCAGACCGAGGAGGAGCGGCGGCGGGCCCAGAAGCTGACCGACCGTTGGCGCGAACACGGCCTGGACCTGCATATCCCCGACTTGACCTACCCGGGCGACCACACCGACGTCGCGGCCCACCTGCGGGCCCACGGATGGGACACCGCTACTTTCGTGCTTGCCGACCTGTTCGCTGCGGCCGGGCTCGATCTCCTGGAGGGCGAAGCACGGGCGAATACGGCTGCCTCGATCAGCTTCGTTCGGGCGACCCGGCGATAGGTGTAGCGCGTCAGGAATGCTTGGCGAACCACTCGGCTTGCATCGCCAGCAATCCCATCGCCGGCAACTGCGGTGTGCCCGGGTCGAGTTCG
>Ga0210386_10001028_pt1 | contig 25237 bp, 18 predicted proteins | sample IncBWH32OmetaG_FD_160091 | JGI IMG/M metagenome (GOLD analysis project Ga0210386, IMG submission 160091) | Forest soil microbial communities from Barre Woods Harvard Forest LTER site, Petersham, Massachusetts, United States - Inc-BW-H-32-O ...
GGCACGGCAGAGCGAGTTGGCGCCCATTCTGAGAGCGGTCGCTGCGCGGTGCTTCACCTTGCGTGTCTTGCACGATAGAATCTTGCCGCCACTGACTCTCTTTCCGGACAGAGTCCCAGCCAGGATGACAAATATAACGCAAATAATAATAAAGAAACAAGATAACTTTCTGGTAATATCTGTACGAGTCCTGCACAGTTAGAGGATTCAATGACTTGCGAGAAGAGTCTGCACGGAATCTGCACAGAACCGGGAGGCGGACATGGCGTTTGTCACCGAAAAAGAGGAACTGAAGCCGGGCCTCATCATCTTCCGGCGCGGCGACGTGGAGCATCGCATGTGGTATTGCCGCATGAAGATGCCGAAGGCTGACCGCTACAAGACAGTTTCGCTCAAAACCTCCGATAAAGAAGCGGCGCGGGAACGCGCCTTCGATCAAGACGCAGACATCCGGTTTCGCATCAAGCATGACGTTCCTGTGTTCAATCGCCCCTTCCGCGAGGTGGGCAGAGAGTACCTGCTGACCCAGGAGGCGCGGGCGCAACGAGGGGAAATCAGCAAGGCGCGCCCTAAGAAGGTTCGCGCCATCATCGAAGGTGCGTTAGACCGATATGTAGGTTCCACGCAGGTTCACCTTATCGGTGACGAGCTTTGGGGTGGCTATCCTGCATGGCGGCGAGTGAACGGCGCGGGACGCAACAAGCGCAACGGCGTTCGGGAGGTCAGCGACGAGATGGCCCAAGCCTTCGCGGACAACGAAGCCGAGCGCCGCACTAAGGTTCAACACACGCTCGGCATCCGGGTTTTGAAACCGATTGAGGTCAAACCTTCCGAAGAAAAAACGGTTCCCTTTATCAGTGATTCCACCATCCGGTTTGAGATGTCCATCTTCGGGGCGGTGATGAATTACGCCATCAAGAAGCGTTATGTTCCCGCCAGCCAGCGTTTCGACGAACGCCCCAAGCTCAAGACGATGCGGCGTGACGAGTTCACGCTGGAGGAATATCGCAAGCTGCATACCGTAGGCCGCAAGTGGATTGGTGAGGCGGATAAGCCTTCGAGCATCTGGTATCGCACCGTCACCTACAACATGATCCTGATTGCCTGCAATACAGGCATGAGGCCAGCGGAGATGAAGAATCTCCGCTGGCGGGACATCATGCCCGCCAAAGACCGTGAGGGCCGCGAGATTGTTGTGCTGTTTGTGCAGGGCAAGGGCAAGTCACGCAAGCTGGTAGCTCCAAAAAGCGTGGGAGATTATTTAGAACGCATCCGCGCTATCTCGAAAGCAACGCAACCAGAGGATAGAGTCTTTACCAATGTCACGGGCAAGCCTGCAAAGACTCTCTACAATTCGCTGATTGCCGATCTTCTGAACGAAGCGAATCTGCGCGAAGGAACGCAGGGCGTTCCGCGCTCGACGTATTGCTTCCGGCATACCTATGCCACGCTGCGATTGCAGGAAGGCGTGGATGTGTATTTCCTTGCCGAGCAGATGGGAACTTCCGTTCACATGATCGAGGAACACTACGGACATGTGAACACCATCAAGCACGCCGACCGTGTATTGCAGGGCATGGCGGGATGGGAGCTGCCGCACCCGGAAGTGGACGTTACCAGAGCTAAAGCGTCGAAAGCGGCGGAGACGCACGATAAATCCAAGAGAGGTCAGCACCGCAGGACAGGCTAATCGTGAACCCTCCCGAAGCCGTCTTTGGCCGGAGCCGCTGGCGGAGGCAGGCGCAGGAGGTCATCATTTCCATGTCCGGCTCGGACGTTCCTCAGTGAGATGGTTCTGATTTGCCGCTGCCCCGCCGGGGCGTTCTTAGCGGCAAATCTTCGCGCACGAGCCGCCGCTGGCGGCTGTTCTTCGTGCCGCATGACACTTGGTTCGTTCTATCTGCAATTCAGGTGGCTTAATCCGTCTGCTTTTTGCGTGCGGCCTTCTTTTTAGGCGCACTCTTCTTGCGGGGGCGACCGATCGGCATTGGCACAAAGGTTTCTACCTCTGATCGCCGCACCAGCATACGGCCACCAATTTCACGAGCTGACAAGCGCTTCCGCGCAATCAACTTGGCGATGGCCTGCTTCGATACGCCGCGAATCCGCGCCGCCTCGACCTGCGAAATCCAGTCGTCGATACTATTTCTATCTTTAATAGTTGTCTTAGACACCTATTTCTGCTACCATCCCCTCAAGTAGTGGTTCCGGTTCAACTATAGCCGCGACGACGCATCTTTGTGCGCCTACGCAAATCCTTGTTTCTAAAAAGCTCTCTCCATTTCGGAGGTCTGCCATGAAATGGGACTTTCGCCATCACTTGCTCATGCAGATTGAAATGCTGCGCGGCGACCTCTCGCACGAAGAGTTGAGCAGTCGGTTAGGCGATGTCACCGAGCGCTGCCTGGCGCGCTACATCGCCGGAAAAAGCTTCTTAACGGAAGACGAGTTCAAGGCAATCGCCAAAGCTCTCAGCATGGAAGCGCATTTATTTGCGGGGGCATGGGCAGCTTCTCTTGGGTTGCCCATACCCGATAAGGACGGTGTGAGCTGGATGGTGAATCGAGCGCGTAACCAATGGCGGCAGTATTCACGGATCGCTGATCGTGCCATCCCGTCCAACCCCTCTCCGATGGCTGTGATCCGGGCCAAATATGCTGACCGGCTGCCTTGGAACACGCCGCCTCTGTGGTTTGGTGCTCACTTCACTTACAGAAGGCGAAGCGACACTCCGGAAAACCGAGCGCGTTTCGCGCGCGCCTACGAGATGTTGGTTGAATCCGTCCATCTCGACCTATCCGCGCGGGACATCGGAGCGCTGCGAGGCATCAGCGGCGAGCGGGCGAGACAGTTGATGGTTTACACGGCCTATACATGGGCCGGGAGCGAAAAGATCGATCTCTCCGGCAAATCTGTTCCTTTCAAGAACGAGGCCAAACTCCTGAAGAACCTGTATGCAGGGCTGAGGTTCTTTGCCCGACAGCAATTCAACGAGTTGGCTGCTCAAGCGTGGACAAGGCGGTCCACTAACGACGGAGGTTTGAACCCATGAGGAAACAGGTGGATGCAGAGGCTTTTGAGCGCTATAAGCGGGAGCATGGCCGTTGTCTTGGGATCGCAGTCTGCCAGTTGCGGGCAGAGAAAGGACTGGCTCTGGATGAACTTGCGAAGCGCGCAGAGGTTTCCGCGCTGTGGCTTCAGAGGCTGGAGACAATCAACTCCATACGAACTATTCGATAGCAGGATTGACCGAATTGCGCGCGCTTTGGGAGCAGAGCTTTACGACGTGTACAAGCGTGCAGACGGAATACTGGGGCCACCGCCTTGGCTGGCCAGAGAAGAGACACAAAGCGATGAATAAAAAAAGCGCGCAGTGCTGGAGATTAGCGAGGCGATGGGTAAACGAATTCGTCGGGTATGTCTGGAAGAGCCCTTCCCAAAATCCCACAACATCTATATGTCGATTGAGCTTTACGATGAGACGGAGATATTGATCGAGGTGGAGTCTCGCCCGTATTTTTCCATCATGCATCTCGCACGAGATTCGCATGGAGAACTGGAGCCGGTGAAGGAGCCGATTCGCGGTGTCCTCCGGTCTCTAGTCAAGGGAGGCGGTGATACTACAAGGTGTTCTTGATCCGCCCCTCGCGGGGAGTTTGTTCTATTCCCAGCTCACGGCTAACTCATCGTCATAGCGCACGCCTTGGAGATGCCCGATCGAGGTCGTCTCCGGCAGCAGACCTCCGGCGATCTTCCGTGCCGAGTCGTAGCCGGGGTACGGGTCTTCCATGAGATGCCAGAAATCCTTGCGCAGCTTGGGGCCGAGATAGTCGGTTATGCTGACCAGGAACAGATGCGTGTCCTCATAGTCCTGGATCACGACTTCCGGCTCGTACTGGCGTACCTGAGCGTCAAGGCGTTTGGCGATGTGGTCTCCCTGCTCTTTGAATAACGGCCTCCGCCCCTCGAAGTAGACCACTTCGATCTGCTCCCGCTCGGGGTCGATATTGCCGTGGATGGCGTGATTGCGCTTGTCCATCACGCGCTTGAATTTCTTGTACTTGTCGGAGTCCGGGTCGATGCGCTTGCGGAAGCCTTGGCATTTGTAGGGCAGATCGAAGATCTTTGCGTCGATCTGTGCGAGCGCAGGAAAACGTCGTACTGGCGCGCATTCTCCCGCACCTCTTTCTTGCACAGGATTACGATGGCCATGTTGAGGAAGGCTTCGGCCAACACCGGCGTCAGCAACGAGAGTTCGAGACAGTTCCGGTAGAGATCGAACATGCGTGTGGCGAGCTTCTGATAGTGCTGCGTCTGCGTCTGGTCTATCGCGTTCGAGGTGTGCCGGGGAAAGGCTCCCGGCTGCAATGCCTTGCTCGCTTTGACGATCTCCGCGTGCAGCTCCGCGCAGACGTTCGAGACGGCGACGAACTTGTTTGGGAAGATAACCCACTTCTCAAGCGAGCGCAGAACTTCTGACTTCTCCCGTCCCATGCGCCCGAAGTCCATCTTTATCTTCTTCAGTAGGGCTGGCCAGTCCGCGTGGGCCAGCTCCTCCGTCAGCATGAAGTGGACCTCGCGGTAGGTTCCGCCGATGGATATGTCCTCACCGTCTGCCTTCAGGCTGTACTCCCAGTGAATCCAGTTATCGCTGCTGTCCGAGCGCAGGATATTTTGAACGCCATTCGGCTCGCCGAATCGGGCCTTCAAGTAGCAAAACATATCGACGGGCGAAAGCTGCTGCCGTACCGCGAGGACGGTTTTGTAGTGCGGGCCTCTGTCCGTGTTGCCGGTGCGCTTCCTCAACTCTTCCAGGTACTCGCGCATCTCAGGTTTCGTGAAGGCGCGCCAGCTCTCCACATCCATACACTTGAACGTACTTGCCGATCCCATAGAGAAACAGGATAGACGTTGGGAGGGAGGGCGAGCTCCTCCCTCACTTCAGCCGCCGGTGATGCTGGCGTCTTCCGCTCCCTGACCCCAGTGACGCACACGCGTCTGCGTATCTACGTCTGTGCGCCATACCTTGCTGATCTCCGTTCGCGGCGGTCGAGCACAGCAAGGACAAGTGTCATGACGGAGTGGAGAGCCGGATGCACTGAAGGGTGCCTGACCGGTTCGGAGGGGGCTGGTGAACATCCTCGATGAGGGGTCCCCAGTCTACCCTATGCCTCATGCTTCCCGAAATATCGCAGCCTGCCATAGCGCCAGAGATTGATGAAGACGAAATCTGCGAAAGCATTGTCACCGGATGGGAGAACCGCCCCGCGCTCTATCTCACAATTCCACCGAGTACCGCGCGTATTACCGGTCCTCTGAAGGCCGTCTCAATCGTACCTTCGGCAACCGCTTCGGAGATGAGCTTTACAGTAAGGAAGAACTGGTGGCGGAGATGGGAGCGGCCTTTCTTTGCGCCATCGCTGGCATTGCTAACGAGCACACCGACCGCAACACGACCGCTTACATCCAGAACTGGATTGCCAAGCTGGAAGAGGACAACCGGCTCATCGTTTGTGCAGCCGCCCAACGCGCAGAGAGCCGTAGACCTGATTCTCGGCAGCACGTTTGAGCTGATCGCAGGTTAGGCTGTGTGTTTATCAGAACACGAAGTTCAGAGCCACAAGCGGAAAGGAGCCAGTCGTGCAGGAGAAGGTACGATTTTCAGGTTTGGATGTCCATGCGGAGGAACCACTTGGACGAAGCCGTAAATTTAGCGCCTTCGTCGCACTTCGACAGTTTCTCCGCCTAATTAGGCCTGCGCGGCGTTCTTTTGGTCATTACACCCTTTCGGTCCATCCCCCCTCTGGGGTATAGCGAGCACATCTCGTATCGCTGTAAAGTTTAGGAAACCAATCTACATTTCTTTTTGCTCGGTCGCGGTGCGCTTAGTTAGAAGCGAGACACTGTCTTGCGCGCCTGCGGCATGCATGTCGGGGTTATGAGGACTAGAACATTCCTTCTTGCAGTCATCTGTGCGGCTCTGTACAACGGTCTTGGCGGATGCGGTACGAAATCCATTGCAGGCGCGCCCGTCGCAGCCACAGGCAGCAGTTCAACAACGATTCGGACGTCGTCGTACTGGGTAGCCCCCGCGGTGGGGAGCACAAATCAGCTAGGAACGGTCGTCCTACCCGCGAACTCTGGAAAGGATCAGGAGCTGCTACGGCCCGTGATTACCAGTAATAGTGGGCCCCTCAAGTGTGTCAATACAAGATGGAATGCTGAATCCACGCAGCTGACCATCACGTACAGCATGGGAGCAACACTGCTTCATGTGACTGTGCAACCAGTTGCTTCGGCCACAGGTTTTCAGGTGCAGCTGGATGCTGATCAACCGGGCGTCACTTCCGTTAACATGGGCAATTGGGATAACTCTCTTGATACGATCCCAATTCCCGTACCCTATTACACCAGTGACGTCTGGTATGCGCGCAGCCTCTCCCAATTTGTTAATTCCTGGTGGGACTGGCATACCACGCGAGCCACAACGATGGTCGGAGCTCTGGTTCAGTACCAGCCAAGAAGCAACGGTATCCTGAACACAATGCATGAGGTCATGCATATCGCGGTATCTCCCTCTGTGGATACTGTATTTCCTTCTCCCGGGAACCCGGCTTCACCCTATATAGCACAATTGTCTGGACGGGTCGTGCTCGATATCTGGGATGCGGGCTTCTCGGGCATTACTCAGAATCTTGCTCAGCTTCGCGACTACGGCATCGGCGACTGTGTTGTCATTCTTCATGATTGGCAGCATTTCGGATATGACAATGGCCTGCCGCAACACCTTTCGGCCAATTCTGAGCTTGGCGGTGGGTCCGCTCTGAAGGCGGCGATTGCTGAAGCGAATGGCAATGGCTGCTATGCCGGTGTGCACGAAAACTATATCGATTACTACCCCGATTACCCGCTTTTTAACTCCTTGGCGATAGCACTGACCAGCGCCGGGAAATGGATGAGATCCTGGCTGAACCCCACAACTGGTATTCAGTCCTTCTCAACCAAGCCGTCATGGATGGTCACGAACGCTGCTACCCAGTCACCGGAAATCCACAAGCGCTATGGAACGACAGCTGACTACCAGGATGTGCTTTCAGCCGCACCGATTTCGTCTCATGGCGATATGGATGCGGCATCCTCTGGCGCGTCGATGTTGACCACCTGGACATCTGCGATCAAATCTCTTTGGTCTTTTGAGCGAGCGACGCACAATGGTCCGGTTTTCGGCGAGGGTTTGAATCACTGGTGGTTCAGTGGTCTTCTCGATGGGGTTGAAGCCCAACTTGGTGCTGGAGATGTCGCCTCGAACAGCGACTCGAATCTATCGCTGTTCGTAGATTTTGACCTGTTCCAGCTTCATCCGCTCCAGGTAAATCATGGGATGGGTTATTACGAGAGATGGACTAGCGCGGGCACTCCATTGCAGACAACGTCTCAGATGGATGCCTACCGCATGCAGGAGATCGCCTTCGGTCATGCACCTTTTCTGAGCGACGGAACATGGTCAGATATCTGGCACGCCTTCCTCGAAAGTAATCTGGTCACCCCGGTAGCTAGTGAATATGGAACAGCATTGGCGTCGACGATTCGATACGGTGTGGGTGGTCATTGGGTTACCTCTTCGTCGGCGGCAATTTCCGGAGTCTTCAATCAGGTCGTGGCGAATTACAGCAACGGCCTCTCCGTCATCGCAAATGCCAGTAAGTCGACGTTGAACTGGAATGGAATTTCCATTCCACAATATGGCTGGGCTGCCAGGGGGACGGATTTGATTGCCTACACTGGACTCTGTGGAGCAACGATCTGCGACTACGCAGAAACCTCGACTTCAGTCTTTGCGAACGCTCGGAATCAGCAAGACGCACAAATAGGCTCCAACTATGCAGCGCCTTCTATCACGAATCTTAAACAGGGGAACGGTAAGTCCTTCACCATTACTTATGCTTGGAAGGCCTTCCGCTCTCTCGGCGCAAGCACGGATTATACGGCGTTCGTTCATTTCGTGGACGACAGCAAAGTGACAGCCACAGACCCGGGCATCATTTTCCAGGACGACCATGCTCCGGCAGTTCCTGCTTCGGAGTGGTCACCAGACCAGGTAATCACCGACGGACCGTACAACGTAAAAATCCCTTCCGCTATCCCTGATGGAACCTACTCGATCCGTGTTGGGCTCTACGATCGATCGTCGGGAATAAGATTGCCTCTCTACGGCAATAATGACGGAACGGAGCGCTACATTGTCGGATACATCGCCATAAGCAATGGAGGGAGCAGAATTGCGTTTATCCCGCCTCCGTTGCCGTCGGCCGACCCGCGCCTCAATGCAGCAGGAACCCTCGTAACGTTCCCGGCGGTGAAAACAGACGGAATGATCTCAATCAAAGAGCAAGGAGGCAGGTGGGTCTTGCGCCCATTTCCGCGCTTTCGCAACTTTACTGTACTCTTGAATACCAGCAAGTTTCCTGAACCAGCAAGCATTGACGCGACGGGCGCGGCGACGAGCTCTACTCTGTATCCAAGCTCTCAAGGCTCTTTTTGGGCCCTCGAACTGAATGGCTCATCGTCTTACTCATGGCCAGTCAACTGACGGGCGGCCAGGACCGGAACCAACAGCACACAGAACCCGACAACGTTGCGGTGCGCTTGCAATCGGCGAGCGCGTTCCCAATTTCAGGCTGACAGACCAGGCAGGCAAGGAGGCCCGGCTGGGAAGTGGGAAGCGGTTTCCACTTCTCCATGCCCTTGCCGTTGGTCAGCCACGCCTCCGGTGCCGGTGACTTGCGGCCCAGCGAGCAGTGCGGTCTGACGGTAAACGCAACTCTCGAATCTACTGATCTATACTTCTCTCTGACGCCGAAACGTTTTCGCAAGGACCCACAGCGTGGCCGCAAACACCGGCGAGACGATCCTGCCCTTATGAAGTGCTTGGACATATCCTCACCACACGCTAGGCGGACATTTCACAGTGCCACTTTCACCAGACATATCATGTGCTACCAACAACGCCAGAAAAGTAATCTTGACAGGTTTTTCGAGCTTGGGATAGGGTCCTCTCAAGTCACAAACTCAATGAGGCAGAAATGCACCAAGTTAGCGCTTAGTGCACCTGCAAATTGACGATACGGAGTATCGATTGACGCGTAAGCTCGTTTTGCTATTGTTTAGCTCTCAAGTTGTTCTTCTTTGTTTCCTTGGTTTTGGCCAAAGTAGCCTGCAGCAGCTGCCACTGAATGCAAGCCAAGCGTTTGTTGGATCGCAAAGTAGTGTTTCCGCCGCCAGTTTGACAGGCCAAGCGGATGTCTACGCTGGCTCCGCCAACGAAACAGGATCGGTCACACTGGTTGCGAACGCCGATGACCACTCTAGTCTCCGACTCCAACTTAGTTCGGCACCAGAATGGAGGCTTAGGATAGATTCGACCAAAGTTGGTCGTGATCAGATGGAGTGGCGCATCCCGCCCCTGCCCATTATTGCCAACTCCCGCTAGCATGGTTTCTACCCGAAGTAGCATTTTAGCGCAGCTTTACCGGCGAGGGGTGCGTCCACGCTCTTGCCCGGATCGATCGAATTATTTTGTATTTTTCGCCAGAAAGTAGGTCTATGACTCCCTGGGCTCGTTGCGCCTTGTTCGTTGTTCTCAATCTCGGTACTAGCCAAGTCTTTGCGCAAAACCCCAACCTAAGGAGCGATCCTCAGGCTACGGCGATCCTCCAGCAAGCCATCGCACAGCTAGGGGGCCAAGCAGCGTGGGGAAAGGTAGCAGACATAGCCATCCTCGGTTCCTGTGCCTCTCAGGGCTCAACTGAAAAATCAGCAGATTCATTGGGTACAGGCAGGGAAGGAGTTCCGGTATGACGCGACAGACTCAGGACAGACCGCAACTTTCGTGAGCGGTCACGGCCATCCGGCACGGACTGAGGGCCAAAATGCGGTGGCATGGTCTCGGGCTGCCAGCGAGGCTCAAGAGCCCTACTTCGCACCAGCGCTGATGCTTTTCCGGGAGCTGAACAGCGAACGGTATGTTTTGGAATTTCTTGGAAGCACAACCCTATCTAGCTCAACACAATCGGTCATACATGTTCGCGTGGCGAGGATTGAAAGAGGGCGTCACCTGCGCCGCGCAACTCAGGACTGGTATTTTGATGCTCTTACAAGTCTTCCGGTCCAGGTTCAATACGGCGCTCCTGGCGAATCGAGCTCGGATACCCAAGCGCAAGTGACGATGGCGTTCAGCGGCTATACGACTTCGCAGGGGCTCGTGATGCCTCAGGCGTTTTCGATCGATGTCTCCTCCGTCGCGTTAAGCGCTTGTACAGTCACATCGACAGCGATTAACACTTCACCTCCTTCGTCCAATTTTGATTTGGCTGTAACCGGAGGTGCGCAATGAGTCGAGGTACCCTCCTTGCCGGAGCACTCATCACGATGACCGTCGCGACAGGCGTGGCTGCAGGTCAAGCGATTGCGCCTGATCTGCAGCCAGGGCTGATGCCCTATCAGTCCTACCACGGGGGCGATATTGACAAGATCAATCTGAGCAACGGAATTTTAAATGTCCAGATACCTCTGATCAGCTATCCGCAGCGTGGCGGGAAGCTGAAACTTGATTTCGCATTGGCCTTCAATAGCAAGCCGCTCGTCTACCAGAAATTTTGCACGCCGCAGATTCCGAAGGGACCCGCTCCCACATGCAACTGGGCGTGGCTGCAGTTTATCTATGGCCAAAGTGACTATTTAGCTGGGTGGCGGGTCGCAGACATGCAGAGCATCTCGCAATTCGGTTATGACGAGAAGGTTCCGATCAGTAACGGCCCGTCCACCACGGATTACGATTGGATTCAAATTCAAACAGGAGATGGAAGCATTCATCCGAGCGGGCAGATAAGTGGTTCGACTGGTCAAATTACGCTGGATGGGAGTAACTTTGCATCGATCGGATGGGACCCGACTGCGGGTTGTGCATCAACTTGCTATATTTTGGACGCCAACGGCGTTATGTATAACAATACGAGTTGGACGAGCACCATTCGTGAAGACTCCGATGGCAATGAAATTTCCAACGCCTCGGGCAACCTGACAGATACGGTTGGCAGGACGATACCGATATTTCCATCCCCAACGACCACCTTCACCAGTCAGCAGGCAGCAGTCTGCAAAGGAAGTCTGCCAGTGTATGAGATTTCAGTCTGGCAGGTTCCAGGAGTGAACGGGAGCACACAGAGCTATACATTTTGCTATGCCCAGGTTCCATATCTGGCGCCAAATCCCAACCAATCTCCCTTTACGCCACAGTCTGGAAATCTTGTGGAACTCCAAAGCGTGGCTTTGCCCAACGGCCTTAGCTGGATATTCGGCTACGACGCTACAAATGGAACGAGCACCGCATACGGAGATTTGACGTCAATAACGTTCCCAACAGGCGGGACAATCTCGTACACATATCAAACTATCCAATCGACTGCAACCCCCGCGGCCCACACCACGCGTTGGATTGCCAGCCGAACGGATAACGCCAACGACGGCCAGGGTGCTCATACATGGCAGTATGCATTCGTATTGGGTACATCGGTGGGCGGTCTCGGTCAATCGTCTCAAACTACAACGGTTACAGACCCGTCTCTCAATCAGACCGTGCACACCTTTTCAAATGCGCTGTTTAACGGTTACGAGACGCTGGCGCAATACTACAATGGCTCCTCGTCCAGTGGCTCTCTCCTAAGATCAGTGGCAACAACTTACAACTACTTATCGCCAAGCGGCTATTTCTATCCGGCGCAAGTCATGAACGCCTTCCCGGCGAGCCAGACGACAACTTTGGAGAATGGGCTCGCCTCTGTTAAAACATGGAGTTACTGCTGCTCGATAAGCCTGAATCAGGAAGGCGCTACTGGAACGTATGGACTGCCGTCAGACGAAAAGGACTACGATTTCGCGTCAAGTGGTACGGGAACGCTTTTAAAAGAAAAACAGACCAGCTATGAATTTCAAACGAATGCAAATTATTTGACTGCGAATCTGTTGAATCTCAAAGCCTCGGAAAAGACTCTGAACGGCAGCGGAGCCGAAATGTCCTTAGATTCTTATACATATGACGAGTCGGGCTATTCCGGAATATCATCCGGAATTACAACCCAGCACGGGAGTGCCCCATTTTCAGTTCGCGGAGAGTTGACCACAACGACGGCCTGGTTGAATGGCGGCACAAGCCCACAGAGTCACACGAAGTGGTACGACACTGGGGAAGTGTATCAGTCGATGGACCCGTTAGGGCACGCCATTACCTACGGTTATTCCGGGACATACGCTGGCTCTTTACCGACCACGGTCTCCAACGCTCTTGGCCAGAGCACTACCTACACCTACGACATAAATACGGGACAGAAAATGTTGGTCACAGACCCTAATTCCCAGGTCACGACGTACAGCTACAACGACCCCTTGGGCCGGTTGACAGATGTTCTCTATCCCGACGTCGATCCAGCCAGCAACGCGCATGGCGAGTCAAAATATAAGTACAACGACTCAGCCTCGCCGGTAAATTTTGTTTTAACCAGAGTCATGTCACCTACCCAGACGATGCAAGAAGAGGTGGATGTCGATGGATTTGGGAGAGAATGGTACACGAAACTCACGACGGATTCTCAAGGCACAACCTACACTGAGAAGACTTACGATGGACTTGGCAGACTATATCAGGAGTGGAATCCAACCCGCTGCAGCCTTCCTGGGAGCACTTCCTGCACATCGGAGCCGACCTGGGGGACAACGACTCACCAATACGACGCTCTGAGCCGACCAATCGTGCTGACTCACGCGGACGGCAGTACGCAGCAATCAGCTTATACAGGAAATACAGTTAATTTCTACGATGAGACAAGTCGCCACTGGCAGCGAATAAGTGATGCGTTGGGAAGACTAACGAAAATTCTCGAGCCAAATTCGAGTAATACGCCGACCCTCGAAACGGATTACGGGTATGATGCTCTCGGCAATTTGCTCCGGGTCGATCAATGGGGCGGTCCTGTGAACAGCACCGGCGACCGGATCCGCACATTCACTTACGATTCTCTAAGTCGGTTACTGACAGCGACCAACCCTGAAACTGGAACGGTCACCTATAAGTACCTGACAAGCGGCGGTGCGCTCTGTGCAGGCGATCTATCAGAGCCATGCAGTAAGATCGATGCAAGAAGCATCAGCACGACGTTCGCCTACGATGCTCTGAACCGGATTACGGGGAAGCAGGCATCTGGTATCAATTACGCCTATGCTTATGACACTGGAACCAATGGAATCGGACGGTTGACATATGCTTCCAACAACGTCAACGCGAACACGCAGTACGCCTCTTACGATCCGATGGGGCGCCTAACGAGGCAAACCTATTGGACGCCTAGCAGCCCAAACAACACCTCCATCGTCGTCACAGCGACCTATGATCTTGCCGGGGATGTTTCCTCAATTACCTATCCCGACGGAAGGGTTGTGAAACAGACGTGGGATGGCGCAGAGCACCTACAGACTGTAACCTACGACAATTGGAACGGAACCAAGATCGGATACAACTATTTGTCCTCAGCGAGCTATTGGGCAAATGGCGCTCCTCAGGCGGCCATCCATGGCAACGGTGTTGCCGACGGTCAACGGTTGAATAACCGTTTGCAGCCTATTGGGATCGGCCCAGTACATATTGGTGCGGATGGACCAGGTACCTACACGGGAAATATAAGCTTGGCCAACAGGGTGTATTGCTACGGGCCGGCGGCGACAGCGGCTCAAACAGCTTCTTTACCGTGCTCTTCGCTGGGTCTTGCCAACAACGGCAATATCCTTCAGATATTGGATTCTCTAAATGGCAACAATTCACAGGCCTTCAGCTATGACAATCTGAACCGGCTTGCCTCGTTTACTAATGGAAATGGCGCGATGCAGCAGACCTATTCCATCGATGCGTGGGGCAACATGAGTCAGGTAACGCCAGGCACGGTGCAAAGCAACGTATTTTTCGGAACGAACAACCAAATCACCTCCAGCGGCTATGGCTACGATGCATCAGGAAACCTGACGTCGTTCAACAATGGAATTTCCACCGTGGCCTACACCTACGACGCGGAAGGAGAAATGGCGACCGCAAACAACGGCTCCGCCACGTACACCTACGACGCGGAGGGAAATCGGGTTCGCAAGGATGCGGGCGGGACCTGGACCGAATATATTCATTTCGATGGTCAGCCCATTGCCGAGAAGAATGCCGATGGAACTTGGAGCGATTACATTTACGCAAATGGCCAGCGCATGGCGCGAGCGGACAGCTTTGATATCCGCATCCACATGAGCGGGACGAACTGCTCCAACTGCGGAACGAGTCCAAACATGTTCGCCGGCACGACTTCGCTGACGGCGGCCAACGGGTACGTCATCCGCGCGGGTGACTTGCTTACCTGGCGGCAATATCAGGACGGATCGGCGCTGGGTGGTCTCTTTTTCGGCCTATTGAACAGCAGTGGCACTTACGTGGACGGTACGTCGCTCCAGGATACGGACCATCAACCAATCCTCGCGGATACCACGAAAAACACTTGGCACGTACGCACCGTGGACTTAAGCAGTTTTGCGGGGATGAAGATCGATTTAATCGATCCGTTTGACTCGACGAATGCTCCAGCGGGAGCGTGGGATATCTATTACGGCGATATCACGCTGGTGAGTACCGACGGGACCTTCATTCCGATTTATAGTCGCAGCACGATGAACCTCAGTCTGGCAACGGCTCCCGGCGTGAGTGGCTTCAGTGCAATCACGGAGAAGGTAGCTGACACGTCGCCGCTCACCACCTCAACCTATTATCACGGGGACCAGATCGGCTCGGCACGTCTGCTCACCGCAGGGACTGGCTGGCCGGTCTCATCCAATACCTTTTATCCATATGGGCAAGGGCCGACATCAGGAACCAATCACTATCTTTTCGCCGGCAAAGAACGTGATGCCGAATCCGGCTATGACTACTTCGGTGCGAGATACTACAGCTCTAGCGTAGGCCGCTTTATGAGCCCGGACTGGAGCGTCAAAATTGAACCAGTGCCATATGCAAAGTTGGGGAACCCCCAGAGCCTCAATCTATTCAGCTACGTTCTGAATAATCCGATCGCTCTGGCGGATCCGGATGGGCACGAACTTCCCGGAGGCGATGCTTACAATTCCATGGCAGGTCAGGCTTTGTGGGCATATCTGACCGGTGGAAATCAGATCGCCGCGATGCAGAATTTGGCCCAACAACAAAGTTCAACTTCGACGAGCACGACAAACATAAATAGCCGAGCCCAAGCTCAATACAACAACGATGTCCCAATCATTGCGAAGCAGCTTGGGGTTTCAACAGATGAAGTCCTAGATAGCGTCCATATTGATTACGACGCTAATGGGAGAGCGGTTGTGATTGGCGGCCATGTGAATATGACCGTAGATGACGGTTCTGACGCACAAGCGGCTCTGGCGGCAAGACTCGGTCCTGGTCCGCACGGTTATAACGAAAACCCTGCAACTGGAGAAGGGCAAGGGAGCGAATTTTCTCGACTTGGTACAACTCCTTCGGTGCATCTGGATAACGGCCTCGTGCACGTCGATAGGTTTAACGCGGGTGCTTGGGGAGGTCTAGGTGTTGTTCCGCACTTTTTCTATGATGTTGTATACGGAGGGATGCATGGCAGCACTGCGTTGCTTCCGTACTAGCGGGGTTTTAGGAATGGCTTTTGTTTTTGCTCTAAGCGCCCATGCTGCCTCCGACCCGCAATCAGCGAGTACGGCAGTTCAACTGTCTCCAACGAGAAGCCTTTCGCTAAAGGCATGCGGGTGGGAACCGGAACCGCTTGTCGTTCATCACACCGGCTATATCCCTGTGAAGTTGGCCTTCGATCATCGAGGAAACCTCTGGACTGGTTACACCAAGAAGTCGCAGCAAGTCGTTCCTCGTAGCACGCCTGAACTTGGCGCACAGTACAACGTCGTCGAGCTATCTGGAAATCCAACGCAGTGCGTGGTTCAGATGAAGCTCCCCACCACAGAGAGCAGTCCTGTCGCAGTGCTCTTCTCGGACAAGGACGACATGCTCGTCGTGGCCAATGATAAGTTGCACGTTGTCGATCAGAATGGCTTCAAGGAACGAGCGGCATTTGATCTTCTGAGAGCCTCTGACCAAGCCCGTTATCAAGTCCTGCAATCTCCTGGGCGAAAGAGTCTCGTTGCTCTTTCCGACGGGTTCACTAGGGCCGATAGCAGTTATACCTGGCTCGACTCAGCATCGTTGCAGACTCTCCACTCCTGCTCGTACCCACCGGTGCCAGAGCACTACGTTCGGCTTCGGTCTTTTGCTGACGATGGACGGTTCATCGAGGTCGAACATGGGCCAGGGACTCAGGGCCACTGGATTTCGGAGGGGCGTTACTGCTCTGCGAAGACAATCATCCCCCCTGACCACATCCAGCCAGCAGCTGCGATCATGCTCGAATCCGAAACCGCTTACTTCCGCGACAATCCGCTCAACGACAATCTGCCGAGTATCGTGGTCTATGATCGGGCCGGAACCCTGCTTCACAGCGTCCCTGGACATGACAAGGAGTCAATGTCCGCCAACAATGGAGTGGCTGTTTCTGAGGATGGGCGGCGTGCTGCTGTCTTGCTCGACATCACGTCGGGGGGCGCTCGTTGGCTCGATATCAGCAATCATGTTGCTGCGCGGCGTGTGGACATCTACGACACAGCAACATGGACGCGCATCGCCCAGATCAAGCTGTCCTCTAAGGGGGAAGCAGAACTTGCGTTCTCGCCAGACGGCAAGACTCTTGCCATCCAAACGAATGACCTTGTCCAGTTCTACGATGCTCTGCCTTAGCCGACCGGCACCCCGCCATCGTCTTGTCCGCCCCTGAAATCATCTCCCCGGCCAGCAGGGTGAAGGGCTGCCATGCTGCGCATGGGATGAGGGTGACACTTCACCTCCTTCGTCCAATTTTGATTTGGCTGTAACCGGAGGTGCGCAATGAGTCGAGGTACCCTCCTTGCCGGAGCACTCATCACGATGACCGTCGCGACAGGCGTGGCTGCAGGTCAAGCGATTGCGCCTGATCTGCAGCCAGGGCTGATGCCCTATCAGTCCTACCACGGGGGCGATATTGACAAGATCAATCTGAGCAACGGAATTTTAAATGTCCAGATACCTCTGATCAGCTATCCGCAGCGTGGCGGGAAGCTGAAACTTGATTTCGCATTGGCCTTCAATAGCAAGCCGCTCGTCTACCAGAAATTTTGCACGCCGCAGATTCCGAAGGGACCCGCTCCCACATGCAACTGGGCGTGGCTGCAGTTTATCTATGGCCAAAGTGACTATTTAGCTGGGTGGCGGGTCGCAGACATGCAGAGCATCTCGCAATTCGGTTATGACGAGAAGGTTCCGATCAGTAACGGCCCGTCCACCACGGATTACGATTGGATTCAAATTCAAACAGGAGATGGAAGCATTCATCCGAGCGGGCAGATAAGTGGTTCGACTGGTCAAATTACGCTGGATGGGAGTAACTTTGCATCGATCGGATGGGACCCGACTGCGGGTTGTGCATCAACTTGCTATATTTTGGACGCCAACGGCGTTATGTATAACAATACGAGTTGGACGAGCACCATTCGTGAAGACTCCGATGGCAATGAAATTTCCAACGCCTCGGGCAACCTGACAGATACGGTTGGCAGGACGATACCGATATTTCCATCCCCAACGACCACCTTCACCAGTCAGCAGGCAGCAGTCTGCAAAGGAAGTCTGCCAGTGTATGAGATTTCAGTCTGGCAGGTTCCAGGAGTGAACGGGAGCACACAGAGCTATACATTTTGCTATGCCCAGGTTCCATATCTGGCGCCAAATCCCAACCAATCTCCCTTTACGCCACAGTCTGGAAATCTTGTGGAACTCCAAAGCGTGGCTTTGCCCAACGGCCTTAGCTGGATATTCGGCTACGACGCTACAAATGGAACGAGCACCGCATACGGAGATTTGACGTCAATAACGTTCCCAACAGGCGGGACAATCTCGTACACATATCAAACTATCCAATCGACTGCAACCCCCGCGGCCCACACCACGCGTTGGATTGCCAGCCGAACGGATAACGCCAACGACGGCCAGGGTGCTCATACATGGCAGTATGCATTCGTATTGGGTACATCGGTGGGCGGTCTCGGTCAATCGTCTCAAACTACAACGGTTACAGACCCGTCTCTCAATCAGACCGTGCACACCTTTTCAAATGCGCTGTTTAACGGTTACGAGACGCTGGCGCAATACTACAATGGCTCCTCGTCCAGTGGCTCTCTCCTAAGATCAGTGGCAACAACTTACAACTACTTATCGCCAAGCGGCTATTTCTATCCGGCGCAAGTCATGAACGCCTTCCCGGCGAGCCAGACGACAACTTTGGAGAATGGGCTCGCCTCTGTTAAAACATGGAGTTACTGCTGCTCGATAAGCCTGAATCAGGAAGGCGCTACTGGAACGTATGGACTGCCGTCAGACGAAAAGGACTACGATTTCGCGTCAAGTGGTACGGGAACGCTTTTAAAAGAAAAACAGACCAGCTATGAATTTCAAACGAATGCAAATTATTTGACTGCGAATCTGTTGAATCTCAAAGCCTCGGAAAAGACTCTGAACGGCAGCGGAGCCGAAATGTCCTTAGATTCTTATACATATGACGAGTCGGGCTATTCCGGAATATCATCCGGAATTACAACCCAGCACGGGAGTGCCCCATTTTCAGTTCGCGGAGAGTTGACCACAACGACGGCCTGGTTGAATGGCGGCACAAGCCCACAGAGTCACACGAAGTGGTACGACACTGGGGAAGTGTATCAGTCGATGGACCCGTTAGGGCACGCCATTACCTACGGTTATTCCGGGACATACGCTGGCTCTTTACCGACCACGGTCTCCAACGCTCTTGGCCAGAGCACTACCTACACCTACGACATAAATACGGGACAGAAAATGTTGGTCACAGACCCTAATTCCCAGGTCACGACGTACAGCTACAACGACCCCTTGGGCCGGTTGACAGATGTTCTCTATCCCGACGTCGATCCAGCCAGCAACGCGCATGGCGAGTCAAAATATAAGTACAACGACTCAGCCTCGCCGGTAAATTTTGTTTTAACCAGAGTCATGTCACCTACCCAGACGATGCAAGAAGAGGTGGATGTCGATGGATTTGGGAGAGAATGGTACACGAAACTCACGACGGATTCTCAAGGCACAACCTACACTGAGAAGACTTACGATGGACTTGGCAGACTATATCAGGAGTGGAATCCAACCCGCTGCAGCCTTCCTGGGAGCACTTCCTGCACATCGGAGCCGACCTGGGGGACAACGACTCACCAATACGACGCTCTGAGCCGACCAATCGTGCTGACTCACGCGGACGGCAGTACGCAGCAATCAGCTTATACAGGAAATACAGTTAATTTCTACGATGAGACAAGTCGCCACTGGCAGCGAATAAGTGATGCGTTGGGAAGACTAACGAAAATTCTCGAGCCAAATTCGAGTAATACGCCGACCCTCGAAACGGATTACGGGTATGATGCTCTCGGCAATTTGCTCCGGGTCGATCAATGGGGCGGTCCTGTGAACAGCACCGGCGACCGGATCCGCACATTCACTTACGATTCTCTAAGTCGGTTACTGACAGCGACCAACCCTGAAACTGGAACGGTCACCTATAAGTACCTGACAAGCGGCGGTGCGCTCTGTGCAGGCGATCTATCAGAGCCATGCAGTAAGATCGATGCAAGAAGCATCAGCACGACGTTCGCCTACGATGCTCTGAACCGGATTACGGGGAAGCAGGCATCTGGTATCAATTACGCCTATGCTTATGACACTGGAACCAATGGAATCGGACGGTTGACATATGCTTCCAACAACGTCAACGCGAACACGCAGTACGCCTCTTACGATCCGATGGGGCGCCTAACGAGGCAAACCTATTGGACGCCTAGCAGCCCAAACAACACCTCCATCGTCGTCACAGCGACCTATGATCTTGCCGGGGATGTTTCCTCAATTACCTATCCCGACGGAAGGGTTGTGAAACAGACGTGGGATGGCGCAGAGCACCTACAGACTGTAACCTACGACAATTGGAACGGAACCAAGATCGGATACAACTATTTGTCCTCAGCGAGCTATTGGGCAAATGGCGCTCCTCAGGCGGCCATCCATGGCAACGGTGTTGCCGACGGTCAACGGTTGAATAACCGTTTGCAGCCTATTGGGATCGGCCCAGTACATATTGGTGCGGATGGACCAGGTACCTACACGGGAAATATAAGCTTGGCCAACAGGGTGTATTGCTACGGGCCGGCGGCGACAGCGGCTCAAACAGCTTCTTTACCGTGCTCTTCGCTGGGTCTTGCCAACAACGGCAATATCCTTCAGATATTGGATTCTCTAAATGGCAACAATTCACAGGCCTTCAGCTATGACAATCTGAACCGGCTTGCCTCGTTTACTAATGGAAATGGCGCGATGCAGCAGACCTATTCCATCGATGCGTGGGGCAACATGAGTCAGGTAACGCCAGGCACGGTGCAAAGCAACGTATTTTTCGGAACGAACAACCAAATCACCTCCAGCGGCTATGGCTACGATGCATCAGGAAACCTGACGTCGTTCAACAATGGAATTTCCACCGTGGCCTACACCTACGACGCGGAAGGAGAAATGGCGACCGCAAACAACGGCTCCGCCACGTACACCTACGACGCGGAGGGAAATCGGGTTCGCAAGGATGCGGGCGGGACCTGGACCGAATATATTCATTTCGATGGTCAGCCCATTGCCGAGAAGAATGCCGATGGAACTTGGAGCGATTACATTTACGCAAATGGCCAGCGCATGGCGCGAGCGGACAGCTTTGATATCCGCATCCACATGAGCGGGACGAACTGCTCCAACTGCGGAACGAGTCCAAACATGTTCGCCGGCACGACTTCGCTGACGGCGGCCAACGGGTACGTCATCCGCGCGGGTGACTTGCTTACCTGGCGGCAATATCAGGACGGATCGGCGCTGGGTGGTCTCTTTTTCGGCCTATTGAACAGCAGTGGCACTTACGTGGACGGTACGTCGCTCCAGGATACGGACCATCAACCAATCCTCGCGGATACCACGAAAAACACTTGGCACGTACGCACCGTGGACTTAAGCAGTTTTGCGGGGATGAAGATCGATTTAATCGATCCGTTTGACTCGACGAATGCTCCAGCGGGAGCGTGGGATATCTATTACGGCGATATCACGCTGGTGAGTACCGACGGGACCTTCATTCCGATTTATAGTCGCAGCACGATGAACCTCAGTCTGGCAACGGCTCCCGGCGTGAGTGGCTTCAGTGCAATCACGGAGAAGGTAGCTGACACGTCGCCGCTCACCACCTCAACCTATTATCACGGGGACCAGATCGGCTCGGCACGTCTGCTCACCGCAGGGACTGGCTGGCCGGTCTCATCCAATACCTTTTATCCATATGGGCAAGGGCCGACATCAGGAACCAATCACTATCTTTTCACCGGCAAAGAACGGGATGCAGAAAGCGGTAACGACTACTTCGGGGCCAGGTACTACGGCTCCAACATGGGCCGCTTCATGTCGCCCGATCCGGTGTTCGCGACGGCAGCACGCGTCATGGACCCGCAGCAGTGGAACATGTACGCATATGCACGCAATAATCCACTCTCAATTACCGACCCAACCGGTCTCGACTTTAATCTGAGTTGTTCTGGTGGCAATTCGCTCACCTGTCAAAACGGAGTTCAGGGACAGACCCTATTGGCTGATGGAGGGGGTACTCGTTTCGAAGCCACCGACGTGGATATGAATAAGCAGGGAGATCCAAGCGCCGGATACAGCGACCAGTTCGGCAACAATTACACAGGAACGTTCGATCAGAACAATGGCGTCAGCTTCACCGATAGTGCAAGTGGACAAACTTCTTCACATTCGCAATTCATCGATGGAAGCGATGCTACCCAACTCAGCGGCAGTGGAGCATTCGCAGGCATTCAGGGAAACTTCTTCGATGCTTGTGGAAGCGGTAGCTCATGCCAAGGTAGAGCTACGCTGTCTGGGTCGTCCAGCGCTTTCAGCAACATGGAAAATACTCTTTCGAAATCGAGTCGCTTCGCAACGCTGCTTGATGGTTTATCTGGCGCACATCCCTTTATCAGCGATCAGTGGAAGGGGGGCGACGGCGGATATGCTCACGTCATCAAGGCCCCAGGCTACATGTTCGACATGCACTTTGAAGGGAGTTCTCCCGGTGCGGGTACCACTGGGTTCGCGCTACACATGCTAGGCACGATCAAAGACCTTGCTAATGGAACTGCTTCGGGTGAAAGGGCAAAGATGGTGCCGGAACCATGACTATGAAATGGATCATGACAGCAGTTGTGCTGAGCTCCAGTTTGTGCTGGGGGCAAGCGATGTACAAAATATCGCTCGTAAAGGCACAGCCGGAGCTTGCCGTGCCGACGATCGTTGCGCAAAATGGAGTTGTCTATGCTGCCTATCGTTCCTTCGACTTGCTTCATCGCTCGGAGCAACTTCAGGTAGCTTCTTATGACCTCATATCGCACAAAGAGTTGCGGCATACAACGATAAGCGTTCCCAAAGTGCGTGGCACTCGAGCCTCCGAAAAGCTGGCGGTCTCAAGGGACGGAGAAATGCTTGCATACGTAGAGACGGGCGCGCCCTCGCTCGTGCTTCTCATCTCGACGAAGGATCTGTCGGAGAAACGCCGTTTAGAGGCACTTCCTTACCAAGAGAAGCCCGACAGGTATGAGGCTGGCCCCAGTCACTTCTACGGCTTCGATGCTGAGAATAACCTGTGTTTCCAGTCCAGCACTGCCACCGAGCCGCGCTTCGTCCGTGCGAATTCATCCGACCTTAAAGTAGTCTCCGATACAGAGGCGTCGTTCTTGGGAAAAAAGATATGGACGATCATGAACTGGGACACTAAGACGAGGCGGTTCTGGCTAGAGAATGATGAGAAGCAGTATCAGGAAAATGGTAAGCCCAGCGGTGAAGAACTATCAACTCTAATCCCGGAGTTGAACAAAGGCGCTTATAGCCTGGACAATGGTGGTCTTCTTGGCTTTTATGCCATGGTGTCCAAAGGAGCCGTTGTTAGGTATGAGGCTCATCGAAATCAAACGTTGGAGCTGCCGTGTTCGCCGTCACCGTATGGCATCAGCAGCAATGGCGAATATGCAGGAGCAGTCTGTATTACGCAGCCCGGTGGCCTTCCTGAAGCGGGAGGAGATCGCGTTCTGACTTCAGAGTTCCTGTTGATCAAGAGCAGTGGGCCGACCATCGTTTGGCGCGAAAAGCTGGCAAGGCTGGGAGCAGGAGATCAGGGCTACTACCGATGGGCTTCCTCCTCAATCGAGACTGACCTGGAGAAAACCTTGGTCGTAACCCCAATGAAATCGCCTGATCTGGCCGTCTACGAGATCGCCATTCCTCAAGCTAAGTAGACGACGATATCGTTATGATGCAGACTGCATTCCATTACGACAGCACTCCACGCTTTGTACACTCTGCTTACCAGTTTACCGGCAAAGAACGTGACTCCGAATCCGGCAACGACTACTTCGGGGCTAGGTACTACGCCAGTTCAATGGGAAGGTTCCTCAGTCCCGATCCGATTCTCAGTAGTGGTCATGACGATGATCCGCAGACGTGGAACAAGTACGCTTATGGGCGTAATAACCCGCTCAGGTACACAGATCCAACCGGGCTAGACTTCAGCCTCGGTTGTGCGCAGAACAACGGCACCACATGCCAGGGCGGAAACACTTACTACAAGGATGCCAACGGTAACTATCAAGAGACGCTCGTCAAGAGCGATGCGAATGGGACTCTCACGGATCAGAGTGGAAACAAGTACACCGCTAATGTCAGCGGATCGGGGGTGACATTTTCGGGCAATGGAAGCTCAAACGTTGCGGGGACGTTTGTGAATGGAACGAATGCAACCACGATCAATGGAAGCGGCGCACTATCGGGCTTTACCTTCGATTTCACATACAGCAATATGAAATCTGGTGTGAGTGCTGGAGGAACCTTCAGCTTCGATGGCACTCCGGATCAAGCCGAAGATGCACTGGCGAAGGCTGGATTCAGTCATTACTTCCTCGATAATTTCGATCCCTTCCATCTGTCGACGAAGGACTATAGAGCAGCCGATTACAGAAGCGCAGGTGCTGCGGGAACGGGAGCAGGTTCAGGTCATTTCACGGTCCATGAACCATGGGAAACCGTAGATGGGCTCGTCCTGGGGTTCAGGCCATCGTCTCCTACGGAAGGCACGTTGCATCTAGGCGAGTCTAATCCCTACACGGGCGGACTCGTTGACCATACAAAGCAGGTCTGGAATCAGATGACAGGGAGCAACTGATGATCAGGAGAGCGAGCATCCTTGGGTACGCCAGTCTGGCCTGTTCATTAGCGTTCTGGGTTCTGTATGCGTTGCATCTTATACCTGGATTTCCCAAGCGTATCGATCTGACCTTTAGCTACTGGGCTGCGATTTGGGTAGTCGCAATCATCCTCGCGCTCCTAGCTGCTACTGCCCGCAGGTCATGGCGCTGGGCGGTAGCCGCGCTTTTGCCCGTAGCAAATTTTCTGATTATCTTCCTACTTATCGGCCTGTCAGAACCCCGAGGCCACTGAATCCGAATGTTGCTCCCACTCCGCCCATAGCACGGCCCGCGCCGTCTGCGCGGTTGCGGCGCACTCAGTAGCAGAATGCGGTGCTCCGCACCGGATTTAGGCAGTGACACGTCACCCCCAAATGGGATGCTGCCGGTAAACCGGCCCTTTGGTTCGGTTAGCCAACGTTAACGCGCTCTAAATCAGCAACTTACTAATTTGCAATTTCAACACGGCGCAATGCGTTTACGCCAGTAAACGGCACAGCACTCTACAGCGTGCAGCGTGTAAACGCACTGATAGACAAGGGTTTCCGGCAATCGGACGCTTGACGGCCAAAATCGCAGGGTGCAAGCTGATTTTGAGGCGGGTTCCCCATGAGCACTCCCCGCATCCCGGCTCCGTTGCAGTCTCCCGCCTCGCCGAGTAGCGAAGCGCGTCCGGTTCTTCGTGCCAAAACCATTGCAACCAGGG